>Ga0209370_1002770_pt1 | contig 12064 bp, 11 predicted proteins | sample AgamicAtPrz_FD_187164 | JGI IMG/M metagenome (GOLD analysis project Ga0209370, IMG submission 187164) | Agave microbial communities from Guanajuato, Mexico - At.P.rz (SPAdes) (version 2) | ecosystem: Host-associated > Plants > Phyllosphere > Phylloplane/Leaf | place: Guanajuato, Mexico... | reverse complement strand
CGCGTGACGCCGCTGATCGCGCGCGTGCGCTGGATGCGGCCGCCCGAGATCGTCACCGCGCAGACGCACATGCTGCTGCGCATCGACCTCGACGGCGCGGCGTGGCTCGCGGACATCGGCTTCGGCAGCGCGACGCTGACCGCGCCGCTGCGCTTCGTGCCGGGCGAGCGGCAACTGACGCCGCATGGCGCGTTCCGCGTGATCGACGCGCCGGTCGACGGCGAATTCGACATGCAGTTCGAGATTCCCGACGGCTGGCAGACGACCTACCGCTTCTCGCTGAAGCCGGCCGAATGGATCGATTACGACGCCGCGAACTGGTTCACGTCGACGTATCCCGACTCGATCTTCGTGAACGACCTGATCGCGTGCCGCGTGCTGCCGGACGGCCGCGCGGCGCTGCTCAACACCGTGCTGACGCTGCGCGACGCGGCCGGGGCCGGCCGCACGGTCACGTTCGACAAGGCAGCCGACTGGGCCGCGTGCCTGCGCGACACGATCGGCATCAATACGGCGGGATTCGATCTCGACGCGCTGTTCGCGCGGCTCGCGGCGCGCAGCGCGAGGTAACGCGGGCAGACGATGCACGGCAAGCGGCCTGCTCGCGGGCCGCGCGCCGATTCAATCCAATCGTTTCACCCCATCCGCATTTGACTTTTGCTAGATTGCTAGCATACTAGCCTTCATGACCGACGAAGAAGTGAAGCAATTCAACGTGTACCTGCCGCTCTCCCTGATCCGGCAGGTCAAGCATCGCGCCATCGAAACGGAGCAATCGCTGTCCGCGCTGGTGGCCGACGCGTTGCGCGCGTATCTGGCCGCGCCGCCGCCTGGCGCGGGACCGTCCAACCAGGAGGAGTGACATGTCATCCGAGCGAATCGAAGCCGTGTATCTGACCACGCACAACTGGGGCAAGTCGGCGAAGTTCTTTCAGGCGCTGGGCTTCAAGCTGGAATTCGAAACCGATCACCAGTCGGGCCAGTTGCGCAGCGGCGACGGCCCGCTCCTGTTCATCGCCGAAGTGCCGCCGAGCGAAAATCCCGACATGCAGGTCGTGATCAAGGTGGCCGACGAGCAGGCGGTGCAGCCGCAGCCGATCGTCGATGTCGTCACGCCGTTCGAGGACACGCACTGGGGCACGCGCGACATGACCGTACGCGATCCGGACGGTCGCGTGTGGCGCCTGCAGGCGCCGGGCAAGCAGGGCGCATGAGGTCGACATGACGGATATCCGCGAAGACGACGCACCCGACAGCACGGCCGCGCGCGTCGCGCTGTGGCGCGCGCTGCACGTCGAATTCGACGCACAGCCGCCTGTGCTCGCCGACGAAATCGGGTTGCAATTGCTCGCGCCGGCACCCGGCTGGCAGCAGCGCGGTGACATGGATCCGCAGTTCACGCGGCCGTTTCGTGCGTCGATCGTTGCGCGGGCGCGCTTCATCGAGGATCTCGTGGCCGAGCAGGCTGCGCGCGGCGTGAGCCAGTACGTGATCCTCGGCGCGGGGCTCGACAGTTTCGTGCAGCGCCGGCCGGACATGGCGTCGCGCGTGACGGTATTCGAAGTCGACCAGCCGGCGCCGCAGCGCTGGAAGCAGCGCCGCCTGGTCGAACTCGGCTTCGGCGTGCCCGACTGGCTGCGCTTCGTACCGGTCGATTTCGAGGCGAAGCGGTCGTGGCGCGACGCGCTCGTCGGCGCGGGCTTCGATGCCGGCCAGCCGGCGGTCGTGGTGTCCACCGGCGTCAGCATGTATCTGACGCGCGAAGCGAATGCGGCCGCGCTGCACGAAGTCGCGTCGCTCGCACCCGGTTCGACGTTCGCGATGACGTTCCTGTTGCCGCTGGAAAATGCGGATCCGGACGTGCGCCCAGGGATGGAAATGGCCGCGAAGGGCGCGCGGGCGAGCGGCACGCCGTTCATCAGCTTCTTCATGCCGGACGAGATCCAGGCGCTTGCACGGGAGGCCGGCTTCGCGAAGGCCGAACACGTGTCGGCCGCCGAGCTGACGCGCCGTTATTTCGCCGACCGCACGGATGGCCTGCGGCCGCCGAACCGCGCGGAAGAATTGCTGGTCGCGACGGTCTGACCCGGCACGTTCGTCATCCCGGTTAGACCGGTCACGCGCGTTCGAGCACGGCCATTTCCCGCACGACCACGAGCAGCACCGCGAGGCTCGCGCCGCCGGATGCGCGCAGGTCCGCGAGCAGGTGCTCGTAGCGCGCGAGCGCGGCCTCGCGGCGCACGCGCCACGCGCCGACGATCGTGTCCGGCGTGGTCGAGTCCGGCGATTCCGCGAGCGCGCTCGTCGCGAGCGTGCGCTTGAGCCGCGCGACTTCCGCGAGCGCGGCGGCGCGCGCGAGCATGTCCCAGTGCGTCGGCGTCGGCAGTGTCGCCGCGCGTTCGCCGATCCACCCGTAATTGAGCAGCGTGCCGAGCGAGAAATAGACGCCCGCGACGAGTTCGAGGCTGCGATTGCAGGTCGCCGCCACTTCGGCGATGTCGAGCAGCGCGGCCGAGATGTCGCCGCTGGCGACGCGTACCGCGAGCGCGCTGTCGACGCCGGCGTCGACCAGCACACGCTGCCGCTCGGACAGCGCATCGAGATCGTCGGCCGGCAGCAGCGACGGCAGTTGCGGCGCGATGCGCTGCACCGCGTCGCGGCAGCGTGCGATCAATCCGGCGACGCCGCCGTCGGCCACCGCGCCCGACTGCAGATGCCGCAGGAACCACAGCGCCGCACGCTCCAGCAACCGCGCGACGTCGACGAACATGCGCGCCTGCACGTCGTCGGCGACGCGGTTGTCGAGCGCGTCGATGTCGCGCCACACCGTATCGAGGTCGAACACGTCGCGCGCCATGATGCACGCGCGCACGATGTCGCCGGGCTTCGCGTCGGTTTCCTCCATCAGCCGATGCACGAACGCGCAGCCGACGCGATTCACGAGCGCGTTGGTCAGGTGCGTCGCGAGAATCTCGCGGCGCAGCGGATGGCGGCGCATCGGCTCGCTGAAGCGCTGTTGCAGCGGCTTCGGGAAATAGTCGACGAGCATCGCGGCCACCAGCGGATCCTCGGGCACGTCGGATTCGAGCAGCGCGTCGTAGAGCCACATCTTGCTGTACGCGAGCAGCACCGCGCGCTCCGGCGACGTGAGGCCGAGCTTCGCGGCCTGCCGCTCGGCGACTTCGTCGTCGGTCGGCAGGAATTCGATCACGCGGTTCAGGCGGCCCGCGCGCTCGAGCCAGCGCATCAGGCGCGCCTCGGCGTCGAGCAGTTCGACCGCATAGCGGCCGGCGATCGACAGCGCCTGCGTCTGGTAGTAGTTGTCGCGCAGCACGAGCAGCCCGACTTCGTCGGTCATTTCCGCGAGCAGCGCGTTGCGCTGCTTCTCGGTCATCTCGCCGTCGGACACGACGAGCCCGAGCAGGATCTTGATGTTGACTTCGTGATCCGAACAATCGACGCCCGCCGAGTTGTCGATCGCGTCGGTGTTGATGCGACCGCCGCGCTGAGCGAACTCGATGCGGCCGAACTGCGTGCAGCCGAGATTGCCGCCTTCGCCGACGACCTTGCAGCGCAGGTCCGCGCCGTTCACGCGCACCGCGTCGTTCGCGCGGTCGCCGACTTGCGCGTGCGTTTCACGCGCCGCCTTCACGTAGGTGCCGATGCCGCCGTTGTACAGCAGGTCGACCGGCGCCTGCAGGATCGCGCGGATCAGCTCGGTCGGCGGCAGTGCGTGCGCGTCGATGCCGAGCGCGGCCTGTACGGCCGGCGACAGCGGGATCGTCTTCGCGGTGCGCGGATACACGCCGCCGCCCGCCGAGATCACGGAAGTGTCGTAGTCGGCCCAGCTCGAGCGCTCGAGCGCGAACATGCGCTGCCGTTCCGCGAAGCTCGTCGCCGGATCGGGATTCGGGTCGAGGAACACGTGCCGGTGATCGAAGGCCGCGACGAGCCGGATATGCGGCGACAGCAGCATCCCGTTGCCGAATACGTCGCCCGACATGTCGCCGACGCCGACCACGGTGAAGTCGGTCGCCTGCGTGTCGACGCCCATCTCGCGGAAGTGCCGCTTCACCGATTCCCATGCGCCGCGCGCGGTGATCGCCATCTTCTTGTGGTCGTAGCCGACCGAGCCGCCGGACGCGAACGCGTCGTCGAGCCAGAAGCCGTATTCGTGCGAGATCGCGTTCGCGTAGTCGGAGAAGGTGGCCGTGCCCTTGTCGGCGGCGACGACCAGGTACGGATCGTCGGCGTCGTGGCGCACCACGTCGGGCGGCGGCACGATCGCGTTGCCGGCGAGGTTGTCGGTGAGGTCGAGCAGCCCGCGCAGGAACGTCTGGTAGCACGCGATGCCTTCGCGCATCCAGGCTTCGCGATCGCTCTGCGGCGGCGGGTTCTTCACGACGAAGCCGCCTTTCGAGCCGACCGGCACGATCACGACGTTCTTCACCATCTGCGCCTTCATCAGCCCGAGCACCTCGGTGCGGAAATCCTCGCGGCGATCCGACCAGCGCAGGCCGCCGCGCGCGACGCGTCCGCCGCGCAGATGCACGCCCTCGATACGCGGCGAGTACACCCAGATCTCGAACATCGGCTTCGGTTCAGGCAGGCCGGGCACCTTCGCCGGGTTGAACTTGAACGACAGGTACGGCTTCGATTCGCCGTCCGCGTCGGCGAGAAAGTAGTTCGTGCGCTCGGTCGCGTTGATCACGCCGAGGAACTGGCGCAGGATGCGATCCTCGTCGAGGTTCGGCACCTGGTCGAGCGCGCCTTCGATCGCCTTCAGCAGCCGTTCGGCCTGCACGTCGCGCGTGTCGCCGATGCGCGGGTCGAAGCGCAGCAGGAACAGCTCGACGAGTTGCCGCGCGATGGCGGGATTGCCGGTCAGCGCGCGTTCGATATACGCGTCGCTGAAGGTCGAGCCCACCTGCCGCAGATATTTCGCATACGCGCGCAGGATCGTCAGCTCGCGTGCGCTCAGGTGCGCGCGCAGCACGAGGCGATTGAAGTCGTCGTTCTCGATCCGGCCGCTCCAGATGCGGTCGAACGCATCTTCGAACAGCCCCTTCACGCGCTCGATGTCGAACTCGGTATCGTCGGCGAGTTCGAGGCCGAAGTCGTGTACCCACGCATGCGCGCCATCCTGCGTCTGGATCCGGTACGGCCGCTCCTCATCGACACGCACGCCGAGGTGTTCGAGCATCGGCAGGCTGCGCGACAGCGCGATCGGGTCGCCCGCGCGATAGACCTTGAAGCGGAACGCGCGCGGCTCGGCCTCGATCGGGCGGTACAGGTTCATCGCGAGCTGGCCCGAATCCTTCACGCGCTCGATCAGCTCGATGTCGCGCACGGCCGTGCGCGCCGGATAGTCGTCGCGATAGCCGGCCGGGAACGACTCGGCATAGCGTTGCAGCAACCGGTTGCCTTGCTCTTCGCCGAATGCGTCGAGCAGCGCATCGGCGAGATCGTCCTGCCAGCGGCGCGTGACCTGCACGAGCCGCGTTTCGAGCTCGCGCGTGTCGACGTCGGGCATCGTGCCCGGTTCGGCATGCACGACGAAATGAATGCGCGCGATCGCCGATTCCGACAGCAGCGGCGTGAATTCGACGTTCACGCCGTTGTACGCATCGACGAGCAGCTTCGCGATGCGGCGGCGCAGGTCGGTGTTGTACTTGTCGCGCGGTACGAACACGAGGCACGACACGAAGCGGTCGAACCGGTCGCGCCGCACGAACAGGCGCGTGCGCTGGTGTTCCTGCAGCCGCAGGATGCCGAGCGCGATGTCGTAGAGCTGGTCTTCGTCGGCCTGGAACAGTTCGTCGCGCGGATAGGTTTCGAGCACCGTCACGAGCGACTTGCCGAGATGCCCCTTCGGCAGGAAGCCCGCGCGCCGCACGATGTTCGCGCATTTGCGGCGCACGATCGGGATCTCGGCGCTCGACACCATGTACGCGGTCGACGTGTAGAGCCCGATGAAGCGGCGCTCGCCGGCGACCTTGCCGTCGGCGCCGACGAGTTTCACGCCGACGTAGTCGAGGTAGCCGGGGCGGTGCACGGTCGCACGCGAATTCGCCTTGGTCAGGAAGATCGGCCAGGGGCCGGTGATGATCTCGGCGGCGGCCGGCGGCAGCGGCGTCACGTCGGGCGCGCCGGACGTGCGCAGCGATTCGCGCAGGATGCCGAAGCCCGAGCCCTCGATGCCGCGCAGGCCGAAGCCCGTGCCGTCCGATACGAGCGCGTAGTCGCGCTGACCGAGGAACGTGAAGTGATCGGCGGCCATCCATTCGAGGAACGCGCGCGCCTCGATGTCCTCCGCGGTCGATTCGCGCGCCTTCATCTCCTTGATCGTCGCGCGGGCGATGTCGACGATCTTCGGCCAGTCCTCGACCGACGCGCGCACGTCGCCGAGCACGCGCGCGATGTCCTCGCGCAGCGTGTCGAGCAACGCGGCGTCGCCGCAGCGGTCGACTTCGAAATGGATGAACGACGCGAGTTGCGACCGGCCGTCGCCGGAGGTGGCGCCGCCCGCGTCGACACGCTCGATGCCGCCGCCGGCGCCGCGCCAGATGCGGAACACCGGATGCAGCGCCGAATGCAGCGCGAGCCCGAGACGGTTGATGGCCATCGTCACCGAGTCGACCAGGAACGGCATGTCGTCGTTGACGATCTCGATCACCGTGTGGTCGGAATGCCAGCCGTGCTGTTCGAGGATCGGGTTGTACACGCGCAGGCGTTCGCTGCCGGGCACGAATTTCTGGGCGGTCTGCCAGTGCGCCATCGCGGCGCCGTACAGGTCGGCGATGCCGCGGTTCTGCAGATCGTCGGCATCGACGAAATCGTAGTAATGACGCAGGAAAGGTTCGACGATCCGGAACGTGGCTTCGGGCAGCCGCCCGCGCGCGAATTCGACGACGTCGGAGAGCAGGTGTGCGACGACTTCCTCGTTCTTCGCTTCCATGGCGGTCTCCGTCGGGTGGCCATTGGCTGCTGCGTCTGTCCGGCATTATGCGCCGATTGCGTGACAAAGCGATGTGCGGGCGCACAACGGCGGCGGGCGCAGGCGCCCGCGTGCGGCGCGCGTCGCGGTGCCGGGTTCAGCGCAGGGCGGACGGCGCAGAAGCGACGTTGCCCTCGGCGTTCAGCGCTCGTCGCTCCACAGCTTGCCGGCCGTCGCCCAGTTCTCCTTCCTCACGTCGGTCAGGATGATGTCGACCGAGCCCGGCGCGCAGCCGAGCGTTTCACACGTGACGCGCGTGATGGCTTCGACGAATGCGCGCTTCTGCTCGACGGTGCGGCCTTCGAACAACTGGATATTGAAAGTCGGCATGACACAGGCTCCGGTTGGGATTGAACGATTGACGATGAACGATTCGGTCGGGTGGATGCGGCGTCAGTCGCGATACGACGGATCGATCCGGTCGAGGCGGCGCAGCAGCGCCGGCCATTCCAGTTCGCCTTCGATCGCGCCGCCGTCGCGCAGTTGTTCGGCGGTGCGCTCGGCGATGGCCGTCTCCGGCAGCACGAGCGGCCCGCCGCCTGCTTGCGCGCGCACCTGGATGTCGCACGCCTTGATCAGCGTATCCATCAGCACGTACGCTTCGGCGACGGTCCGGCCGACCGTCAACGTGCCGTGATTGCGCAGCAGCATCGCGGATTTCGCGCCGAGGTTCGCGGTCAGCCGCGCGCCTTCGGCCGGCGAGAACGCGAGCGCTTCGTAGTCGTGGTACGCGAGATCGCCATGAAATCGCAACGCGTGCTGCGACGCCGGCAACAGCCCGTCGCGCTGGATCGACACGGCGATGCCGGCCGTATTGTGCAGGTGCATCACGCAGACGGCGTCGGCCCGCGCGGCGTGCACGGCCGCATGCAGCGCGAAGCCGGTCACGTTGACCGCGTATTCGCCGTCGCCGATCCGGTTGCCGGCCAGGTCGATCTTCACGAGGTTCGACGCGCGAACCTCCTCGAACGCGAGGCCGAACGGGTTGATCAGGAAGTGGCCGGGCTCGCCGGGCACGGTCGCGGACAGATGCGTGTAGATCAGGTCGTCCCAGCCGTTCAGCGCGACGAGCCGATACGCGGCGGCGAGGTCGACGCGCAGCTTGCGTTCGGCGTCGGAGATCGGGCCGCCGGGCTTCACGGCATCAGGACGGTGTGCGAATGACATCGGGTTCTCCGAGGGTGAAGCGGCGCGCGACGGCTACGGTCAACCACGCCGCGAGCGCGAACGGGGCCGTGAACACGGGAATGCCCGCGCGCATCGCGAGCCACTGGATCAGCGCGGCGAGGGCGGCGGCCGCGAGCGCCGCACGCGGCCCGCGCGACATCAGCGCAAGCGCGGCGAGCGCGCCGTTGAAGCCGAGCAGGCCGCCGGCGAGCGATGCGTCGCTTGCACCGAGCGCGACCAGCAGCACGGTCGACATGATCGCGCCGCCGAGCGCGAACGCGGCCGCGCGGCGCGACGCGACGGCGAGGCCGGCGACGACCAGCGCGCCGGCCCATGCGCCTTGCGCGAAGGTGGTCTGAGCGACGCCCGACAGCAGCGCGTCGGTTGCGGAAGCGAGCGTCAGCACGGGGCCGGCGGTCGCGCCGTCCGCATGCTGCAATGCGACGAACGGCAGCCACAGCGCGGTGACGGCCAGGCACGGGCTCGAATAAGGGCACTGGCGCCAGCGGGCGAGCGACACCCGCATCGCGCGTTGCACGAGCGCCGCGCCGATCGCCACCAGCGGCACCAGCGCGACGGCGGCGAGTTGATCGGGCGCGAACAGCACGGCGATCAGCGCGGCCAGCGCACCGTTGAAGCCGTGCAGCCCCTGTTCGACGTCGCAGCGCTCGGCGCCCGTCAGCACGGCCGTCATGCTGGCGGCGGCCGAGCCGACCAGCGCCGCGCTCGCGAGCCGCAAATCGGTCAGCGCCAGCGCGGCGAGCAGCAGCGTACCGGTGAGCGCGTTCGCCTGCAGCACGATTTGCCCGATGCCGCGCAGCAGAATGCGCAGGTCGATCGACGGCGAGGCGGGACGGGCGGTAGGCATGATGGCGGCGGAACAGGATGAGCCGCGAGCATAGGGCACGCCGCGATGCACCGGAATAGGGAATTCTGGATAGTCAGGATTTGTGGCGGATGCCCTGAAGTGGGGCATGGTCGGTGTGTATTCGGCGCGGGGGTAGTCGAGTTCGCCGAGCGGCTCGGCGCCCTGGTCATGTCGACCACGACGACCCAACGTTGGACGAAATCGCGTATCGCTCCGAGAGCCCGACCAGGCTGTGATCTCAAGGCGATATTGTTGCGGTTCGACCACGCTCGCCGGACGCGGACCGAAGCTGGATAGCGAGGTCCGCTCTCGCGAATGCGCTGTTGTAGAACCGTGCGGCAAGGGGACCCTGGGTCTCGACGCGCCCACGAAGCCCACCACGTTCAGCCATTCGTTCTCGCGCCGGGCATTGAATGCGTATAATACGTACAATACGTATTACTCGTCCCGGAGACACCATGGTCACCATTACCGCAACTGAACTGGCCCGCCATACTCGCCAGATCCTCGATCAGGTCGCCCAACGCCGTGAGACGATCGTGGTCGAACGCAACCAGACCGTGATCGCGCGGCTGGTCCCGGCCGAGCCCGTTATGGGCGCCGCACAAGCGCTCGAAGGCCTGCCTGCAAGTTTCGACGCCGACGACGCAGCCCGTTGGCTGCGAGACAGTCGCAGCGGCTTCGAAGACGGAGTTCGTGATCCGTGGGCATGATCATCGACAGTTGCGTGTGGGTGGGGCTGGCCGGCGGCACGGTCGAATCGCGTGCCGTGATCGACACGGCGGGCGATGCGCCTGTGTTCATCTCGACGATTTCGTTGGGCGAACTGGCATTCGGTGTGCAGGCTTGCGCGGACGCTGCCGAACGCGCGCGGCGCGCCGCCTATTTGCGCCAACTTGAGCGCCGACCTGTGCTTGAAGTCACGCGCCACACTGCGGCCGCTTTCGGGGTGCTGGCTGCTGCTGTCAAGCAGGCGGGTCGCTCGCCGCGGCCGCGCTACAACGATCTGTGGATTGCAGCGCAGGCGATCGAGCACGGCTATGCGCTGATGACGCTGAACGTCGCGGATTTCGCTGATTTGCCAGGGCTAACCGTGCGCGTGCCACATGCTTCAACGTGAACGAGTGGCGAGCGTGAATCTGGACTGAACCTTGGACGGTGCGCCAGCCACCGGGTGGACCGAGTTCGCCGTTCGAGGATGAGCGCGGATCGGCGCGAGTCGTGGAAGCTATCCGATCGGCGTTTGAGGGGTTGGCAATAGCCGCCGAACACGAATGACGCGCGCTGGACTCGTCGACGGCGGCATTCTCGATAGCCAGGATTTGTGTGACGATGCCTCGATGTGCGGTAACAAGGAGGCGGCAGAATGCGCGAACTGCGGTGGGCGTCGCTCGAGGGCGACGGAATCGAACATCTGACGTTTGACCGGCGTGATTCCGGCATCGTCGTCGAAAGCGCGGTGGTCGGCCAGCGGTACGGCCGCGCATACGGGCTTGCATATCGCGTCGAGTGCGATGCGCAATGGCGCGTGACCTACGCGGTGCTCAAGGTGATGGGCGGCGGCACGCTCGAACTGCATGGCGACGGGGCCGGGCATTGGCGCGACGGTTCAGGCCGCGAACTGCACGAACTCGACGGCTGCGTCGACATCGACATCGCGGCGACGCCGTTCACGAATTCGCTGCCGATCGGCCGCCTCGGCCTCGCGCGCGGCGAGCGGCGGCCGATCGACGTCGCGTACATCTCGACGCCGGACCTGAAAGTCGCGCCGGTCAAGCAGGCTTATGCGTGCATCGAACCGGGCCGCCGCTACCGATACGAAGGCATCTTCCGGAATTTCACGGCGGAGATGGATATCGACGACGACGGGCTCGTGATCGACTACGAAACGCTGTTCAAGCGCCTGCCGCCGCTACGCTGAACGGCCGCTCCCGTCCGCGTGGCCGGCGTCGCCGCCGGTACTGCCGCGACCGCGGCCCTTTCATGCGCGGACGCGAACCGGTCGATCCGCGACGCGATCATGTCCGGATGGCGCAGCACGATCCAGTGCGTGCCGTCGATTTCCTCGCGCACGTGCTCGCCGAGCCAGCGATCGAGGTCGACCGACATCTCGGGCGTCACGTAGCGGTCGCGCACGGGCGCCAGGATCTGCACCGGCGCCTGCGCATACCGCTCACGCGGCTTGCGGGCCCGCGGGAGGAAGTTCGCGCGGTACATCTGCATCCCGTGCAGCGCGTTCTTCAGTTGCGCGGGATCGCGCTCGGCGCGCACGCGTTCGGTGAGCTGCAGCCAGCGTGGCCACAGCGCGGCGCCGCCGAGCCGCCACACCAGCGACGGCACGAGCGGCAGATGGAAGAACGCGATGTACCACGACTTCAGGCTCTGCTTGAGCCGCATCCTTGCGCGGAACACGTGATCGAGGCACGGGCCGGAGATCGACGTGTACGACGCGATGCGGCCGCGGAACGCGGGGTCGGTCACGGCCTCCCAGCACTGGATCGAGCCCCAGTCGTGGCCGACGAGGTGAAACGGCCGGCCGCCGCAGGTCGCGTCGGCCACTGCCTTCAGGTCGCCGGCGAGCCGTTCGAGCGTGTAGTCGGCGCGGCGGCGCGGCGCATCGGATGCGCCGGCGCCGCGCACGTCGTACGCGATCACGCGGTAGCGCTTCGCGAGCCGCGCCCGGATCGGCGCCCAGACGGCCGCCGAGTCGGGATAGCCGTGCACGAGGATCAGCGGCGGCGCGCGACGCGACCCGCTGACGTAGACGGCGAGTTTCACGTCGCCGGACTGGACGGTCAGCATCTCGTGAGCGCGTGCCATGGCGTCATGCCTGCGCCACCGAATGCAGCGGCACGCGGCGCGGGGCGGCTTGCGCCGCATAGCGCGCGTTGGTCGCGTCGATGTTGTCGAGCAGCGTGTCGAGCTCCTGCAGGTACTGATGGTTGTCGTGATCCCACGGGTGGAAGCCCGGGCGGAAGTAGTCGAGCCATTCGCGCGCGATGCTCGGGAACACGCCGTTCTTCGGGCTGTAC
>Ga0209370_1002769_pt1 | contig 12072 bp, 11 predicted proteins | sample AgamicAtPrz_FD_187164 | JGI IMG/M metagenome (GOLD analysis project Ga0209370, IMG submission 187164) | Agave microbial communities from Guanajuato, Mexico - At.P.rz (SPAdes) (version 2) | ecosystem: Host-associated > Plants > Phyllosphere > Phylloplane/Leaf | place: Guanajuato, Mexico... | reverse complement strand
GTCTGAACAACAAGCACAGGGCGCTGACGCGGTAGTCGATCTTAACAACGAACTGAAAACCCGCCGCGAGAAGCTGGCAGCGCTGCGCGAGCAGGGCGTGCCGTTCCCGAACGATTTTCGTCGTGATCACACCTCAGACCAACTGCACGCTGACTTCGACGCTAAAGAAAACGAAGAGCTGGAAGCGCTGAACATCGAAGTGGCCGTTGCGGGCCGCATGATGACCCGTCGTATCATGGGTAAAGCCTCTTTCGTTACCCTGCAGGACGTGGGCGGCCGCATTCAGCTGTATGTTTCCCGTGACGATCTGCCGGAAGGCATCTACAACGAGCAGTTCAAGAAGTGGGACCTGGGCGATATCCTGGGCGCGAAAGGTAAACTGTTCAAAACCAAGACCGGTGAACTGTCTATCCACTGTACCGAACTGCGTCTGCTGACCAAAGCCCTGCGCCCGCTGCCGGACAAATTCCACGGCCTGCAGGATCAGGAAGCGCGCTACCGTCAGCGTTACCTGGATCTCATCTCTAACGATGAATCCCGCAAGACCTTCAAAATTCGCTCTCAGATCATGGCCGGTATCCGCCAGTTCATGGTTAACCGCGACTTTATGGAAGTGGAAACCCCAATGATGCAGGTGATCCCTGGCGGCGCATCTGCGCGTCCGTTCATCACCCATCATAACGCCCTGGACCTGGACATGTACCTGCGTATCGCGCCGGAACTGTACCTGAAGCGTCTGGTGGTGGGTGGGTTCGACCGCGTGTTCGAAATCAACCGTAACTTCCGTAACGAAGGTATCTCCGTGCGTCATAACCCAGAGTTCACCATGATGGAACTCTATATGGCGTATGCCGATTACAAAGATCTGATCGAGCTGACCGAATCCCTGTTCCGCACCCTGGCGCAGGACATTCTGGGCACCACGCAGGTCCCTTACGGTGAAGAAGTGTTCGACTTCGGCAAGCCGTTCGAAAAACTGACCATGCGCGAAGCCATCAAAAAATACCGCCCGGAAACCAACATGGCGGATTTGGATAACTTCGATTCTGCGAAAGCGATCGCTGAAAGCATCGGTATTAAAGTCGAGAAGAGCTGGGGTCTGGGCCGTATCGTGACTGAGATCTTCGAAGAAGTGGCTGAAGCGCACCTGATTCAGCCGACCTTTATTACTGAATACCCGGCTGAAGTGTCCCCGCTGGCGCGTCGTAATGACGAGAACCCGGAGATCACTGACCGCTTTGAATTCTTCATCGGTGGCCGCGAAATCGGCAACGGCTTTAGCGAGCTGAACGATGCTGAAGATCAGGCGCAGCGCTTCCAGGATCAGGTTGACGCGAAAGCGGCAGGCGACGACGAAGCGATGTTCTTCGACGAAGACTACGTGACGGCCCTGGAGCACGGTCTGCCACCAACGGCGGGTCTGGGTATTGGTATCGACCGTATGGTGATGCTGTTCACCAACAGCCACACCATCCGCGACGTGATCCTGTTCCCGGCGATGCGTCCGGTGAAATAACGTCGTCCAGACTGAAAAAGCCCCGTGCGATAGTCGCCGGGGCTTTTTTATTTGGCGGCGAAGGCCCGCAGTTTTTCGCGTGCGGTCGTCGCTTCCATCACCATCCAGGGGCTAAAGGCCCACGGTGTGGCATCCAGGGCCTGGAACAATGCGTCCAGATCAACCCATTCGTATGCCATCACTTCATCACTGTTGATCGTCAGCCCATTCGTGATCCTGGCGGCAAAGACCGGGCAAATCTCATTTTCGACGATCCCGGAAGGATCGGTTTCGCAGTAGCGAAACTCAGCGGCGACAGGGGTGATATCGGTAATTTCCGCACCCACTTCGAAGCGGCAACGGCGAACAATAGCCTGCTCAATCTCCTCGCCAGATTGCGGATGTCCGCAGACTGAGTTCGTCCATACACCTGGCCAGGCTTTTTTGCTTAATGCGCGACGGGTGATCAGACACTCCCCTTTGGCGTTAAACAGCCAGGAGGAGAACGCCAGATGTAGCGGAGTGTGGGAGGTATGTGCTGCGTACTTTTCCTGAGTGCCAATCACCATTCCCTGGTCATTTACCAAAATAACGTGTTCTTGAATACTCATTGATGCTCCAGTGCTAACCATGCGGATGGTTAAGCACCATCAGCGACGCCATTATACTGCATTCTTATACGAACGGTTTGACCCACAGAGCGGAAAAGGGCTGACCCATTTCTGTTTGGGCTGGTATCATAGGGCGCCATTCACGCTGACCGAGGATCTGTTTTGTTTGCAGGAAGCCTGACGAGAAACCCCATCACTGCTGTTTTCTGCCTGACGCTGGCGCTAATACTGGCAGGCTGTTCAGGGAGCAAATCTTCAGACATGGGCAGCTATTCCGGCGCGGTGTATACCGTGAAGCGCGGGGATACGCTGTACCGGATTTCGCGCGCGACGGGGACCAGCGTGAAGGATCTGGCGCGTCTGAATAACATCTCTCCGCCTTACACCATCGAAGTGGGGCAGAAGCTGAAGGTTAACGGCAGTTCGTCCTCGGGCAGAAAATCCTCGTCGAAAGGCAAAACAGCCAAAGTGACGCCCTCTTACGCGGTGCCGCAGTCCTCCTGGCCGCCTGTCGGGCAGCGCTGCTGGATCTGGCCGGCCAGCGGCAAAGTGGTGTTGCCGTACTCCTTGTCCGAAGGGGGCAACAAAGGTATCGATATTGCAGCCGCGCGCGGTACGCCGGTTTATGCATCCGGTGCAGGGAAGGTGGTGTACGTGGGCAACCAGCTGCGCGGTTACGGTAATTTGATCATGATTAAGCATGGTGAAGACTACATCACGGCCTATGCGCATAACGACACAATGCTGGTTAACAATGGTCAGAACGTGAAGGCGGGGCAGAAGATCGCCACCATGGGCAGCACGGGGACGGATACGGTGAAGTTGCACTTCCAGATCCGTTATAAGGCCACCGCCATCGACCCACAACGTTATCTCCCGGCGCAGGGCAGCAAGCCGAAGTGCTAAGTGATTATTTTATCGCCATTTAGTTGCGAAGAGGCTTGTATGAAGAGGCGTAAGGTCTATAATGCCTTACGCACCTCAAAGCGGGCGTAGTTCAATGGTAGAACGAGAGCTTCCCAAGCTCTATACGAGGGTTCGATTCCCTTCGCCCGCTCCATGACTCTACTCTCCTGAAGTCTACCCAACTAATTTCCCTTGTTCTATCAGCATTTATAGCCAGGCAGCCATTCAGCAATAGTCACAATCACAAATTGGCCGGGGAAATTTGATGCCCTCAAATTAGTCTGGCATTTCGACGGCCAGGTCCTGTAATCGAGCCATAAATGTTTATGCTGGAAAGTTCCAATAAGCACCAGCCATACATATCAATTCCTTGTTACATAGTTTCTCGCTAATAGTCCCACTCCGTAACCATCACCCACTGATGCACCTGACAGTAATGGCGGACAATTATCCTGCCGTTCTTCATTTTCATGCTCATAATAAGCAACCTGATAACCACTCTTTGAATTACCGTAAAACCGTTCCGTTGTGATCCGATTTTTTGCTTATTTATGGTTTTCTGGAAGTGCATCATGCATAGGGAATAAGCGAAGCACCCTTTTCCGATGGTAAGTGGGGGGCACGGGCCAGGGGGAGAGCAGCCAAGTAAACCGCTACATTTTGTGTTGACGGGCGGCTGCGCGCCGGGGTGTGAAAGCAGATCCGGAACAACCATTTTTCGGATCCCGGCAGAAATATGAGTAAAAATGAGCATCACAGAATATGAAAAAACTCAAGTTTTTTTGCATCTATCCCTCATAAGGTATCTTTTAGCTAAATGTGTTGAATAACATTTATTTACATAAATATACATTTGTATACATGGATAACTAATAACGTCAACTGTGAGTTAGGGTTGTCAGGATCCATCATTTCACCTTAATTAGCACCATCAGCCCCTCCGTGTCGGGGGGCTATAAAACACCTATACCGCCTCTATGAATTGTTGCAGGAGATGTTCAGGGATGAGTGAACTGAGATTTATCATCGATACAGCAGAAAAAATTATTGCTTCTGCACTGAAAGAAAATAACTTAACAACACAAGTAACCTCTTTGGTTGAGAACGCCGGCAAGTTTAAAATAAATGTTCCCGACACCCTCAATTTTATCTGGATTGGAGATCCGGCAAAGGCTGATCTCAGCTATCTTCCTGTCTGGCAGAGATTCAATCCGAGGGCGGCATTACAGTTGTGGACAGATGACTCTTCCAGCTTATGCGTACATTTTCATTTATGCCTTAAGAACCGCGTTCTTAATAACCCACAGTTATCGCTTCGTGAGCTGCAAAACGAAGCATTCAATTTTATTTACCCCAGGGTGGTCAGAGGACAAACATTCAACGCTGCAGCCACAGACTATCTCCAAGTGTCAGGCGCAGGGGATGAAACTGAAATAGACTCTCCGGGATTTCAACAATCATCATATTACCTTCCGGAGGGCGTAAAAAAAAGAGATATACAGTCCCTGTTGAGTCATGACCTTTCTGTATACAGAAAGTATTATTATTATGAAATTATTCTGCGGGGTAATCTTGCAGCTGCAAGCGATATTATAAGGCTAATGATACTTAGCAGATATGGTGGTACTTATATAGATATTGATACACTACCTTATGTGTCCGACATTTTTCATTACACCAGTGAAGTGGAAAGGCAGTTATCCCTAGAAAATGATGAGCGTGTTTGCCTCGCAAAATCGGCTGCTTTCATGGCATGGTTTGAAGAACAAAGTGATATCACGGTCCATTCCAGAGCCTTTATAGACAACATCTCCCAATTAACTGATGTTAACAGACAGTTAATCCTGTCATCCATTCGGAGTGATATTTTGGGTATGGATTTTGATAAAATAAAACCAATGAGTAATAGCATAAAGGTACATCCTGATTTAATGTTAATCGGCGCGACAGATTTTCTTCCTGGTGTTTACTATAATAATCTTCTTTGTTCAGCTCCGGCCTCAAAACTGGTCAGGATGGTTCTTCATAATATCGCAAAGCGCTACACGTTTCTTGAGAAAAATGGGGCGGTATTTTGCACGGATACTTACGGCGAGAGTCTACGGCAAAGCGAAATACTTACTGGATACCGGAGCCATGATAGTTATTTATCCTCTCCCGTAACCCGCTGGCTTACCGGTCCGGGTGTCATCATCGACACGGTTATACAGCTTGTCTACAGACTAATGCCCGCCAGCACAGTCCACCGGCCGGAAATACTTGGAGAGATCCTGCACCGTGATGAATTTGGGCTGACCCTGAAACTTCAGACACTTGATACACCAATGGGACTGAAATAATGCAAAACGGGATTTGTGTTCTGCTTCTGACAAAGAATGAAGCCGTATCAATAGAGAAAGCACTCAATTCACTCTTCGGTATTGCCGATCAGGTTGTTATTGTGGATACGGGTTCAACAGATGACACCCTTGCTATCGCGCGAGCTCATCCTCTGCAACCAGAAGTATACGAAACGGTCTGGAATGATGACTTTTCTGCTGCCCGTAATACGGCACTGTCATACTGTCGTTACGCCTGGTGTCTTTTTCTGGATGCAGACGAATACATTGATGAAGCTTGCCGTCCCTTGGTCAGACACCTCATTGAGGAAGCATTAACCACTGATCCAAAACCGCTGTATGCCCCTCTGATTGATAACCTGAACGGTAATCTATTAAGAAATAACCCCAGGATTTTTGCGGCAAGAAATACGCTGAAATACCGTGGGCGCGTCCATGAATACCTAAGCGATTTGTCGGGTGCAGATGTTGTTTCGCTTCATGATATTGTCATTAAACATACCGGCTATCTACCCGCTATGCATGACCAGCAACAGAAGCATCAGCGAAACCTGAATTTGCTGAGACTGCAAATGAAAGAAGAACCTGACGTATACCGGTGGAAATATTTTATTTTACGCTACCTCAGTTTTTCTTCAGCAGAAGCACTGGCTGTGCTTGAGGATTTTGGGCAACTTCGCCTTCCTTATAATCAGGATATCGAGGTCTACGCATTTAATGCTAAATCACGGTTAATACATTATTATCTGGACAAAGGTATGTGGGAAAAAGCATATCAACACGCATCCGAGCTTTATGCTTATTACAAGGATTACGACAGCACTATAATCTATGTCTGTTCTTCGCTTTACTTATCTTGCGAGAAATTTAGAAGCTCCATCGCAGAGTCAGAAAAATATCTGTCCTGTATTTCAACGCTCGAAAAAGATGTTTACCTTCATGAAGTAACCAATCCTGCACTAGTGGAACAACTTCTTATAAAAATAGAACGAATTAAACAAGGGTTTGCTTATGACTGGTCAGAATGAGCTCTTTCGTGAACAGGCTGTAAAGAAGAGAAATGATATCTGGTCATCACTCTCCTTCCTGCCGAAGGGACTCCCGCTATGGTGCGTAATTTCCGGTAGCATTTTTTTTATCGGTACCACTGTCATTTTTCTTGTATACGGAAGTTATAACCGGCGGGTTGTGGTAACAGGGGAAATGGTATCAGAACCCCGTGCAGTAAGTATTTTTGCAAGCCAGCAGGGATACATATCAGGACAGTTTGTTCATGCCGGCGATAACATAGAAAAAGGGCAGACGCTCTACCAGCTGGATACCAGCAAAAAAACACATTCCGGTATAGTCAGTGAAACTCAGAAAGAAAATATTCTTAAACAACTTTCTGCACTTGATGACATTATCAGCAGAACTGAAGACAGTAAGAAAGTTACTGTCGATTCCCTGAACAAACAACTTGTCCGCTACCGGGCGCTGCAAAAGCAGTTCAGGACGACAGCGGACGGTGCGGAACAGGGCCTGCAGTTCATGGGTAAAACCATGGAGAATTATCGTACTTATCTGGCGCGCGGATTAATCAATAAGGAACAACTGACTAACCAGATGTCTGTTTATTATCAACGACAGAATGACATGCTGAATATCCGCAATCAGGACAGTCAGTTTGAAGTACAAATCATAAATCTGCTGGCTAACATTAAAACGCAGGAAACTGATTTCGACAACCGTATAAATCAGTTGTTGATCCAGAAGAATGAAATTCAGCGTCAACTCGCCGATACGGATGCTAATGGCAGTATTCTGGTCACCGCGCCGCTTAAGGGCCGGGTGGAGTCGATCAGTGTCACGCCGGGTGAAATGGTGAGTGCCGGTGACAGTCTGCTTCAAATCCTGCCCGGGACGGTGAGTCGCTATATTCTTGTTCTCTGGGTTCCGGGTCATGCAGCCCCATATGTTTCACCGGGTGATGCAGTCAACATCCGCTATGATGCCTTTCCGGCAGAAAAATTCGGGCAGTTTTCAGGTCATGTCCTGTCAATCGCGGCTGTTCCGGCATCTGCGCAGGAAATGTCCACCTACCCCTCGGCACCGCAACGTATGCCTGGTTCATCGGAGGCCTGGTATAAATTACTGGTGAAGCCTGACACGGATGGTTTCATGTACAGGGGAAAACGATTTGCTTTTTCCAATGGTATGAAAGCCAGTTGTGTTTTATTTCTGGAAAACAGAAAACTCTATCAGTGGATGTTTTCCCCCCTGTATGACATAAAAAACAGCGCGGAAGGGCCTCTGAATGCTCACTAATATTTCTCAACTTTCCGCACTGCAATCGTCCCTGAGACGTTCCGTTCCGGTTATTCTCCAGACTGAATCTGCCGAATGTGGCCTTGCCTGCCTTTGCATGATTGCCGGCTATTACGGAAAAGTCACTAATCTGCTTGCCCTCCGGCAGCAATTCGGGATCTCCACGAGAGGGGCAACGCTGGAGACTTTAACGGGAATCGCGACCGGGATGAAGCTGGGATTTCGCGCCCTCTCACTCGAGATGGAGGAACTCAAAAAAATCAGGCTTCCCTGTATCATTCACTGGAACTTCAGTCATTTTGTTGTTCTGGTTAAAATATCCAGGAACCATTTCACCCTGCACGATCCTGCGTGTGGAAAGCGGATTGTCACCCGGGAAGTGTTTTCAGGTTCATTTACCGGTGTTGCACTGGAGTTGTGGCCTGAGGCCGGTTTTGTACAGGAAAAGAAAAAGATCCTGATCCAGGCTTCAGAGTTGATTAATAATATTCGTGGTTTCAAAAGTGCCCTGACGAAAATATTTCTGATGTCGGTTGTTATTGAAACAATCAGTCTGCTTTTCCCGGTGGGCACGCAGCTGGTCATGGATCATGTTATCCCGGCTCTCGATACCGGGCTTCTCAAACTCATCTGTATCGGCCTTTTCATATTGACCCTTTCTCAGACATTTATTGTACTCTGGCGCAGCTGGTCCCTGATCGTCATCGACACATTAACGGACGTTCAGTGGAAGGACAGCCTTTTTCATCATCTGATCCGTCTGCCCCTCGTCTGGTTTGATAAACGAAAAATAGGGGACATTCAGTCACGTTTTCAGTCTCTGGACAATCTTCGTTTATCATTTATTCATGATATTACTGGCTGTATCATGAACTTAATCATGACGGCTGGCGCGCTGGCTATGATGACCCTTTACGGTGGCTGGCTGGCTTTTGTTGTTCTGGGATTTACTCTCTTCTATGTGGTGCTGCGACTATTTACCTTTCCCAGATATCGTCAGCTATCTGAAGAGTCCCTGATACAGCATGCCAGTGCAGACTCTTTTCTGACTGAGACCTTATACGGTATTTCGACTGTGCGATCGCAGGAGCTGACTGAACGTCGCAGACAGCGGTGGACAGGACTTGTTTTATCCGCAGCCAATTCTTCCATCAGCCTGACTAAATTTAATCTCCTGTTTCAGACGATCAGTACCCTTGCCGGTGCTTTTGACAATATTATGATCCTTTGGTTAGGTATTGATATGGTCATGACCCGTGACATGACCATTGGCGCATTCGTCGCTTTTGGTACTTTCAGAGTGATATTTTCGGATCGTCTGCTGTCATTAACCGACATAGTGCTTAATTTTAAAATACAAAGTCTGCATAACGAGCGCGTTGCTGATATCGCCCTCTCCGGAACCGAACCTGAGGGTAATTCGTCCCGGATCTTCAGTACCGCAGGGGCAATGGAACTGAGCCTCAGCAATGTATCCTTCCGGTACGACAATATATCGCCCAAAATCCTTAATAACCTTAGCTTCACGGTTAACGCTGGGGAAAGTGTTGCTGTCACGGGCCCGTCAGGCTGTGGAAAGTCTACTCTGATGAAGATAATGGCAGGCCTGATCAGGCCAGATGCCGGTGTCATTTTGGCTAACAGTCATGATATTCATACCGTTGGGGTCAAGAACTACCGTACCGGTATTGCCTGTATTCTTCAGGACGACAGACTTTTTGCAGGATCTTTAAGGGAAAACATCACCGGTTTCACTGATAAAGTGGATGAGGAATTACTTGTGCAATGCTCACGCCTCAGTCACATACATGACGATATCATGCAGCTTCCAATGGGATATGACACCTTTGTCGGGGAACTGGGCGAAGGACTTTCTGGGGGCCAGCGGCAGCGTGTGTTCATCGCCCGAGCCCTATATCGCCAGCCGGGTATACTGTTCATGGACGAAGCAACCAGCCATCTGGATGAAGAAAATGAAAAACTTATCAACCGCGCCATATCCGGCCTTGATATGACCCGCATTATCATTGCACACCGTCCGTCGACCATCGCTTCTGCTGACAGAGTTATCTGCCTGGGAACACATCACAGCCCGGAACACAGTAACGAAGGGCATGAATCAAAGGGGATCCATCTATGAAAACTGGCTTTATGAGTTCTCTGCTTGCTTTGCTGGTTCTGGGGGCTGCTAACAGTTCGTTTGCCCTGACACCGGAGGAATCAGTAAAAGAAATCGCCGATCACCTTGAAGAACTTAAACCCATAACCTGGGTTGCTCCGGCAGAAAAATATCATCTGGTGGTATTTATTGATAATCAATGCAGCTACTGCTCTGATGTGGTCAAACATGTTCAGCACTATACAGACGCCGGGCTGACCATGTCATTTCTGACTGTCGCCCCGGCATCTATCAGAGACTCGGTGATCGAGGATATGGCCAGAGTCTGGTGCTCTGGCTTACCCCGGGAAAGCCTGCGTATGGCCATGGAAGGTTTTTTACCTGACAATGACAGTACTCCGGCCTGTCAACACACGATCGTGCAACAATCAGAACTCGCACACCGTGTGGGAATAGAGGTGACGCCGGTAATGGTGGTAATGCAACCTACACCTGTTGTATTCACCGGGAATGTTAAACCGGAATATATACTTAATACGCTCGGTAAGTAGTTGCAAAAGGTCGCGGTTAACAAGCCTCGCCAGGTAATGCAACCAGACGCAGAACTTCCTGCGTCTGGTATTTCCACTGTAGAGCATTCGAGATGGATATCGCCAGGTAACACTGAAGCATAGAGTTTCTCAAGAACCCCATTATTAGCTTAACAGAACTTACCTCAGCAAAGATTCAATAACGCTACTGAAAGTAATATCTCCACTAAAGTCCTTCAGGGCATTGGTATTGGTTTCCAGATATGCTTTCAGTTTCAGCACTGCTGCCTGCTTGTCTGTCGCCTCTGTTTCAAAATCGATTTTTTCGTATTCTGACGATGTGGATAACTGGTCGGCGTAAACCGACTGACTTACGGCAGTAACAATATCCGCACTACTTTTAAAAAAGACAAACTTAGGCATAGATCTTCCTTAAACCTGCAGCCTGGGTATTGCTGCAGGTTTTCTCATCAATTAACGGTTGGTACCAACATGGTCACGTCCGCCTCCGGTGCACCCACCGCCTCCACCAAACGAACCACCGCCTTGTCCGAAATGATTCGCCTGACTGCCACTCCCGCGATTTGAAGTCTGGTAATCACGGTTCTGTTTGCCGGAGTTTCCCCCGTTTGAGCCTGCAGAACCGGATGAGCCACCACAATTACTGCCGCCTGAACGACCACAGGTATCGCCCAGCCCGGCTCCTGCTACCGTACTGTATTGTGAAGAATGGATTTCTTTCATTTGAATTCCTTTTGCAAAAATGAGCGACCTCAGAAGAGCCAGTACTGATTTCGTTAACGGGAGAGGTCCAGTTCAGACCGGTGAAAAACAGTATCACTGTCTGTATCACAAGAAGAGCAGTCAATACTTGCTTCCCACATGCTCGCTGTATTGGCTCTGCAGTTTATCTGTGCTGCTGTCTTTGGTCATATTTAACGGGCCTTAAACACAGGGCTTCCCCTGCGTGGATATAGGAACTCAGTGATTAACGGCCATCAGCAGAGGTCCGTCCTCTGGCTCCTCCGGAACAACCACCGGATGAACCAAACGAACCACCGCCTTGTCCGAAATGATTCGCCTGGCTGCCACTCCCGCGGTTTGAGGTCTGGTAATCACGGTGCTGTTTATCTGAGCTTCCCCCATTATGACCAGCAGAACCGGATGAGCCACCACAATTACTGCCGCCAGAAGGGCCACAGGTATCCCCCAGCCCGGCTCCGGATACGTTACTGTACTGCGTCTTATCTATAACTTTCATAAAAATTCCTTTTACAGTTTTTTAATTAAACCCTGAGCAAATATGTACAGCTTAATGTCAGATTTGCCGATCGACAGATCGCGTAAAGATTTATCATCACCACCTCAAACATGAGGGTGATGGTCTTTTAAGCAATGATGAAATTATGATGAATTACAGTAAAGTTACACCTATAAGTGTAACAAAATAATACAAGCATAGCATTGGATTTTATCCGTAACATCGAAGCTCCTTGCAGGAAAATCACCTTAAATACACCCTATCCTTTGATACGTGCGAATTTTCTTACTACAGGCTTCACATATGGCCAGCATGCCTGCCATCAGTTCATCCTTTTCCTTAAGGAGTTGGTTCTTACCTGAATTGCGTACCACTAGTGAATCGCCACGGGTTTAACAGACACCTCGGAGTCATTTAAGATGACTTAAAGAGAGGTGCCCATGAGCGGTAAACGTTATCCCGAAGAGTTTAAAATTGAAGCAGTCAAACAGGTTATTGATCGCG
>Ga0209370_1002765_pt1 | contig 12092 bp, 11 predicted proteins | sample AgamicAtPrz_FD_187164 | JGI IMG/M metagenome (GOLD analysis project Ga0209370, IMG submission 187164) | Agave microbial communities from Guanajuato, Mexico - At.P.rz (SPAdes) (version 2) | ecosystem: Host-associated > Plants > Phyllosphere > Phylloplane/Leaf | place: Guanajuato, Mexico... | reverse complement strand
TCCACATTCACGGTGGACAAGGTGGTTTCCTGCTGAGCCATCGCGCTGGCGCCAATCAGGCACAGGCCTGCGGCAATCACGATTTGCTTGAGCTCGCAGCGCAAGCCGTTGGAGTCGGTCGGGGTCAGATGGTTGTTGGACATGCTTTTGATGAAGAGTCGATTTTTTGAAAAAGCGTGCGGATTCTAGGTGATATTGATAATAATTCTCGATACCATTCAATAATGAGTATCGGCAATCTACGTTTTGTTGCAGTGAGGCAACAGATTGTTGAGTGGAGGGCGTGCAGCGGATCGCCGGAATCGGTCGAGCCACGGGTTTGCTGAGCTGGCAAAAGCCCTGGGCGCGAGGGCGCTTTGTTTACGTCAAGTAAAGTAAATAAAAGTGAGATGCATTTAGAATTTGCGCAACTAGAATGCCGCCTTGCTGCGCAAGCAAGGACTGGCCTTGTGGCGCTATGTCCCAAAGGTCGGCTCGGCCCGGCCCGGCGGCAACGCAATCCCAGAAAGTTCTGAATGACCGCGGCTTCCTCCAACGCCCCGCAGCGGGCGTACTGGCTCAAAAAATTACATGAGTGGCACTGGATCAGCTCCGCCATCTGCCTGATCGGCATGCTGCTGTTTGCCGTGACGGGATTCACCTTGAATCACGCCGGGCAGATCGAGTCCAAGCCCAAGGTCGAATCGCGTGATGCGCAACTGCCCCCGGATCTGCTCGAAAAACTGCAACAAGCCCAGAAGCAGGGCGTGGAAGCGGCGGACAAGAATGCCGTGGGCTTGCCTGCCGAGGTGGATGGCTGGCTGGCTCAGCAGATCAAGGTCAGTGCCAAGGATTTTGCCGTGGAGTGGAGCGAAGACGAGGCCTATGTGCCCATGCCGCGCCCGGGTGGCGATGCCTGGCTGCGTGTGGACCTGAAGGAGGGCTCGGTCGAGTACGAGAAGACCGACCGGGGCTGGATCTCCTACCTCAACGACTTGCACAAGGGGCGCAATACGGGCGGAGCCTGGAGCCTGTTCATAGACGTCTTTGCGATTGGCTGCCTGGTGTTTTGCATCACGGGTCTGCTGATCCTGAAGATGCATGCGCAGCGCCGCCCCATGACCTGGCCCATGGTGGGCCTGGGTCTGGTGCTGCCCGCCTTGCTGGTGTTGCTGCTCGTGCATTGAGCCCAAGAATTTTGTGAAGGAAGAAAAAATGGCGAAGCGGATTTTCAAGACCACGGTGGCGCTGAGCGCCGTGGTGGGCCTGCCGGCAATCGCGGGCGGCATGAATGTGGCTGTGACCGTGCCCCAGTTGCAGGTGGCCGAATACCACAAGCCCTATGTCGCCGTGTGGCTGGAAAAGGCCGACGGCGGTGTGGCTGCCAATCTGTCCGTCTGGTATGACGTGAAGATGAAGAATGCCGAGGGCACCAAGTGGCTCAAGGACATGCGCCAGTGGTGGCGTCGTACCGGCCGCGAGCTGAGCTTTCCCATCGATGGTGTGACCCAGCCGACCAAGCCCGTGGGCACCCATGCGCTGTCTTTTGCGGAAGGCAAGAACCCGCTGCCCCAGCTGGCTCCCGGCCAGTACAAGCTGATGGTGGAAGCCGCGCGTGAAGTCGGTGGCCGCGAGCTGGTGTCCATCCCCTTCGAGTGGCCCGTCAAGCAAGCCACCAGCCTGAGCGCCAATGGCAGTACCGAGCTGGGCGCGATCAAGCTGGAATTGAAGCCTTGATCACCCCCTGAGGCGCTGCGCGCCTTCCCCCTCTCTGCTTCGCGGAGGGGGACAACACCTTCGCTGCGAGGCGGCTCTTGCTTGGTGTTCCTGGCTTGGGCCTCGCCTCATTTTCGGATTTGTCACCCTTTCTGTTTTCAAGGACCTGATATGAAGTTCCAAACTCGTGCCATCGTCGCTGCAACTCTGGCTCTGGCTGCCCTGGGCGCCCAGGCACATGATCTGTGGTTCAAGCCTTCCAGCACCGTGCTGTCCAAGTCCGACTGGGTGACGGTGGATGCGGCCGTGTCCAACGATGTGTTCTTCTTTAACCACCGTCCGCTGGGTCTGGAAGCCGTCAAGGTGACCGCACCCGATGGCGCGGCCGTGGAAATGAAGAATGTCGCCAAGGGCGAGTTGCGCAGCATGTTCGACTTCAAGCCAGAAAAGACCGGTACCTACCGCGTCACCATGCTGATGACCGGCGTGATGGGCGGCTACAAGGATGCCAACGGCCAGCCCAAGCGCCTGCGCGGTTCGGTGGAGGAAGTGCTCAAGCAGATTCCTGCCGATGCCAAGGAAGTGCGCGTGACCGAGAATCTGCGCCGCATGGAAACCTTTGTGTCTCTGGGCAAGCCTTCGGCGCTGGCGCTGACCGGCAAGGGTCTGGAGCTCAAGCCTGTGACTCACCCCAATGACCTGGTGGCCAGCGAAGAGGCGACCTTCGAATTCCATCTTGACGGCAAGCCCGCTGCGGATCTGGAGCTGGAGCTGGTGGCCGACGGTATTCGCTATCGCGACGGTGTGGACGCCATGAAGCTCAAGACCGATGCCAAGGGTCAGGTCAAGATCAAGTTCCCCCGTGCAGGTCTGTTCTGGCTGAATGCCGATGCTACGGACAAGAAGACCAGCATTGCCAAGGCAACGGAGCGCCGCCTGGGCTATATAGCGACTCTGGAAGTCCTGCCTTAAGCGTTGGCGCTTGATGGACTGAATACGCGCGCCCGCTACGGGCGCGTCGTTGTTTTTGCTGCTGTTTTCGTCTTTGTCTGGATGCCCATGCCCACACCCCCCCGCGTACGCTTTGATGCCAGTCTCTGGCAACTGCCCTCGTCGGCGGCACAGAGTCAGGCTTGTCCCCGGACGCCGGCGCTTGACTTTGGCGTGCAGCGCTGGAGACCTGCAAGCCTGCAGCACCAGCAGGACGGGCGTATTCACCGCCTGTCCGGCCAGACCATGGGCACCCACTGGTCGCTGCGCCTGCTCAATCCTGATTACCTGCCCACGGAGCCGGTGCAGGCCCTGCTGGAGCAGGTGTTTGAGGATGTCATTGCCCAGATGAGCAACTGGGAGGCGGATTCGCTGATCACCCGGTTCAATCGTTCAAGTCCCGGTGAAATGCATGTAGTTCCGGCGGAGTTTGCTCAGGTTCTGGAAGCGGCCTTGCATTGGGCAAGGCTTTCAGGCGCGGCGATGGACCCCGGCATGGGAGCGCTGGTCTCACTGTGGGGGTTCGGGCCGCGTCAGAACCCGTTGCAGCCGCATTCAGGGCAGGCACCTGCCAGCGATGAGATCGAACGCTTGCTGAAGACCAGCGGCCATGGCCATCTGCGCTGGAATGCACAGACCCGGCAGTTGCAGCAGAGCGGTGGTCTTGAGCTGGATTTTTGCGGCATTGCCAAGGGCTTTGCCGTGGATTGGGCGGTGCAAAAGCTGCAGGCGGCTGGCTGGGCTGCGGGCATGTTCGAAATCGGCGGTGAGCTGCGCAGCTGGGGGGAGCGCCCTGATGGGCGGCCCTGGCAGGTGCAGCTGGGCACGGGCGGTTCTGTCGAGGCCGAGTCGCTGGTCGTGGCCTGCAGGGAGGGCGCATTTGCCACCTCGGGCGATTTCTGGCATCAGTTCACGCAGGCTGGCAGGCGCTATTCGCACACGCTGGATCCGCGCACGGGCTGGCCGGTGACGCATGATCTGGCCAGCGTGACCGTGTTCCATGAGGAATGCATGCACGCCGATGCGCTGGCCACCGTGCTCACGGTGCTGGGTCCGCAGCAAGGCATGGACTTTGCCCGTCAACATGAGATTGCGGCCGTGTTCACATCGCATCTCGCATCCGATGGCAATGAGGCCCGCAGACAGGTGCTCAAGACACCGGCCTGGATCAACCTATTTGAGGCATGACAGTGGAATGGATTTTGACGCCCGAGCGCATCTATGGAGCTATGGGTTTGGTAGCCGCGTACGCAGGCATGTGCTGGGGTATTGGCACCAAGGTACGCAGGCAGCGCCTGGCCGATGAGGCCGAGAGCAATGCCTCGCAGGGCGATGCCGCTGCGCCTGCCGTCCTGGTCGCCTATGCCAGCCAGACGGGGCAGGCCGAGGTGCTGGCACGCGCCACGGGCAAGATGCTGGTCGACGGCGGTCTGCAGGTGCGCCTGCTGCCCGTGGAAAAACTGACGGCTGTGCTGCTGCAGCAATTTGAGCACAGCCTGTGGCTGCTATCCACTACAGGCGAGGGCGATGCGCCCGACCATGCGCTGGGCTTTGTGCAGCAGCTCATGGCCACGCTGCCTGCGCTGACCCGGCACCAAAGCCTGGTGCTGGCGCTGGGTGATCGTGAATACCAGGAGTTCTGTGCGTTTGGTGTGCAAGTGCATGAGTGGTTGCAGACCAGCGGCGCGCGCAGCGATCTGGTCTGCGTGGACAATATGGATGCCTCAAGCTTGCAGAGCTGGCAGACCCAGGTCGCTCAGATGCGACAGGACTTGCTGGGCGAGTCTGCGCCCGCTCAGGAACTGGACTCGGACTGGTTGCAGGCGCCGGTCAGCATGCCTTTTGTGCTCAGTCGGCGGCGTTTGCTCAATCCCGGCAGCCAGGGCGGGGCGCTATACCTGCTGGAGTGGATGCCGCAGTCCGGCGAGCTGCCGCGCTGGGAGTCGGGCGATCTGGTGTCTCTGTGCGTGCCTGCCGACCCTGAGCGCGCGCGCGACTACTCGATCGCCTCGATCACGGCCGACGGCAGCCTGCAACTGCTGGTGCGAGAGAGCACGCGTGCCGATGGTTCGCCAGGCCTTGCGTCGCACTGGTTGTGCTGTGGCATGGCCGAGGGAGATGTGCTGCCGTTGACCTTGCGCGAGCACCGCGGCTTCAGGCTCGGTGACAACGCCGGGCGGCCGCTGATTCTGATCGGCAATGGCTCGGGCCTGGCGGGCCTTCTCAGCCATATCAAAGCGCGTGTGCAGCAAGAGCTGAGTGATCAATGGCTGTTGTTCGGAGAGCGCAGTCCACAACATGACGCGCTATTTGCCGATCAACTGGGCGCGTGGCTCAGGCAAGGCCGACTGGCACGACTGGATCAGGTCTGGTCGCGCAACGGCAAGGATTCGCGTTATGTGCAGGATTTGCTGCGCAGCCATGCAGAGGAAGTCCGGCAATGGGTGGAGCGTGGTGCGGCCATCTATGTTTGCGGCAGCCTGAACGGCATGGGTCAAGGCGTGCATCTGACGCTGCAGGCCATTCTGGGCGAGGCCAAGGTGACCGAGCTGTTGGGCTCGGGCCGCTATCGGCGCGATGTGTACTGAGCACGTCCAGGAGGGGATGGCAGCAGGCCCTGTCACTGTCTTGGAGCAGGACTGCACCGCATCCTATAGGTGCCGCACCGCTCGGACATCGGGCAGGACGGATCAGAGGGCGTCTTCACCCGGTCGATGTGGCCGATCCTGGAGGGCCTGCTTGCGGTCTTCGGCGGACATGGCATGTGCCGCAGACAGCAGTTCTGCGGATCGTATGAGGTGCAGCCTTCCATCCGCATTGCACCTGCGATACCCGTGAAGGAGGCGGAGTTCATCGTCTGACAGAGCCTCTGCAGGGTGAACTGCCGGTGTGCGGTGTCCTGCCAGCACATACAACAGGTCCACTCCGTGTGCGCTCAGCGCGGTCATCTGAAAGCCATCCGGCGCTGTCTTGCCGGATTCCCAGGAAAAAAGAGTTTGCTTCGTAGTGCCAGCAAGTGCAGCGAAGGCTGGCTGGCTCATGCCCAGCCGGTTTCTTTCTTCGCGCAGCCGTTCCCCTAGGGTCATAAAAATTTGTCCAAGGTGTATTGCATGGGAAAGAAATCTTTCCCATAATTCGCCAAAAGCACGACGACGTGCTTTAACCTAAATAATTAGGCGAAAGGCTACCAGATGCATCCCGAGCAAATCAAAGCGGCGCTGCGCATGAAAGGCATTTCCCCCACGGCATTGGCGTCCGAAATGCGCGTGGCCAACAGCAGCGTGTCGCAAGTCATCAGCGGTCGTGCGGTATCGGCCCGCATTCGACAGCGCATTGCAGAAATCACAGGCATGCCCGTCAATTTGCTCTGGCCGCCTGTCAACGAGCGCCATGCACTGCACAGCACACGCCCAGAAGGAGCGGACGCGCGTATCGCAAGGGGGGCGCCATGAGTCGCACGGCGTGCCGCAATCACACGGCCCTGCGCGGCAGGAGAGGCGTTCAATGAGCTTTGGAATTGCAGCACTGATTTTCTTGGCCGGTCTCCTCTGCGGATGTCTCATGGGCATTGCCGGCGTCGTGACGGCTTTGGACGGTTATTGAGGGACAGCGCTCGAGCTTGTGGACCTCCCATGGCCGAGGCTGCCGGGGAGGCGTTCGCCGCACCGAGACCCGAACGTGCGCACGCGTCTCCATGCCTGTGGAGCCCATGTCCTGGCTGCCCGGCAGTTGCAGTTTTGCAGGAATGTGCGGTTCAGGGTGCAAGCATGGCGGGGCACGATGGCGGAGATAGCCCGGGGTCAGCTTCGTGAGGGCCGCGCCAATCGGTGGGCCGCGCGGTTGTCGGAAAGATCTGCCGGCCGGTTCCGTCCTGACCAGCGTTCGCGGCCGTGATTCCGTCGGCGTCGAGACCGAGGCATGCACGCATGCATTGCTGCGGTAAAGCCGTCCCAGTCGCGTCGGCCTGTACGCGACACTTGCCTCAGAAATACAAAAAGCTGGCTCGGGCCAGCTTTTTTGTGGTCAGCGCAAGCGCAGTGCTTACTTGACGTGCTTGCCGATCAGACCGGCCATCTCGAACATGGAGACTTGGGGCTTGCCGAAGACTTCCTTGAGCTTGGCGTCGGCGTTGATCATGCGCTTGTTGGCAGCGTCTTGCAGGTTGTTGGCCTTGATGTAGACCCACAGCTTGCTGATGATTTCAGTACGGGGCAGGGGGTCCTTGCCAACCACGGCAGCCAGAGCGGCGCTGGGGGTCAGAGGTTTCATGAAGGCAGCGTTGGGAGTGCGCTTCTTAGCGGCGGGAGCTGCTGCCGGTGCTGCAGCGGGTGCCTTCTTTGCAGTTGCCATATTGCTTATTCCTAATTGGGTAGTGGACTTATCACCAGCGAAATACAGCTGCAATCCACTGGCTGAGTCTGATGCTAATGGCAAAAAATCGCTCTTCCAAGCTAGTGGGCTGTTTTTTTGCCTCGATTTGTTGCTCTCAGGCCCTTTAGTGTCCGTTTTCACGGGTTTTTCCTCGAGAGTGTTGTGAAAAAGTTGCTCTGTGTGTGTGTCCGCTGGTGCTTGTGCTATGTCAGGTGCTCAGGGCAAGATGCGGGAGACTTGGTTCTATGGAGATTTTCATGAGTGATTCCTCGGCTTCTCTTGGCTTCAGCACCTGCGATTTGTGCGATGCGCATATCAGCGATGACAGCAGCGACTTTCGTGTGCTGCCGCCCGTGTTCCACAGCTATGGCGGGAATGTCGGCTTTATGGGGGAGGTCAGCACCGTGCAGTGTCTGGACGACAACAGCCTGGTGCGAGCGGCGCTGGCCGAGCCGGGAGGTGGTCGTGTGCTGGTGGTCGATGGCGGCGGCTCGCTACGCCGGGCTCTGGTGGGGGGGAATGTGGCGACATCGGCGGCCCAGAACGGCTGGGCCGGGGTGCTTGTCTATGGCTGCGTGCGCGACGTGGCCGAGCTGAAATCCACCCCCGTGGGTCTGTATGCGCTGGCGCTCAACCCCATGCCTACCGTCAAGCAAGGCCAGGGACTGCGCGATGTCTATGTGCAGATCGCCGGCCTGTGGATTCGCCCAGGCGACTGGCTGTATGCCGACTCCGACGGCATTGTGCTGAGCCGCCGCAATCTGCTTTCCTGATTGGAATCGACGGCGCCTAGCGCCTGAACTGCAATGAACCGGGCCAGGTTGCGATCACCACGCTGGTCAGGGCAATGCCGAAGGCCAGCAATTGCATGCTGCCGACGCGCTCGCCCAGGGCCAGCATGCCCACTACAGCGGCGCTGATGGGCAGCAGCACGGTAAAAATGCCGGCCCGCGATGCGGGCACGGCGCGCAATCCCGTCATCCACAGCCACACCGTCCAGACGCAGGCGGCCAGGGCGTAAAACAGCAACAGACCCCATGCGGGCACCGAAACCCGGGAAAAATCAAACTGCCAGGCCAGATAGAGTCCGGCGGGAGTGGAAAGCACAAACCCCCAGAGATTGATCAGCGCTGTAATGCGTTTGGGGCTTACGCTGGCGGTGAGCTTTTTGCCGATCACGGCATATGCGGCCTCGCACAGCACTGCGGCAATCAGCAGCAACTGGCCCAGGCCTTGCTGGGGATGTGCGGCAAGGCTGCTGCTTTCGGTCTTGCTCAAGGCATTCAGCCCTATGCCGGCCACTGCGAAAGCAATGGCTGTCCATGTGCGCGCGCCAACGGCTTCGCGCAGAAAAAGCCAGCTCATGATGGCGACTGCGGCAGGAATTGCGGCCATGGTCACGCCCGCCGTGACCGCACTGGTCAAGGCCACGCCGCTGATCATGCAGAGCGTGAAAAGGAAATTGCCGAAGAAGGACTCAAAAAACAGCAGCCACTTGGTCTGCCTGGTCAGAGTTGTCTCGTGCGCTGGTGGCTTGAGCCAGCCCAGCATGGCCACGGCACCGATGCCAAAGCGCAGCCAAGCCAGCAGCATGACCGGAAAGATGGCAGCCAGAGGCTTGGACAAGGCCACATAGCTTCCTACCAAAGACATGCTGAGTGCCAGGCAGAGATAGGCGATGGGGCGGCTGGGCGTGTGCATGGCGAAATGAATTTCAATGACAAGAGAAGGTGATGCAAAGCAGTGTGGCAGGGCTGTTGCATGCATTTGACCCAGGGGAGGGAACTGTTGTTTTTTTGGTTCCCGCCGCCTTGGGCGCCATGTCTTTGTCGTGTCACCTGTTTTTGTTCAAGTGGCTTGGCCTGTCTCGTGCCGGATAAATGAGCAGATCAAGGATGAGCAGATCAAGGCATGCGCCGGGACTTTTTTCGTACTGCGTTCAAAGGATGCGGACTCCGGAAGTCGTGCTTCTGCAAATTTTTCATGAAGCAAGAATTCAATTTTGCATTATGAAAAATTGAAATGCTGCGCTGCCGCAAAATTTCTCAATACGAGAAATACGTTTTCTTATTGTGAAAAATAAAAATAAGCCATTGATTTTATTGAATATAAATTTCAGTCTTTTATAAGACATAAGACTCTGTAAAAGAGTGCTGCAGACATAAAGTAGATCCCAAGGACGAACACCAATTCATCTTGTTTTAACCGCTAAGGAGTGCACCATGCCCCAATCCCTGACTCAGCAACTGAGCCGTGAACAGCAAATCGCAGCCCTCGAAAAAGACTGGGCACAGAACCCACGCTGGAAGAGCGTCAAGCGCGGCTACAGCGCAGCCGATGTGGTGCGTCTGCGCGGCAGCCTGCAGCCCGAGTACACCCTGGCTCAGCGTGGTGCCGATGTGCTGTGGGACAAGATCAACGGCGGCTCGAAGAAGGGCTATGTGAACGCCTTTGGTGCCATCTCCGCAGGCCAGGCCATGCAGCAGGCCAAGGCCGGTCTGGAAGCCGTGTACCTGTCGGGCTGGCAAGTGGCCGCCGACGGCAACACCTCGGAGACCATGTACCCCGACCAGTCTCTGTACGCCTACGATTCCGTGCCCACCATGGTGCGCCGCATCAACAACACCTTCAAGCGTGCTGACGAAATCCAGTGGGGCAAGGGCATCAACCCTGGCGACAAGGAGTTCATCGACTACTTCCTGCCCATCGTGGCTGACGCGGAAGCCGGTTTTGGCGGTGTGCTCAACGCGTTCGAGCTGATGAAGAACATGATTCAGGCTGGCGCTGCCGGCGTGCACTTTGAAGACCAGTTGGCTGCGGTCAAGAAGTGCGGCCACATGGGCGGCAAGGTGCTGGTGCCCACCCGTGAAGCAGTCGAGAAGTTGATCGCGGCTCGCTTTGCAGCCGACGTGATGGGCGTGCCCACCATCGTGCTGGCCCGTACCGATGCCGAAGCGGCCAATCTGATCACCAGCAATCACGACGAGAACGACATTCCGTTCCTGACTGGCGAGCGTACGCAAGAAGGCTTCTACCGCGTCAAGAACGGCCTGGAGCAATCCATCAGCCGTGGCGTGGCCTACGCTCCCTATGCGGATCTGGTGTGGTGCGAAACCGGCGTGCCAGATATCGGCTTTGCCCGCGAATTCGCCCAGGCCGTGCATGCCGCCTGCCCCGGCAAGCTGCTGAGCTACAACTGCTCGCCTTCGTTCAACTGGAAGAAGAACCTCAACGACAGCCAGATCGCCTCCTTCCAGGAAGACCTGTCCGCGCTGGGCTACAAGTTCCAGTTCATCACGCTGGCCGGCATCCACAGCAACTGGTACAACACCTTCAAGTTCGCCCATGAGTACGCTCGCGGCGAGGGCATGAAGCACTACGTGGAAATGATCCAGGAGCCCGAATTCGCGGCACGTGACAAGGGCTACACCTTTGTCTCGCACCAGCAGGAAGTGGGCGCAGGTTACTTCGACGATGTGACCACCGTGATCCAGGGCGGCTCCTCCAGCGTCAAGGCGCTGACCGGTTCCACCGAAGAAGAGCAGTTCCATTGAGCCACGATGAATCGTGATTCTGTCTAGGTAAAAAAGGGGTTATGCGCCCGGGGCGAAAGTCTCGGGCGCTTTTTTGATTGCCGGGTTAAAATGCCACGACTTCAATTCACAAGGGCGAGAAAGGCATCAACGGTTATGACACCGCGAACTACATCGGAGATGTATTTCAGCTGCTGATGGCAGCTGGCGGTTCGCGCCTGCCCGAGATTTCTCGACACCCTCATCAAAGCGCGGACTGGTTCCGCGCTTTTTGCTTTCAGGCGATTCCAAAGCTCTGGCGCTGGCTTTCCCCCACACAAATTTGGTTTGACAAGGAATTTCATGATCAACATCACGCTCCCCGATGGCTCCAAGCGCGAATATCCAGGCCCGGTTTCGGTCGCTGACGTCGCTGCTTCGATCGGCTCCGGCCTGGCCAAGGCCGCACTGGCCGGCAAGATCAACGGCAAGGTCGTGGACACCAGCTTTGTGATCGAGCAGGATTCGCCGCTGTCCATCATCACCGCCAAGGATGCCGATGGTCTGGAAGTGATTCGTCACTCCACCGCTCACTTGCTGGCTTATGCCGTCAAGGAGCTGTTTCCCGATGCCCAGGTTACCATCGGCCCAGTGATCGAGAACGGTTTCTACTACGACTTCTCGTACAAGCGCCCCTTCACTCCCGAAGATCTGGCCGCCATCGAAAAGAAGATGACCGAGCTGGCCAACAAGGACGAGCAGGTGGTGCGCCGCGTGCTGCCTCGCGACGAGGCCGTGCAGTACTTCAAGGGTCTCGGCGAAGCCTACAAGGCCGAGATCATTGCCTCCATTCCCAGCAATGAAGATGTGAGCCTTTACCGCGAAGGCGCTTTCGAGGATCTGTGCCGCGGCCCTCACGTGCCCAGCACCGGCAAGCTCAAGCACTTCAAGCTGATGAAGGTGGCCGGTGCCTACTGGCGTGGCGACCACCGCAACGAAATGCTGCAGCGCATTTACGGTACAGCCTGGGCGACCAAAGACGAGCTCAAGGACTATCTGTTCCGCCTGGAAGAAGCCGAAAGGCGCGATCACCGCAAGCTGGGGCGCGAGCTGGATCTGTTCCACATCGATGAGCATTCGCCCGGCACCGTGTTCTGGCACCCCAAGGGCTGGGCGGTCTGGCAGCAGGTCGAGCAGTACATGCGCCGCGTCTATCAGGACAACGGCTACCAGGAAGTCAAGGCGCCGCAGATTCTGGACAAGGGCCTGTGGGAGAAGACCGGCCACTGGGACAAGTATCGCGAAAACATGTTCACCACCGATTCGGAAAAGCGTGAATATGCCCTGAAGCCCATGAACTGCCCGGGCCACATCATCATCTTCAAGCAAGGCATCAAGAGCTATCGCGATCTGCCGCTGCGCTTTGGCGAGTTCGGCAACTGCCATCGCAACGAGCCCACCGGTTCGCTGCACGGCATCATGCGCGTGCGTGCCTTCACACAGGACGATGGTCACATCTTCTGT
>Ga0209370_1002760_pt1 | contig 12112 bp, 10 predicted proteins | sample AgamicAtPrz_FD_187164 | JGI IMG/M metagenome (GOLD analysis project Ga0209370, IMG submission 187164) | Agave microbial communities from Guanajuato, Mexico - At.P.rz (SPAdes) (version 2) | ecosystem: Host-associated > Plants > Phyllosphere > Phylloplane/Leaf | place: Guanajuato, Mexico... | reverse complement strand
GCTTGTAGTCCTGAGGCTGGCGTGCAAAGCCTCGAAAGTATGTCGATGTGTATCGGCGTTAAGGCGTGCAATACACAAATGGCAATTAATTTCAGGTGAGGCTATGGCTCCTTCATCCAATGACGGGCGCTGGTACTGGCTTGCAGTGGCGTTGCTGATGCTGCTCATGGGTCTGTACCTGACCATAGGCGGCGGCATTCTGCTCGGCAAGGGAGGCAGCTGGTACTTTGTGCTGATGGGGTTGGCGATGCTGGCGTCGGCCACACTGCTGCTGGCGCGGCGCAGGGCTGGCGCCCATCTCTATGCGCTGGCCTTTGTGCTGAGCATGGTCTGGGCCTGGTGGGATGCGGGCTGGGAGTTCTGGCCGCTGGTGTCGCGCCTGATGGTGTTTGCCGTGCTGGGCCTGCTGGTGGCCCTGGGCTATGCACAGCTTGAGGCGGGCAAGCTGGTCATGAACGACTACGGACGCCTGGGAGCCGCAGTGTCGGTGGTGGTGCTGGGCCTGGGCATAGTCGCGACGGCCGTCAGTGCCTTCTCGCCCAAGGGCGTGATTGCCCCCGAGGTCACCGAAGTGCCTTCGGTAGGCTCCATGGAGATCAAGGCCTCGGACTGGACGGACTGGGGGCAGGGCCCCGCAGGACAGCGCTTTGCGGCTGTCGAGCAGATCAGCCGGGACAATGTCGACAAGCTGGCCGTGGCCTGGACGGCGCGCACCGGCGATGTGCCGCAGAGCACTGGCTCGGGTGCCGAAGACCAGAACACGCCGCAGCAGATCGGTGACCGCCTGTATGTCTGCACGGCCTACGGCAAGGTGCTGGCGCTGGATGTGGACACGGGCGAGGAGAAGTGGAAATTCGACCCCGAAGCCAGGTCACCCAACTGGCAGCGCTGCCGAGGCCTGGGTTACTTCGATGGCAATGAGGCCGCAATCAAGGCCTCGGGCGCACTCGGCAAGCCCAGAGATGCTGTGCCAGGCTGCAGGCGTCGTCTGTTCCTGCCCACCATCGATGCGCGCCTGATCGCGCTGGACCCCGACTCCGGCAAGCCATGCACCGACTTCGGCAAGGACGGTGTGGTGGATCTGACCGAAGGCATGGGCGAGGTCAAGCAGGGCTGGTATCAGCAGACCTCGGCGCCGCTGGTGGCCGAGAACCTGGTGATCGTGGGCGGCCGCGTGGCCGACAATTTTTCGACCGACGAGCCATCGGGCGTGGTGCGCGCCTTTGATGTGCATAGCGGCAGGCTGGTCTGGGCCTGGGACCCGGGCAATGCAGACATCACCGGACAGCTGCCCCAGGGGCAGATCTATACGCGCAACTCGCCCAATGTCTGGGGCGGCATGTCCTATGACGCCAGACTGGGGCTGGCCTATCTGGGCACGGGCAATGCGACGCCGGACTTCTATGCGGCCCAGCGCACGCCGGAGATGGAGAAGAACAGCTCCGCCATCGTGGCTATGGATATCCGCACGGGCAAGCCGCGCTGGCTCTACCAGACTGTGCACCACGATCTGTGGGATTTCGACATTCCGTCCCAGCCCGCTCTGGTCGATGTGAGCAATGCCCAGGGCGGGGTGGACCCTGCGCTGCTGCAGGTGACCAAGCAGGGCATGATCTTCATGCTCAACCGCGAGACCGGCGAGCCTCTGGCAGAGGTGCAGGAGCTGCCCGTGCCGCAAGGCCATGTGCCCGGTGAGCGCTATGCGCCGACCCAGCCGCATTCCACGGGCATGCCCAATATCGGCAACCAGACCCTCAAGGAGTCCGATATGTGGGGGGCCACGCCTTTCGATCAGCTGCTGTGCCGCATTGCCTTCAAGGACATGGATCATCAGGGCGTGTTCACGCCGCCGGGAATGGGGCCGACACTGCAGTTTCCGGGCTCGCTGGGCGGCATGAACTGGGGCAGCGTTTCCATAGACCCGATCAGTCAGACCATGTTCGTCAACGATATGCGCCTGGGTCTGGCGAACTACATGATTGCGCGCGCCGATATGAAGCCCGGCGCCAGCGGCATCGAGATGGGGGCCGTGCCCCAGGAGGGCACGCCGTTCGGCGCCATGCGCCAGCGCTTTCTGTCGCCGCTGGGCATTCCCTGCCAGAAGCCGCCCTTTGGCACCATGACGGCGGTGGATCTGAAATCGCGCCAGATCAAGTGGCAGGTGCCAGTGGGCACGGTGCGCGATACCGGTCCTCTGGGCATTCCCATGTGGCTGACCATTCCCATCGGCATGCCCACGCTGGGGCCGTCCATGGTCACCAAGTCGGGGCTGGTGTTCTTCGCGGGTACGCAGGACTTCTATCTGCGCGCCTTCGACAGTGCCAACGGCAAGGAGATCTGGCGCTCGCGCCTGCCCGTGGGCAGCCAGGGCGGGCCCATGAGCTATGTCTCGCCCAGAACCGGCAGGCAGTATGTGGTGATCACCGCCGGTGGCGCACGCCAGTCGCCCAAGCGCGGTGACTATGTGATCGCCTATGCCCTGCCGCAGTAGCGAAGGCAATAGCGACAGGGTGTGGAGCTGTCGGCAGATGGATTAAAAAAGATAGCTTCTTGCGCTTGATGAATAAGGAATTCAGATTGAATAATGCCTGAACTCTTTAAATATTAAGCGCTGAAAGCTATGAATAAAAGAGTGTCTGCTGCGCAGACTATGCCACTCAGCGCGCTGGCAGCTCGCAGCCGTCGGGGCCGCAACTGGGGTCGCCACCGGTGTCGGTATCGCCGGCCTGCTGCTGGTTGAGCTCGGCAATCTGCTCGGCCCAGGCGGCCAGCTGCTGCTTCCAGCCGTCGACATCGCCCAGCCATTCGCCGATCTCGATGCGCTGCACGGCGCGCTGGCCAGCCTGCTCGGGGTGGTCGAACTCCAGCGCCAGGGTGGGGAAGCCCTGGCCCTGCACCATGCCCAGCCATTCGCGGCTTTCGGCAATATGCTTTTGCGTGGCCGCGCCGCCTTGCTCGGCGTAGGCCACGTCATAGGCCGTGCTGTCCAGGCCGATGCCGGCCGCCAGTTCGCGCAGCACGGCGGGCTCGCTGATGCGGCGGCCCTCCACGTAATGGGCTTTTTGCTCGGCAGCCAGCATCTCCAGGCCCTTGCCGGCCAGCGCTTGGGCGGCCAGCAGGGCCGTGGTCGGGGGCTCGGAGTCCAGCGGCGCGCCAATGTCATTGAGCAGGCCGTTGAGATAGGCATCGCCAAAAGGCTGGCCCGTCATCTCGGCAATGCGCTGGTCGCTGGGCATGACTTTGTCACGCCAGTCCGCGGTGATGGTGCGCGTGTGGGCTCCGGTCAGCATGCCGCCAGCATGCCATTGAACCTCGATGCCGGGCACCTCGCGCGCGGCCTTGACCAGCGGGGCCGCGGCATAGCACCAGCCGCACAGAGGATCGAAAATATAGTGCAGCACCAGGGCGGGCAGCTTGGATGTGTTCATATTGGGCGACCTTGCAGGCCGGTAGATTTGCAAACAAGCTTCAATGTAAGCGCGGTAGCGGCGCTGGCGCCGTAATGGCCGGGTATGACCTTGGCGCCGGTCTTGGCAAAATGGCTGCATTGTCCTCAGCTTGTTTGCCTGCCCATGCGCCTGAATGTCACGCCGCCGCCCCAGTCCTCGCCAGAGTCCGAGCCTTCCCCGCAATCCGTGGCACGGCGCAGCACCATGCTGTTTCTGCTGTTCTGGCTGGTGGTCATGGCTGCGATGTATCTGGCCATGCAGCATTTCCTCAAGCCGGCCCAGGCCAAGGTCATGGCCGACGGCACGGTGCGCATAGAGCGCGGCATGGACGGGCATTTCCGTGTCAAGGGCTATGTCAACGATCAGCCCGTCACCTTTATGGTCGATACCGGTGCCACCTCGGTCAGCGTGACCGATGCGCTGGCCGAGCGTGCCGGCCTGGAGGGAGGCGAGAAAGTGCGTTTTCGCACGGCCAACGGCGAACGTGACGGCCGCATCGTCACCGCCGACGAGGTCCGTATCGCCAGCCTGCGTGTGCGCAACGTGCGCGTGGGCACTGGCTATACGGGCGACGATAGCGACGACGCCTTGCTGGGCCAGAACTTTCTGCGCTTCTTCGATGTGCAGATGAGCGGCGATGAAATGCTGCTGCGCCCGCGCAAGTGAGTGCCGTGAAGACACTGGCCGTGATTTTGTGCACTTGTGCAAGTCATGGACCGCGGCAGCCCAAAAGCGATCGCAGACTGGATTAAAGTAGGGCGCTTTGCCAACCGGCAAACAGGAATAGTGCGCTTGCGTGGGCCTCACACGGGCCTCTTGCGGTTGCCGCACTCGCCGCTCATGGGTGAAAGACATGTTCCGGGACTGTTGCCATTCAATGGACCGCAGGCGAAAGCTGGCTGCGGCAGACGACACTCAATGGACTGGTTAACCCAACTCTTCAAAGCCCTCAACGATATTGTCTGGGGCGTTCCCATGATCGTGCTGATTCTCGGCACGGGTTTTTATCTGCAGGTCCGCCTGGGCTTCATGCCGCTGCGCAACATCGTGCGCGGCTTCCGCATGATCTGGCGCAGCCGCCGTCCCGGCGACAAGGCCGATGGCGACATCACTCCCTATGCAGCGCTGATGACGGCACTGTCCGCCACCGTGGGCACGGGCAATATTGCCGGCGTGGCCACGGCCATTGCCGTGGGCGGCCCGGGCGCACTGTTCTGGATGTGGATGACGGCGCTGCTGGGCATGGCTACCAAGTATGGCGAGGTGGTACTGGCGGTGAAGTACCGTGAGAAAAACGACCACGGCCAGTGGGTGGGCGGCCCGATGTACGCCATCAAGAACGGTCTGGGCAGCAAGTGGAAATGGCTGGGTACGCTGTTTGCCATCTTTGGCGGTCTGGCCGGCTTCGGCATCGGCTCCATGGTGCAGTCCAACGGTATTGCATCGGCCATGCACACGGCTTTCGGTCTGGAGAGCTGGATCACAGGCCTGGGCCTGGCCGTGCTTACCGGTGCCGTGGTGCTGGGAGGCATCACCCGCATCGGCGCGGTGGCCGAAAAGCTGGTGCCTGCCATGTGCGTGGCCTATGTGATCTGCGTGCTCTATGTGCTGGGCGTGTACTTCGACCGCATCCCGGCTGCGTTTGCACTGATCTTCGAGCAGGCCTTCAGCCCCACGGCGGCCACGGGCGGCTTTCTGGGCTCGACGGTGCTGATGGCCATCCGCATGGGCGTGGCGCGCGGCATTTTTTCCAACGAAGCGGGCCTGGGCACGGCCGGCATCGCCCAGGCTGCTGGTGCCACGCGAGACCCCGTTTTCTCGGGGCTGGTAGGCATGATGGGTACCTTCATCGACACCATCATCGTCTGCACGATGACCGGGCTGGCCATCGTGGTCAGCGGCGTCTGGAATTCCGGCGCTACCGGGGCCGTGCTGTCCACCCAGAGCTTCGAGGCCGCCATGCCCGGTGTGGGCAAATATGTGCTGGCCGTTTCGCTGTCGGTATTTGCCTTCACCACGATTCTGGGCTGGGCCTATTACGGTGAAAAATGCTGGACCTATCTGGTCGGCACCATCTGTGAAAAGCCCTTCCGCATCCTCTGGACCATCAGCGCCTTTGTGGGTGCCGTGGCCACGCTGGACTTTGCCTGGCTGGTCGCCGATACGCTGAACGCGCTGATGGCGATTCCCAATCTGATCTCGCTGCTGCTGCTCTCACCCGTGATCGTGCAGCTCACGCGCGAATACTTTGCGCGCCAGGATAATCAGGCCTGATCATTTCGGCAGCTTTAGGCACTTGACGCACAAGTGCTGGAGCTTGACCTGACCTCACTCACCTCACACAGGGCGCAGTTGTGCAAGCAGCTGCGCCCTGTGCAGTTTTGGGGCCGTGGCTGAAGCTGCCCCGCATATCTGCGAAAATACCCCCTATACAGGGAATGACTGTTGCGGAAAATCTTGCCGCAGCCGTTGTGCGTATCGAGGCTCGATCCACACCCTTGCTTCGTGGCCTGCCGGGCTTCATCTTGAGATGAGACTGCAGGTTTTTCATGTTGCCGAGCCTCAGGTCGAATCGCTGCATTGTCGCGATTCCCGCTTTGCGCCCGACCACACGCCATTGCCCGGCAGCCATGCAGGCCGTCAGGCGCAGCCATGGATAGTCCGCCGTGTCCCACCGCCAGCCCGTTCGCGTTCCCGAACGTCACCAGTTTGATGCCTTGATCGATGCTCGCTCGCCCGCCGAGTTTGAGCAGGACCATATCCCCGGCTCCATCAACTGTCCGGTACTGAGCAATGCCGAGCGTGCCGAGATCGGCACCATCTACAAGCAGGTCAGCCCTTTTGAGGCCAAGCGTCTGGGGGCGGCCTATGTGTCGGCGAATCTGGCACGCCATCTGCGCGAAACCTTTGCCGACAAGCCTGCCAACTGGAAGCCCCTGGTCTATTGCTGGCGCGGCGGCCTGCGCAGCGGCTCCATGGTGACCTGGCTGCGTCTGGTCGGCTGGGATGCCCAGCAGCTGGCCGGCGGCTACAAGGCGTTTCGCGGCCATGTGATTGCGCAGCTTGAAAGCCTGGTGCCTAGGCTGCAGATGCGCGTGCTGTGCGGCGCCACCGGCTCGGCCAAGACCCGCGTGCTGCATGCGCTGGCCCAAAGCGGAGAGCAGGTGCTGGACCTGGAGGGCTATGCCAGCCACAAGGGCTCCTTGCTGGGCGGTCTGCCCGGCATCGAGCAGCCCAGCCAGAAGCGTTTCGAGACCCTGATTGCCGAGCAGCTTGAGACCTTCGATCTCTCGCGTCCCGTCTATCTGGAGGGTGAGAGCGCAAAGATCGGCCGCGTCGGCCTGCCGCTGGTGCTGGTGCAGCATCTGCACAAGGCTCCGGTCATTGAGGTGCGTGCGACGACCGCCGCACGTCTTTCCTATCTGCTGCGCGACTATGCCTACCTGGGGGACGATCCCGAAGTGCTGGCCACCAAGCTGGGCTGGCTCAAGGAGCTGCAGGGCAAGGAGACCGTGGGCCGCTGGCAGCAATGGGCGCGGGCCGGGGAGCTGCCTTCGCTGTTCGAAGAGCTGATGCTGAGGCACTATGACCCGCACTACGAGCGCTCCCAGTCGAATCACTTCGAGCAATGGCCTCGGCGCCAGGTTCTGGAGACAGACCAGCTTTCGGACGAGGCCATCGCCGGTCTGGCGCAGCAGATCATTGCGATGCAGGCGCGCTGAGCCAAGCCGCTTGTTCAAGCCTGCCGGCTGAAACGGGCCGGTGCGGTGCGGACTAGTCCAGCTTCATCACCATCAGCACCTCGTCGAAATACTCGCCGTCCACATACAGGGCCGCAGGCTCCAGCCCATATTCGCTAAAACCTGCCTGCTCATACAAGCGTAGTGCGTTGCCGTTGCCGGCATTGCAGCCCAGCATCAGCTGTCGCAAGTTCAGCGCTCTGCCGTGCTCAACAGCCGTCTCCAGCAGAGCGCGGGCCAGGCCCCGACCGCGCGCCGGTGCAGCCACGTACATGGCAAAGAGATGGCCTTTGTGCGCGGTCTTCTCTCCCTGGTCGCGATGCAAGCCCAGGCTGGCGCAGAGTCTGCCGTCTGCATCAAAGCCTCCCCACATGGCTTGGCCCAGGGCGCCGCTGAAGCGGCTCAGCAGCTGCGCATCGCCGAGTGCCCGTTCGCTGGCAGGTGTGGCACCGAAGGCGGTGGGGCATTCTGTCAGGGCTTGCAGGCGCAGGGCTCGATAACTGCAAAGGTCGGACTCGGTCAGTTGGCGTATGTCATATTGCATGGACCGAGTTTAGACATGCTCGGCAAAGATGGGCACCAGCGACAGCAGCAGCAGGCCGGCCATCACGCCGTTGAACATGCGCAGGGCCTGTGGAGTGCGCAGTGCGCGCCCCACGGTGCTGCCGAACAGGGTCCAGACGCTGATGCTGGGATAGTTGACCAGGCCCAGAACAAGGGCCGACAACATCAGATTGACGAAAAAGCCTTCGCGCGGTGTGTAAGTCGCGACCACGCCCACGGCCATGATCCAGGCCTTGGGGTTGACCCACTGGAAGGCAGCGGCCTGCCAGAAGCTGAACGGTCGGCTGCCCGACTGACCCTGGTCCACGCCGCCGGCACGGGCGATTTTCCATGCCAGCCAGATCAGATAGGCCGCGCCCACATATTTGAGCAGGGTGTAGATGCGGGGCTCGGCCTCGAACAGCTTGCCCAGGCCCGCGCCGATCAGCAGCACCATGATGACCACGCCCAGACAGATGCCCAGCATATGCGGCACGCTGCGGCGATAGCCGAAAGTGGCCCCCGAGGCCGTCAGCATCACATTGTTGGGGCCGGGCGTCACGGAGCTGACAAAGGCAAACATGGCCAGTGGCAGGATGAAGGCTGAGGATTCAGGCAGAAATGGCATGGTGAACCTTGGGGCTGCATAAGCGTTGTGCCTCTATACTAAGATCTGTAGTCAGTACACTATCAGTACACTTTTGCAGGCCAGTTTATGGGCTGGCCTGCTCTAATTGACCTGACACTTTGAGGAAGCACTTCATGCTGGATGCTCATATCGACGGCAGGGCAGCGACCCCGGCAGCCTTGCCTGTGGCCGCTACGGCATCCCTGGGCTGGCAGCCCATGCGCTCCAGCGCAGCAGGCCTGGTGGATCAACTGGTCGAGCATTTCGGCGGGCTGATCCGCAACCACGGCCTGCGTGTGGGCGTGCGCCTGCCTTCGGTGCGGGCGTTGGCGGAAAGCGCAGGTGTCAGCCGCGACACCGTGGTCCAGGCCTACGACAAGCTGGCTGCCCAGGGCCTGGTGCAATCGCGGCGCGGCAGCGGTTTTTATGTGGCGGCCCAGCGCCGCGTGATGGAGCCTGCCGCCGTGGCTGCCGCCTCGGCGCAGCCGGCGGACTTCGACACCGCCTATCTGCTGCGCGGCATTTTTCGCGACGACAGCGCGGGCACCGGGGGCGCAGGCTGCCTGCCTTCGAGCTGGATGGATCAAGGCCTGATCACGGGCGCCATGCGCGCCATCACCCGTAACAATGCGCGGGCCGAGCAGAGCTTTCTCAGCTATGGCCATCCACAGGGCTTTCTGCCATTGCGCCAGCAGATCGCCTCGAATCTGCAGGCCCAGGAGGTGCCGGCTCATCCCGAGGCCAACCTCATGACGGTGGGCGGCGTGACCCATGGTCTGGACCTGGTGGTGCGCTGTTTTCTCAAGCCCGGCGATACCGTGCTGGTCGAAGACCCGGCCTGGTTCCTGATCTTCGGGCGGCTCAAATACATGGGCGTGAATGTCGTCGGCGTGCCGCGCCTGCCAGGCGGACCCGATGTGGCGGCCCTGGCATCGCTGGCCCAGAGCCATAAGCCCAAGCTCTTCATCCTCAACACGGCGGTACACAATCCCACGGGACTGAGCCTGTCTGCCGGCGTGGCCCACGAGGTGCTGCGCATTGCCGAGCGCCATGATTTCCTGCTCGTCGAGGACGACACCTATGCCGAATTCCTGGGCGCCATGCCGCTGAGACTGGCGGCCATGGACAGATTGCAGCGCGTGATTCTGGTGGGGGGTTATTCCAAGACCTTGTCGGGCGGCCTGCGCGTGGGCTATATCGCGGCCAAACCCGAGTATGTGCACCGCCTGACCGACATGAAGCTCCTGGCGGGGCTGACCTCTTCGCTGCCGGCGGAGCAGATCGTGCACCATATTCTGGCCGACGGTTCCTTTCGCAAGCATGTGGACCGGCTGCGCGAGCGGGTGGACAGGGCGCGCGGGCGCTGTCTGCGCAAGCTCGAAGCGCTGGGCTGCCATGCGGAGTACGAACCCGTGGCCGGCACCTTTGCCTGGGTGGACTGTGGCGTGGATACCGAGGTGCTGGCGCGTCAGGCGGCGCTGAGCAATCTGCTGCTGGCGCCGGGTCTGCTGTTTTCGCCGCAGCAGGCAACGAGCAGCAAGCTGCGTGTGCCCGTGGCGATGGCTGACCAGGCCGAGCCATGGAAGGTGCTGGAGCAGATCCTCAGGCAGCTGCGCAAATAGCGCCGAAACCGGTGCCTGGGCAGGGCGTCGTTCACGATTGATAACAATCGCGCGCCTCTAGCGTGATTGAGCGCATCGCAACTGCTGTTATGTTTGTAGCATGACAGCAGCACGAGCTTTGCCCCATGCCGCCGCAGGCCACTGCAGGCGCGATTTCCTGCGTGCTCGCCCGCGCATGGGGCGGTGGCTGCTGTCAGGGCTTGTGCTTTGCGGTCTGGCCGCTTGTTCCAGCGCCCCCACGAATCACGGCGAAGTGAAGGGCGAGAACTTTCACTCGCTCGAGCTGCTGCAGTCCGACAGCAACCGCATGGCAACGCTGGCCATGAAGGAGAATCTGGAGAGCCTGTTTCTCATCATGGACAAGCTCTATCGCCGCAACCCCGCCGAATGGAAAAAGACGGCTTCCAGCCGTGAAGCGGCCATGACCTATGTGCGTATTGCCGTCATGGAGCGCCAGCCCTGGCATGAGCTGCAGGACAAGCGTGACGTGGCGGCGCTGTCCCTGGCCTTGCAGCCCGATTTCGCCGGAGACCGGGTCGCAGCCTTCGTCCATGCTGCAGCCGATATGCTGATCACCGCGCATGGCGGGCGAACCAGCTTTACGCTGATCGACGGGCTGGACCCGCAGCATGTCTTCAATGCGGCGCGCAATCTGGAAATTGCCAACTGGATTCTCAACTCGCGCAAAGCACCCGGAGGAAAGCCCTTGCTGCTATCGAATCAGATAGCAGAAGAGGGGCGGAATCTGAGCTTCGAGCGCGAGATGGGAAAGATCATCGGCCGGCTGGATCTGGTTGCGGATTACACCACCGAGCGCTACCGGCGCTCCGTCATCGGCTATGCGCAGGGATTACTTGCCGGCCCGTTCATGCAGTTTTTGCCCGTTCGATAGAAGTTCTTCAGGCCTCACAAAGCACGATGGTGGCAATCGCGGACGAGTCTTCCATGGCACGCACGGCATGGGGCATATTGGCTGGCAGATGCATGAGTTGCTTGGGGCCCAGTTCATGCACGGACTGGCCGATGAGAACTTCGAGCCGACCTTCCAGGCATTGCAGGCTGACGCTGCCAGGCACGCGATGCGGCGGCAGCGACTGGCCCGAGCGCAGCACGACGCGAATGACTTCCAGATCTTCCGCCTTGAAGAGCACGCTCGAGTGAGCGGCAGGAAGCCTGGCTCCGTAAGGAGCGACATCCAGAGCTTGGTGGGTGGGCGTGGAGTGGATATGGTCCATGACAGCACCTGAGCGAAAGCGGTAATAAGGCATTCTCCCCCGAGTGGGGCCCAAGTTCAATCACCGTTTTGTGACAGCGCTGTAGGGCATCAGGCCTTATCGCCTCGTTTCGTTGCTCATCAGCGCTGGTTAGCGCGTATCACTGAGGCCCAGGCGCGACTGGCAGCTGTCATGCCAGGTGCCGTGGATTCTCGGCAGGCATGGGGCTGAAGCCTGCTGCGGCGCATGTATTGCCGCCAGGCGTCGGAGCCGCTCTTGCTCTCGCTGTCGCCGCCGGTGTCCTTTTCACCGCCAAAAGCTCCGCCGACCTCGACGCCTCGGGGCCTGGCCAGAACGGGCTGCTGCCGCCACCTCAAGGGCATATGGGCTGGGGACGCAGGTACAAATCCGGCTCATTTCTCCGCGTAGAGGGGGAAGGCGACGCGTCGTGCGCAGCGGCTGGGAATGTCTAGATGGATCTAATGATTTGCAAATCGAATCATTCATGCGGTTTAAACAATTGGACTTGAATGATTGAACGCTTCAGCATGCAGTGCAGGTACCGGATACAGGTGCCGCAGCCTGAACAAGGAGACAAGCATGAACAAGCGATTCTTACTGCGCGCCTGTGCGAGCGCAGGCCTGGCAGCCACCATGAGCATGGGCTTTGGCGGGACGGTGCTGGCTCAGGAGAGCTATCCCGCAGCCCCCATTACGCTGGTGGTGCCGTTTGCTGCTGGCAGCGGCACCGATGCGGTGGCGCGCGTGGTGGCCAACAAGCTGGGCGAGCGACTCAAGCAGCCCGTGGTGGTGGACAACCGGGCCGGGGCCAATGCCCAGATTGCAGCCGCGCATGTGGTCAAGGCCAAGCCGGACGGCTATACGCTGTTCATGACCACCAACACCTCGCATTCGG
>Ga0209370_1002757_pt1 | contig 12119 bp, 10 predicted proteins | sample AgamicAtPrz_FD_187164 | JGI IMG/M metagenome (GOLD analysis project Ga0209370, IMG submission 187164) | Agave microbial communities from Guanajuato, Mexico - At.P.rz (SPAdes) (version 2) | ecosystem: Host-associated > Plants > Phyllosphere > Phylloplane/Leaf | place: Guanajuato, Mexico... | reverse complement strand
ATGAACCGGCGCTTAGTCGGCGCCGGCGCAATCAGGCATGCTGACAGCTGCTACAGGATGCCAACCAGCCAGCCGTAACAGGAGCCCGCATGTCCAGCCTTTCGCCTGCCGCCGCCGACCGCCTGCTGGACCTCAACGAACTGTTGCGCGAGCTGGTCGGCCAGGGACGCATCGCCCAGGAAAGCGCCGAGCAGTGCCTGGCGATCCGCCGCAGTGGCGCCAACACCGACCTGCACCCGCTGGAGTTCCTGGCCGCCCAGCAGATCGAGGATCAGTCGCGCCCCGGCCGCGTTCTCGACCTGGAAAGCCTGACCCTCTGGCTGGCCCAGCTGGCCGGGCAGCCCTACCTGCGCATCGACCCGCTGAAGATCGACGCCGCGGCGGTCACCCCGCTGATGTCCTACGCCTTCGCCCAGCGCCACAAGATCCTCGCCGTGGCGGTGAGTGCCGAGGCGGTGACCATTGCCAGCGCCCAGCCGTTCATGCACAGCTGGGAGGCCAACCTCGTCCACGTGCTCAAGCGGCCGATCAAGCGCGTGGTGGCCAACCCGGCGGACATCCAGCGCTTCACCGTGGAGTTCTACCGCCTGGCCCGCTCGGTCAGCGGCGCCACCAACAGCGATGCGAAGATCAGCAACGTCGGCAACTTCGAGCAACTGCTCAACCTCGGCGCCCAGGATCAGGAGCCGGACGCCAACGATGCCCACGTGGTGAACATCGTCGACTGGCTGTTCCAGTACGCCTTCCAGCAGCGCGCCAGCGACATCCATATCGAGCCGCGCCGCGAACAGGGCAGCGTGCGCTTTCGCATCGACGGCGTGCTGCACACCGTCTACCAGTTCCCCGCCCAGGTCACCATGGCCATCGTCAGCCGCCTGAAGACCCTGGGCCGGATGAACGTCGCCGAAAAGCGCAAACCCCAGGACGGCCGGGTGAAGACCAAGACGCCGGCCGGCAACGAGGTGGAACTGCGCCTGTCGACCCTGCCCACCGCCTTCGGCGAGAAGATGGTGATGCGCATCTTCGACCCCGACGTGCTGCTGCGCGGTTTCGACCAACTGGGCTTCAGCCCCGATGACCTCAAGCGCTGGGAAAGCATGACCCGCCAGCCCAACGGCATCATCCTGGTCACCGGCCCCACTGGCTCGGGCAAGACCACCACGCTGTACACCACCCTCAAGCAGCTGGCCACCGAGGAAGTGAACGTGTGCACCATCGAAGACCCCATCGAGATGATCGAGGGCGCCTTCAACCAGATGCAGGTGCAGCACAACATCGACCTGACCTTCGCCAGCGGCGTGCGCGCGCTGATGCGCCAGGACCCGGACATCATCATGGTCGGCGAGATCCGCGACCTGGAAACCGCCGAGATGGCCATCCAGGCGGCGCTGACCGGTCACCTGGTGCTCTCCACCCTGCACACCAACGACGCGCCGAGCGCCATTACCCGCCTGCTCGAACTGGGCGTGCCGCACTACCTGCTCAAGGCGACCTTGCTGGGTGTCATGGCCCAGCGCCTGGTGCGCACCCTGTGCCCGCACTGCAAGGCGCCGGTGGAGTTCGACGAGGCCGACTGGCAGGAACTCACCCGCCCCTGGAACGCCCCGCTGCCAACCGGCGCGCACCGCGCCGTGGGCTGTGTCGAATGCCGGGAAACCGGCTACCGCGGACGCGCCGGGGTGTACGAGATCATGCTGCTGAACGACAGCCTGAAACCCTTGATCAGCGCCGATACCGACCTCACGCCGCTACGCCGCCAGGCCTTCAAGGATGGCATGCGCAGCCTGCGCCTTTCCGGTGCGCAAAAGATCGCCGCCGGGCAGACCACCCTTGAGGAAGTATTGCGCGTGACACCGCAAAGCGAGCAGCGCTAATCTGAGCGAACGCGGGCCCAGGGAAGCCCGCCTACGCCAGGAGCGGCGCCATGAATATCCGCCAGAAGATGCTCGCCTGTGGGGCCGTCAGTATCGTTGCCACGCTTCTGGTCGGAGGCATCGGCCTGTGGGGCCAGGCGCAGTTGGGTGAGGCCCTGGCGGCCAACGAAATCAATGCCAATGCCCTGCGCCACCACATGGATGGCGACATGATGCACGACGCCCTGCGCGCCGACGTGCTCGGCGCCTTTCTCACCGCTCCCGGCGATGCCGCAGCCGCCGCCCAGGCCCGCGACGATCTCAAGGAACACAGTGCGCGCTTTCGCCAGGCCATGGCCAAGAATGCGGCATTGCCACTGGCCCCGGACATTCGCCAGGCCATCGACGAGGTTGGTCCGGTGCTGGAGGCCTACATTCAGTCGGCCACCCGCATCGTCGAACAGGCCCTCGTCGACCCGCTGGCGGCGCGCGCGCTGATGGCCGACTTCTCGCGCAGCTTCGCCGAACTGGAAGTGCGCAACGAAGCGATCAGCGAGCAGATCGAAGCCAGCGTCGCCCAGACCCGCGCACAAACCGAAGCCGTGGTGCAGCAGGCCTCCTGGTGGCAATGGGGCAGCCTGGGCGTCGCCTGCCTGTTGATCCTGGCGATCACCCGGCAGTTGCTGCGCTCGGTGCTGCAGCCCCTGGCCAAGATCATCCAGGCCGCGCGCGCCATGGCTCAGGGCAATCTGCGCGCGCCCATCAGCGTCGACAGCCGCGACGAAGCCGGCCAATTGCAGCAGAGCCTGGCCGACATGCAGGCCAGCCTGCGACAGATGATCGAAACGATCCGCACCGAGAGCGAGGAATTGCGCCGTGCCTCCCAGCACCTGAGCCAGACCTCCAGCGAAGTGGCACGCGGCGCCAGCGAACAGGCCGAAGGTGCCACCAGCATGGCCGCCGCCATGGAACAGATGATCGGCAATATCGCCCAGATCGCCGAACACACCCGCAGCGCCCGGGACATTGCCGAGCAGTCCGAGCAGCTGACCACCAGCGGCGGGCAGGTGATCGTCGGCGTGGTCGATGGCATGAACCACATTGCCGATGCGGTCAATCAGTCGTCGCAGACCGTCACCGTGCTGGGCCAGTCATCCGAGGAAATCGACTCGATCATCCAGGTGATCCGCGGCATTGCCGAACAGACCAACCTGCTGGCGCTCAACGCCGCCATCGAGGCGGCGCGTGCCGGGGAAGCCGGCCGCGGTTTCGCCGTGGTGGCCGATGAAGTCCGCGGCCTGGCGGCCCGTACCGCGCAGTCGACCGAGGAAATCACCGCGATGATCCAGCGCATCCGCGAATCCACCGCCCAGGCGGTGAAGAGCATGGACGCCGGGGTCAACCGGGTCAGCGAGGGCGTCGGCATGGCCCGGCAGGCCAATGCCTCGATCACCGAGATTCGCCAGGGCGTGCAGCGCTCGGCGCAGATGGTCGACGAGATCGCCCACACCATCACCGAGCAGTCCAAGGCCAGCAACGAAGTCGCCGAGCGGGTGGAAATGATCAGCGAGGTGGCCCAGCGCAACAACCGGGCCATGCAGGAACTGGCGCAGATGCTGGTGCAGATGGACAACTCCGCCCAGGCCATGCAGGCCTCGGTCAGGCGTTTCGAGCTCTAGCGTGCAGGTGGCGGCAACCCTGGCTGTCGCCCTGCAAGCCGGTGGAACCAGTAGCCCGTGGCCCGACTCTCAAGGAGAGGAAAACCCACAAGGAGTCATTGCCATGCGCCGTTCAAGTTCGTTGTTGCTCGCCGGCCTGTTTCTGGCCGCTGCCACCCAGGTCCATGCCGTCAACCTGCGCGACGTCCTGTCGTCGGGGGCGACCACCGCGTCGACCTACCTGACCTTCAAGGACAACAAGATGATCGTCCCCGCCCAGGATGACGCCAGCAGCTATATCGCCAGCAACGGCGAAATCCGCGGCCCTTATCTGGAGGCGGCGCTGCAGAAGATCCGCACCGACAACCCGGATCTGCAAGCCAGCGACATGGAGCTGGCCACCGCGATTCTCACTGCCCAGCAGTAAAGAAGCGCTTCACTGCCCAGCAGTGACAAGAAAGCCGGCCCAGGGGCCGGCTTTTTCACGCCTGGGATTCAGCCGTCGATACTTGCTTGGTAACCCGCGCCGTCCAGCAGCTTCTGCAGTTGCGAGGCATCGCTGGGCTGCAGCTTGAAGAACCAGCTGCCGTACGGGTCGTTGTTGACGCTTTCCGGGCTGTCGGCCAGGGCTTCGTTGATGGCGATCACTTCGCCACCGACCGGCGCGTAGATGTCGGAAGCGGCCTTCACAGACTCGACCACGCCGGCTTCCTGGCCCGCATCGAGCACCTTGCCGATTTCCGGCAGCTCGATGAACACCACATCACCCAGCGCTTCCTGAGCATGGTCGGAGATGCCCACGGTCACGCTGCCGTCGGCTTCCAGGCGTGCCCATTCGTGGCTGGTGGCGTAACGCAGATCGGCGGGGATAGAGCTCATGTTGTCGTTCCTCATCAGACAGGACGGCGACCGCGCCGTCCGGGGAATTTAGCAGGCGCGCACGGACGCGTCAGCGTGGACGTTAGATCAACACCTTGCCATGGCGCACGAAACTCGGCTGCACCACGCGCAGCGGATACCACTTGCCGCGAATTTCCACTTCCGCGCGGTCACCGGTCTTCGCCGGTACGCGGGCCAACGCGATGGATTTGCCCAGGGTCGGCGAGAAGCTGCCGCTGGTGATCTCGCCTTCGCCGACGCCGTCGACGCGCACCACCTGGTGCGCACGCAACACGCCACGCTCCTCGAGCACCACACCGACCAGACGCGGGTGTTCGCCAGCAGCGTGCTGGCGCTGCAGGGCCTCGCGACCGATGAAGGCACGCCCGGCCGGCTCCCATGCCACCGTCCAGGCCAGGTTGCAGGCCAGCGGCGAGGCCTGCTCGTCCATGTCCTGGCCATAGAGATTCAGGCCCGCCTCCAGGCGCAGGGTGTCGCGCGCACCAAGGCCGATGGGGGAAATGCCGGCGCCGACCAGGTCGTTGAAGAACGCCACGGCTTCGCCGGCCGGCAACATGATTTCCAGACCGTCCTCGCCGGTGTAGCCGGTGCGGGCGATGAACCAGTCGCCATCGGGCAGGCCCTGGAAGGGCTTGAGCTCGTGGATCAGGCCGGCACGTGCCTGGCTGACCAGCTCGGCAGTGCGGGCACGGGCCTTGGGGCCTTGCACGGCGAACATCGCGAAGTCGCTGCGCTCGCGCAACTCGACGGCGAACTCGGTGCTGTGGGCGCGCATCCAGGCCAGGTCCTTGTCGCGGGTGGCGGCATTGACCACCAGCCGGTAGGCCGGTACTTCGACGGTATCGAGCAGGTAGACGATCAGGTCGTCGATCACCCCACCCTGTTCGTTGAGCATGGCGCTGTAGAGGGCCTTGCCCGGGTTTTGCAGACGCGCCACGTCGTTGGCCAGCAGGCGCTGCAGATACGGCCTGGCATCGGCGCCCTGCACGTCGACCACGGTCATGTGGGAGACGTCGAACACCCCGCAGTCGCGGCGGACCTGATGATGCTCCTCGACCTGGGAGCCGTAGTGCAGCGGCATGTCCCAGCCGCCGAAATCGACCATCTTGGCGCCGAGCGCCAGGTGCAGGTCGTAAAGAGGTGTGCGCTGTCCCATGGGATCTCCTTCCGGGCGTTGCAAGGCTGGGGCGTGCGTGAAATGGGCCATTCCAGGTGAATTTGGAGTTGGCTGCATGGCGGGCCACAGCGAATGGCGCGCATTGTAGCCGCATGGTCGGGGCCGGTCATCTCGCACATTGGCAGGCCGTGTAACAAAGCGCCCGGCGGCCTCTGGCGAGGGGCCCTGGGATCGCCAGATGACCGCTTATCCGATTCGCTGGGCGGAACGGCGGATCAGCACGATGACCGGCAGCAGCCCCACCAGCACCAGGGTCAGCGCCGGCAGCGCGGCGCGCGCCCACTCGCCTTCGCTGGTCATCTCGAAGATGCGCACCGCCAGGGTGTCCCAGCCGAAGGGACGCATCAGCAGCGTGGCCGGCATTTCCTTGAGCACGTCGACGAAGACCAGCAGGGCAGCCGACAGCACGCCGGGCATCAGCAGCGGCAGGTACAGGCGCCCGAACAATGCCACGCCGCCGACCCCCAGGCTGCGCGACGCCTGGGCCAGCGATGGGCGAATGCGCGCCAGGCTGGTTTCCAGGGGCCCATGGGCCACCGCCAGAAAGCGGATCAGGTAGGCCAGCAGCAGCGCGCCCAGGCTGCCCAGCAACAGCGCCTTGCCGGCGCCACCGAGCCACCTCGAAAAGGGAATGACCAGGCCGTTGTCCAGGGTGCTGAAGGCCAGCATGATCGCCACCGCCAGCATCGAGCCGGGCAGCGCGTAGCCGAGGTTGGCCAGGCCGATGGTGGCGCCCATCAAGCGGGTTGGTGCCTGGCGCCGGGCGAAGGCCAGCAGCAGGGCCACCGCCACGGTGATCAGCGCCGCCAGGGCGCCCAGGTACAGGGTATGGAGGATCAGCGCCAGGTAGCGCTCATCGAGGTCGAAGCGCCCGCGTTGCCAGAACCACACCAGCAACTGCAGCATCGGGATCACGAAAGCGCAGGCGAACACCAGCAGGCACCAGGCGCTGGCCGCCAGCGCGCGCAGGCCGCTCAGGCGATACAGCGCGCCGCTACGCGGCCGCTCGACGGCGGGCCGTACGGCGCCACGGGCACGCCGCTCGCCGTAGAGCACCAGCATCACCGCGAACAGCAGCAGGCAGGCCAGTTGCGCCGCGCTGCCCAGGCTGTAGAAGCCGTACCAGGTCTTGTAGATGGCGGTGGTGAAGGTGTCGAAGTTGAATACCGAAACCGCGCCGAAATCGGCCAGGGTCTCCATCAGTGCCAGCGCCAGCCCGGCGCCGATCGCCGGCCAGGCCACCGGCAAGGCCACCCGCCAGAATGCCTGCCAGGGCGTGTGGCCGAGCGTGCGCGCCGCCTCCAGCAGCCCCTTGCCCTGGGCCAGGAAGGCATTGCGCGCCAGCAGGTAGACGTAGGGGTAGAACACCAGCACCAGGACGATGATCACTCCGGCGGTGGAACGCACCCTGGGAAAACGCAGCCCGCTGCCCAGCCATTCGCGCATTGTGCTCTGCACAGGCCCGGCGAAATCCAGCAGGCCGACGAACACGAAGGCCAGCACGTAGGCGGGAATGGCGAAGGGCAGCATCAGCGCCCAGTCCAGCCAGCGCCGGCCGGGAAACTCGCAGAGGCTGGTCAGCCAGGCCAGGCTCACACCCAGCAGCGTCACGCCCACGCCGACGCCGAGCACCAGCGTCACCGTATTGCCGATCAGCCGCGGCAGCCCGGTCTGCCACAGGTGCGACCAGATCTGCCGATCCACCTCGTGCCAGCTCGCCAGCAGCACAAGCAGCGGCATAAGCACCAGCAGGGCCACGGCAAAGGCGATGGGATACCAGCGACGCTGGGCAGGATGGGCCAAGCACACTCCTAAACAAACAACACGTGACGTCCCGGCAGCAGCAAGGACGTCAGCTTCATAGCGATTAGAGGCCGTCTACGCTGCGTAGCGTACGTTCGGCCTTGTCAGCAGCGCTCTTGTTCTGCCATTTGGGCAAGTAGTCGAGCTTGCGCGCGCGGATACTGTCGATGTTGTCCTGATACCAATTGTTCGCCTTGGGCCCGATAAACATCCACTCTGTGGAGTCATCCCAACTGCGGAACTGCTTGGACTGCAGGCCGTCCTTGGCACTGGCATCGTTACGGATCGGCAGCAGCGAAAAACGCGCTCGCCATACGCCCATTCGCGGGGCGACCAGCACGTAATAGCGCTTGCCTGCCTGCAGGTTGGCGGCGAGGAAATCGGCATTTTCAGACACCACCATGAACAGGTGCTCGCCGGGCTCGGCCAGGTAGGCGACCTTGCTTTTCGACGATACGACGCCGGCGAATACATCATTGCCCTCGGTGCGAGTGTCATAGACGGAGGATTGCACCGCACCGCCGAGTGACGAGGGGCGCATGAACACCACCAGAGCCTTGTCGGCCGTAGCTTTCGGTTCGACCTCGGTAGTCGGCGCAACCATCAATGATGACTGGCAACCACCCAGCACCAACAATACGAAGAGCGTTCCGAGCAAGCGGGAAAATGTGGAAAACGGCATAGAAACTTCCTTGTGACTGAAATGAAAAAGCCGCGGCAGTTGCGCCGCGGCTGGCATTCAAGCAAATCGTCGCAGTTAATTCCAGCCAGCGCGATCCATCAGGCGAATGGCCTCGGCCTGGCGCTTGCCGGCCACTTCCACGGCGATGCTGTCGGCCTTGAACTCACCCCAGGAGGCGACTTCCGCCGAGGGCTTCACCTGTGGGTTGGCCGGGAACTCCTTGTTGGCGTCGGCAAAGATGTTCTGCGCCTCGGCGCTGGTCATCCACTCGACCAGCTTCTGGGCAGCCTCGGGGTTCGGTGCGTGCTTGGTCAGACCAACGCCGGACAGGTTGACGTGCACGCCGCGGTCTTGCTGGTTCGGCCAGAACAGCTTGGCCTTCAGGTCCGGGTTCTGCTCGTGCAGGCGACCGAAATAGTAGGTGTTGACGATACCCACGTCGCACTGGCCGGCGGCCACGGCGTTGATCACCGAGTTGTCGTCCGGGAACGGGTCGGTGGCCAGGTTATTGACCCAGCCCTTGATGATCGCTTCGGCCTTGGCTTCGCCGTGGGTCTCGATCAGGGTGGCGGTGAGCGACTGGTTGTAGACCTTCTTGCTGGTGCGCAGGCACAGGCGGCCTTCCCAGTTCTTGTCGGCCAGGGCTTCATAGGTGGTCAGCTCGCCGTCCTTCACCCGCTCCGGCGAGTAGACGAGGGTACGGGCGCGCAGCGACAGGCCGGTCCAGGCACCACTGGCAGCGCGATATTGGGCGGGAATGTTGGCGTCGACGACGGTGGATTTCATCGGTTGCAGAATGCCCATCTGCTCGGCCTGCCAGAGGTTGCCGGCGTCGACGGTGATCAGCAGATCCGCCGGGGTGTTCTCGCCTTCGGCCTTGATGCGCGCCATCAACGGCGCTTCCTTGTCGGTGATGAACTTCACCGCCACACCACTCTTGGCGGTGTAGGCGTCGAACACCGGCTTGATCAGCTCGTCGATACGCGAGGAATAGACCACGACCTCATCAGCGGCCTGCACGGCACTGGCCAGGGTGCTGAGGGTGAAAACGGCGAGAAGCGCGCGACGTACCGACATGGCAGGGTCCTTGTGAGCGATAAGGGAGCGAGGATGATAGTGACTCGCATCTGCACCGCACACCGGGAGGTCATTGCCAGATATTACAGCGCCATCATGCCCTGGCCAGCACCGGCAGGTCGCCGCTCAGACCCAGGGCCTGGCGCACGAACAATGCCTTGGCGTCTTCCAGGCCATCGACCAGATCAAGGCCGGCGTTGCGCGCCAGGCGCAGCGTCAGTGAATCGCTCTGGAACAGGCGCTGGAAACCTTCCATGGCCGCCATCATCGCCAGGTTGTGAGGCATGCGCCGGCGTTCGTAGCGGCTCAGCACACGCTCATCGGCCAGCCGCTCCCCCCGGGCAGCGGCTTGTGCCAGCACTTCGGCCAGCACCGCAGCATCGAGAAAGCCGAGGTTGACGCCCTGCCCGGCCAGCGGGTGGATGGTGTGGGCGGCATCGCCGATCAGCGCCAGGCCCGGCTCCACGTAACGCTTGGCATGGCGCTGGCGCAGCGGAATGCACAGCCGACGATCCACCTGCAGCACCTGGCCCAGGCAGTATTCGAATGCCTGGCCGAGGGCGGTGGAAAAAGCCTGATCATCCAGCGCCATCAGCCCGCTCGCCTGCTCCGGCGTGGTCGACCAGACGATCGAGCACCAGTGCTCGCCGTCGCGCTCGCCCAGCGGCAGGAAGGCCAGCGGCCCCTCGTCGGTGAAGCGTTGCCAGGCCGTCGCCTGATGAGCCTCGGCGCAGCGCACGCTGGTGACGATGGCATGGTGCAGGTAATCCCATTCGCGGGTTTCGCAGCCCGCCAGGCGGCGCACCGCCGAGTTGGCGCCATCGGCGGCAATCACCAGCGGCGTGCGCAATTCGCGGCCGTCGGCCAGGGTCAGCAACCAGTCATCGCCGGAGTGGCGCATGCGCTCCAGGCGCGCATCGGCCAACAGGCCGACGTCGCTGTCATGCAGGCGCTCGACAAGGGCGTCCTGTACCACACGGTTCTCGACGATATGGCCGAGGGTCAGTGCATGCACGCTGGCGGCGCTGAAATGGATATGGCCGGTGCCGCTGCCGTCCCACACGTGCATCTCGCTATAGGGGCAGCTGCGCCGCGCCAGCACGCCGGGCCAGGCGCCGAGGCGCTCGAGAATGCGCTGGCTGGCCATCGACAGGGCGCTGACCCGCGGCTCATAGCCGGCGCTGGCGTCGAAAGGCTCGACGCGCATCGGCCCGCCGTCGAGCACCAGGCACTCCAGGCCCTGCTCACGCAAGGCCAGCGCCAGGGCGCTGCCCACCATTCCGGCACCGACGATGATCAGGTCTGCACGCATCTCGTTCATATCCTCAGGCTGCCTGTCGCACACGCGGCTTGAGCCGCACGTAAAGCGTCTTGTTGACCCGCGCCACCAGGGCGCCGCTGCCATCGCGCACCTCGACCGGCAATTCGGGCAGGTACTTGTCGCCGCCAGCGGTGCGCTCGCGCACCTGGTCGATGAAGGCCTGATCGATGGCGAAGGAGGCGAACACCGGGCCGCGGCCGGGCGCGATGAAATCGATGCTGGCGGCCTTGTCCCAGACCACGTAATCGCGGCCCAGGTTCTCCATCAGCATCAACATGTAGAAGGGATCAGTCATCGAATACAGGCTGCCGCCGAACTGGGTACCCACGTAATTGCGGTTGTACCAGCGCAGCGCCATCCGTATATCGACCTGGCGAAAGTCCGGGGCGATGCGGCGAATCCATACCCCGGCGCCCAGGTAGGGCGGATAGAGGTTCATGATCCAGCGCAGCACACGGGCCTTGCGCGCCAGCTGGCGCGCAGTCATTGCGGGTTACCGCGGGTACCCATGCCCATGGCCTGGCGGGCGAACCAGCGCTTGGCCGGCGGCAGCAGCTCGAGCCCCAGCAGGCCCAGGTTGCGGCCGGCGGCGAGCAGCGGCTGATCGGTGCTGAACAGCCGGGTGACCTGGTCGGAAAACGCCACGGTGCGCGCCTGATCACCAGCCTGAGTATCGGCGTAGCGCTGCAGGGTAGCCAGATCGCCGAGCGGTGCACTGCTCGCCAGCAGGTTATCGGCGAGCGCCCGCACGTCACGCAGCGACAGGTTGAAGCCCTGGCCGGCAATCGGGTGCAGGCTGTGGGCGGCATTGCCGAGCACCACCAGGTTGGCACGCACCTGCTCGGCGGCCTCGATCAGCACCAGCGGATACGGCACCCGTGCACCGACCTGCTTGAGCGCGCCAAGGCGGTAGCCGAAGGCCTGCTGCAACTCGGCCAAAAAGGTACGCTCGTCGAGCTTGAGCAGCCGCTCGATCTGGCGGCTCGGGTGCGTCCACACCAGCGCGCAGCGGTTGTCGGAAAGCGGCAGCAGCGCCAGCGGGCCGGACTCGGTGAAACGCTCGAATGCCTCGCCGCCATGGGCCCGCTCCGGGGTGACATTGGCGATCAGGGCGGTCTGCTCATACGGCCGCTGATTGACGGCGATGCCCAGTTGTTCACGCAGCGACGAACGCCCGCCATCGGCGAGAATGGCCAGTGAACAGTCGATCAGGGTTTCGTCGTCCAGGGTCAGGCGATAGCCCTCGGCGGTGGGCTCCATGCGTTCGACCTGCGCCGGGCAGCGCCACTGGATCACCTCGGCGTCCAGCGCCTGCCACAGGCAGTGACCGAGCCAGGCGTTTTCCACCACGTAGCCCAGCGCCGGCACGTTTTCCTGATCGGCACTCAGCCGGGCGGCCGCAAAGCGACCGCGATCGGAGACGTGAATGCGTTCGATGGCGGTAGCCTGCTCGGCGATGGCGGGCCACAGGCCGAGGCCCTCGTAGATCAGCCGCGAGCCGTAGGACAGCGCCGTCGAGCGGGCGTCGTAACTGGGCTGGTAGCCGTCGCCGGGGGCGAAGGGTTCGATCAGCGCGATGCGCCAACCGCGCCTGCGCGCCTCGCCCTGCAGGGCCAGCGCCAGGCTGGCGCCGACCAGCCCGCCACCG
>Ga0209370_1002754_pt1 | contig 12146 bp, 12 predicted proteins | sample AgamicAtPrz_FD_187164 | JGI IMG/M metagenome (GOLD analysis project Ga0209370, IMG submission 187164) | Agave microbial communities from Guanajuato, Mexico - At.P.rz (SPAdes) (version 2) | ecosystem: Host-associated > Plants > Phyllosphere > Phylloplane/Leaf | place: Guanajuato, Mexico... | reverse complement strand
GTGGACTTCAAGGTCTTCTCCACCCCCGCCACCACCAAGGGCGGCCGTGTCGTGGCCCTGCGCGTGCCCGGCGGCGCTGCCATCTCGCGTGGCGAGATCGACGGCTACACCGAGTTCGTCAAGATCTACGGTGCCAAGGGCCTGGCCTGGATCAAGGTCAACGAAGTGGCCAAGGGCCGTGAAGGCCTGCAGTCGCCCATCGTCAAGAACCTGCACGATGCAGCGCTGGCCGAAATCGTCAAGCGCACCGGTGCACAGGATGGCGACCTGCTGTTCTTCGGCGCCGACAAGGAAAAGATCGTCAACGACTCCATCGGCGCCCTGCGCCTGAAGGTCGGCCACAGCGAATTCGGCAAGAAGAGCGGCCTGTTCGAAGACAAGTGGGCGCCTCTGTGGGTGGTGGACTTCCCCATGTTCGAACATGACGAGGACAGCGGCCGCTGGGTGGCCGTGCACCACCCCTTCACCTCGCCCAAGGATGGTCACGAAGACCTGATGGACACCGATCCAGGCAAGTGCATTGCCAAGGCCTACGACATGGTTCTGAACGGCTGGGAGCTGGGCGGCGGCTCGGTGCGTATCCACCGTGCCGACGTGCAGGCCAAGGTGTTCGAAGCCCTGAACATCACGCCCGAGCAGCAACGTGCCAAGTTCGGCTATCTGCTGGACGCGCTGCAGTACGGTGCGCCTCCCCACGGCGGTCTGGCCTTCGGCCTGGATCGTCTGATCACGCTGATGACCGGCTCCGACTCCATCCGCGACGTGATTGCCTTCCCCAAGACACAGCGCGCCCAGGATCTGCTGACCCAGGCTCCCTCGCCTGTGGACGAGAAGCAGCTGCGCGAGCTGCACATCAAGCTGCGCAACCCCATGGTGGTCACCACCGAGGCTTGATTCCCAAGCTCCCCGTGAACAGCGCCGGTCGCTGTTCACCGCCGGGCGCCAGTTCGCGAAAGCGGCTGGCGCTTTTTTGTTGCTTTGAAATCGGGAGCTGCTTGCGCCTGTCAATCTTGAAATTCAGATGGTTATCAGTCTGAATTCAATGAATGGAGAGCGGTTGAAGCTATGGATATTGATGGCTATCAAGCAGCAGGGCGACTCAGCCTGCTGTCATGCTGGCCGCGCTAATATGCTGCGATGGAAGCCAGGCCCTACAAGATTCCGCAGTCCGTGCTGGTCGTGATCTACCGTGAAGACGGGCAGGTGTTGCTGCTGCGTCGAAGCATTGCCGCGCCCGAGGGAGAGCCTTTCTGGCAATCCGTCACGGGCAGCAAGGACAGCCTGGACGAGGACTGGCATGAAACCGCCGTGCGCGAGGTGCTCGAGGAAACCGGCATCGATGCGCTGGCGCCGGAGTGTTGCCTGACCGATTGGGAACTCGAGAACGTCTACGCCATCTATCCGCAATGGCTGCATCGTTACGCGCCGGGCGTCAGCCATAACCAGGAGCGTGTCTTCGGCCTTCGTGTGCCACTTCACATGAGCGTGCACTTGAATCCCCGGGAGCACACCGCACATGATTGGCATGATTGGCGTGAGGCAGCCCAGCGCTGCTTTTCTTCTTCCAACGCAGAAGCTATTTTGCTGTTGCCGCGCTTCGAGCCGGCGCTGGTCGAGCGCCGCTGCAGGCAACAGCCTTGAAACCCACAGTGCCTATGTCTGAAGTTCAGTTGTTTACGCCGCCAGAGCCGCAGATCCTGCGCGTGGCCACCTACAACATTCACAAGGGTGTGCAGGGCCTGGGCCCTGCCAGGAGGCTGGAGATTCACAATCTGGGACTCGCGGTGGAGCAGCTCGATGCGGACATCGTCTGCCTTCAGGAGGTTCGCAAGATGAACCGCAAGGAGGAGCAGTATTTCGACCGCTGGCCCAATGTGCCTCAGGCCGAGTATCTGGCTCCCGAAGGCTACGAGTCCGTCTATCTGACCAATGCCTATACCCGGGACGGCGAGCACGGCAATGCGCTGCTCAGTCGCTGGCCGGTGATCGGCTACCAGCACGAGGACATCTCTGACCATCGCTTCGAGCAGCGCGGCCTGCTGCATGTGGAGCTGGACATCCACGGCAAGCGCGTGCACTCCATCGTCGTGCACCTGGGTCTGATTCCGGGCAGCCGCATTCGCCAGATTGCACTGCTGCAGCGTTTCATCGAGCGCGAGGTGCCGCCCAATGCGCCGCTGGTGGTGGCGGGCGACTTCAATGACTGGGGCAACCAGATCAAGCGCATGCTGGCGGGTTTCGGCCTGTTCGAGTACGAGGAAACGCAGGGCATTCTGACCTATCCTTCGCGGCTGCCGATTGCGCAGCTCGACCATATCTATGTGCGCGGCCTGACCCCGCTGGGGCTGCAGGTGCCCAAGGGGCGCATCTGGTGGCGCATGTCGGATCATCTGCCGCTGATCGCAGAGTTCAAGCTGTAGCGGCCCTGAGCCCGGCCCCGCGCCCGCTGCTCGGGTGGGCGCGACAGCCTCGCCGCGCGGCGGCGCTTGCTCGCTGTCTCCGGTCGGGTGCATGCTTATTTTGAGATTGCTCCTGAAACCATAGCTTCCAATGCCTTGTAAACATGCATCTGGACGGCAAATCCTTTGTAGCTTCGGGAAGTTGATTCACTGGTACCATTCTTGGATGTTCAGAGATCTCGCCGACATGAAAAAAGACAACTCAGCCGAAGGAATACCCGTTTCGGTCAAGATCCGCGAGCGGCTGCAGGCAGCTAAAAAACGTTTCCACGCCAACGACAACATTGCCGAATTCATTGAGCCCGGCGAGCTGGAGAAGCTGCTGGACGAGGTGCAGGAGAAGATGCAGGGCGTGCTCGACTCCATGGTCATCGACACCGTGCACGACCACAACACGCGCGCCACGGCCCGCCGTGTGGCCAAGATGTATGTGAATGAGGTGTTCCGCGGCCGTTATGTGCATCAGCCGGCCATCACCGAATTCCCCAACGCCGAACACTTGAACGAGCTGATGATCGTCGGCCCGATCACCGTGCGCAGCGCCTGCAGCCACCACCTGTGTCCCGTGATCGGCAAGATCTGGATCGGCGTGCTGCCCAACAAGAACACCAATGTGATCGGTCTGTCCAAGTACGCGCGTCTGGTGGACTGGATCATGGGTCGCCCGCAGATTCAGGAAGAGGCCATCATCCAGCTGGCCGACCTGATCATGGACAAGACCCGACCCGACGGGCTGGCCGTGGTCATGGAGGCCTCGCATTTCTGCATGTCCTGGCGCGGCGTGCGCGAGATGGATTCCAAGATGCTGAATTCCGTCATGCGCGGCGCTTTCCTCACCAACTCCGAACTGCGCCGCGAATTCCTCTCGCTTATAGCAGCCCGCAAGTAAATGATCCCCCTGTGGCGCTTCGCGCCTTCCCCCGAGGGGGGACGACGCCTTCGCTGCGGGGCGGCCCTTGCTTGGCGTCTCTCACATGTGCTGCGCCAGTTTCATCACGCACTGGCCATGTTCGGCCAGATGAAGCACTGAATTTTTCCTTTCAAAAGGCTGCGCATCGCGCGGCCTTTTGCATTTCCGGCTCTCATGTCCCTGCAAGCGTTCACTCTCATCATTCTGGCCGGCCTGATTCATTCGGGCTGGAATATCGTGGCCAAGAAGGCGGGCGGAGATGCCCGTTTTTCGCTCTACACCGCCATTTGCAATGCCGTTATCTGGCTGCCGCTGGGCTGGTGGCTGGGCAAGGATGTGGTGCCGGGCTGGGGCTGGATGGAGTGGGCCTTCGTCACCGCCAGTGCCGTGCTGCATGTGGCTTATTTCGTGGTGCTGCTGCGCGGCTATCGCGTGGCCGATCTCACCGTGGTCTATCCGCTGGCGCGCGGCAGCGGGCCACTGATCTCATCGCTGGTGGCGGTGATGTTTTTGGGGGAACAGATTTCAACGCTGGGGGCTGCCGGCATTGCGGGCGTGGTGCTGGGCGTGTTCCTGATCGCGGGCGGTCCGCGCATGATCGTGGCCATTCGCGACGGACAGGACCTGGAGGCGCGTCAGCGTGTGCTGGCGGGCCTCTACTATGGCCTGCTGACGGGCTTGTTCATTGCCAGCTACACCGTGGTGGACAGCTATGCCGTCAAGATGCTGCTGATGTCGCCGATTCTGGTGGACTATATGGGCAATCTGATCCGGCTGGTGATTCTGGCGCCGCTGGCCGCCCGGGACTGGCCCGAGACCAAGCGCCTGTGGCGTCTGCAATGGCGCTATGCGGCCGTGGTGGCTTTCTTCAGCCCCATTGCCTATGTGCTGGTGCTCTATGCCGTGCAAAGCGCGCCCATCTCCCATGTCGCTCCGGCGCGCGAGGTGTCCATGTTGTTCGCAGCGCTGATCGGCGGCAGGTTGCTGGGCGAGGGCGACCGGGCCTTGCGCATTGCCGGGGCCGTGATGATTGCCCTGGGCGTGACGGCACTGGGGCTGGGTTGAAGTGAGTCGTTTGTCGAAAAGGCCTGTAGCCCTTGTCGATGAATCGCAAATAGCTATTTTTTTTGAAGAGAGCTGAAAATGCCGACCTGGGAAGTCCTGATCACATTCTTTGGCGTGGCCTTGCTGCTGGGCCTGAGCCCAGGCCCCGACAACCTGTTTGTGCTGGTGCAATCGGCACAGCGCGGCTGGCGCGTGGGGCTGTGCGTGGTGCTGGGCCTGTGTCTGGGCATTGTCGGACATACGGCCGCCGTGGCGCTGGGGCTGGCGGCCGTGGTGGCCACATCGCCCATGCTGTTCACGGCGCTCAAGCTCTGCGGCGCCGCCTATCTGGCCTATCTGGCCTGGGGCGCATGGCATGCGCCGGTCAGCGTCGAAGAAAGTGCCAAGGCGCAGGAGCAGCGCGATGTGCTGACTCTGCGCTCCGCCATGGGCTGGGTGGGCAGAGGCGTGGTCATGAACCTGACCAACCCCAAGGTGCTGATCTTCTTTCTGGCCTTTTTGCCTCAGTTTGCCGACCCCGCTCGCGGCAGCGTGCCAGTGCAGGTCATGGTGCTGGGCAGCGTCTTCATGGCAGCAGCTTGGCTGGTCTTTGGCTCTATCGCCTGTTTCTCGGGGCTCTTTGGCCAGATCCTGCAGCGCTCCGTGCGCGCCCAGCGCTGGCTGAACCGCATCGCTGCGACCGTTTTCGGTGCGCTCGCACTTCGTCTTGTGATGGTGCAACGCTAGAGGCAAACACTCTTAAAACTGGCGCGACTCAAAAGGCCAGGACAGCGAGGAAGGGCCTGTGCCGGCTGCAACGCCCCGCAGCGAGGCTGTCGCCCCCTCCCATGTAGAGAGAGGGGCGCCCGGCCAGGGGGAAGGCGCATGGCGCCTCAAGGGGAGCTTGTCGCTCTTATCCCCAGGACAGAGCAGACAAGTCATTCACAAACACCGGCATGTCCTTCCACAGCCCGCGCAGCTTCTTGTTTGCCACGGTCACCCACTGCGGGGTGTAGAGAAAGCCGTGCACCGAATCATGCGCCAGCAGGCGCTGGGCATCGCCAAGCAGGCGTGCGCGGTCGGCGGGGCGCGGTGTGTGCTTGATCTTGTCGAAAAGCTCGTTGAATTCCTGGGATTGGTAGCCCCAGTAGTAATCGGGCTTGGCAAAGTTGCCCAGATCAAACGGCTCCACATGCGAAATGATGGTCAGGTCGTAGTTCTTGTTGGTGTAGGTGCCCGACAGCCACTGTGCCCATTCCACATTCTGCAGCTTGAGCTGGATGCCGATCTTGGCCAACTGGGCTGCAATCAGCTCACCGCCTTGGCGCGCATAGGGCGCGGGCGGCAGCGTCATGGTCAGCGTCAGCGGGGTCTTGACGCCAGCTTCAGCCATCAAAGCCTTGGCTTTTTCCAGGTCAAAGGGGTTGACACCTGTGGTGTCCACATAGCCAAAGGCCGTGGGCACATAGTAGCTGCCGATGGGCACGCCATAGCCATCGGCGGCACCGGCAATCACGGCCTTGCGATCGATGGCGGCGGCAATGGCACGGCGCACGCGGATATCGCTGAGCGGCTTTCGCGCATTGTTGATGGCCAGAATGGTCTTGGCGCGCGAGTTGCTCACCACCACTTGAAAGCGGGCGTTGGCTTTGAACTGGGGCACGCTGCGCGGCGAGACGCGCGGGAAGGCATCGACATCGCCGGCCAGCAGGGCTGCAACCTGTGCTGCGGGATCGGGGATGAAGCGGAACACGGCGCGCTTGATGCGAATGCTCTGTGCCGAGCGATAGCCGGGCCAGGCGGTCAGCGTGACCGATGCACCCTTGGCCCAGGCCGCCAGCTTGTAGGGGCCGGTGCCCACGGGCTTGCTGGCGTTGGTGGTGGCGCTCTTGGGTTCGACAACGATGGAGGTTGCCTGACCCATCATGAACAGAAAGTCGGGATCGATTTCCTGGTTGGTCAGCACCACCGTATGCTCGTCGGCGACCTTGGTGCTCAGATTGGCAAAGGTGCGCTTGTCCTTGTTGGTGCTTTTGTCGGCGGCCGCGCGGTCGAACGAGAACTTGACGGCGGCAGCGTTGAAGGGCTCTCCGTTCTGAAACTTCACATCCTTGCGCAGGCGAAAGGTATAGGTCTTGAGATCGGACGAGACTTCCCAGCTTTCGGCCAGCAGAGGCGAGACGCTGCCGTCGGAGTTGATCTTGGTCAGCGTCTCAAACACGTTGTAGAGCACGACTTCGGCAATCGAGGAGGCAGCCCCGGCCGTGGGGTCCAGTCCTGGCGGCTCCAGCGTCATGGCCAGCGTGACACTGTCTTTCTTGGCCTGGGCCATGGCAGGCCAGGCAGCGAACAAGGGCAAGCTGGCAGCCGAGCTGGCCAGCAAGGAGCGGCGATTGAGCATCAACAAAGTCTCCGATGGGGGGGGGCCGCATGGGGCCATCAAAAGCGCTGCAAGTCATCGCGGGGAGCGGACTTGTTTCATATGCGTTTTTACACCAGTCGGAGCAGTCTTTGCAGTGGTCGCAGGCATATCGCTGCTGCGAGTGTGAACAACTGTTTGCCGGCCCGGTTCAGATGACTCGCGGTGCGGCCTTGACCAAGGCCTGGGTATAGGGGTGCTCGGGGGCGGAGAACAGCTTGCGCGGTGTGCCGCGCTCCACCACTTCACCCTGATGGAGCACGATGACCTGATCGCAGACATGCTGGACCACGGCCAGGTCATGGCTGATGAACAGATAGGACAGGCCCAGCTCGCGCTGCAGGTCCTGCATGAGATTGAGCACCTGGGCCTGCACCGAGACATCGAGCGCACTGACCGGCTCGTCGGCCACGATCAGGCGGGGGCGGGTTATCAGAGCGCGGGCAATGGCGATGCGCTGGCGTTGGCCGCCGGAGAACTCGTGCGGATATTTGTCGGCGTCCTGCGCGCGCAGACCGACCTGGTCAAGCACGCTCAGCACCTGCTGGCGCCTGGCAGGGCGACTGAGCTTCTCATGAGTCGTTCCCAAAGGCTCGCTGACGATGGCTTCCACTGTCATGCGCGGGTCCAGCGACCCATAGGGGTCCTGAAACACCATCTGGAAGTCGCGCCGCGCGGCGCGCAGTTCCTGTTCGGACAGCAGGTGCAGATTGCGGCCCAGCAGTTCCACCCTGCCTTCGCTGGGGCGGTCCAGAGCCATGACCAGACGCGCCAGCGTGGACTTGCCGGAGCCCGATTCGCCGACCACGCCCAGGCTTTGTCCGCCCTGCAGCTCGAAGCTCACGCCGCGCAGCGCCTGCAGCGGCTCGGGCTTGCGCCACAGCGATGTGCGGGGGCGCGAATATGCGCGTTTCAGGCCGCTAACCCTCAGCAAGATTGCGCTGCTGGTTCCAGCTTCAGAGGTTTCGGCTGGCTCGTTCATGTCCTTGCTCCTGCCGTCAGCACTTGTTCATACAGGCAGCGTGCCACATGGGGCTGGCGCCAGGAAGCGAGAGAGGCAGGTGCCGCCATGCTGGGCTGGTGCAGCGTGCGAGGCTGGGGGCGCTCCACATAGCACTCGTCCTGAGTATGGGCGCAGCGGCCCGCAAACGGGCAGCCTGCGGGCAGGTCCACGAGCTCTGGCACGGCTCCGGCAATGGTGGGCAGACGGACTGTACCTTCTGCGGCGTGGAGTTGCGGGCGTGCAGCAAACAGGCCGCGCGTATAGGGGTGGGCGCGCCTGGCGAACACCGCTTCCGTCATGCCGGATTCGACCACGGTGCCGCCATACATGACCAGCAGCTGCTCCGCATTCTGGGCAATCACGCCCAGGTCATGGCTGATGAGTACCAGCGCCATGGAATGCTCGGCCACCAACTCCTGCAGCAGATCCAGAATGCGCTGCTGAACCGTCACATCCAGGGCTGTGGTGGGCTCGTCGGCCACCAGCAGGTCGGGACCGCAGGCCAGAGCCATGGCAATCATGATGCGCTGGCGCTGGCCGCCGGAGAACTGGTGCGGATATTCGTCGAGCCGCTGCGCAGCCTGCGCGATGCCCACTCTCTCCAGCAGCTCGGTGGCGCGGGCGCGGGCTTGGGCGCGGCTCATTCCCAGATGGAGCCGCAGCGGCTCTGCCACCTGGCGGCCGATGCTGTGCACCGGGTTGAGGGCGCTCATGGGTTCCTGAAACACCATGGCCATGCGGTTGCCGCGCAGGGCGCAGAGCTGGCGCTCGCTCAGGCCCAGCAGTTCCTGGCCGTCCAGCTGGATGCTGCCGTCCACCTGTGCGTGTTCGGGTAGCAGGCCCATCAGCGCCAATGCCGTCAGCGATTTGCCGCAGCCCGATTCGCCGATCAGGCCCAGTGTGGCACCGCGCTCCAGCGTAAAGCTCACATCGCGCACGGCCTGGGCCCGGCCGCGATGGGTCTGCAGATTGATGGTGAGGTTGGAGACTTCAAGCAAAGCCATGGTGATTCAACGCTCGCGTGTCAGTCGAGGGTCCAGCAGGTCGCGCAGACCGTCGCCCAGCAGGTTCAGACCCAGCACCGACAAGGCGATTGCCAGGCCGGGCCAGACGGCCAGCAGCGGCGCCTGGAACATCAGGGTCTGGGCTTCGCTGAGCATGCGTCCCCAGGATGGCTGGGGCGGCTGCGTGCCTAGGCCCAGATAGGATAGGGCGGCCTCGGCCAGAATGGCCAGTGCAAACTGAATGGTAGCCTGCACGACGAGTACGGCCGCAATATTGGGCAACACATGCTGCAAAGTGATGGCACTGCGGCTTTTGCCGCAGGCGCGCGCGGCCAGCACGTAGTCGCGCGCCCAGATGGCGTTGGCCGAGGCGCGGGTGATGCGCGCAAAGGTGGGGATGTTGAAGATGCCGATGGCAATGATGGCATTGATCATGCCGGCTCCAAACACGGCTGTGAGCATGATGGCCGAGAGCAGGGCTGGAAAGGCAAAGGTGAAGTCCGCCAGCCGCATGATGATTTCCTCCACCCAGCCACGGCGTGCAGCGGCGACCAGGCCCAGCACCACGCCCAGCGTCAGACCTATGCCCACGGCGATCAGGCCCACGGCAATCGATGCACGTGCGCCGACCAGAATCTGCGAGGCAATATCGCGCCCGAAGGCATCGGTGCCCAGCCAGTGCCGGCTGCTGCTGGCCTGCAGGGCTGCGTCCATATCCACTTCATAGGCTGAGCCGGGGGTCCAGGCAAAAGACAGCAGCGCGGCGGCAATCAGCAAGGTTGTGAGCAGCGCGCCGAGCACAAAGCTGCGGTGCTGCAGGGCGCGCCGGCCAAAGCCTTGAGGCTGTGCACGCGTGAAGGCGCGTGTCGGGTAGTTGGGCACGCTGGCGCGGGTATCGGTCTGCCTGCTCATATATCGCCGGCCTTGATGCGGGGGTCGATGGCGGCATAAAGCACGTCGACGACAAAATTCACCACCACCACCATGGCGGCCAGCAGCAGCACGCAGTTGCGCACCACGATCACATCGCGGTTGGAAATGGATTGAAAGATCAGCCGGCCCAGACCGGGCAGATAGAACACGTTCTCCACCACGATGGTGCCTGCCAGCAGATTGGCGAACTGCAGGCCCATGACGGTGACGACGGGAATCATGGCGTTGCGCAGCACATGACGCCAGAGCGCCGCGCCGCGTGACAGCCCCTTGGCGCGGGCCGTGCGCACAAAGTCCTCGCGCAGCACCTCCAGCACCGCAGAGCGGGTGATGCGTGCCAGGATGGCTGCCTGCACCACGGCCAGCGCAATGGCCGGCAGCAGTAGTGCCTGCAGCGCGGGCCAGAAGCCGCCGCCAGCCTCCTCGCTCCAGCCCGGAAAGCCGCCGGCCGAGAACCATTGCAGCTTCACCGAAAACAGCAGGATCAAAAGAATCGCAAACCAGAAGTTGGGGATGGCAATGCCGATCTGGGCCAGGCCCATGAGGCCCACATCGCCCCAGCGTTTGTGGTTGGCGGCCGCAAACACTCCCGCAGCAATGGCCAGCACGGCGGTGATGCACATGGCCATGATGGCCAGGGGCACGGTGACCGCAAGGCGTTCCCAGACCAGCTCGGTCACGGGCGAGCCATAGACATAGCTCTCGCCCATGTCGCCGTGCAGCAAGCCGGCTATCCACTGCCAGTAGCGTGTCAGCGCGGGCTGGTCCAGGCCCAGCTGCTGAGCCATGGCCGTCACGGCCTCGGGCTCGGCATCGGGGCCCATGAGCATCTGGGCTGCATCGCCGGGCAGGACTTCCAGCACGGCAAAAACCACGATGGAGGCACCGATCAATGTGGCGACCAGCGTAAGCAGGCGTTTGAGCAAGAAGATGCTCATGGCGTGGGGCGTTGTTTCATCGTGAAGTGGGCTCAGACGCGGTGTTTGCGTGCTGCGCAGCATAGCGGCAATTGTGCCGTGTCCGAGAGGGGGCGGCTTTGTCCCAGGCGCTGCCATGTCTTGGGGAGCTTGGGATAATGTGGGCCGATACCGAGAACTGCACAGGAGCTGGCACATGGCATTGATGATTACCGATGAATGCATCAACTGCGATGTGTGCGAGCCCGAGTGCCCCAACGATGCCATCTATATGGGTGAGGAGTTCTACGAAATCGATCCGCACAAGTGCACCGAGTGCGTGGGCCACTTTGACGAGCCCCAGTGCGTGCAGATCTGTCCTGTGGCCTGCATACCGGTGAACCCGGAGTACATCGAAAGCCGTGAGGTGCTGTTCAAGAAATATGAGCAGCTTACGCAGGCCAAGAAAGAAAGTTAAGGCTTTTTGAGTCTGAATTCCTTGTATATCAAGCGCGAGTAGCTCCTTATTCAGGAGCTATTTTTCATTCTGCCTCGGGTTCAGGCCTCGCCAGCTGCGGGCTGGGCGGCATCGGGCGCAGGCTTGCGGGGTGGCTTGGGGCGGGGTGCCTTGGTGGTGTGGATGGCCAAAGTGGCCTTGTCCATCTGGCCGGTCACCATATCGGGCCAGGCCTTGAGCGAATGTGCGATGGCGTCTTCGATCAGCTTGAGCTGGTCGGGGGCCGGCTTTTTGAGCACCCAGTTGGCGACCTCGCCCTTGTGGCCGGGGTGGCCGATACCTACGCGCAGACGCCAGTAATTGGGCGAACCCAGCTGAGCATGGATATCGCGCAAGCCGTTGTGGCCGCCATGGCTGCCGCCGAGCTTGAGCTTGACCACGCCGGGCTCGAAGTCCAGCTCGTCATGCACGACCAGGATTTCCTCGGGCTGGATCTTGAAGAAGCGGGCCAGTGTGCCGACCGACTTGCCCGAGAGATTCATGAAGGTCTGCGGCTCCAGCAGCCAGACGCTCTGGCCGTGGATGCTGGTGCGTGCCATCAATCCCCAGTAACTGCGTTCTGGAACTAGGTTGACCTTGAGTTCGCGCGCCAGCGCATCAATCCACCAGAAGCCGGCATTGTGCCGGGTGTCTTCATATTCAGGGCCAGGATTGCCGAGGCCGACAAACAGTTTGATCATTGCTCGATTATCTTCTTGCCAGCAAAGCTGGGCGGACAGGGGCTGTTGTGCATGGGCCAAAGAAAAAGCCCACCGAGGTGGGCCTTTTCTTGGAGTACAGCGGCAGCCGCCGTACCGAAGTCACAAGAATTACTTCTTGCCCTTCTTGGCGGGGGCAGCTGCGGGAGCAGGTGCGGCGCCTTCGGCAGGAGCCACTTCGGGCAGCTTGATGGAGATCAGCGAAGGGTTCTTGTTGGCGCCACGCACCACAGCCTTCACGCCGTTGGGCAGCTTCAGAGCTT
>Ga0209370_1002752_pt1 | contig 12170 bp, 9 predicted proteins | sample AgamicAtPrz_FD_187164 | JGI IMG/M metagenome (GOLD analysis project Ga0209370, IMG submission 187164) | Agave microbial communities from Guanajuato, Mexico - At.P.rz (SPAdes) (version 2) | ecosystem: Host-associated > Plants > Phyllosphere > Phylloplane/Leaf | place: Guanajuato, Mexico... | reverse complement strand
AACTCCAGCGGGTCCGCTTTCGCCAGCGCGTCCGGCGTGGGGAAACAGAGATAGCCCGGACAATCTGCCACCGGTTCGCCGCACAGCGCCACCACGCGCGACGTCAGTTTCGCCGCCATCGCCACGCTCACCAGTTGCCCGAGAATGGCCCGAACGCCCTGTTCGTAGGCATCCATTGATCCCGGCAAACGCAAGCCCGGCCGCGCAGCACCGAGATCGCCCAGCGTATCCGCTATCTGCTGCGGGTTGCAGGCGAGATCGAACAGGCGCGCTATACGTTCAAGGCAGGTCTGCGCAACCGGGATAAGTCCCGGACTGAGCGTCACGACCAGCCTATGGGCCGCGGTATCCGGCGTAACGCGAAAGATCCCCTGATGCCCTTCGCAGGCAAAACTGCGCTCGTAGTCGTCGTGTGTGACGGTTTCAATGCCCGTGACCGCACGCGCGCCAAGAAAGCTAAACATCCATTGCCAGTCGTAAGGGGGTTGCCAGGTCAGGGTGTACATCGTGTCTCCTTTTGGGTTCTCCACAGCATAAACGGAAAGGTCTTGTTTCGCCTTGCTTTCATATTCCTGTTGTCGCCATGAAGACATTTCGTTAAAGTCTCGCCCCTTCTCACTGGCATGGGGATTCATCGTGTTTATTGGATTCGACTACGGTACGGCAAACTGCTCGGTTGCGATTATACAAAACGGACAACCGCAGCTCCTGAAAATGGAGAAAGAGAGTACGCTGCTGCCGTCAATGCTCTGCGCGCCGACGCGCGAAGCGGTCAGCGAATGGCTGTTCCGCCATCACCAGGTTCCTGCTACCGCAGCGGAAACCCAGGCGCTGCTGCGCCGTGCGGTCAGTTTTAACCGTGAAGAAGACATCGACGTTACGCCGTCCAGCGTGCAGTTCGGCCTCTCCTCGCTCGGTCACTATATTGAAGATCCGGAAGAGGTGTACTTCGTCAAATCACCGAAATCCTTCCTCGGCGCCAGCGGCCTGAAGCCGCAGCAGGTGGCGATGTTTGAAGACCTGGTGTGCGCCATGATGCTGCACATCCGTCATCAGGCGCAGTCCCAGGTACCGGACGCCATCACCCAGGCGGTGATTGGTCGCCCGATCAACTTCCAGGGGCTGGGTGGCGACGAGGCCAACCAACAGGCGCAGGGGATCCTTGAGCGTGCGGCGCACCGCGCAGGCTTCCGCGACGTGGTGTTCCAGTATGAGCCGGTTGCCGCCGGGCTGGATTTTGAAGCCACGCTGACGGAAGAAAAACGCGTATTAGTCGTGGATATCGGCGGGGGCACAACGGACTGCTCGCTGCTGCTGATGGGGCCACAGTGGCATAACCGTCGTGACCGTGAAAATAGCCTGCTGGGGCACAGCGGGTGCCGCGTAGGCGGTAACGATCTCGATATCGCGCTGGCATTCAAGAGCCTGATGCCGCTGCTCGGCATGGGCGGACAAACGGAAAAAGGCATCGCCCTGCCGATCCTGCCGTGGTGGAACGCGATCGCCATCAACGACGTTCCCGCACAGAGTGATTTTTACAGCACCGCGAACGGCCGCTTGCTCAACGATCTGGTGCGCGACGCGCAGGACGGCGAAAAGGTCGCGCTGCTGTATAAAGTGTGGCGTCAGCGCCTGAGCTACCGCGTGGTACGTACTGCGGAAGAGAGTAAAATTGCGCTTTCCGACCGCGCAGAACACGCGGTCTCACTTCCGTTTATCAGCGACGATTTGGCTACGGCGATTTCGCAGGACGGGCTGGAAGCGGCGCTTACTCAGCCGCTGCAGCGCATTCTGGAACAGGTGCAATTGGCGCTGGAAAACGGCAAAGAGAAGCCGGACGTTATCTATCTGACCGGGGGGAGCGCCCGTTCACCGCTGATCAAGAAAGCGCTGGCGGAACAGCTGCCGGGCATTCCGATTGCCGGTGGGGATGACTTTGGCTCCGTTACCGCAGGGCTGGCGCGCTGGGCGCAGGTGATGTTTAGCTAAACACAAAAACTGAAGCCCCTCAGTCACCTTGTGGGGCATCAGTATCTACATTGCGCTGATGTGCTCTTCTTCGCTTCTTTCTAATTTTACCCTCTTCCGCCCCCAGGACGGCCCTTTTGCAGCGGGTTCATGCTGCTGTAGGTAACTGCGAAAATCAGCCAATGATACAGGCGGCATGAAATAGTATCCCTGCAGGAAGTCGACCTGGTTGGTGATAAGCCATTCGCGTTGACAATCATACTCCACGCCCTCTGCGACAGTACGCAGCCCCAGAATGGCAGCCAGATTAATAATCGACTCCAGCATAGGCAGCGACTGGTCTTTTGCATGGATACCGCTGATAAAGGTCTTATCGATTTTAATGACATCCAGATCCAACTCATTCAGATAGCATAAATTGGCATAGCCCGTACCAAAATCATCCAGTGCAAAGAGCACACCGCGATTACGTAATGAACGAATCAGCTCCTTTATTGCCGGGGTGACCACCAGCGTCTGATTTTCGGTTATCTCAATCATCAGCCTTATCGGCAGTGATTCCGTTAGCTCTATAAAGTTAAGGCACTCCCAGTAGAAAACGGGATTACTTAAGCTAGAGGGGCTAACATTGAACGCGACAAAAATATCATCGCCCTGCCAGTCAATATCGTGACTTAAATCACTGGCAACCTTATTCATTAAATAACTTGTTAGCTCATTAATTTGACCACTACTTTCCGCCAGGGGAATAAATTCTCGTTGAGAAATGGCATAATTGTGACCCAACGGCCAGCGTGCCAGCACTTCAACGCCACATAGTCCCCCTTCATTTCCAATGATAGGCTGATAGTAAGGGATAATTTCATCATTCTTCATCGCCAGATTTAACCGGCCAGCATCGTTGCTATCGTAGAAACGCTCTTTCGATGCTTGTCTTGTCGTATTTTCGTGCCCAACCATTCTTTCTGCTAAAAAGCCATTTCTGGTCAGAAAGATGATCGCTTCGTTGAAGTTATCAAACCCTAATCGATGGGTTATTTTATCCCGATAGCGATAAAGTGATTTAGAGGCTAACGAGTTAGCCTTACAAAATTCGTCCAATCCTTCCCTGGTAAAAGCAGCATTAAGCATCTCTTCTTCAAAATCGCTCAAACGGAATGTATCAATACTTCCCTCTTTATATTTTTCTTCCATCACAAGGTCAGACATCAATATGTCCTTAAGAGTATTAACAACCGAGTTAAAATGTATTTTTGCATTGACAGACTCATATTTTTCATACCCTCGATTAATACATTTATTTTCACTCAACCTCAGAACAACACTGTTCACATTGATAAACTGACTGCTGTTCCTTTGCATCCATTTTCTTACTAAAAAAAATGGCATTCTGCTGTCAATTATTAACAGACAGGTATTATATTGTGGAATATAGACATCTGAGTCAGAGACAAACGCTCCAGCATCCACCAATACAAGATTAGGTAAAAAAGACCTAATTCCTGAGAAAAGATAAATGTCATAACTGAGAAGGAAGACCTTTTTTGTGTTCATAATAATCACCATAAAAGTTTAATTGCAAAGCACTCTCCCCTCTCTTAAAGAAAGAATATTCGCAATCGTATCGATTTTCATCAAACATCCAATGCCAGATAGACAACATTTATTCTATGTTCTAATAAAATAAAATTCTAAAAATTAAAGTGAGCGTTTTCTCCTTCAGAAAAAATTCGTATTGCGGATACAATGATAAAAGTCTTCATGATGTTTATACAGGGAATTTTCTTAATCTGAATCAGTACAAATTAATGCACTTACATTCAGCTCGCAGCAAAACAAAACACCAGAAATGACATACAAACAACAAAACACCAGAACAAGCGACCACAAAAACAATCCACCCCAGCCAATCATTTCAATAAAAAGAGTCAAAGTGGCCAGCATTCACTTCGCCCGGCACACCATCAGCGTGCGCCGAAGATCCCTAACCCCATAAACATTATCGGATATATGCATAATCTTGTAGTAAAAGGCCTTCTGTTTTGACATGAGTAAGTCTGTTATTGCGTCAGGTAAGTCATCATTGTCATTCTTTACCACAGAAACGCGTTGAGTACGCAAGTAGCCATCGCTGTCCTGCCCGGTAAATTTCAGTGTTGTTGAGCGATTTACCGAATAGTTCTGCCCATTAACGTCCAGCACTCCCACTTGTGAGAACACCCCTTCCCTGGCAGAAGAAATTCTGAATACTAATAAGACTTCGCCTTCAATTTTCACTCCATCTTTTTGCGTATTGAGGAAGAGGTGGGTTTTAGCAGTACAGACTAAAGCTGATGGGACCTTAGTGCGATTCAGCATAAAGAAAAAAATCACCACCAATGCTGTAATCAAGCTAATAAATATAATTTTCGCACTCACTCGCTATCCCCTTCCGATCCATTTTACATACACTGAAGAAATACTCTTTCAGTTTATTACCTTCTGATAAACTGTTGTCATCATAAAATACGATAACTTTGTTTCTTCGTTTACAAATGGAATTGTAATTTTGCCACTTTGGCGAATTCATAAACTGGGATAACTGTTCTGTTGAATTATCATCTGTCGTATAGATATCACACGAACCAGATTTTATAACATGCACAATATTGTCGTGATCTCTTAACATTGCGACGAGTATAACGCCTACGGAAACAAAAATAATGAAACCAAATAAAAACAATAATACTGACTTACGATAACGCGCGAATTTAATCGTTTTGTTAACCGTATATAATGTAGCCATACTACAGTTTAAGACTTCATCACTAACATTTTTGATCTGCGCCTGGAATAGAAACCCTTCCCGCGGAATAGTGACAATCAGATCGTCCATACCTAAAGCTGAAAACGCTTTGCGCAACATGCTTACACTTTTATTAAGGCTATGCCCGGACGGGATCATGCCATGCCGACCCCACACCTCTTCAATGATCAGTTCCCTGTTTAATTGCTTATAATTATTTGCGATAAAGAGTTCAAGTAACCTTGCGGTTGGCGCTGACAGGACAGTTCTTTCGCCTTGCGCACTCAACACTCGCGTCTCTGAATCGTATAAAACCTGATCATTAATGATTTTTTTCATCCAAGTAAACTCTTATATTTTTAACTTTGACGTTAGCAAAAAACCCCGTACAGAATATATTCACTATATAACGTTATCAATATAAGAAATTTTTATTTTATGAGCTATGTTTGAAACACCCATTACCAATTGGGAGGTATTTCTGTAAAGCAACAATAAACTTTTTATTTTGACTTTTCAGACCTGGACTATTGTACGTCTCCCCTGGCAGAACATAACGAATAGTTGCTTCATCATCTGTTGAATTGCATCCTTTCTGAACGATGATTTTAAAAAAAGTATTCCCGGTGTTTTTGAGAATACCGGCCTGCTCATCCAGCTTATAACGCAGATCCACTTTTCTGGGGCGAACCACCAGAATCGTGTCCAGGGCGATAGCCGGTATCGCTTCACTCTTTTTACCCGTGTTGTGCTCCGGGAACAGCGTCACAGGCATTTCGGTGAACTGCACCCGGTAATAGCGCTCTTTGTCGTCCTGCGGCCCACGATAAAAAATTTTGAAATACTCCCCTGCATCCGGTGCCAGAGAGAAATTAAGCGGGGCAAAAAGCAGCTCCCCTTCCTCAATTGACTCGCGCCGTTCCCCGCCAGGACCAGGTTTGTCAATTTTCACCGCAGAAATGCTGTACACATTCTGTTTCTTACTGTCATTGAAAATACGCTTGCTAATAAAGGGCTTATCTGCAGGCATGTCGTAAATCGTTGAATCGAGATACAGGGCGTGGGCAGAGAGACTAAACAGCGCCACGTATGTTAAACCCACACAGGTCATTGCCGCACGCCATGCCATTATTTTGTGACTCCCACCCAGTTAGCCGTGACCTGGATTTCTCCGCTGGCGCTGACCACGCCTTCCCAGTCAGAGCCTGACACCGTCAGAGCTGAGCGAGAATCATCCATCGGGAACAGCAGCGATAAATTGGTGCTGAAGTAGCTTCCATCGTCAGTATTGTTTGCATCCCACGGCGTTTGCTGCCACAGCGCATCGTTCAGGCTAATCGGATTTTCGTTACAGCTATTCCTCATCTGAGTCAGGCTACCAGACTGGTTGTTATATTGAAGATAAGCCGGAATCGGTACGCTTATCCCCCCCTGCGCAGACGTAAACAGGCAATACGGCGTATCGTTAATCGTCGTGCTATCCCCAACAACCTTAGCGGTAATACTGTCTGCCTGACGCGGGCCAGAGACGGTGACGACATAATTCATTTCAATGGGTGTTTCATCGCCAATAGCGCCACTCCCGCTTGCCGATGTCGTATTATTTGATGAAACAATACTTATCCCGTACTCCTTAGGGACAATATTAAGCTGTAAAGAAGGCGTAAATTGGTAATAACCTGACTCAGGGGTCAACGCATTACTAAACGCAAAGGTAAAGGGCTGACTGTTTGTAATACTGTTGCCAGAGTCGACAAGGTTTTTAAGGAATGTCTGCGACAAAAAGAGGTAAACATACTGGCCGCCTGTTGAGAAGACATTGTAATACGCCGTAGAGGTACTGAAGTTATACCAGGTAGAGCCATTTCCAGAATAACGCACCGTTGCTGCCGCGGGGGTAAAGCCAAGAGCCGCCGAATCGACATACGCCCTGAAGGTCAGCGATGCGGTCAGGTTGGCCGTCTGCTGAAGGTTATAACTGACCATTTTGCAGATAACGCCACTCACGTTACTCACCACACCCAGCTCACAGGCACCGGAGTCATTAGTGATGCTCGGCGTACCGTCGCTGGCGATCCACAGTTCCTGAAATGCACTGGTCGATTCAAGCGCCAGGTGGCCGCGCTTGGTTAACGTATAGTTCACGTAATTCCACAATCCGGTGGTTTGATCCTTACAGCGCTGTCCTGAAGCGTAATCATAGTTAACCGAGGTATAGCAGCGGTTGAATACATACGTTTCGCTGCTCCCGGTGGGCATGTTACGGAAATATTCGTAGGAAGAATCACTCAGCGAGGCAAAGCCGTAAGCCCCACCGATAACACCCGCAACCGATCCCACCTGGGCATGGTAGAAGCCGTTACTGTCGGTTCCTTGCCCTGAAATGTAACCTGACGTTGGGCATTGCGTGCCGGTATAACAGCGAGTCCCGCGAAACGGCCCATCAATAGGTGAATTATCAATCCACATATCCTGATAGTAGTTGGCAGGCGCGGTCCAGGCGACAAACCCCATATAGCCAAGACTCACCTGCGAAGTACCGTATTTCACCCAGGTGTTTGATCCACTAAAGCGAGGGTCGAGGGCTGATGGTGTAATGAAGTATTCACTGTCTACGGCGTTCTCGATGAACAGAAAATTATTACTGGCCGAACCCGATGATGTCGCATTCAGCGCTTTAGCCGCAAACGGCGTCATCGCACCAACAAGCAGTAACGGAAGAATGATGTTGGAATTTTTCATAGCATTATCTCTGCGCCATTGTCGATTGCAGTGCACATTTCACATCCCCGACCCACGCGGCGCCCCGGGCTTTATCCAGATCCAAATCGGCTTCGCAGATATTGCCATTGGCCGAAACAAGGGTAATGACGGGAAACTTCTTATCGATATCGATCGCGAACTCACCTTTCGCGTCGGTACGTGTTTTACCGATGTGGTTATGAATATCGGTATTCGTGGCCAGTTCACCATCCGGATAACGGACGCGACCAAACACGGTCACCATGCTTTTCACCTCTGGCTTAACCACTCCCACGTTGCCGGGATACAGATTCAGCGATTGCTTACGCCCGGAGACAATATCGAAGCTGTCTTCTGAGTTGCGGTCGTTCATGATTTCCAGCTTGTATTGCGCATACGGTGGCAGCGCAATAAAGTTAGATTTCCCGCTCAACACGTAATTACGGTTGTTTACTTTTGCCGCCAGCTTGCCATCGCCAGCCATACCGGTTTTAACAATGATCCCGGAGCGCTGACGCTCTTTGCTCAGGCCGAAATCTCCGCCCGCCCAGGCAACAGACCCCTGTGAAGAGAAGTTCATATTGGTTGAGTTATCCCCTGAACGGGTAACCGAGACGGTCCCGGCGTTATATTTGGTGTCGTAGCTCATGTTGCCGTTAACGGAGTAGTTGTTTCCGTAATTCTGTTCGCCGCTCAGGCGCGTGGATGCCGAGATCCCAGCCGAGGTAATCGGTCCATCTTCAAACTGTTTGCGGGCACTGATATTGCCTTGCGTTGCGCCGTAACGATCGCGCGATGCCCCAAAACTCAGCCAGGATGCCAGTGGCAATGAGAGGTCGAGGCTGACATAACGTTCCTGGCGACCGTCATCGTTGGTGTTGTTGTAGTAATAACGCTGTACCCCGGCGCGCAGACCAACGGTGGCATAACGTCCAGCGTACAGTGTGGTGCTGTAATCCAGGTTGCGGTATTTGTTGCCCGAGTAGCGGTTTTCCGTCTGACTCACCGTCAGTGAGCCCCCGTGCGGAATAAAGTTACCGAGGTTAATCGTGCCGCCAATCGAGTAGTTGTCACGCTCCTGAACGGGCAAACGGTCGCCGATTTTACTGTCTTCACGTGACGCCCACATCGAACCAAACCCGCCTGGCGCATTCAGGTTCACGTTACTGACGTTACGCCAGCTACCGTCGTTCGCCATCAGCGTTTGCGTCGCCACGCTCACGTACTCATTCACGTTTAAAGTCAGATCGGTTTCGTTTACCGCGTTGGAGTCAAAGCCGTAAACCGTGGATTTGATGCTCAGACCCGAGAGGATAGCCAGGGTCAGAGAGCCCGCACCACCGGCAATCCAGGTCTGTTCACTGCCTAAATCGCGGTAGTGATTACGCTTGTAGCTCACGCGATCGTAATCAAGCGAACCGCCAAAGACCTGCCATGAGATCTCATCCAGCCCGGCCGCCTGCTGGCGCGCAAAGATTTTGTTCACGCGGCTGACGCGCGTATTCACAGTACGGCCATTAACGACAATATCCACCGTGACGTCATAAACCCCGTAAGGGAAACGGCTGGTGTCAATTTCGTAGCTACCCATGTTGAAGTTCTGAACGCTCAATAAGCGTCCGTCACGAAAAACGTGTACCTCACCCGCTGCTGGCAGGAAAACGGTAATCGGGGTCAGTGACAGGGAGGTATTTTCAACCACGGTACTGCCTTTGTTGCCATAGCTGGCACCGTAGATTTTTCCGCCATTCAAGGCATTAAGGCTGGCAATAGATTGCACGTTCCATGTATCAAGCATCCCCATTGCCAGGCGATAGCCTTCATAGTCTCGCTCGTACATCGCGCGATAGACCTTGCTGGAGCCATTGCTCTCGCCAATACCGTATACCGAACCGTTAATGTTGAAGTGGTGCTCACGCAGAGATGTCGTGTTATCCAGTGTTAAGTAGCTGCGCGAACTGCTGCCATTCTGATAGTCGTTGTAGTAGGAGCCAAAATTGTAATTCAGCACGTTAGACAGCCGATCGACGCTGGACGGGCCTAACAACGTGCTGCGCGCCACAACCGCTTCGGTCAGTGCGTCCCTGCTGACAATCATCTCCAGGTGAAATGATGACACGTTCAGCTGTAAGCGGGCTTCAGGTGTCAGTGCAATCGATGTGTTGTCGACAAATTTAACATCACCTATTTTTTCTACCATCGCGCGCGTTTTATCCGACAGCACGGCATTATTGGGCAGATCGGAAACCATAATCGACTTCACGGCAATATTACCGTCGACCAGAGAGATCACCGCATCAGCTATCTTTTGCTGACTTTTTTCATCCGTTTCTTGATATCGAATAAACACCGGAACCGTCATTCCCTGCTCAAGCGAACGAGCAAAAGCACCGGGAATAACGTAATTACCGATCTTAACGGGCGCTGAATGAGCAAACCCTGGTGTTAACGCTAAAGAGAGAAATACACTCCCCTCAACAAGATATTTAAATGACATACGCATCCTTACACTTCGGCATTTATTATGGGTACCGATAATGGCGTTGTTCATTACTTCACTGTAATAAATTGCTTGCCATGCCAAATACCAATACGGGTACGGCTGTTAGATACATCACTTTTCTGAAGTCTTATTTTTGTCCCTGGCATGACGTAGTAACGTTCGCGGCAACCTTTACCCTGATCCAGAGCGGGGTCTTTGCACACGCCGTAGGCAATAACGCGGAAAGAGACATTGCCAGTGTTGGTGATAAGATCGCCCTGTCGGTTGTAATCAAAACGCTCCTTACGTGGAGCGACCACCAGGATAGTCCCAATTTCCGCCGACGCCGTTGCGGTGGCGGCTTTACCGGCTTTGGTCGCAACGCTTTCACTCACCGGTTCATCAATCCATTGCAGGCGATAATAGCGCTCCTTATCGTCCTCTGGCCCTTTATAGAAAAAGCGAAAAACATCTTTCGCATCGCCAGGAAGAATCAGGTTTGCGGGTGTCGATAATAATTCACCTGGATTTGCCAAATTCATTTCCACACCACCCGGTAGCGGCGATGAAAGTTGTTTTACCGTCACGCTGACATAGCGTGCTGAATCAGTTGTGTTAATAATTTCTTTCGATAATGAACTCTCGTCAGAAGTCATTATCGACGTGATATCACCCACATTTATTGCCCAGCTGGAAAAAGATGTAGCGAGCCCCACCAATATGGCAATTGGTAAATATTTATTCATCTGTCAATTCCTGATAAATTCGGGAGAATAAATCTCCCGAATTTTTATTCATTACGCTGGGGTAGTCCAGGTCGCGTTGAACTGAACTTTAACATCGCCAGTCCAGTAGCCATCAGGCAGCGTTGAATAGTCAGTTACAGCCGTAGAACCATCAGACGTTGCAGATGCAATAGAGAACTTGAAGCTAGACTGATCGCTCACACGGTCTGCGCCGTTATAGGCACCATCAGCCATCAGGCTTTCCAGACCAGAGGTTGAAGAGGAGTTCACCAGTACAGTCTCAGCGGAGCTGGAAAGTGCAGCACCATTCCATGCAACACCGACATCCAGAGTAGACGCATCGCCGCTTGCATTGGTCAGAGTATTGCTGATGACCTGTGCAGTCAGCTCAAAGTCTGTTGCACTTTCCTGTCCCTGAATCGTAACGTCAAAAGCGCCATCCTGAGTATTGAATCCATTCAGGCCTTCCGCATACTGGAAAGTCAGAGAGTTCAGTGGAGTAACAACCAACATGCTGGTTGTATCTTTTGTTGCAGTTGCATCCCAAGATGCCGTTGCAGATGCAGTTACATCAGCCATCGCATTTGCTGCTGCGAATACAGAAGCCAGAGAGGCCACCAGTAATAACTTTTTCATTTTCTTCTCCTAAGAAAGACGCGCAACCAGGTACTGTTCATATAAGAAACCAGGGTGCTCCATTTAATTGCGAGCGAGATTTGCTGCGCCGAAAAAGTATTATTCGAAACATGTTTAACGACAACATGACGAAATACGAAAAACCTCATATTCTTTAAGAAATTTCCTACAACAAACATGTAAAAAAACATTTTTGTAAATATTTAAACCCGCAAAAAGTCATACAAGCAGACATTATAACTAAGAATTTGAATTTATAAGGTTATTAACCCTGTTTTTGCTTTTTGATACAAATCAAAATTAAAAATAGACTTATAAAACCAAAAACACATTTTAAATCAATAAAATATAGAAGCTACGCAAAAACAAAAAACTTGTTAAAAATTTGCTGTGAAAATGCACCCTTTTAGTAAAAGCAGAAATATTCCTACGCGAAACAAATAAAAAAAGGAAAAATCCTACAATTGAGTTGAATAACAATCCCGTTTCAATCTTTTATTTTTTAACAAACAACAGCAAACATAAGAATATTCCTCGAATAATGAAATACTCCTGGAATGATGTTCAAATTCTTACTTTATGTATGGATTTATTAATGTGACGTAGTGAGCATGTCCGGCTTTTCCAGACAGGGTAGACAAATCGCCCCCCCCGGGCCCCCTCTGCCCTAATCAGACAATTCCCGACAGTCTTCCATATTTCCTCCATTTTTCCGCTGTGTTAGCTGACTAAACTAGTATCATTCCCCGAAGTGTTTCAGGATGAGAACGTATAACGATGAAAGGCAGTAACAAATCCCGCTGGGCAATCG
>Ga0209370_1002749_pt1 | contig 12179 bp, 11 predicted proteins | sample AgamicAtPrz_FD_187164 | JGI IMG/M metagenome (GOLD analysis project Ga0209370, IMG submission 187164) | Agave microbial communities from Guanajuato, Mexico - At.P.rz (SPAdes) (version 2) | ecosystem: Host-associated > Plants > Phyllosphere > Phylloplane/Leaf | place: Guanajuato, Mexico... | reverse complement strand
TAGTGAGAGACGTGCTCTCAGAGACTCAAGACGGCGCTGCAGGGGACGTACCGTGGAACCACGAAGACCAACCAGACAAACCACAACTTGAAAATCTCAATAACGACTATGCACGGGTTTCAAAATTTTGGCAAATGATTATTTTGTGAAAACTTATTCAGACAATCGAAAAAGTTATTCCGGCGCAACAGTCTGCTTGTGCAGGGTTTTTCATAGGTAACAGACGTAAAAAAGCCCGGTCGAAACCGGGCTTTTTATGCAGTGCGACTAGCGCACTACCGCATCACTTAGTCAGCTGCGCGGATGTTGGCAGCTTGTTGACCCTTCGGGCCGGTGGTGACGTCAAAAGTCACGCGTTGGCCTTCTTGCAGGGTCTTGAAACCTTGCGATTGGATTGCGGAGAAATGGGCGAAGAGGTCGTCGCCGCCGCCTTCCGGGGTAATGAAACCGAAGCCCTTAGCGTCGTTGAACCACTTAACGGTACCGTTTGCCATGTCTTGTACTTCCTATAAAAAAACAAAAAAGCGGGGATTAGCCCCAATCAGGGCGAATCTCAAGACGGCGGGGTGGTGCGGGGGGAGTGATACCGAGGTGAAGCTAGATGGTACGACCGAACCTGACAACAACAGCACTTACTTGAAAATCGCAACCCGCACTATGCACTGGTTTCGACTTTTATGCAAACCTTTCCTGCAACAGGCCAAATGGCCTGTTGCAGGGCGGTTCCGGACTTAATGGAAGTTCGGCGTTTCTTGCGGACGCAAGTCAAAGGCCAGTACTTCGGCATCCTGCCCACCCGAAAACACCAGCTTCCCGCCCGCACGGAGCTTGAGGCCGTCGCCTTCGTTTAAGCGCACGCCGTTTACTTCGACACTGCCGCGGGCCACATGCACATAGGCATAGCGATCCTTGCCCACTTCCAGGCTGGCACTTTCGTCACCATCGAACAGCCCGGCATAGACACGTACATCCTGGTTCACATGCAGACTGCCTTCCTCACCCTTCGGTGAAATGACCGGGCGCAGACGGCCGCGCTTTTCCTCGGCCGAGAAGTGCGTCTGCTGATATTCCGGCTTCACACCCTTGGCATTCGGCAACAGCCAAATCTGCAGGAAATGCACGCCATCCTTATGCGAATGGTTGAACTCGCTATGTGCCACGCCGGTGCCGGCGCTCATCAGTTGCACGTCACCCGGACGGATCACCGAACCTGTGCCCATGCTGTCCTTGTGTTCCAGCGCGCCTTCCAGGACATAGGAGAAGATCTCCATGTCGCGGTGCGGGTGAGTACCGAAGCCCATACCGGGTGCCACGCGGTCGTCATTGATCACGAGCAGGTCGGAAAAGCCGACGTGTGCGGGATCGTAGTAGTTCGCAAACGAGAAGGTGTGACGCGAGCTGAGCCAGCCGTGTTCGGCCACACCGCGCTCGTCGGCGCGGCGAATTTCGATGTTGTTTCCTGCAGTCATGATGTTCTCCTTCTGTTCAGTATCCTCTCCCATACGGGAGAGGAGTGTTTCTAGCTGTCCTTAAGCGGCTGCGTAGCGATTGCCTTGGCGGTTCTTACGGGCCAGCTTGGCATCCACGCTCAGTGCCCCGCCACCATAGGCCACCACTTGCAGCAGACCGCCGGCGATGGCGACATTCTTGAAGAAGTGGATGAACTGGTTCTGGTCAGCGAGGTTGAAGTGGAAGCCGAAAGCCGTTGCCAGGCTGAACACCGCAATCACGGCAGCCGCAGCGCGGGTCTGGTAACCGGCAATCAAAGCAATCGCGACACCTATCTCGACAAACACAGCAGCGGCATAAGCGACTTCAGGAAAAGGCAGACCGGCCGAAGCGATGTAGCCAATGGTGCCAGCAGGTGCGGTCAGCTTGCTGAAGCCCGACAGCAGAAAGATCGCGGCCAACAGGACGCGGCCAGCGGTAGCAGCGTAATCAGTGGCAGAGGCAGTGGTGTTGTATTGGGTGCTCATGATGTTTCCTTTCAAATGGGTTGGGTTGTCGGTCACTGGAGCAATCCAATTCCGCAACCGATGGGCGAACTTTACTGTCGCACAACGAGTCAATAAAGCATCTACAATGCGTTTAACTGTCAATCAAATTGAGACAATATAATGAGCCAACTGGAGGATATGCAGATTTTCGTCAGCACCGTAGATGCCGGCAGCTTCACGGCCGCGGCAGACAAGCTGGGGCTGTCCAAGCAGTTCATCAGTCGCCGCGTCATGGCCCTGGAGGAACGCCTGGGCGGCCGTCTGCTAATACGTACGACGCGCAAACTCAGCGTGACTGATACCGGTCGCGCCTACTACGAACGTGCGCTGAAAATCATTGATGAGGTTAATGACGCCGAGCAGTTGGTCAGCAGCGAAAGCACTTCCCCGCGTGGCACGCTGCGCATCTCGGCGCCGGTATCCTTCGGTACCCTGCACCTAGGCCCCGCTATTGCACGCTTTATGACGCAATGCCCGGACGTTTCCATAGAGCTCGATCTCAGTGATCGTTTTGTGGATATCGTGGGCGAAGGCTACGATATGGCCATCCGCATCGGCCATCTGGCGGACTCATCGCTGGTGGCTCGACACATTGCCCCCGCGCAGATGGTCACCTGCGCCAGCCCAGCCTATCTCAAAGCACATGGCGAGCCCAAGACACCACACGACCTGAAGGGCCACGAGTGCCTGCTCTACGGCCACGCTCGCGGCGTTGAGTGGGTATTTGCCGAAAAGGGGAAACCGCTACGTGTTCCAGTCAAAGGCCGCATGCGCGCAAACAACGGCGAGCTTTCCTGCTCGGCGGCCATCGAGGGGCTGGGCATCATCCTGCTGCCGACCTTTATCGTCGGCGAGGCCTTGCGCGCGAAAAAGCTGGTGACGATACTCGAGGCCTACGCCCCGCCACCGCTCAATATCTATGCCGTGTATCCACAGCATCGCCAGTCGTCGCAGGCGGTCAAGGTGTTCTCAGATTTCCTGCGCAGCACTTTTGGCAAGACGAGTTTCTAGGCTAGCAAGATGAGGCACCGCCCTTGACCATTGCCTTGCCGTGTTAGTTCAAGGGATTTACGCGCACCCATTGGACCCTAACGCCGTGATCAGGATCGCTGGTCACCAGCCTGTCTCGATCAAGGGAGACAATAATTAGGCGGCGCGCTTGCGGTTGCGCGTGATCAAGGCCGACGCCGCTCATGGGGCTGGCCTCCTGCGCCATTAATTCAAGCTGATCGCGCAGTATCGACCAGCGGCCGGTGCCGGACGGCGCGATATGGGCAGCCCGGGTGCTCTTGCCATTGTCGAGAATGTAGTCACCTTCACGCATGACATGCAGGGTGCCATCTGCCGGCTTGCCCATGACCTTGTCCGCCATGCGCCAGCTACCTACCAGCTGTTGCGCATACTCTCCCACGGAGCTGTCGAAGCAGCCACTGCAGAGTGTGGCGACAGCAAGTAGCGCCCATCCATATTTACGCATGATTCCTCCGCGCTCATACCCGATGTAAGAATCATAGCGCAGGCAAAATCAGTCCGGATGCCAAAGGTATTGCTTGAGAGGAATGGCACCGCGCGCATTGAAGCGCACGCCTTCTCGCTCCAGGCGCTGGCGCTGTTGTTGCGCCGCCACGCCACTGTCGCCGCGCTCGCTAATCATGCCTTGCGCATTGACGATGCGGTGCCACGGAAGCTTGTTGTTTACCGCCAGCGCATGGAGTGCATAGCCGACCAGCCGCGCGTGGCGCGGCATATCAGCCATGCGCGCAATCTGGCCATAGGTCGCCACCTTGCCGCGCGGCACTTGCGCGACAACGGCGTAGATGCGTTGATAGGTTTCGGAAGGGATGGCCATGGAAGAAATGCTCCTGCTCGCATTCTTCCACAGTCGACAGCGGCATGCGACGGATCAACTCCAGTCGTCGCTGGCGCTGCTGTCGTCCCAGGACGAAGCGTCATTGACGCCAAAATCGTTGCCACCCATGTCATAGCGTCGCTCGGCATCGCCGAGGAAATTATCCGAGGGCCCAAGATCATTGCCGAATGCGGCATTGCCATTGTTCGTCGCGTGACTGCCGCCATCGAGCACACGATGCATCAACGCCTCGCCTGCGACCATGCCAGCGCCGACTGCAGCGCCGGTGGCCAGGCCACCGAGTATGGTCGTGCCCATGCCGGGCGAATTAGCGCCAGGCGCGCCATAAGGTTGCGGGCCAGCTTGCGGACCATAAGGCTGAGGGCCGCTCATCGGGTAGGTGCCGCCATAGCCACCGCTGCCTGCAGGGATATAGCTTTGGGCTTGGGCACGTGACCGGATAAAGAAAACAATGGCGCCAAGCAAGGCCATGCCGACAATGATCATGCCCCAGGGCATACCACCATGCGTCGGAGCGGCATAGCCTTGGGATACGCTGCCACTATGGGTCGGTGTTGCCAGCAAAGCTTTCAGCGACTGCACGGCTTCGGGCTTGGCGAAAGACAGGCTGGCATCCAATCCTTGCGCCGTCTTGAACTCAGTGCGGGACTCAGACAGCTTGCCTTGCTTGGCCAGCAGCTCCGCCTCGACGAAATGGGCCTTGGCACTGTTCGGATGATCGCGCAGTACCTGCTCCATCATGTCTTGTGCCGCCTTATAGTTGCCGGCATTGGCAGCTTCGTACACCTGATGCAGGCTGGGGTCCGAGGCCGCATGGGCATGGGGAACCATGGCCATCAAGACTGCAGCAAACATCAGCAAGGCTGACATCTGCCAGAAACGCCGGGCATACCCAAGGAAATCGAGATAACGCGTCATGACACAAACTCCTCTTGCTTCCGCCTGGTGCGGAGACGATAGGAAGTTTGCGCGTCTCAGGTCGGAATTCAAGACATTGCAACAGCTGGATACACAGCTGTCAGCCCCGTCAGAATGATGGCTGCGTATTACTCAACAGCGGCGCTGGGCGTCCCTGTAAGGGCTGTTGTTTGCATCTCGGCCTCTGCCATATGTGCAAACCATGCTTCGAGGCCACCCGCCAGAGGACGCGCCGCACGATAGCCATGTTTGAGCATGGCCCGCGTTGCACGCACCGCGGAAATATCGTTGGGGCAGCTGCAATAGAAAACGACTTCCTGCTCGCGCGGAATATCGGCCAGGGCTTGCGGCAGATCATCCAGCTCGATAAGACGAGCGCCGGGCAATATGCGTGGATCCGCCGCCACAGAAGTGGATGCGCGTACATCAATGATCAGCGGAGAAGTACCGGCAGCGATTCGATCTGCGAGCTCAATTGAATCGATGCGATGGATGCGTACAAAGCGCAGCAAGCGCTGACGCTCCAGCCAGCGGAAGGCGATGTAAAGCACAAGCAACGACAACAACACCGGCAAGGCAAATGCGCCAATCTCGCCGAGAGCCAGGATCAGGGCATCGACCTGGCGCTCGAAAATAATGCCCGCGCTAATCGCCGCACCCGCCCAAAGCGCGGTTCCCAAGGTGTCGAACAGAATGAAGCGGCCCGCGGGCAGGCGCATGGCTCCGGCCAGCGGCGAGGCTACGGAAGAGAGGCCGGGAATGAAGCGCGCGACCAGCAATGAAGCCCCCCCCCAGCGCAGAAAGGTTTTTTCGGTGCGGCGCACGCAGGCATCAGGCGACAGCGTGATGCGGCACATCAGGCCGAGAATACGCAGACCAAAACGGCGGCCGGCCAGATACCAAGTGAAATTGGCGATACCGGAAGCCAATAGGGCGAGAAACAGGACGGTTTGCCAGCTAAAGCTGCCATCAACCGACAGTGCGCCAGCCACCAGCAGGGTCGGGATCGCCGGGATAGGCGCGCCCAATTGCTCGATCAGCACATTGAAGAACACGAACAGGGGGCCGTGCTGTTCAAATAGGTCGAGCAAATGCTGCACGTCGTCTCCTCAATCGCAATTCTTTAGGCTGCACACGCAGCGGCAAAGTGCGCCTCATTGGCGCATGGTGTTTGTTCAATATTCCAGCTTCTGGCGGTAATCGCAAGGATATTGTGAATGGCAATCATGGCTTTCTCCTAAGTGCAGATCGGATGCCAAATAGGCATCTGAATATGCGCATACTGTAACTAGGCGACGTTGGTCGATAAAGATGCCATTCCTGTTTTCACTGTTTCTTGCATCGAAACAATCTGCAAGTCATACAGAAGCAACTGGCGCGAACTATGCTTTAGGAAAGAACGGCTCCAGACCGCACCATATTTGTGCGAAATCTGGCCGTAATGAGAACAACTCGAACGTCTTATCGTCTAGCGTCAATGGAATTGCCTAGGGAGAGGCCCTGAAATGGGTATCCGTAACAAACTGGCATTGCTGGTGAGTCTGCTGTTCGGCATCCTGCTGTGCGCTTCTGCCGCATTGCTGATTCAGTCTGCTGAGCGCCGACTGCGCGAAAGCATCATTACCCAGCACACTGCACTGGTCAGGACCTTAACTTATGGTTTTGACCAGCAGGTGATGGCGCGGCATAAGACCCTGATCAATATTGCCGAAGGGCTGCCGCCCGAATTGCTCAAGGACCAGAGCCGACTTCAAGCGTTCATTCAAGAGCAGATCGTACTTCCCAAGCTGTTCACCAATATTCTGGTTTATGACGCCGATGGTGTTGTCCTCGCCGCATGGCCGACACCTGAAAAGTACGTCGGCAGCAAGCGGCTGGCGGGCATGGAATACGTCCAGCAGACGCTACAAAGTCACCAACCTTATATTTCCAAGCTGTTCACCAGCCCAGTCTCTGGCCAGCCGCTGATTGTGATGACAGCGCCTGTGCTGGACAAAAATGGCAACCTGATCGCCCTGCTCGGTGGCAGTCAGTATATTCTGCGCGACAACCTGTTTTCTGGGTTCACTGAGACCAAGGTGGGCAACACAGGCAATCTGGTACTGATCTCCCGCGACCGCACAATCATTTCCCACCCGGATAAACAGCGGCTGATGGAGCAACTTCCCGTCGGCGCCAACAAGGCAGTGGAAGAAGCCCTGAGCAAAGGAAACTTCGCCGGAGAAACCATCTCGAGTCGCGGCATTCCCGCCCTCATGACCATCGAAACCATGCAGACTACCGGCTGGCTGGCAGGTGCGCTGCTGCCGCTAGATGAAGCCTACGAGCCAGTGACGACGATGCGGACTCACGCTTTGCAGTTGCTCGCGGCATTGCTGGTGATTCTGCCCTTGCTGATTTGGCTCGGGGCCGGCCACATGACTCGCCCCTTGCTGATACTGCGCGATCGAATCAGGAGCATGGCACAAGCGCCGCAGACCGATGTCCTAGTTGCCTTGGATCGGCACGACGAAATTGGCGAGCTCGCGCGAGCATTCGACGGACTGACGCTGGCACGCCATGCAGCCGAAGACGCGCAGCGGCGCTTGAACCGGGCACTGCGGCTGCTCAGCGACTGCAACCAGACGCTCATTCATGCCGAAGATGAGCAAAAGCTGCTGCACGACATATGCACGCTGATTTTTGACAGCGGCGGCTATCCTTTTACTTGGGTTGGGTATGCAGAGCCCAACAAGCTAATTCGGCCGATTGCCAAAGCCGGCTCTGGCGCCCAGTTTCTAGAAACACAAGTGCTCACATGGGACCATGGTGAAACCAGCTGTGAGCTGAGTCGCCTCACCATTCAGCATGGCACGACTCACGTATGCCAGGAAATTGTCGGCGATCCCTTGTTCGCCGCCTGGCAGGAAGTTGCCATTGCTCATAACTACAACTCGGCTATTTCCCTGCCCTTGAAAAACGATGCAGGGGTCTTTGGCATTCTCAATATCTACGCCACCGCCGTTCATGCCTTCAGCGCAGATGAAATCAAGCTGCTCGAAGAGCTCGCTGCCGACCTTTCCTTCGGCATCAAGACTTTGCGCGATCGCATTGCTCACCGTGCAGCAGAGGACGAGCTCGCCTTCCTTGCCCATCACGATCCGCTTACCAAACTCCCCAATCGACTCCTGTTGCGTGATCGCTTTGAGCAAAGCGTTGCGGCGGCAAGTCGCAACAGTACGCGCGTTGCCATGATGTTTCTGGATCTCGACAATTTCAAGGAGGTCAACGACAGCCTAGGTCATGACATCGGCGATCAGCTACTGATCAATGTCGTGCAAAGACTCCAGTCGACGTTGCGTCAGGTCGACACCATCAGCCGCGAAGGCGGGGATGAGTTCGTCGTACTGATCACTGATGTCAACTCGATCAGCGATGTCGGTCGGGTCGCACAGACCATACTGGATGCAATGACGCATCCGTTTGAAATCGAGAATCACACGCTGCATACATCGTTCAGCATCGGCATCAGCATCTACCCGAACGATGGCGACAACTTTGAAACCGTGCGCAAGAACGCGGACACAGCACTGTACCGAGCCAAGGACAGTGGGCGCCGTAATTACCGCTTCTTCGCCGGCCAGATGAACGTCGATGCTCAAGCGCGCATGCAGATGCAGATAGATCTGCGCAAGGCGCTGCAAAACCAGGAATTCGAGCTCTTATACCAGCCGCAGATCGACCTGCAGGACGGCCGCATGATAGGCGTCGAGGCCCTGATTCGCTGGCATCGCAACGGCGAGATGGTCTCGCCGGCGGAGTTCATTCCGGTTGCTGAGCACAGCGGCCTTATTATCCCGATCGGCGAATGGGTGCTCAGCGAAGCATGCCGTCAAGGCGTCGAGTGGCGACAGCAAGGCCTTGCACCATTAACGATTGCAGTCAATTTATCTGCACTGCAATTCAAGCACGGCAACATCATCGACACCGTCACCTTGGCGCTAGCGAATTCTGGCTTCCCCCCGGCCTCACTGGAGCTTGAGCTCACCGAATCGATCTTGTTGCAAGACATCGATATCGCCATGAACACGCTCAATAAGCTCAACGAGCTGGGTGTTCAGCTTTCAATCGATGATTTTGGAACGGGCTATTCTTCGCTGAGTTATCTCAAGCGCCTGTCGGTAGACAAACTCAAGATTGACCAGTCTTTCGTCAGCGATGTCACTGAAGATAGCGACGATGCGGCTATCGTCAGGGCCATCATTCAGCTGGGACATACGCTGCAACTCAAGGTGATCGCAGAAGGAGTAGAAACCGATAGCCAACACGAATTCCTGCGCGAAGCTGGCTGCGATAATGCCCAAGGTTATTTGTTTTCACGCCCGCAACCCGCAAAGGGTATTGCTTCCTTCGCTGCGAGTTTGAAACATTAAGCGCGAGAAAACCGGTGGCGCTTATACGACTTGGCCCGGGATCTCTGCTGTAGAAAAACGCGCCTCGAAGTCAGCCTTCGACATGGGACGACCGAACAGATAGCCCTGTCCGTAACCGCAGCCTTCGGTCTTAAAGAACTCCCATTGCGCCTCAGTCTCTATGCCCTCAGCCAGCACATCAAGGTTCAGGGCCTGGCCCAGGGCGAGAATGGCACGACAGATCGCCGCATCATTGGGCTCGTTGAGCGCTGACTGGGCAAAGGATTGGTCGATCTTGATCTGATCAAAAGGCAGGCGCTTGAGATAGCTCAGCGAAGAATAGCCCGTTCCGAAATCATCAAGCGAGAAACGGACACCCACGCGCCGCAGTTCCTTGATCTTGGCGACGATCTCGTCGACCCGCTCGACCAGCATGGATTCCGTGATTTCAAACTTCAGGCGCGAAGGCTCGACTGCATAGAAGGAAAGCAGCTCCTTTACCTCCTCGACAAACGTCGGCAAGGCGACCTGCTTGGCGCTGACATTAATGGACATTCCGACTTGAGCAAGCTCCGGGATGCGACTCCACTCCTCCAGGCAGCCACAGGCCTCGCGCATGACCCAGTGGCCGATGGGAAGGATCAGCCCACTTTCCTCGGCCGCCGGAATAAACTCGCCCGGCCCCACCATGCCACGCTTTCTCGACTCCCAGCGCAACAAGGCTTCGGCACCAACCAGGCGGCCATGCCTATCAATCTGCGGCTGGTAGTGGAGAATAAATTCCTCGTGGATGATCGCCTGCTTGAGATCGAGCTCAAGATCAAGACGCTCGGCAATATTCGACTGCATCTGCGGATCAAAGAAACAGACAGCGCTGCGGCCTATGCTCTTGGCTTGATACATGGCCAGGTCGGCACGGCGTAGCAGCTCGTCGCTTTCCAGATCCTGCCCCTGGAACAGGGCGATGCCTATGCTGCTGGTTCCCAAGTACTGGTGGCCGTTCAGGTCATGCTCGCGGCTAAGCTGGAAAGCCACCTTGTCGGCTACGTGCTGAGCCTGGGTCGCCGCCGCTTCCTCCTCCTCGCCCAGCTGTTCCAGCAACACCACGAATTCGTCGCCGCCTAGACGGGCCACAGTATCGGACTCGCGCACCGAGCGGCGCAGACGTTCGGCAATCTGGATCAGAAGCAGATCGCCAACCTGGTGGCCCAGCGTGTCGTTGAGTGTTTTGAATTTGTCGAGATCGAGGAAGAGCAATGCGCCGTAGTTCTGGGTGCGCTCGCTGACTGCCATGCTCTGGCGCAGACGATCGAGGAACAGGCGCCGATTGGGCAAGCCTGTGAGCATGTCGGAGAACGCCAATTGCTCAATCCGTACCTGGGCCTGGGTGCGCTCGGTGATGTCGCGTGACAGCACAATAAAAGTCGGCGCCTCGCTACGCAGATCTTGCTTGCGGGCAATCGAGAGCTCGTACCAAAGCTCGCCCGAAGGCACTTTGATGTGAATCTGCGCGCCGTAAGAACTGCCCTTTTCATTGGCTTCTGCAATCGCCGCCATCACGGTTGAGGCCGCTTCGGCAGGCAGGACCTCGGACACCTTGCGGCCGACAAATTCGTCCTGCGGCATGGCCGCCAGCTCCGCGTTGTTGATGCGGTAGTCGAGATAGCGCCCCTCCATATCCACTTCGAACAGGAGATCGGGAATAGCGCGAATAATTGCATTCAGGTGATCGTGGGAAGACTGCTGCTCTTCCAGCGCCTGCACCCGCAAACTGGCCCATAGGTAGCGCCTGATGCTCAAGCCCAACATGAAGCAACCGGCGGCGATAATGATGAGGAAACCCACTCCCAACATGCACTCACGCCACCAGGGTGCCAAGTAGTCGGTCTCCGCCACGCCAACCAGCACATAGGCTGGAAATTGACCAACCTTGCGGAAGGCCACCGTGCGCGTGTATCCGTCGTACGGGCTGGTCGCGATGTAGCTTGCCTCGGTCATGCCGGCTTCCAGCGCTGCCAGCGTCGCCGGCGCTGCTACCCGGACAAAATTATCATCAATGCGCGGCAATGGCGGGTCGCGGACGATCACATTGTGCTCTTCATCGAAGAGCACCAGCAGGCTGTGTTCACCGAGGCGGATCGAGTTGAACAGCTTCTCGATGCGCTCACTCTCGGTGTTGACGTACACCGTCCCGGCAAAGTTGCCCTTGCTGTCAAGCAGAGGCACCATCATGGAAAACAGCCATTCGCCGCTGACACGCGAACGCAAAGGCGGGCCGAACACCACGTCCATGTCGCGCTTGACCTGACGGAAATGCTCCCCTGGGGAAATATTCACCAGCTTGTCAGGGTTGATACCGGCGCCGTAGACGATATTGCCTTCGGCGTCCGTGCCTCGCACCGAGAGTGCATTGGGCAAGCGCTGTTTCAGGGAGTTCAGGTATTCGCTATAGCGAGCGCGGCTGAACTGCCCGCTCTCGTGCAGGCGCTGGTATTCGGCCACCGCGCTTTGCAACGCCAGCTCGCTTTCCTGAAAATGGGCATTGAGATAGTGCTCGAGACTGTGCGCCGTATTCTGGGCCGCCTCGCTGGCGGTCTGGTGATAGCGCTGATGGCTCTGCCATAGCAACCACGCCACCAGCAATGTGGCGAGACAGAACAAGCCGGCGGCAGCGGCCACCAGTGTGCGGTTCGTCTTGCGTAGTGCTTTGGAACTGCTGTCTTGCACACCATTCCCCAAAGACTGTCGCCTCTGCCCAAGCCGGCGTGTGCGGTTGTATATGCGTTTGGCGTGATTGTCTTATTTATTGCGGTCAAATACAAACCGCGGAAACTGAACGTCGCGACAGGTTCTCAGCCACGCCGTCGGCGCTTGTGTGTCGGTACGCGCGCCGCCTTGGCTGCCAACCCCAAGGCGCGCCGCGACAAGGTATCTGCCGTCAAGTTGCGGTGACGCGGCACCCAGTGCAGGCCGACTTCGTCAAAGCCAGCCAGCAAGGCCTGA
>Ga0209370_1002747_pt1 | contig 12190 bp, 10 predicted proteins | sample AgamicAtPrz_FD_187164 | JGI IMG/M metagenome (GOLD analysis project Ga0209370, IMG submission 187164) | Agave microbial communities from Guanajuato, Mexico - At.P.rz (SPAdes) (version 2) | ecosystem: Host-associated > Plants > Phyllosphere > Phylloplane/Leaf | place: Guanajuato, Mexico... | reverse complement strand
AAAATGTGACCCGCTGGTCACTATTGCCATGCTGCGGAGTAGACGCAAACGTTGGCGGTTGTGACCGGATGTGAATGCATAGGCTGGAGCGGTGGATGACGGGCAGATGGCATGCCCCGTTACCGATGGCTGTGCACCTTTCTGGTGCGCGATAGGGACCCAAACGGTGCCCGCGCTTCGCTTTGGGGGTCGGGGGAGGCGTTCAGGGCATGTCTTGGAATATGAGGCTATGCGCAAATCGAGTGCCGCTCGAGCGAGTTCAACGCCGACGAAAAGGTTGTGACAAGCCCTCGCAGCCAAATTCCTTATTGGCGCAGGCAAACAAAAGGGCTACTGGCAATCTTCCTAGAAGTTTCTTTCACAATGTTTCTGGATTGAATGGTCACTAATGCAGTGAGAGCTCGCGCGGGCAAAGGCTATAAAACGTTGCTTTAGGAAATTGCCTACGCAAGCGCCAATGCATTGAACCCATCGTTTCTGTCATGGAAAGACAATACGATTTAAGTTGCTCTTCAGTCACCGCCTCATCCCCGCAGTCGTCATCGGTTGATCCCGTCAATGCCACGGATCCAGCCGGCTTGTGCCTTGGCGACGGGCAATTTTCATTTGTCTTGATCAGCTTGAAGAAAGCCAGGGTGAGGTTGTCTTTCGCCGGTAAACATGATGGCGGGTAGAGCAACTCATGAAACAGTCTGACTTTCGTTTCGGATTTCAGGCGCTCGCCGGGCGCACGGAGTTCGAAGTGGTTTCATTCAAGCTGGAAGAAGCCATCAGTCAGCCATTTGAACTGAGACTTGAACTTGTCAGTTACGACAGTGATGTCGACTTCGGCCAGGTGCTCGACAAGCCTGCGCTATTCACCCTTTATTGCGCAGATCGGCCACTGCGCCATGTGCATGGCCTGGTCAGCGCCTTCAGCCAGGGTGAAACCAGCTTCTGTCGCACGCGCTACCACGCCGTGGTCGAGCCGCAACTGGCCCGCGCCCGCTTGCGTTCGAACTGGCGCATCTTCCAGCAGAAAACCGTACCGCAGATTCTTGAACTGATGTTCAAGCGCCAGGGCATTACCCGATTCGAGCTCAATAGCAGCGCCGAGCACCAGGTGCGTGAGTTTTGTGTCCAGGCGGGGGAAACCGACCTCGACTTCATCCATCGCCTTGCCGCTGAAGAGGGCTTTGTCTACCGCTTTGCACACTGCGCCAGGCAGCACACGCTGATCGTTACCGATCGCCTGCTATCGCTTGGGTTGCTCAGCCGGGGCATGCTCAAGCCCGAAGGTGATGAGGCGCTTTGGCTGGATGAAGACGATCTCGGCCCCGACAAGGTGCTGTACCACGCCCGTAGCGGTGGCGACCAGGCCCGTGCCTGCCTGCGGCGTTTGCGCTATTGCGAGCAGGTGCGTACTGCGCGGCAGGTGCAGCGCGACTACACCTTCACCAACCCGGCCTATCGTCAGGAGCACAAGGCTCAGGCCAGCGGAATCACGCACCAGTCGCCGGACTACGAGTTTTTTGATTACCCGGGGCGCTACAAGCGCGATGCGGTCGGCAAGCCCTTCACTGAAACGCGGCTGACGGCGCTTCGCCATGACGCCCGCCAGGCCGAAGTACAGGGCGATGATGTGCGCCTGCAGCCAGGCCTGAGCTTCACCCTCGTCGGCCACCCGCGCGAAGACCTCAATGTGCACTGGCGCGTGATCAGCCTGCGCCACGAAGGTACGCAGTTCTCCAGCCTGCAGGAAGAAGCCGCTGGCGCCGAACAAGGTACCCGCTATGTGAACGATGCGCTGCTGGTGCAAGGCATGGCCGAATGGCGCCCGGCATCCTTGGCCAAGCCGCGCATCGATGGCCCGCACATGGCCACCGTGGTCGGCCCGCCGGGGGAAGAGATTTTTTGCGATCAGTGGGGGCGGGTCAAGGTCAGCTTCCCCTGGGACCGTGAAAGCAGCAACAACGAATTCAGTTCCTGCTGGGTGCGGGTGTCGCAAGGCTGGGCCGGTGGCAGTTGGGGGGCGATGGCGATTCCTCGTATTGGCCAGGATGTGATTGTCCAGTACGTCAATGGCGACCCTGACCAGCCGGTGATCACCGGGCGCACCTACTGCGGTGACCAGCTGCCGCCGTACGACCTGCCGGAACACAAGACCCGCATGACCATCAAGAGCCAGACCCACAAAGGCGATGGCTTCAACGAGTTGCGCTTCGAGGACGAACTGGGGCGGCAGGAAGTATTCATTCATGCCGAGCGCGACCAGAACAACGTCGTGAAACACAACGAAACCACCTTCATCGGCAACGATCGTAGCGAGCGCGTCGAGCATGACGAAGTGGTGCACATAGGTGGCAACCGCAATGTCAAGGTCGGCGCCAGCAAGAGCGAAACGGTCGCCCTTGGCAAAGTCGAAAGCATAGGCCTGGGCAAGTCGTTGGCCGTTGGCGGGGCGTTGAACGTGATGGTTGGCCTCGAGGCCAGCGAGCGGGTCGCGCAGGACAAGCGTGTGCAGGTCGGCGGGCAACTGCGGGTGGAGGCCAATGACGATGTGTCGATCACCAGCCATAACGGCCACGTGCACATCGATAGCCGAACGTCCCTGACCCTGAGCTGCGGTGGGGCCTTCATCAAACTGGGTGATGGCCGCATCGAAATCGGTTGCCCCGAGCCACTACTGTTGCATGCCATCGCCCAGGTCAAGGCGCCTGCACGTTACGGTGAGCCGCCTGCACCGTCGCAGGAGGAAATCGAGTTTCGCCTGGTGCATGCTGACGGTACGCCGATTGCGGGCACGGCCTACGTGGCGACGTTGTCCGATGGCACCCAGCGCCAGGGTATGGTCGACCAGAACGGCTATGCCCGCCTGGCTGGCGTTACCCCCGGTTGCAGCGCCCAGGTGCGCTACGAGGTTGGCCAAGGCTCGCTTCAGCTGACGACCGCAATCGAGCCGGATGCTGCCTTGCAGGCATTGCTTGCCGGCTCCACCTCGGCAGGTGGCCAGCCATGAACTCCGCTGCTGACTGGCTGGATGAAGCGGTGGAAAGGGTGGCAGGCGGCTTTGGCTGGCTGCGTGACCTGGTGCTGGGCGAGTTTGCCGAGGACAGGCCACTGAGCGTGGTCATTGCCGACATGCTGCTGTCGTTGGTGCCGGGCGTGGTGATCGTACTCAGTGCCCGTGACCTGGCCGCAGTTTGCCTGCGCTTGGGCAAGCGCTACACGGCGGATGGCAACCAGGCAACGGCGCAGCCGCCACAGTGGCAGGAGTGGGTGCTGCTGGTTGCCTGCCTGATTACCTTGATCGCGCCGATCATTGGTGCCGTGGTGGGGGCGGTGGGTACGCCCGTGGGCTCAGTGGCAGGTGCACTGGTTGGGCAGGAAGCCGCAGCGTTTCTGCGAGGTTTGTGCCTGCTGCTTATCCGTGAAAGCCAGATCATCTTGCGGACCGTGGTTGCGTTTCTTGGCAAGTTCACCCGCGGCAGCGTGGAGTTCTGGCTGCGCCAGGTCAGGTTCGCGAGCTATGAAAAGGACTTGCTGGCCTATCTGAACCAGTTCTTGACCAAGGTCATCGCGGCAACGGCAAAGCTTCGCAGCTATCTGGGCAACTGGCCCTTCAACCAGGCGGCCTCGCACCTGTTGGTGCGGCTGCAGGCCATGGAAGCCCAGTTCTACGCGGTACAGGTGCATGCAGTGCGGGAAATCCCACGGGCGCTGATGCAACTCGACGCCAGGCTGGCCAAGGTGCTGGAGCAGGCCAGCGATCTGCCCGCGCAGGTTGCGCAGGCCGGGGTGCATGCGCCTAAGCCGGTGCCCATGGCCATGAGTGGTGGGCGGGTGACTTCTGGCATTGGCATGCGTCCGCGTTACCTTGAGCGCCCCGAGGGTGCGCTCGGCCCGCCAGTGCCCACCTCTGCGGCAGCCGCCACGCATGGCGCCAATGTGCACATGTTCGATCATTCGACGGCGACCCGGGCGCAAAAGGGCATTTATGGGGAGGTGGTCAGTGATCAGTACATGCTCGGCAAAGGCCATGAGAACCTGCTGTCGGTCTCTCGTGGGCCTCGCAGCCTGCAAATGAAACCCACCGGACGCGGGCTGGATGGCGTCTATCGTAATGCCCATCCACCGCCGCCGTTCATCATTACTGAGACCAAGTATCGAACGGGAGGCGCGTTTTCGCCGGGTAGTTTGCCAGTTACAAAGGGGAGTAAGGGGTTTCCGGGTGCCAGGCAGATGAGTGATGCGTGGATTCGTCCAAGGCTTTCCGAAAGTTTGGGGAAAGAACAGGCAATGAATATTCGCTCGGCTGGATATGAGCGCTGGTTGATAACCGTAGATGAGAAAGGCGCTGTAACCCAGGTAGTTAAGCTTGATGGGCATGCGAGATCTATAGTTGATGTAATTCAGTAGGGTTTGAAAATGAAGAGATTTGATGAGATCAAACGTGAGCCTTTGCTGCAAGAGGCAGCCTATCTCGACTCTGTTGGTTTTTGGAAGAAATACTATGTGGAACTAAAGGCTGAAGATTCTTTAGTGTTGGAACGCCCAGATTACGTAAATGTTGAAGGGTTGAGTTGGGATTGGTGCTTTGAATCTCTGGAATTGTTAGTAGCACTTTATTCGGGGGGCGAGCCCGTTGAAGCGCTTGAGTTTTACGCGGATCACATGTTTTCCCAGTTTCAACGTCACAAGCAAGCTTATCCGGCTTTCAGCTTGAAGCTGTGGGAGCCTGATGCATATCAATACACACTCTGGCTTCTATCGTTTGCAGTGCTGTTCAACAAGCCCGGGCGCATCAGGCAAATCGCAGGTTTTTTAAGTGAAGACCCAGATGACGGTGAGGACATCCTGTTGCGGCAACTGTTTTCCCGTGTGGGGGTGACGATCCCTGGGAGTACGTTGATTCACGAGCGCCCCTACCATGAATTGCTCAATGCCGTAACTACCGAGAAGGATGAGCAGCAACAGGCAGTGCGTAGTTACCTGAAACAGTGGTATCGCGGCATGTGCAACTGTTATTGGCATGACCGGCACAAGGCACGAAGCGATGCGGGTTTTTTTGGCTATTGGGCCTTTGAGGCAGGATTGGTCACTGTGTTGTGGGGCGTCGACGATACGCCCTATAGAGATCTTCCTTTCTACCCGAAGGATTTGGTAGACGATGCTCGCAAGCGTCAAGTTATCAAAAGCTTCCCTGAACAACTGCAAAGCGCGACGTATTCGGATGCACTTGCCAGGTCGGGGGAAATTTGCCCGCGCACCGGCGTGTGGGTATGTGATGAATGGGCTGTGGGGCCTCAGACATTCATGCAAGGCGTAGAGATGCCGAGCGAAAATGGGCGTTCTCTGGTTTGGCGCTTGGTGAAAGGCTTATAGCGTGCGGGAGAGCCAATGGGCCAATTCGACAGCATCAAGCGCGACCCGTGGATGGTCGAGCAGCGTTACCTGGCTTCGACCCATGAAAAAGAGCAGGAATTCGCCGACCCTGACACCCAGGCATTGCTGACCGGGCCAGCCGAGCACAGGCATCACTACCGTGGCCTTAGCCGCGACTGGGCACATATGGCACTGGAGCTGGCAGTGCAGCGGTATTCCGGTGGCGAGCCTATGGAACTGGTAGAGGCCTATGCAGACTATGCGTTCGCCCAGTTCGCCCGGCATTTTTCGGCGTACCCGGCGACCAGCGAGCAGTTGCGCCCTTGGGTGTCGGATGAATACCGGCTTGCCTTGTGGCTACTGTCGCTGGCGGTGCTGTGCGGTTATCCCGAGCGTGTCGGCCAGGTACTGGGCTGGCTGAACCAGGACGACGAGCGCAGCCCCGACCTGCTGCTGCATCGCCTGTTCCAGCGGCTGGGCAAGACCTACGCTGGCACCTCACTGCTTCACCCCGAACCATACGGCGCCTTGCTGGAGAGCCTCGACCTGAAAGGGCCCGCGCAGCATGACGCACTCGTGCGCTATCTCCGGCAGTGGTACCCCAATGCGCGCGGTTGCTACTGGCACGAGCGCCACACCCGGGCACGAAATGACCACCTGGGATATTGGGCATTCGAGGCGGCACTGGTGGCGTTTTTATGGTCTGTGCAGGGTAATGCCCTGGAAAGCGCTCCCCACTTTTACCCGCAGGCGCTGGTCGAAAGGGCGCGTTACCGACGCCTGGGCAAACAGTTCCGCGACCCGGAAACCGCAAGGCGCGAGGATGCCCCTGGCTGGCCTTCAGGCACGCCTTGCCCCTGGCCCGGCTACTACGTCTGCGTCGAGCGCATGATGGGTGAGCAGGTGTTCATGCACCAGGTACCTTTCCCTGAGATCGATGGCCAGGTCGTGCACTGGCGGCTGTCGAAAACGTTCTGAATGGCGCTGCCGGCATGCGTGCCTGGCGCCTCACATGATTCGGGAGTGGCAACAATGCCTGCCATCGTTCTGCTAGGCCACCCTCACCACTGCCCATTGTGCGGCCCGACCAGCATCAGCAGCGGCTCCAGCCTGTTCTTTGTCAACGGCAGGGCAGCCGCCAGGGTTGGCGACAGGCTCGGGTGTGGGGCGGTGATTACCACCGGCTCGGCCCTGATGATAGACGCTGGGCAGTCGCTTGCCAGGGTCGGCGATACCACCAGTCATGGCGGCACCCTGGAAAATGGCGATAATAGCTGGCTGCTTGATTGAGCGATGTGGGAGCAGTTCAGCTCCCACAGGGGCGGGGTAGGTTCAGAGGCTGACGGCCTTGTCGTCTGTGCGCGCTTGCGCCAGCAGCAGGTTCAGTTGGGCGACCTGCTGGCGCAGCTGGTCACGTTCGTCCTTCAGTTTACGCAGCTCATCACGGCGCACGGAGACATAGAGGGTCTGGGTTGGGGTTGCAGGCATCAAGGTACCCATGAGCACACCTCGCGGTTTTGGCTGGTGACAAGTTAAAGCGTAGACGCTTCAGGCGGGCGCATTTTGAATTCTTTCGCAGGTCTTGGGAACTTTTTTGTTTATCGTGGTCTCGCCGTTCGTCGCTGAACCCTCGATCGGTTCGCTGGACTAATCTGAAAAGCTGGATTGTGTTGTCATTTATTTCGAAAGGGGAGCATCGGCTCATGCAACTGGGAATCATCGGGCTGGGCCGCATGGGCGGCAATATCGCAAGGCGCCTGATGCGCGCCGGCCACCGTACGGTGGTGCATGACCGTAACCGCGAGGCCATCGTTGGCCTGGAGGGCGAGGGCGCCCAAGGCGCGCACGACCTTGGTGCGCTGGTACAGAAGCTGAAAGCACCGCGTGCCGTGTGGGTCATGCTGCCCGCCGGCGAGCCCACCGAGCAGACCATCGCCCAACTGGCCGAGCTGCTGGAGCCAGGTGATGCGATCATCGACGGCGGCAACACGTTCTACAAGGACGACATGCGCCGCGCCGCCGAGCTGGCCAAGCGTGGGCTGCATTACCTGGATGTCGGCACCTCGGGCGGCGTGTGGGGCCTGGACCGTGGCTACTGCATGATGATCGGTGGCGAAAAGGATGTATTCGAGCGCCTGGAACCACTGTTCAAGGCGCTGGCCCCGGGCGTGGGTGACATTCCGCGTACCCATGGCCGCAGTGGCGAGCACCAGCGTGCCGAACACGGCTACATCCATGCCGGCCCACCCGGCGCCGGGCACTACGTGAAAATGGTGCACAACGGCATCGAATACGGCCTGATGCAGGCCTACGCCGAAGGTTTCGACCTGTTGCGCAGCAAGGGCGGCAACGAACTGCCGGAGGACCAGCGTTTCGACCTGAACGTGGCCGAAATCGCCGAAGTGTGGCGGCGTGGCAGCGTGGTCACCTCGTGGTTGCTCGACCTTACCGCCGATGCGCTGGTAGCCGACCCGCAACTTTCGCAGTTCAGTGGCTCGGTGTCCGACAGTGGTGAAGGCCGCTGGACCATCGACGCCGCCGTCGAGCAGGCGGTGCCGGTGCCGGTGCTGTCCAGCGCGCTGTTCGCCCGCTTCCGCTCGCGCCAGCAGCAGGGCACCTATGGCGACAAGATTCTCTCGGCCATGCGCCTGGGCTTTGGTGGCCATGTCGAGAAGAAAGGCGAATGACCAGACAGAGCATTCCGGCTGCTCCGCCATGCACCCTGTTCCTGTTCGGCGCCAATGGCGACCTGGTCAAGCGCCTGCTGATGCCGGCGCTTTACAACCTCAGCCGTGACGGTCTGCTGGACCGCAACCTGCGCATCGTCGGTGTCGACCACAACCCGGCCACCGCCGAGGAGTTCGCCGGGCGCCTGCATGCGTTCATGGCCGAGCGTGACAAAGGTGGCGAGGGCACGGCCAAATGCCTGGATGAGAAGCTCTGGGCACGGCTGGCCAAGCGCCTGGATTACCAGACCGGCGATTTCCTCGACCCGGCCACCTACCAGGCGCTCGCCAAGCGCATCGACACAACCCGCCATGGCAACGCCATCTTCTACCTGGCGACCTCGCCGCGCTTCTTCCCCGAAGTGGCGCAGCGCCTGGGGCAGGCCGGGCTGCTCGACGAATCGGCCGGCGGCTTTCGCCGGGTGGTAGTGGAAAAGCCCTTCGGCACCGACCTGGCCAGCGCCGAGGCGCTCAACGCTTGCCTGCTGAAGGTGATGGGCGAGCGGCAGATCTACCGCATCGACCATTACCTGGGCAAAGAGACCGTGCAGAACATTCTGGTCAGCCGGTTCTCCAACGGCTTGTTCGAATCGTTCTGGAACAACCACTACATCGACCATGTGCAGATCACTGCCGCGGAAACTGTCGGCGTCGAGACCCGTGGTGCGTTCTATGACAGTACCGGGGCCCTGCGCGACATGGTGCCCAACCACCTGTTCCAGTTGCTGGCGATGGTAGCCATGGAGCCCCCGGCCGCATTTGCCGCCGATGCCGTACGCAGCGAAAAGGCCAAGGTGGTCGGCGCCATCCGCCCGTGGTCGACGAAGATGGCCCTGAAAAACTCCGTGCGCGGCCAGTACAGCGACGGCAAGCAGGGGCGCAAGCGGTTGCCCGGCTATCGCCACGAGGCCAACGTCGCGGCTGATAGCCAGACCGAGACCTATGTGGCGCTGAAGGTGATGATCGACAACTGGCGCTGGGCTGGCGTGCCGTTCTACCTGCGCACTGGCAAGCGCATGAGCGTGCGCGATACCGAAATCGCCATCTGCTTCAAACCCGCGCCTTATGCGCAGTTCCGCGAGTCGGAGCTGGAGCGGCCCAAGCCCAATTACCTGAAAATCCAGATCCAGCCCAACGAAGGCATGTGGTTCGACCTGCAGGCCAAGCGCCCCGGGCCGGAGCTGGTGATGGAGAATGTCGAGCTGGGCTTTGCCTACAAGGACTTTTTCAAGATGACCCCGGCGACCGGCTACGAGACGCTGATCTACGACTGCCTGACCGGTGACCAGACCTTGTTCCAGCGGGCTGACAACATCGAGAACGGCTGGCGCGCGGTGCAGCCGTTCCTCGATGCCTGGGCACAGGGTGGCGAGGTGCATGAGTACCCGGCCGGTGAAGACGGGCCCGAGGCCGGCAATGAATTGCTGACCCGGGACAAGCGCGAGTGGCATCGCTTGGGGTGAGGTTTTTGTAAAAGCCTGTGCCGGCTCCTGTCTCAGGGGTTGCACGGACCTGTAGGAGCAGCCTTGCGCTGCGAAAGGGCCAGTAAGCCAGTTGAGATGTGCCGGCCTTGCTGCCTTCTTCGCAGCACAAGGCTGCTCCTACAGATATGCCACTGGTTTCAAGACCTGTGATGTACCTGTGGGAGCGGGTTCACCCGCGAAGAGGCCAGCACAGGCAGCCACACAAGGAGCCCCAATGCCTGCCCACATCGAAGACTATGCGCTGCTGGGCAACTGCCGCAGCGCCGCCCTGATCAGCCGCGATGGCTCGCTCGACTGGCTGTGCCTGCCACGCTTCGACGCCCCTGCGGTATTCGCTGCACTGCTGGGCAATGAAGAAAACGGCCGCTGGCGCCTGGCCCCCTGTGACCCGGTCGAACACAGCAGCCGCCGATACCTGGACGACACCCTGGTACTGGAAACCACCTGGGTTACCGCCACCGGCCGCGCCCGCGTGCTCGACTTCATGCCGCTGAGCGAGGTCAACTCGCTGGTGCGCATCGTCGAGGGCCTCGCTGGCGAAACCAATTTCGAGATGGACCTGGTCATGCGCTTCGACTATGGCCGCAGCGTGCCCTGGGTAGAACGGCTCGACCCGCTGACCCTCAGCGCCGTCGCCGGCCCCGACCGGCTGATCCTGCGCAGCACCGTCCCGCCGCATTCCCGCGACCAGCACACGGTCGCCCGCTTTCGCGTCGGCGCAGGCGAACGCCAGGTGTTCTGCCTGTGCCACCAACCCTCGCACCTGCCGGTGCAGCCTGGCTGTGATAGCGACGAAGCGCTGGCGCAAACCATCGACCAATGGCAGGCCTTCGCCGCCCGCTGCCCACAAGTGGGTCCATATTCCGCCCTGGTGCGCCGCTCGCTGTTGACCCTCAAGGCCATGACCTATGCACCTACCGGCGGCATCGTTGCCGCCGTCACCACCTCACTGCCCGAGCGCATCGGCCACGAGCGCAACTGGGACTACCGCTTCTGTTGGCTGCGCGACGCGACCATGACCCTGCTGGCCTTCATGAACCTCGGCTACTTCGACGAAGCCCAGGCCTGGCGCGAGTGGCTGTTGCGCTCGGTGGCCGGCAACCCCGAGCAAATGCAGATCATGTACGGCCTGGCTGGCGAACGCGACCTGCAGGAATACAGCTTGCCGTGGCTGGCCGGTTACGAGCACTCGCAACCGGTGCGGGTGGGCAATGCAGCGTCGCAGCAAATGCAGCTGGATATCTATGGCGAACTGGCCGACGCCATGGCCCAGGCAATCAGGGGCGGCTTGCCCCGGCACCCGCGCAGCGCTGCCATCTCCCGGCTGATCCTGCCTTACGTCGAGCGGATCTGGCGTGAGCCGGACGAAGGCATCTGGGAAGTGCGCGGCGGCCGGCAGCAGTTCGTGCACTCCAAGGTCATGGCCTGGGTGGCCTTCGACCGTGCCGCGGGGCTGGCCGACACCACTGAGGAGGGCCGCGAGCGCGGACAGCATTACCGCCAGGTGGCTGACGAAATTCATCGTGAAGTCTGCGCGCGGGGCCTGGACCCCAGCGGCCGCTTTTTCGTCCAGGCCTATGGCTCGACCGAGCTGGACGCCAGCCTGCTGCACATCGCCCTGACCGGCTTCCTGCCGGCGGCTGACCCGCGCTTCTTGCGCACGCTTGAACAGGTCGAGCAGCGCCTGCTGAAAAACGGGCTGCTGCTGCGTTATGACAGTGACAGTTGCAGCGACGGCCTCACGCCCGGGGAGGGCAACTTCCTGGTGTGTTCGTTCTGGCTGGCCGATGTGTATGTATTGCTGGGCCGCCAGGCAGAAGCGCAGGCACTCTATGAACACCTGACCGGCCTGTGCAACGACCTTGGGCTGCTGGCTGAACAGTACGACCCGGCGGGCCAGCGCATGCTTGGCAACTTCCCTCAGGCGTTCAGCCATATCGGCATCATCAACACTGCACTGAATCTTCACCGGGCACAGTGCCCGGTGCGTGATCGTGCGAGTGGTGGTTAGGTCAGGTGGCGGTCTCCCCTGTAGGAGCGGCCTTGTGTCGCGAAAGGGGTGCGTAGCGCCCCCAGGATTTCAGCCTCACTGCATGAGTTGCCGGGGCTGCTTTGCAGCCCGATCGCGACACAAGGCCGCTCCTACAGGGATTGCGCTGGCTTGGAGTAAGCGGAGTAGACTAGGGCAAACCCCTTTGGCACGGAGCACACATGGGCATTCGCGGTACTGATCGGCAGATCGACAACATCGAGTTCAATTTCATCGACCCGGATGGTCATGACCTGGCGGTGTGGACGGCCCAAGCCTGATGGCCAACCACAAGATCGAAATTCGCCGGCGCAATATCGAGAAGATCCTGCAGGCGGCAGAAAAGGTGTTCGCCGAGAAGGGCTATGGTGCCACCTCAATGGGTGATATCGCCGAGCAGGCCGAGTTGCCGCGTTCCAACCTGCATTATTACTTCAGTACCAAGGACGACCTGTTCCGTGCGGTGCTGCAGGACCTGCTGGATGTGTGGAAGCAGGACGCGCTGTGCTTCGAGAACTTCGACGACCCGCGCGTGGTGTTGACCAGTTACATCCGGGCGAAGATGGGCCACTCGCGCTCGCGGCCGC
>Ga0209370_1002743_pt1 | contig 12195 bp, 11 predicted proteins | sample AgamicAtPrz_FD_187164 | JGI IMG/M metagenome (GOLD analysis project Ga0209370, IMG submission 187164) | Agave microbial communities from Guanajuato, Mexico - At.P.rz (SPAdes) (version 2) | ecosystem: Host-associated > Plants > Phyllosphere > Phylloplane/Leaf | place: Guanajuato, Mexico... | reverse complement strand
GCGACATCCCATGCAGATCGACATGCAGACCGGCTGCGATGCACAGGGGCGGCTCACCTACCACCAGGTGCAGATAGTGGCCGACACCGGGGCCTATGCCACGCATGGCCCCGAGGTGCTGGATGCTGCGCTCGAGCATGCCCCCGGCCCCTACCGGTATCTGGCACTGGACCTCGGCGCCAGGCTGGCCTATACGAACAACGGCATCGCCGGTGCGTTCCGCGGCTTCGGTGCCGTGCAGGTGCAATTTGCACTTGAGCAGCAGATGGACAGACTGGCTGCGCTGGTCGGCATGACAGCTGACGCGTTTCGCGCCCTCAATCTCGCCGCTCCCGAGGCACCTGGCCCGCTGGGCCAGCATGTCGTTCCGTTCGACGGCGCCCAGCGCGCACTCGATGTCGCCCGCCAGCAAGCGCTGTGGTGCGGGCCGCATCGCTGGGCCAGCGCGGACGGCCGCCATCTGCACGGCGTGGGCCTCACGCTGATCCATCGCAGCGACGGCTTTGGCAAGGGTGGCCCAAGTGACTGCCGCATGGAGCTGGCCCTGGCCGCCGACGGTGCGATCGAGTTGCGCTGCGGCTTTACCGAGCTGGGACAGAACCTGGTCGGAACGATACAGAACCTGGGCGCGCAGCATCTGGGCTGCGCAGCCGACGCCATCCGGCCGGTGCTGGGCGATACCCGGCTGACACCCGACTCGGGCCCTGTGGCCGCCTCACGCGCCACCACGCTGGTATGGCGCGCCTTGCAGGAGGCGGCCCGGCCCTGGCAGCAAGCCTTGCTCCTGGCCGCCGCAAGACTGCTGCCCGATATCCCTCTGCGCTGCGGCGCATGGGGCCTGGAAAGCGCTGCGGGCCTGTGCCTGAGCTACGCCGATCTGGCAAGGGCATCGGGCGAACAAGCGCCCTGTATCTCCTTAGACCTGCGCACAGAGGACCCGGAGGGCAACGCGCATGACACCCACTTCGTCTTCGGAGCCTGCGCCGCCATTGCCCAGGTACGCGTCGACACCTGGAGCGGCATGGTCCAGGTTCAGCGGCTGGTGATGTGCTCGGCCCTTGGCCCCGTGGCATCGGCCCAGGGCTATCTGGGCCAGATGGAAGGCGGCGCCCTCATGGGCCTGGCCATGGGCACGCAGGAGGAGCTGGCTTGCCTGGACGGCCACTACCAGGCACGCAATCTCGACGGCTATCTGATCCCCACGCTGGCCGATGCCCCTGAAATGCAGGTGCTGGCGATCGAGAACCTTCCCGAGGGCGATCCCATAGGCCCGCGCGGAGCCGGCGAGATCAGCGTCAACCTGGCCCTGCCCGCGGTGGCCAATGCCTTGGCCGCCGCACTGCAGCACCCCATCACGCAACTGCCCATGACCCCGGAGCGCGTGATCGCGCTGCTGGAGGCGGGCGCGGAGTCCTCCACACCATGACGACGACCCACATCCCGGAGCACGGTGGCAAGCCACCCGCAGCCAGCGCAAAGGAGGCCTCGGCTTCTGTGCTGCAGCTGAATCTGAACGGCCAGCCGGTCAGCGCCAGCTGCAGCCCCGATACCCGGCTGCTGACCTTGCTGCGCGAGCACTGGCACCTCACCGGGGCCAAACCCGGCTGCGAGGTGGGACGCTGTGGCGCCTGCATGGTCTGGCTCAACGGCGAGCCCGTGAATGCCTGCCTGCTGATGGCCTATCAGATCCAGGGCCAGACCGTGCGCACCATCGAGTCCGTGGCACAGGACAGCGCCAGCGAACCCGTGCGCGACGCGCTGGCGCGCTGCGGCGGCGTGCAATGCGGCTATTGCACCTCCGGCATGGTCATGAGCATGAGCTGGCTGCACCAGCAGCAGCCCCGCCCCACGGCTGCCGAGGCCGAGGCCCAGATGTGCGGAAACCTTTGTCGCTGTACGGGCTATGGCGGCATCCGGCGGGCCGTGCAGGAGCTGTTTCCGGCCGAGAAAAGCGCATGATTGCTCAAGTTTGATAGCTGCAATCGCTTATTCACAAAGCGCCTCAGCCGCTTTTAACCACAGTTATCAGAAACCACACTGTTTGTTCGCCGGTTCATGACCCCAGGCAATAAGCAGACAAGTTTTTCTTGGTTGGCCCTGTCGCGGCAAGGCCGGACAATAGAGGCCCTGGGCATAGCCATGCCGCGGCCCAGCCCCTGCTCAACCCCGAACAGCTGCAGCCATTGCTGCAGCAGGCCGATGTCCGCCTCATCGATATCCGCGACCCCAAAGCCTTCGAGGCCGGCCATATCGCCCAGGCCGCCAACGCCCCCTACGGCAAATGGCGCGGCCCGGCCACCAATCCTGGCGAGCTGCCCGACCAGGCCAAGCTGGTGGCGCTGGTGCAGTCCCTGGGCCTGACGCCAGCCACGCATGCCATCGTGATCTCCAGCGGTGCCGATGCCACGGACTTCGGTGCCGCGGCGCGTGTGTACTGGACGCTCAAAAGCCTGGGCCTCAAGGAGCTGTCCATCGTCAACGGCGGCATGAAGGCCTGGGAAGGTGCAGGCAAGCCCCTGGGCAAGACCCAGGTGCAGATTGCACCCAGCAGCTACGCCCCGACTTTTGACGCCAACTGGCTGGCCACCCAGCAGGACGTGGGCAAGCATATCGACCTATCCAACGCGGCCCTGGTGGACTCGCGCCCCGACGCCTTCTATCTGGGCAAGACCCGCGCACCCGCCGCCAAGCTCTCGGGCACCCTGCCCGGCGCCCAGCAACTGGATTTCAATCAATGGTTTGTGCCCGGTACCTCACGATTCGTGGATGCCGCCAAGGCCCGGGAAATCGCTGCCAAGGTCCAGCGCCCGCAAGGCCAGGACATGGTGGCCTTCTGCAACACCGGTCACTGGGCGGCCACCGACTGGTTCGGCCTCTCCGAAATGGCAGGCCTGCCCAATGTGAAGCTGTATGCGGGCTCCATGGTGGACTGGACGCAATCCAAGGACGCGCCGCGCATGGCCAACCAGCCGGGCCGCGCCCAGTCATTGGCCTATGACGCCCAAAAATGGTGGGAAAAAACTTTTAAATGACTCCCCTGAGTCGCTTCGCGCCTTCCCAAGCCGGGCGCCCCCAAGGGGACAACAACTTCGCTGCAGGGCGGCCTTTGCTCGTTGTTTCTGATCTGGGTGCATGCCCTTTGAGGAAAGCGCGTCGCAGTCCTTACCCATCAATTCCATAAAAACACATGAAACGACTTCCCATAACGGCCTTGCTGGCCGTTTTCTTTGGCTGGCTGCTGTGGTCGGTCTCGGTGCGTCAGGCGGCGCTGTTTGCCGTGGGCATAGGCCTGGGCGCAGTGCTGGCCGGCAAGCGCTTTGGCTTCACCACGGGCTGGCGCATGCTGGTCGAGGAAAAAGACGGCAGCGGCATCTTTGGCCAGTTGCTGCTGCTGGCGCTGGCTGCAGCCCTGGCCATGCCTTTGCTGGGCCATTTCCCGGAGCTGACGGCAGCTCTCGGCCCACCCAGCATCAGCCTGCTGGTCGGAGCCTTTGTCTTCGGACTGTGCATGCAGATCGCCGACGGTTGCGGCAGCGGCACCCTCTACAAGGCGGGCATGGGCATACCCATGAACACCGCCATACTGCCCTTGTTTGCGATCGGCAGCTTTCTGGGCAGCCTGCACCTGGGCTGGTGGCTGGACCTGGGCAATACAGCCCCCGTGGGCCTGGTCACGCAATGGGGCTGGGCTCCAGCGCTGATCGCCACGCTGGTCGCGCTGGCCGTGATCGCGGCAGGCGTGGCCCTGTATGTGAAAAAGGCCAATGCCGCCCTGAACCGCACGGCCAAGCCGCTGCTGGTGCGCAAATGGCTGGTGGGTGCCGTTCTGCTGGCCATCCTGGCCACGCTCAACCTGATCATTGCGGGCCAGCCCTGGGGCGTGGTCTACGGCTTTGGTCTGTGGGCCGCCAAGATCGCTAATGCCACTGGCGCCGTCGATCTGGCCAGCAACTGGTTCTGGAGCCAGCCCGGCAATGCGGCACGCCTGCACGAGACCGTGCTGCTGGACGTAACCAGCATCACCAATATCGGAATTCTGGGCGGCGCATTGTGGATTGCCGCCGGCAAGCCCGCGGCGGCCAAGGCACTGACAGGCACGCAATGGATCGTGGCCCTGGTGGCGGGTCTGGTGCTCGGCTACAGCTCGCGCCTGGCTTTCGGCTGCAATGTGGGCGCCATGCTCTCGGGCATCTCCACCGGCTCCATCCACGGCTGGATCTGGGTCCCACTGGCATTTGCAGGCACCATCTTCGGCCTGCGCATCCGCCGCCATTTCGGCTTCTGAGCAAGGAACAACCATGACCTCACCAAGCACCTTGCGCACCGTATTCTGGGCCGTGCTGCTCGTCTTTCTGGCCTGGGACTTTCATACATCGCCGGCCATCGACCTGCGCTTCGAAGCACCGCTGATTGCCGCAGGATCCGGCCAGGCCGCACAGGGCGGGCACTGCTCCATGCCTGCCGGCAAGTAAGCGCTTCGACCCCACCCGACGCCCTGCCCAAGGAATGGTCAGGGCGTTTTTCTTTGGGGCCTGCTCAGGCCTCGGGCTTCTCCAGCTCGAAGCCGGCCGCCTCCCAAGCCGTCAGGCCACCGGACAATGGCCGGACATTGTGAAATCCCGCACGCTGCAATTGCCTGGCCACGCGCGCGGCGGAGATCTCGTCAGGGCAGTCGCAATACACGACCAGGCCATGCTCATGCCGCTCACGCGGCAGCAAGTGCTCGTAGGCCGCCCTGCCCTTGCCCTGATGCTCCAGCCAGGAGCTGGCACCGGGAATATGACTCTGACCGAAGAGCAGGGGTTCGCGCACATCGATCACCGTCGGCGTGATGCCCTGGGCATTGAGCCCCGCCAGTTCCTCGACCGACATGCGCGGCATCTTCAGCGAACGCACCACGCGCTGCCTCTGCCACCACTTGCGTGCAACGAAGACCGCGAACGCCACGCACAGCAGCAGCAGCCCCCATTTACCCAGGGCCGTCAGCACATCGAGCAGATCCTGCACCGTGGAACTGAACAGCGAACCCAGAAACACCGCCGAGCCCACCCAGATCAGGGCCCCCAGCGTATCGAACAACACAAAGGTGCGCAGCGGCGTGCCCACCACGCCGGCCAGCGCGCTGGCGATGGAGGCAAAGCCCGGCACGAACTTGGCCACCAGCAAAGACCTGGCGCCCCAGCGACCATAAACGGACTCTGTCTGACGGATGCAGGCATCGGGCGAGAGCGAAATGCGGCAGATACGTCCCAGCACCCTGTGCCCATAGGCTCTGCCTGCCTGGTACCAGAGCACATCGGCTATCAGCGCTGCGGCCACCGCAATCACGGTCAGCCAGCCCAGGCGTGCCAGGCTGCCGCCCTCCAGCGCTCCGGTCACCACCAGCACCGGATAGGCCGGAATGGGGGCGCCAAGCTGCTCCACCAGCACGTTGAGAAAGACAATGCCGAAGCCGTATTCCCGAATCAGATCGACGACAAAACCCATGACCCACGCTCCTTACCCCGACCGGGCTTAGCCACCGATGCTAGCGAGACGCGAACATCCTCGGGGCTGGGAGGTTTTGCGCTTCAAGCCTGGTGCAGATGGGACAGAACGGCCTCGAAATGCGTGCTCACATTGAGCGCCGGCGCATGGCCGCAGTCCGGCACTTCCCGCCAGGTCAGCAGACCTCGGACACCGGGGCCGCGCTGCTGCATCTGCTCGGCCACCGGCTTGAGCACCAGATCGGACTGCTCGCCGCGCAGCAACAGCACGGGCAGTTGCAACGCGTCATAGTGATCCCAGAGCAGATAGTCGTTGTCATGCTCGGTGAACTGCTCGATCATGCGCGGGTCGTAATGCGGGGTGACACGGCCGTCGTCGCAACGGCGCGTGCTGGTCTCGGTCAGCTTGCGCCACTCGAAATCGCTGAGCCAGCCATAGGGCTTGTAGGCCGCGCGGAAAAAGCCTTCAAGCTCGGCGACGGTGTCGAACACCGGTGGCCGGCCTGCATAGCTCTTGATGCGGGCCAGCGCAGCCTCGGCCAGCTCGGGCGCATTGTCGTTGAGCGTGAGCGTGAGAATGCGGTGCCTGAGATCCGGCTCGAACAGGCCGGATGCGCAGACCGTGCCGATCGCACCGCCCATGCTGGTCCCCACCCAGTGCACCTGCTGCAGCGCCAGCGCATCCATCAGCTCGTGCGCCAGACGGGCATAAAAGCGCAGCCGATATTCCTCGCTCGGGTTGCGGCTCCACTGGCTCAGGCCGCGGCCCAGCGTATCAGGGCAGATGACGCGATAGCCTTGCGCCACGAGAAACTGCGCCAGTGCATCCATGTCGCGGCCCGTACGTGCCAGGCCATGCCAGGCGATCACCGTGGCCTTGGTCGGGCCTTGCGGCTGCCAGTCAAGGTAATGAATCTCATAGCCCGCGCAAAGAGCATAGCAAGATGCGGGCAGGGGCAAGGCGGGAGATGTCTGGCTCATGATTTTTTTGAATGAATTTGGCCTTTAACGCTTATGCATCAAGCGTCTTAAGCTATAAAAATTGAAATAATCAGTCCTTGAGCGACGCCGCAGCACGCAGCCGCCCGACCACGCCCGTAGGGAAGTAATAGACCGAGAGCACAAACAGCAGACCCAGCCACAGCAGCCAGCGGTCGGGCGACAGCAGGGCCGACAGCCATGGCAGGCTGACGGCAGCTTCGCTGCCTAGCCGCAGCAAATCCTGCAGATAGCTTTGCGCGACCAGAAAGATGACGGAGCCGATTACCGCGCCATAAATCGTGCCCATGCCGCCGATGACGACGATGAGCAGGCAGTCCATCATGATCTCGAAGGACAGTGTGGTGTCCGGCCCGTTGTAGCGCAGCCAGACCGCCAGCATGGCACCGGCCACGCAGGCGAACAGGGCCGAGAGCACGCTGGACGTGGTGCGATAGATCACCACGCGGTAGCCGATGGCCTCGGCACGGAACTCGTTCTCGCGAATCGCCTGCAGCACGCGGCCGAAGGGCGAATTGACAATGCGCAGCAGCATCAGCACCAGCAGCAGCGCCAGCACAAACAGCAGGTAGTAGCTGATGATCCTGCCGTCGATGAGGGTACCGAAGATCTCGTTCTCGAAGGGCTCGAAGCTGGGCGACAGCCATTCGGGCATCTTGAAGGTCAGGCCGTCCTCGCCTCCCGTCCAGTCGGACAGCTGCGAAGCCAGGGTCTGAAATGCGGCCGCCACGGCCAGCGTGATCATGGCAAAGAAGATGGCACGCACACGCAGGGAGAACAGGCCGATGGCCAGGGACAGGAGCAGCGACACCAGCAGCGCCGCACCCAGCCCCAGGGCCAGCGCCCCCCAGCCCGCCCCCAGCTTGCCGGAAGCAATGGCCACGCCATAGGCGCCTATGCCGAAGAACATGGTGTGGGCAAAGCTGACGATGCCGGTATAGCCCAGCAGCAGGTCAAAACTGGCAACCAGCACCACAAAGATCAGCACCTTGGCCGCCACATTGAGCGCCTTGACACCGGGAAAGGCAAACGGCGCCACGGCAAGACCTAGGAAGATCGCCAGCAGCATCAGTGCCAGGATGCGACTGCGCGGCAGATCGCCGGAGAGCAAACGGTTCAACATCCAATCAACCTTTCATCTCTTTGGTGGCGAGCTGCTCGAACTGAGCATGCCCCTGGCCAGCGGCTACCAAGCAGGGGCCGCCTCGCAGCGAGGGTTGTGTCCCCCATGGGGAAAGCGCGGAGCGACTCACGGGGTATCTCATCGGTTAGCCACCGGATAGACACCTTGTGGCCGCCAGAGCAGGATGGCGACCATCAGTGCGATATTGGAAAACAGCGCCACCTTGGGCACGAGAAAGCCCGTGTAGTTGGCCATCAGCCCCACCAGCAGCGCTCCGATGAGAGCGCCACCGGTGCTGCCCAGCCCGCCGATGATGATGACGATGAAGATCAGCACATTGACCTGGGCGCCCATCTGCGGAATCACGCTCTGCTGGTACAGCCCCCACATCACACCGCCCAGTCCGGCCAGGGCCGAGCCGGCCACAAACACGCCAATGAAAAGGTTGCGCACCCGGTAGCCAAGCGCCTCGACCATCTCGCGATCCTGAACGCCGGCGCGGATCAACAGGCCCAGCTTGGTGCGTGCAAGCGTCCAGGCCAGCCCTGCAAACACCAGCGCGCCCACCAGCACGGCAAACACGCGGTACTTCTCCACGGCCGCATCGCCCAGCAACCACGCACCCTTCATGGCATCGGGCAGGGGCAGCGGTATCTGCTGCGGGCCCCAGATGACCTTTATCAGCTCCTCGCCGATGATCATGCCGCCCATGGTGATGAGAATCTGCTTGAGATGCTGGCCATAGACCGGGCGCACGATGAAGCGCTCAAACGCCAGGCCCACGGCGCCGGCCACCAGCATCGCCACCAGCATGGCCGCAAAGACAGCCGCCAGATTGCGCCAGAGCTGGTCCGAGCCAGTCCAGTCGCCCATGACGCCAAGCACGCTGGTGGCCACAAAGGCGCCGAGCGCGATAAACACGCCGTGCCCGAAGTTCAGCACATCCATGAGGCCGAACACCAGTGTCAGACCCGAAGCGATGATGAAGACGATCATGCCCATGGCCAAACCTGCAACCGTCAGCGTCAGCCAGGTGCTGGGCGAACCCACCAGCGGCAGCGTCACCAGCGCCAGCAGCGGCACCAGCAACAGCGGCTTGTAATCCATATCCTTGAAGCTCATGCAGGCTCCCTCCGATTGCCCGCCAACACTGCCACATCCATGGCGGCTTGCGAGTGAGACATAAAGACGGATAGCATGTCCGATGCGATTCCCTTCATAAGGACAGCCCCAGCAGCGTCTGCTGCAGCTGCGCGTCGGCCGCCAGATCGGCCATGCGGCCCGCGTGGATGACACGGCCGTTGTCCATCACGGCCACGCCGTCGCCCAGGCGTTTTGCGAAGTCGATGTTTTGCTCCACCAGCAAGATGCTCACGCCGCCGGCCTTGAGCTGGGCAAAGGCCTCGATCATGTTGTTGATGATGGCGGGAGCCAGGCCCTTGCTTGGCTCGTCGACGATCAGCAGATCGCGCGGCTCGACAATGGCGCGCGCCACGGCCACCATTTGCTTTTGCCCGCCGCTGAGCTTGCCCGCAGGCGCATTCCAGAACTTCTGCACGGCCGGGAACAGCTGGTAAATCCAGTCCAGCCGGGCGGCATCCATCTGGCCCGCATGGGCGGCGGCGCGTGCCGCCAGCAACAGGTTTTCCTTGACCGTGAGATCGGCAAAGATGCCCATGTTCTCGGGCACATAGGCGATATTCAGGCGTGCAATGGCCGGCGTGGACAGCCGGGCAATGTCCTTCTGCGCAAACCGGATGCTGCCCTGGCTGGCCTGCCACAGGCCCATGATGGTGCGCAGCGTGGTGGTCTTGCCGGCGCCGTTGCGGCCCAGCAGCATGGTGACCTCGCCCTGCGGCACGATCAGGTCCACGCCATGCAGTATGTGATAGGCGCCTATATGGGTATGGACGCCGGACAGTTGCAGCAAAGGGGCGGATGTCTGGCTCATGCGTCCTCCTTCACGGCATTGCCGAGATAGGCCTGCTGCACCACGGGCGAGGCGATGACCTCGGCAGGCTTGCCGTCGGCCACCAGCTGTCCATTGGTCAGCACGATGATGCGATCGGCGAGTTCACGCACCACATCCATCTTGTGCTCCACCAGCAGGATGATCTTGCTGCGGTCTTTTTTGAGTTCGCGTATCAGGTCCAGGATCACCGGTGCCTCGTCATGGCTCATGCCCGCCGTGGGCTCGTCAAACATATAGACCTGCGGCTCCAGCGCCATCAGCAGCGCCACCTCCAGCTTGCGCTGGTCGCCGTGCGGCAGGCTGGCGACGACGGTGTCGGCACGCTCGGACATGGAGACCCGCTCCAGGATTTGTCGCGCACGCTGCGTGACCGCCCGGTGATCGCTCCAGATGCTCCAGAGATTCAAGCCGCGGCGATGCGCTCCCGTCATGCTGGCCTGCACCGCCAGCCGCACGTTCTCCTGCACGCTCAGATTCGGAAAGAGATTCGTGAGCTGAAAGGCCCTGCCCAGCCCGGCGCGCGTACGCGCCGAAGCGGGCAGGCCGCTCAGATCGCGCCCCCCCAGGCTGACCGTGCCGGAGCTGGCCTTGAGCTGGCCCGAGATCAGATTGAAATAAGTGGTCTTCCCGGCCCCATTGGGGCCCACGATGGCCGTGAGCGTGCCCGGCTGGAACGAGCAGGTCACAGCGTTCACGGCCACATGGCCCCCAAAGCGGATGGTGAGATCTTGCGTTGCCAGAATTCCCATGGAAGCGGATCTTTCCTTCTCGAATGCGTGCGGTCGCTGCTCAGGGGCAGGTACCGATCACGTAGTAGTTGCTGCCGGTCTGCTTCAGCGTGGTGGTGTAGAACACATTCCACAAGCCCATGTTCTGGCCCGAGCCGTTGGCATAGGCATAGCCGCCTTGCTGATAGGCGCGGTTGGCCTGTACATGGGCGTAATTGCTGGCCGTGGTGCAGGTGCCCGCAGGATTGCTGCCGGTCAGCGTCGAAGCGCTCACTGCAGCAGAGTCGGCACTTTCTGCACCATTGCCGTCCACGGCCCGCACCGTCCAGCTGTAGTTGGTGGCAGGGCTCAGCGCCGCATCGACATAGCTGGTGGCAGAGACCGGGAGCGCGTTGGCCTTGTTGCCGTTGCGATAGACGTTGTAGCTCGCCGCGCTGGTCACAGGAGCCCAGTCCAGCTGCATGCTGGTGCTGGTGGCAGCCGACGCGCCCAGTCCCGTAGGAGCCGCCAGCGCTGGCTGGGTCGGGTTTCCTCCGCCGTTACCGCCACCGGTGCCGGAGCCCGCGCCGGAGGCGATGCGATCGATCATGGCCTTGATGGCCGTCATCTGCACGCCGCTCTTTTGCGCAAAGTTATTGCCATACCAGCCTACCCAGTCCCAGCAGGCATTGGGATTGGCCAGCGAACCGCTCTTGCTCGTGCTGCGGTTGTTGTTGTCCACCTGGGTCTGCGGATACAGCACGATGATGTTGTTGGTATCCGCCCAGCGGCTGAAGCCCGTGTTCCTGACGAACTTGTCGCCAATCTTGTCCGTGCTCTGCTGACAGCCGTGCAGCACCACATGCAGCCTGCACTGCGTGCCGCTGGCGCAGCTCTGCGGCACATAGAGCCAGCCGGTGTTGGCCATGCCGGGGTTGGCATTGGTATAGCTGGCCTGGTTGAACTCTATGTAGTTGCCGGTGGCCGGAGCATCGTTGCGCGGATTGAGCGCACCATAGAAATGCGTGAGTGCGGCCTTGGCACCGTCATAGCCGCAATTGCTGATATAGGGCGAAGCGCTGCTGCTGCAGGCATTGTTGCCGCTGCTGTCGAAGTCGGTGGGCAGCACATGGGCAGCCCCCGAGCGCTTGACATAGGCGATATTGGCCTGCGGCACGCCATTGTTCAGATACTGGGTCTGCAGCGCATCGGTGAGGTTGGGGCCCACCGTGTAGTCGCTGGTTCCCGTGAAGATATAGATCTTCTGCGCCGCGATCCGGCTCTTGGCATCGATGCTGGCAGCGCTGCTGTAACTGTCGATGCTGGACTGCATGGCATTGAGCTGCGCGCTGCTGATGCTGGCGTTGTACATGCAGGCTGTGTAATTGTTCAGGCCGGCGCACATATAGGGGCCTGCCGCAAAGATCCCAACCCCCATGAAGCTTGCCGAATAGGCATTGCCCAGCTGATTGGCCATGAAGCCGCCCGACGACAGCCCCGAAACGCTGATCTGGTCGGTGGCAATGTTGTATTGCCCCAGCGGCACGGCCGCCCCCGCGGCCAGGTTCACGCCGCCCCATAGCGCCAGCGCGGCAACGCCGCTTCTCCAGGATTGAACTCGCATGCTTTGTCTCCGTGAATCGTTGAAATAGGAATGAGCAATGCCAGCCCTCGTGTTCCCGAGGGTTCATCAATTGAGAGGAGGGGTGGGCGCGGGAGGATCTCCCGGCCGGATCAGCGCTGGTTGCGCACGGGAACGTTCATTTCCTCAGGCTTGATCTCGCGCACCAGCTCGGGAACGCCCCAGGCCATGGCCGGATCGTTCTTGATCCTGAAGTGGTACATGCTCTGCATGGCCTGGTGATCTTCCTTGCGGAAGGTCATGACGCCCTTGGGTGTATCGAAGCT
>Ga0209370_1002740_pt1 | contig 12213 bp, 7 predicted proteins | sample AgamicAtPrz_FD_187164 | JGI IMG/M metagenome (GOLD analysis project Ga0209370, IMG submission 187164) | Agave microbial communities from Guanajuato, Mexico - At.P.rz (SPAdes) (version 2) | ecosystem: Host-associated > Plants > Phyllosphere > Phylloplane/Leaf | place: Guanajuato, Mexico... | reverse complement strand
AGGACACCATCGACAGCTACGACTGGCAGGGTGCGCAGGACACGGTGCAGTTCGGCAAGGACGTGACGGCGAAGATGGTGGGCTTTGCGCGCAGCGGCGATGACCTGGTTGTCACCGTGGGTGACGCCGGCGACCAGATGACCTTCACCGGCTTCTTCAGCGGCGAGTCCTACGCCACCTTTACCCGTTTCGAGTTTGCGGACGGTACCGTCTGGTCCGATATCCGTCAGAGCGAGGCCTGGAAGAGCAGCGACCTGACGAAGGTTATTCGCGGCACCGACCGCAATGACTGGCTGTCGGGAGAGGGGGTCTTCGAGGGCGGCAAGGGCAATGACACCATCACGGCCTACGGCGCCGGCTCGCAGGACACGCTGCGCTTTAACCTGGGCGACGGCAAGGACACCATCGACAGCTACGACTGGCAGGGTGCGCAGGACACGGTGCAGTTCGGCAAGGACGTGACGGCGAAGATGGTGGGCTTTGTGCGCAGCGGCGATGACCTGGTTGTCACCGTGGGTGACGCCGGCGATCAGATGACCTTCACCGGCTTCTTCAGTAGAGAGTATTCCGCTACCTTTACCCGCTTCGAGTTTGCGGACGGAACCGTCTGGTCCGATATCCGTCAGAGCGAGGCCTGGAAGAGCACCGACCTGACGAAGGTTATTCGCGGCACCGACCGCAATGACTGGCTGTCGGGAGAGGGGGTCTTCGAGGGCGGCAAGGGCAACGACACCATTCAGGCCCACGGCGCCGGCTCGCAGGACACGCTGCGCTTTAACCTGGGCGACGGCAAGGACATCATCGACAGCCTCGACTGGCAGGGTGCGCAGGACACGGTGCAGTTCGGCAAGGACGTGACGAGTGGAATGGTTGCTTTCTCTCGTAGCAACAATGATCTGGTTGTCACCGTGGGCAGTCATGGTGACCAGATGACCTTCGCCGGCTTCTTCAGCTATGAGTCTTCCGCCACCTTTACCCGCTTCGAGTTTGCGGACGGTACCGTCTGGTCCGATATCCGTCAGACCGAGGCCTGGAAGAGCACCGACCTGACGAAGGTTATTCGCGGCACCGACGGTAATGATTCGCTGTCGGGAGAGGGGGTCTTCGAGGGCGGCAAGGGCAACGACACCATTCAGCTCCACGGCGACTGCTCGCAGGACACGCTGCGCTTCAACCTGGGCGACGGCAAGGACACTGTGCACAGCTACGACTGGCAGGGTGCGCAGGACACGGTGCAGTTCGGCAAGGACGTGACGAGTGGAATGGTTGCTTTCTCTCGTAGCAACAATGATCTGATAGTCACCGTGGGCAGTCATGGTGACCAGATGACCTTCGCCGGCTTCTTCAGCGGCGAGCCTTCCGCCACCTTTACCCGCTTCGAGTTTGCGGACGGCACGGTGTGGAGCGATATCCGTGAGACCGATGCCTGGAAAGGGAGTGATTGGGTCATCCGAGGTACAGATGATAATGATTATCTGGAGGGTAAAGGTGGAATTTTTGAGGGCGGTAAGGGGAACGATACTATTCAAGCCACTTACTCGAACTCGCAAGACATCTTGCGCTTCAACCTGGGCGACGGCAAAGACACTGTGCACAGCGGTGACTGGTCAGGTTTGCAGGACACGGTGCAGTTCGGCAAGGACGTGACGGCGGAGATGGTGGGCTTTGCGCGCAAGGGCAATGATCTGATTGTTACTGTGGGTAGTGCCGGCGACCAGATGACCTTCACCGGGTTCTTCTGGGAGGATAACAGGCAGACCTTTACCCGTTTTGAGTTTGCGGACGGCACGGTGTGGGAAAATATCCGTCAGACCGAGACCTGGAAAAACAGTGACTGGACTATCCGTGGGACTGACGGTAATGACCGGCTGCGGGGAGAGGGGGTGTTTATCGGCGGCAAGGGCTACGACACCATTTGGGCCGACATTGAGGCCTCGCAGGACACCCTGATCTTCAATCTGGGTGATGGGCAGGACACTGTCCATGCTCAGGATCTGCGGCGTCAGCAGGATACGGTGCAGTTCGGCAAGGATGTGGCTGTCGAGATGGTAGGGTTTGTCCGCAAAGATAACAACCTCGTGGTTACCGTCGGAAGTCAGGGCGATCGTATCACCTTCAATGATTTCTTCTTGGGCAAAAGCTTCCAAACGTTTACCCGTTTTGAGTTTGCGGACGGTACGGTCTGGTCCGATATCCGCAGGACCGACTTGTGGGAGGCCAGCGGCCTGATCCCGGTCACTCGCGGTACGAACGGCGATGATGTGCTTAAGGGAGACGGTGTGTTCGAGGGCGGTAAGGGCAACGACACCATCGAGGTCAAAAAGAATGCCTCGCAGGACACGCTGCGCTTTAACCTGGGCGATGGTCAGGACACCATTGAGAGCTTTGACTGGTTGCTGAAAGAAGACACCGTACAGTTTGGCAAGGGGATAACGGCGGAAATGGTCAGCTTTAGCCGCAACGTCGGTGATCTGATTGTCTCCGTGGGTAGCCAGGGCGATCAAATGACCTTCAAGTCCTTCTTGCAAAACGATGTTTACGGAACCTTCACCCGTTTCGAATTCGCCGACGGTACGGTTTGGCAAGATATTACCGAGACCGCGCAGTGGGAAAAGGGGATTACTGCCTCTTCCCGAGCGCATGTCGAGGTGATGAGTCGTACCGGCAACTTCGGTGCTGAACAATTGGCTAATCAGGTGAGCGGTCTTATCACTGCCATGGCGGCGTTTTCGCCGCAAGAAGGTGGAATTTCGCTGCAGCCAGAGCAACATGCATCGTCGTCAACCCTGTTGTTGGCGTCCAGCGTTGCATAATCAACCCTGAACGTTGATGTAGTCACGACACACAGCCTCGGCTGTGTGTCGTTTTATTACAGCCCTTAAATCTCCTCTTTGGAGGAGAACCTTTACTTTTTTGCTTATCTTTTTTTGGATGTATTTATATGGAAAGCCACGCTGACGGGATCATGCGTTCTGACGAAGCCCATTCCTCCAGGCACCCTGACACGGGATTGATGGGACTGGCATTATTGGCGCAATTTCACGGCGTCTTCGTCGATATACCCCAATTGCTGCATCAGTTCGGAGATGGTAAGGGGCACTTTGATGAGGAAACCCTGTTGCTTTGCGCCAAAACGCTCGATGTTAAGGCGAAAATCATCAGGCATCCTCTGGAGCGCATCGGTATGGCGAACCTGCCCGCACTGGTATTGTCGCAGAGCGGTCCCCACTTTATTCTGGCCAAGGTTGAAGGCGAGCGCGTTCTGATACAGGATCTTGTCGCCCAGAAGCCCAGGGCCATGAGTATGGATGAGTTTTCCGCCGCGTATGACGGACGTCTGCTGGTCATGACGTCCAGGGCCTCGGTTGCCCAGGCGCTGAACAAATTCGACTTTACCTGGTTTATTCCCGCCATCGTCAAGTACCGTAAACTGCTGATAGAAGTGCTGGCCGTCTCGTTGGTACTGCAGATATTTGCCCTTATCACGCCGCTCTTTTTTCAGGTGGTCATGGACAAGGTCCTGGTGCACCGAAGCTTCTCCACGCTGGATGTCATTGCGGTCGGGCTGTTGATTGTTACCCTGTTTGAGGTGGGGCTCTCGGCGCTGCGCAACTATGTGTTTTCCCATACGACCAGCCGGATAGATGTGGAGCTTGGCGCACGGCTGTTCAAACACATGTTGAACCTGCCCATTGCCTATTTTGAATCCCGGCGCGTCGGGGAAACCGTCGCCCGCGTGCGCGAGCTGGAGAACATTCGCAACTTTTTGACCGGTCAGGCGCTGACCACGATACTTGACCTGCTGTTCTCGTTCATCTTTATTATCGTCATGCTGTTTTACAGCGGCTGGCTGACGTTAATCGTCATCGTTTCCCTGCCCTGTTACGCTATCTGGTCGGCCAGCATCACCCCGGTATTGCGTCATCGGCTCAATGAGAAATTCGCCCGCAGCGCGGACAACCAGTCTTTCCTGGTGGAGTCCGTCAGTGGCATGGGCACCATCAAGGCCATGGCCGTTGAACCCCATATGGCCCGCAAATGGGATAACCAGCTGGCGGCCTATGTCAATGCCAGCTTCAAGGTGACCCGTCTGGCCAATATCGGCCAGCACGGCGTGCAGCTTATTCAAAAACTGGTGGTCGTGGCCACATTGTGGGGCGGTGCCCAACTGGTCATCAGCGGCCAGCTTTCCGTCGGTCAGTTGATTGCCTTTAACATGCTGGCCGGGCAGGTGGCGGCACCGGTTATTCGGCTTGCGCAGCTGTGGCAGGATTTTCAGCAGGTCGGTATCTCCGTGGAGCGACTGGGTGATGTGCTCAACAGCAAAACCGAAATCCCCGCCAGCAAGGTGGCGATGCCCCCTATCCAGGGGGATGTCCAGTTTGATGACGTCGTTTTTCGGTACCGCCTTGATGGCCCGGCTATCCTCAAGCATGTGTCGCTGACCATCGGTGCCGGGGAAACCGTCGGCATCGTCGGGCGTTCAGGCTCAGGGAAAAGTACGCTGACCAAGCTGGTCCAGCGGCTGTATGTGCCCGAACAGGGGCGGGTGTCCGTGGACGGTTACGACCTGGCTCTGGCCGATCCGGCCTGGTTGCGTCGCCAGATTGGCGTGGTGCTGCAGGAGAACCTGCTGTTCAACGGATCCATCCGCGACAACATCGCGCTGACCGACCCGGGCATGGATTTGGAGCGGGTCATTCACGCCGCCAAGCTGGCCGGCGCCCATGACTTCATTACCGAGCTGCCCGAAGGGTATGACAACCCGGTGGGGGAGCAGGGGGCAAACCTGTCGGGCGGACAGCGGCAGCGCATTGCGATTGCCCGGGCGCTGGTGACCAACCCCCGCATTCTGATTTTTGATGAAGCGACCAGTGCGCTCGATTATGAATCAGAGCAGGCCATCATGAAAAATATGGTGGCGATTTGCCAGGACAGGACCGTTATCATCATCGCTCACCGGCTCTCCACGGTACGTCATGCCAACCGCATCGTGGCGATGGACAAGGGCGAAATCGTGGAGATGGGCCACCATACAGAGTTGCTGGCGATACCGAACGGTTACTACGCCCATCTCCATAGCTTGCAGCAAGGGTGAGACAGATGAATCTTTGGTTTAACGGCCTTCGTCATTTTTTGCAGCGCTACAAGCTGGCGTTTGCCGAGGTCTGGAAAATACGTTTGCAACTGGATCCGCCCCGCAGGACGACGGACGAGCTGGCTTTTCGGCCGGCGCATCTCGAGCTGATAGAGACTCCGGTATCGCCCCTGCCGAGGTGGAGCATGCGCGCCATCATGCTGTTTGCTTTCATCGCGTTGACGTGGTCGATTATCGGGCAGATGGACGTGGTGGCGGTGGCCGGCGGAAAAACCGTCACCAGCGGCCGCACGCGAATCATTCAGCCGCTCGAGCCCTCGATAGTGATGGCTATCCACGCCCGAGATGGGCAGCATGTGAACCGGGGGGATGTGCTGGTCGAGCTGGATGCGACTTCGGCCGGTGCCGAATTGCAAAAAATTCAGGAGTCGCTGAATACGGCGCGCCTCTCGCTGGCGCGCCATACCGAACTGTTGCGGGCCGTACAGCAAAAACTGAATGCGGGACACATGGCGTCGGCGCCGATATCGGTGTCGCAGGACAATGCCCAGGTGCCGCGTTTACTGGCTTCTCACCGGCCGCAGCATCGGGGAGCCGAACCGATGCTTGAAAAACTACCGGGTGTTCCCGACGCGCAGCAGCAGGCCGAGCAGGCGCTGTTAACGTCGCAGTACCTGGCGTTTATTCTGCAAATCGACAAGCAGAAGCTGCAGATACAACAAAAGGGCGATGAGATACAGACGCTGAAGAGTGAGATAAGCAAGGCAACCAGCATGCTGAAAATTGCGACTGGAAGGACCGAGGATTATCGGAAGCTCTACGACAAGAACTATGCGTCGAAGCATGAGTGGTTGATGCAGGAGCAGGAAAAGGTGTCACTGCAGAACGACCTCTCCATCCAGCGCAACCGGCTGCTTGAGCTGGGGAGCAGCCTGGAAGTGCAAAAGCAGGAGCTCGGCAGCATGACCGCCCAGTTCATCAACAGCGCGACGGAAAAGCGCAATCAGGCCCGGGACAGTATCGCCCAGTATGAGCAGGAGATGGCGAAGAACCAAAAACGCAAGGATATCCTGCGGTTGGTCGCGCCGGTGAGCGGCACCGTTCAGCAGCTTGCCATCCACAGCATCGGTGGCGTGGTGACGGAGGCGCAGCCCTTGCTGGCGATAGTCCCCGATGATGAGCCTATCGAGGTTGAGGTGATGGTCAGCAACCTGGATATCGGGTTTATTAAACCGGGGCAGGTGGCGGCAATAAAACTCACCTCATTCCCCTATACCCGCTACGGGTTTTTGGAGGGGGTTATCGAGACGCTGTCGCTCGATGCGGTGCAGGATGAGAAGCTGGGGTTGGTTTTTCCGGCGAAAATCCTGCTGAAACAAGCCCATATCTCGGTTGATGGTGTCAGGGTGCATCTCACCCCGGGAATGGAAGTGAGCGCGGAGATAAAAACCCGGAAACGTCGGGTTATCGATTACTTCCTGAGCCCGCTCAAGCAGTACGCCAGTGAAGGGTTGCGCGAACGCTGACAGATAGACCGCCATTGCGTTATCTGCTTTGAAGGGGATAGAGAGATGCGTACTGATGTCGTACTGTGGGCAATCTGGTTTGCCTGGATATGCTGGATAGTCGCCATGATGTACCCGGAGGTACGTGCGCTCAAGGAGGGGGCGTTTTTGGTGAGCTGTGGGGTGGCGGGGTTACTGGTCAGGGTTTGCTTTATGAAAGGAAAGGGGTTTATGCGTTTATTGAAACGAGAGAGTAAAACGTTGGGTGAGGGGAGTGAGACGTTATCAATGCACCCGGCGGCGGATGCGGCGACAGCGCCGACGTCGAGCGATATGCAGAGCGCGAATGCGCCGGTGAGCTCCTGGAAAGACACCTTTATTTCTCAGGAGGTCAGGTTGAAAGGGGCGCTGGAAGGCCAGGGCAATGTGGTGATAGAGGGGCGCGTGGAGGGTAATGTTCGTAGCTCGCATCAGGTTCGTGTGGAGTCGAGTGGTGTGGTCGTTGGGGATATTTATGCGCAGCACGTTGTGATAAACGGCCGGGTTGAAGGGCGATGTTACGGTGATGCGGTGACACTACAGTCATCGGGCCATATCCAGGGAGACATTTTTACCGATGGGCTAGTCATCGAGAAGGGCGGTGTATTTATCGGGCAGTCGCAGTCAAAGGTGGAAGAAGAGGTTGTCCCAAGGGCCGGGGCGCCGGCGGTCCTGACGGTATTGAGTCCGCGGAGTGAGGTGTTGTCGAAAGAGTAAGGGATGACTGGTGTGCGCGGGCCGATGTGTGGACGCCGGTGCTGTGCCGACCGCTTATCATCGGGAAAAAAGGGGGGGTATCGGCCTGTCCCAGTTAAAGTCGCAGAGGTAGCTCGCGGGAAAAAAAGGGGCTATTGCGGTCCCAGGGGCAGGAGGATAACGCGGATATCCGTTGTGACTCACTGCATCGTCAATGTCAAACATGGCCACTTTGTTGCCGGAATGCGTTGCGTGTGGTTAATGGTTTAGATTGTGCGAGCGAAGCTTGTATGAAGATAAAAGAGCTGGCATGGGGGGGTTCATGGGGCGTACTTTATATCCTTTCGGGGCTGTTGGCTGTTTGGGTAAATCCGCCTGACCATGCTCTGGCGATTGTCTGGTTCCCGACCGGAGTGGCGACGGCCGCGTTTTTGCTTTCCCGGTACCGCGTTTGGCCATGGTACCTGGCGGGGTTTACATTTGCTAACCTGCTGTTTGAAGGTGGCGCGCTGTTTTCACTGTCGGATGCCCTGGAGGTGATGCTGTTTGCTTTTATCTCCCTTCCCGTCAGTATGGCCATTGCCTGGGGAGTCAAGTGTTTCGCCAGAAAAGATGATGAGTTCCATGCGGTTTTTATGTGGTTGTTTATCACATTGTGCGCAAGCGCCGCGGAGGCGCTGCTTTTTGCCGTTGCTCTCAGTCACATTGAGCACGCCAGTTTTGTGGCTGTTTTTTGGAGTGGATTCGTCTCGGATGCGGCCGGGGTGATTTTTTCTGTGGTGGTCATTATGGGATTGATTAATGGTCATTATAAAAGCGCTGAAGTGGCCTTCTGGCGCTGGATTATCGGTGCCGGGTTGTTGTTGGGGGTCGGGCTGACGTCATGGTTTATTTTCAATGATGACGTAAGCCATGTTTTCAATAGCGTCATGGACAACGCCATGCTTCATTTCGTGCTCGCTTGTTTACCCGTCCTGTTGTGCACGCTTACGCTTATCGCGGCCGGCAATCGCGCAGGGGCCCTGTCTTTGCTTGTGATGGCCGGTTTGGCCATGGTCTTTACCCGTGGAGGTCAGGGGCCTTTTTTCATCGACGGGTTAAATAGCGCGGAGCCGTTTATACTGCTTCAGGTTTATCTGACAGGCGCCGCGATGCTTCTTGTTTTTATTCGGGTTATTATGGTTGGCTCTCTGTTTCGCCCTGCCAGCGACAGCTCGTGCTTCGGGCTCGTCTACCAGCTTGATTTGAGGATGGGGAATATACGCTGGAGCTTTCCGAAAACACCCCTGCCTTTTTCTTTGCAATCGCCCATGAGCGAAGCTGAGGTCATGCGGCTCGTTCATCCGGATGACAGGAGTGCCTTGCGGCTTTACTGGCACGGGGGAGCGCTGGCTCCTGACGCGTTGCGGTTTAAGGTTCAGAGCCGAGCCGGGGAATGGGTTCTGGTTGAGGATGTTAAAAAAATCGTATTGACCCCAAAGACGGCACCGCAGGTCCTGGGGGAGTGGCATATTTTGGAAGAGCGCGGTGTTGAGGCGGTAATATGATGCAACTTGCCATACTCCTGTTAGGTGTTGACCATCTGCAGAACAAGTCCCGTTACCTGATGGGGCTGAGTTTATTATGGGGGATAGCCGGCGCCCTGATTTTTATCGATGGTCTGGATGGGCAAACCTATTTTCCGGTTAATGTATTTGGCGGTTTGCTATTGCTGGAAAGCGCGATGACCTTGATGATGTCATCAGCCTGCGTTGACACGAAAAGAAAAATTCTTGTTTTCAAAGGGGGGGGTTTTCTTTTTTGCGCGTTGGTTATTCTGATTAACCATCGCTATAGCAACTTGCTTTTATCCGCCATTCTTTGTTTTGCATTTATCATTATTGGTTTTTTTTCGGCGTTGTCGGCGTGTGTGGTTCGTTTTCCCCGTTGGCGGTCGAAGGTGGCGCACAGCACCTTGACCACCCTTTTTTCTATATTGCTTTTTTCTGAGTATCTTTCGGTCATTTCTTTTTTACTTGGTTTCCTTATGACCGAAAGTGCGCTCAGGGGAATGGGGTTGGCCTGGAGGTTTGTTCGTCTTCGGCCTGCAGAACCCCTGTTCAGGGAGGAGCGGCAGGTTGACGCATCGATGCGCGCCGTCTGTGAAAGAGCAAGCAACCGCTGTGAGGGTTGTGATGAAGGAGTGGAAAATGCATTGATAATTCATGTCTGGACGCCGGAAGGTGCGGCCAGTGCCCCGGTCATCCCCCGGCCGGTGATTAATCGCTATATTGCTTCTGTTGATGAGAACGGTGTTATTTCAACGGGGCATGCCGCGGTTGAAATACCGGGGAAACTGTATATCAGTCTTTATCCTGCGGAGGATATTGACAGGAGTCCTTCGGAGTTTTTGCGGTTGTTAAAAGCGACCCAGGAGAACAACGTACAGGGGCGTTATCTGACGGATTATGTGACAGAGGCACAGGAGTGGCGGCATTCTGACAGAAAAATAGTTTTCAGCAGGTATAACGAAATTGCGTTGAAGCGTTTTTGGGACAGTTATAGTCAAACGGAGGTGTATAACCTGACATACCGAAATTGCTCGAGCACGGTTGCCTGTGCATTGGAAGCGGCTTTGGAGGGGGTACTTGCCGAGCCGGATGTATTCTGGCGTCCTTTTGCCCGGATGATGCTGACGCCGGAGCTTTGGATAGCGTCACAACTTCGGCGCAGGGCACTGGCAATGGCCTGGACGCCAGGCTTGGTTCTGGATTATGCGCGGGCACTGAACGCGCTGGTTCAGCCGGTTTCGGTGCCATGGTCAGCGTGTTTGGGGAGGCGGATTTTTATGACGCGCCGGGATCTTTAAGAGGGTTTGATTTTACCGAGAGAAGAAAAAGGTGAGCGCGCAGTTTTGTTTACGGGGCCTTGCCAGAGTACGGCAGTAGTTCATCCTGCCGCTGTTTTGGCCAGTACAGGTCGTTTCCTCATTTTTAATCGAATTTTTTACCGCGGCTGCGCACAGGTTATCCCCAAAACCTGTGGATAACGTTTCTCCGGGAGATAGGGGGCGTAAGCTCGCGGGGAACTCACATTGACAGCACGTTTTGGCTAATTTAGGAGACCCGTGTGCTCGAACGTAAGCTGCCCGTTGCTGCCCGCGGCGGTACCTGGGGACGCTGCCGCTGGCGACGGCGTACAGTCAACGGCGTCTTTTGCAACGGGGGTTCTTCTTATACGGCTATGTAGGGCACTTGTTGATGCTGGCGTTGATCGCCTGGTTGGTTCGTTAAAACGGTACAAAATCGGTGATGTAGATCTCAATGTGTAGAGCAATATCCGCCAATACCATATGCTCTGGACAGAAAAGATCGCTTTGAAGCTGCTAAGCCAAGGTTTTTGTAGTAATCTCTGCTAAGTGATCATTTTTAGATCCTTGAGGAGGCTGGGATGTCACAAGCCGCAAGCGTAGTAATTTCCTCATCGAGAACGAAACGTTCCTATCGTAAGGGGAGCCCTTTGAGCGCCGCAGAACGGCAACAAATCTCTCTGGAACGGAAGAAAAGCACACACAAAGAAGTCCGTGTTTTTGTTAGAGACTCATTCAAGCATCAACTTCAAAGCATGTGTGAACGAGAAGGCATTACACAGGCCGAAATGATTGAGCGATTGATTGAAATGGAGTCGACAAGACACATTTAAAATGCAACGACATCACATTCATGATCGTTGTAGCAGTGAATGCTAGATTACTGATCGTTTAGCAGAATTTTTGGTTAGCCACGCCGCAAGGTGGCAGGGAAGTGATTCCGGGGGTTGTTGCCGGAACACTAAAAAGCAAAAACCCCGATAATCTTCCTCAATCTTGGCGGGTCGAGAAGAATGCCGGGGCCTACTTAAAACTGTATAGAAGCTGTTGCTCTATACGGGGAGTATAGTTTTATGCCTTTTAAAGGTCAACTCCTTCGGCGCAACATAAGCGAAGGGCTATTTGAATAGCCAATTTGCGAATGTTGAGCACCACATCAATGAATCCCGTAGCTCCCGGCGTGGCGAGGCTAACGCGTTGCGGCGTGGGCAACAAAAAATTCATCGTCGTTACACCCCAAATTTGTGCTGCCGGGTGCCGAAGGGCATGGCGAGCAAAGTAGTGGCACGCATGAGCAGTCACGACTGGCGGCGTAATGATGATCTGATCGAGTTGCGCCGGCAGGGGTATATCCCCTATACCCAGCGCAATAACCCTGACTACCGTCCCAAACCGATGCGCATTGCCGCGCGGTCGGAGAGCCGTGAAGCGCTGACGGTGCTTTCTTTGGTGCTGGGCGCCAACTGCGACTACAACGCGGACAGCGACTACCCGTTCGAGATCATGCTGCCGTTCGAGGACGTGGCCAAAGCCATGGGGGTGCTGCACGTTTACGAAAGCGGCCGCAAGGCGTATGACGTGGCGCTGCATGCGCTGTCGGTGCTTGAGCAGCTGGACTACCTCATTGTGTCGCGCGGGCAGGATACCGACACCGGTCAGAACAAGCCGCTGCGCATCTGGCTGACGGAGAACTTCTTTACCAGCCGCGGCATCCAGGTAGACGAAATTCGCCAATGGCTGGATCAGTACCGGCTGTGGGCCATCAAGAACGGCCTGACGGAAAGCCTGCGCAAGAAATACGAGCGCCACCTGGTGCGCATCGCGCATCTGGGGATCGACATCGAGCGCAAGCACTCGCTGAAAAACCGACTGAAAAAGATCCGGCGCTGGGTGGTGAGTCCGGTGCGTGTCAAGGTAGTTGTCGCCTCAGTTGATTCATGCTGCCAGCTTTTCCCGTTCCGGATTTAGCCACACCTCATCCTGCCGACGCCAGTTTCGCGTTGCACCTGTCCAGCGGTGTGGATTCA
>Ga0209370_1002738_pt1 | contig 12226 bp, 12 predicted proteins | sample AgamicAtPrz_FD_187164 | JGI IMG/M metagenome (GOLD analysis project Ga0209370, IMG submission 187164) | Agave microbial communities from Guanajuato, Mexico - At.P.rz (SPAdes) (version 2) | ecosystem: Host-associated > Plants > Phyllosphere > Phylloplane/Leaf | place: Guanajuato, Mexico... | reverse complement strand
CGCGACAAAAAAACGTACGACCCGACCGATGATATTGAGGCGTACGCGCTCAACGCCAGCGGCACAATCAACATTATTGTGTTCGATCCGAAGGGCTGGGCATTGTTCCGCTCTTTCGACGCGGTGAAGGAAAAATTGGATACACGTCGCGGCTCTAACTCCGAACTGGAAACCGCTCTGAAAGACTTGGGTGAAGCCGTTTCTTATAAGGGCATGTACGGAGATGTGGCCATTGTCGTTTACGCAGGCCAGCTTGTTGAAAATGACGTCAAAAAGAACGCTCTGCCAGACCTGACAATGGTGCTGGGAAATACCCAGGCGCGCGGCCTGCGTACCTATGGCTGCATTCTGGATGCAGATGCCCAGCGCGAAGGCATTAATGCTTCAACGCGCTACCCGAAAAACTGGGTGCAAACGGGCGACCCGGCACGTGAGTTCACCATGATTCAGTCAGCTCCGCTGATGCTGCTGCCAGATCCTGACGCGTTCGTTTCAGTCAAGCTGGCATAACTTTCCCAAGTGGCCCTGTCGGGCCACATTTCTGGAGTATTTCCCATGACAGAAAAAGAAACCCTTATCGCCCGACTGAAAGAGCTGGGCGTAAAGCTTGATCGTGAGGTCAACGTCACAGGCACGATCCAGGAGCTTACGTTACGTATTTCTGAGCTCGAAGAGGAACTCGACGAAGACGGAGAAGAGGGAGCGGAAGCGGCCAGTAGTGCTGTTACCAGCACGTCGAGCCAGCCTGGCGCGGATAACACTTCTGGCTCGATTACCGAAAATCCTGCATCAACAGAGATCGGCGCGCTGGTGGCGGTTGAAACGCTGGTGACCTTGCACATAAACGCGCTTCACGCCACGCGTAACGAGTCTGTGTCTATTGTCGAACCTGGTGTCGTTATCCGCGTGACTGACGTAGAGGCTAACGACCTGATATCTCGGGAGCTGGCCCGGGAAATCTGACAGGGGGCCTAATGGCTGATTTCGACAATCTTTTTGATGAAGCGATGGCGCGCGCGGATACCACTATACGTGGAGTGATGGGCGCAGAGGCAAGGATAACCTCAGGATCTTTATCCGGCGTCACGCTCCGGGGGGTCTTTGACGATCCAGAGAACATTGGTTACGCCGAAGTGGGGATCCGAATTGATGGAACCAGGCCGACGTTGTTTGTGAACACATCGGATGTTAGCGGGCTGGAAAGGCTGGACACGCTGAAGGTTAACGGGCGTGAATTTTGGGTTGATCGCGTTGGTCCGGATGATTGCGGGTCCTGCCATGTTTGGCTGGGTAGTGGATCACCTCCCGGCGGTTCGCGGCGTCGTTAAGGAGCATTCATGTCGATAAAAGGTCTTGAGCAGGCGATCGCTAACCTGGATAGCCTGGACAGAAATATGGTTCCCAATGCCAGCGCATGGGCTGTGAACCGGGTTGCTGCTAATGGCGTCTCGGTTGCCGTCCGAAGGGTGGCGAAAGAAACGGTAGCCGGTGATAACCGCGTTTCGGGGATACCCGTAAAGCTGGTCCGACAAAGGGTGCGAATCAACAAAGCCTCGGCGTCAGGGCACTCAGCGGCCCGAATTAAGGTTAACCGGGGCAATCTTCCCGCCATCAAACTCGGTGCCGCGCAGGTCAGGGCGACGAATCGAAAGGGCCCGCTGGTTCGAAAAAGTAGCGTGTTAAGAATTGGCCGTTATGTTTTTCGCGACGCCTTTATCCAGCGCCTGGCGAACGGCCGCTGGCACGTCATGAAGCGAATTGCAGGAAAAAGTCGTTATCCCATCGACGTGGTCAAAATTCCATTGTCCGCGCCCCTCACAACTGCTTTCGAAGCAGAAAAGAAACGCATGCTTGAAGAGGAAATGCCAAAACAACTTGGCTATGCCCTCAGGCAACAACTGAGGTTGCATCTGACACGATGAAACACACTCTCATTCGCCAGAAAATTATTGATGTGCTTGAAGAGGCCATCGGGAACGACGTCATGTTTTTTGACGGGCGTCCTGCTGTCATTGAGGAGGAGGATTTTCCTGCCGTTGCGGTCTATCTGACCGATGCGGAGTATACCGGCGAAGAACTTGATGCCGATATGTGGGCGGCAACGTTACATATTGAGGTCTTCCTGTCCTCGCAGGTACCAGATTCCGAACTGGATGAATGGATGGAAAGCCATATTTATCCTGCCCTCGCTGACGTACCCGGTCTCGATTCACTGTTAACGCTCATGGTTCCACAAGGCTTCGATTATCAGCGCGATGATGCGATGGGGTTGTGGACTTCCGCCGATATGAAATATTCAATCACTTACGAAATGTGAGGAAAACATGCCAACACCAAATCCACTCGCTCCTGTAAAAGGTGCCGGTACCACGCTCTGGCTGTACACCGGAACGGGTAACGCTTTCGCCAACCCACTCTCTGATATCGACTGGAATCGCCTGGCGAAAATCAAAGAACTCACGCCGGGCGAAATGACCGCCGAATCGTATGACGACACCTACCTCGACGACGAGGACGCCGACTGGAACGCGACCGCTCAGGGGGCAAAATCTGCTGGCGACACCTCTTTCACCCTCGCCTGGAAGCCGGGTGAAGAAGGGCAAAAAGACCTGGTCGCATGGTTTATTGATGGCTCAGTACGCTATTACAAAATCAAATACCCGAACGGTACCGTCGACGTTTTCCGCGGCTGGTGCAGCAGCCTGGGTAAAGCCATCCCGGCAAAAGAGGTTATTACCCGCACAGCGAAAATCACCAACACCGGCAAGCCGGAGCTGGCTGAAGAAAGCGGGAGCCTGAATATCCCCGTCACCGGCGTCACGTTCGATAAAGCCACGGCAAGCGTGGCCGTCGGTGCAACCACAACGCTCAATGTGACGGTTAATCCTGCCAGCGCCTCTGATACCTCGTTCCGCGTGGCAACCTCCGACGGGGCAAAAGCAACGGTCACCGTTAGCGGCAACGCGATCACCGTCACCGGCGTGGCGGCAGGCACCGCTGACATTATTGTAATGACCAGCGACGGTAATTTCGTTGCGGTCTGCAAAGTCACCGTAACTGCAGCGTAAGGAAGGACGCATGTTTCTGAAAAAAGAGAAGTTCACCTGGCAAACAGAATCCCTGACCATCTTCGAGCTGTCGGCGCTTCAGCGTATTGAGTTCCTGACGTTTATGGCCGCAGAGGAAAGGGCCGTCAGTGCTGACAGCGAGGGCACCAGCGATCAGGAAATGACGGCCAGGCTGATTGGCTCAAATATTCGCTGCGGTGCGCGTTTGATCGCGATGTCTTTGTGGCATAACGATCCGGCCGGCACGGATGTGGAAACGTTATATCAGCAGGTGCTGAGCGGCTGGCCGCCGGAGGCGATCGGTAAAGCAGAAATGGAAATAAAGCTGCTCTCCGGCATGCTCGTTCCGGTTGATGATGACAACGCTGCCGATCCAGATGGCTCAACGGAGGCCGAAAGCGTAGAAACCGTTACGGCGGAAAAGCCCTTGCCAGCGAGCTGAAGTTTGTCCTGAATCTGGCGCGCGAGTTCGGGCGACCCGACTGGCGCGCCATGCTGGCTGGAATGACCTCCAGTGAGCTGGGCGACTGGCACCAGTTCTACCGGGATCATTATTTTCAGGACGCGCAGCTCGATGCGCATTTCTCAGAGCTGCTTTATTCCATCTCCACTCTTTTCTTCCGCGATCCGGAACTTACCCCCGCACATTTCAGCCTGCTTTCTCCTTCGGATAGCGTCATCAGCGATGATGAGCCGGATGATGACACGCTGATGACCGCCGCCGAGGGGATCACAGGAGGTATCCGATATGGCCCAGCAGATTAGCGATCTGGTTATTAAGCTGGATGTTGACCGCGCCACCTTCAGCGAGCAGGTCGCCCGAATCAAAGGGCAACTGACAGGAATGGCGGATGAGTCTGATAAAGTTCAGGCGCGAATGCAGCGTGCAGCGGACCGTCAGAGCGCGGCATTAAAGAGCGTGGGCGACGCTGGCGCGGCGGCTGCCGCAGATATGAAAGCCCGACAGTCTGCTGCAACGGAAGGGCTGACCAAAGACTGGCAGAACGTTTCTAAGTCCGTTGATGAAACTCACCGCCGCGTGACCGAGCTTAATCAGCGTATGCGGGAAAATGACGCACAGGCCGCAGCGCTTGCCCGCCGTCAGGATGAACTGGCGGCATCCTTTTTCCGCCAGATTGACGGCGTTCGCCAGCTCAATGGTGAAACGCAGTCGCTTGCGAACGTGCAGGCGCGCTTTCGTGCAGCCAGGGCACAGGGCAATATCACCCAGCAGGATTATCTCGCCCTGATTTCCCGCACCACGGCCAGGCAAAAAGAGCTGCAGATCGTAGAGGAAAAATCGGCCGCCGCGCGTACCCGATTCCTCAGTCAGCTGAAGCAACAGGTCGCAGAGCAAAAACTCTCCGGTACCGAGTTGCTGCGCATGAAGGCGGCGCAGGTCGGTGCAAGCGATGCGGCTGAGGTCTATATCCGCAAGCTTGAGGCTGCCAAAGTGGCCACGCACGGTCTGGGCCTGCAAAGTGCCGCAGCGCGGCAAGAACTGGGGATACTGATCGGCGAGGTGATGCGCGGTAACTTCGGCGCGCTTCGCGGCTCCGGGATCACGCTGGCTAACCGGGCGGGGTGGATTGACCAGCTGTTATCGCTGCGCGGTCTTGGGATCGCCGGGATGGTCGGTGGTATTGCCGCGGCGGTTTACGGGCTGGGTAAGGCCTGGTATGACGGCAGCAAAGAGTCCGAGGAATTTAACAGGCAACTGATCCTGACCGGGAATTACGCCGGGAAAACGTCCGGACAGCTACAGGCACTGGCGCGCTCGCTGGCAGGTAATGGCATCACACAGCATGCTGCTGCAGGTGTGCTGGCGCAGGTTGTCGGAAGTGGTGCGTTTAGCGGTAATGATGTCAGCATGGTGAGCAATGTTGCCGCCAGACTGCAGCAGGCCACCGGGCAGGCCGTCGACGAAACCATCAACCAGTTTAAACGCCTGAAGGATGATCCGGTTAATGCAGTCACAACGCTCAACGATTCGCTGCATTTTCTGACGGCCACGCAGTATGAACAGATTGCCTCTGCTCAGGCAATGGGAGATACGCAGAAAGCATCAGAGCTTGCCATGCGTGCGTATTCTGATGCGGTCATTCAGCGGGCCGGGGCGGTTGAGGAAAATCTTGGCTCCCTCGAAAAAGCCTGGAACTGGGTGAAGAATGCGGCCTCAGGCGCGTGGGATGCGATGCTGGGCATAGGGCGTAATCCTGACACCGCGATGAAGCGCCAGGACTCTTTTGCTGAATGGCAGGCAGCAGAGAAAGAGTACCGTGCACTGTCCGGCAATCTCAAGGTTGATCCGGACTATGCCGGTAACAACGTTCTGCAAAAGGCAGATGCGGAAAGGCTGAGAAACGCGCGCCAGCAGGTAGAGCTTAAGAAGCAGGCTTACGATCTTGCCGATAAGCAATATGCCCAGGAAGGGCTGGCAGCTGCCAGGGAAAAAATGCGGACGGAACAGCAGACACAGGCCGTCCGGACCCAGCAGCAATTTAATCAGATGGTTGAATCCGGGGCGACGGCAGCAGAAAAACGAGCCCTTGCGGAGAAAAAACTCAATCAGCTTATTGCTAAAAACCGCCAGGATGCGAAAGACGGCATCGCCACGTTGTGGACTGAAAAGGACATAGCGGCAGCACGCGCCGGTATTGAAAAGCAGTGGAAGGATCCCAAAACGCCGAAAGGCAAAAGCTACTCAACGCCAGCCGGGGACAAAGCTGAAGAAAAAGCGCAGGCTGAGCTTCTCACCCTTCAGGCCCAGCTTAAAACGCTCGAGCAGCATACCAGCGTAAACGACGTCATAAGCAAACAGCGGCAGGATCTCTGGCAGACGGAAAATCAGTTCACCGTTCTGCAGGAGGCCGCTGGTCGTCGTCAGCTTACGGCGCAGGAAAAATCCCTGCTTGCGCACAAGGAAGAAACGCTCGAGTACAAGCGGCAGCTGGCCGACCTGGGCGATAAGGTTGCCAGGCAGCAAAAGCTCAACCAGCTGACCGACCAGGCCGTGAAGTTTGAGCAGCAGCAAAAAGCCGCCAGGGCGGGTTTACAGGCTCAGTCAGAGGGGCTATCCACCCGCGAGGCCGGGCGACAAACCACCCTGCAGCGTCTCAGCGAGAGCTATTCATACAACCCTCAGGCGCAGCAAAAGGTTCTGGAAGAGCAAAGGGCGACGTTCGAGGCTGAAGATGCCCTGCGCGCAAACTGGCTGGCCGGTGCGAAACAGGGCTGGGCCGAATATCAGGATTCAGCGACAAACGTTTTCAGCTCTGTTCAGCAGATTTCTCAGGCTACGTTCAGCGGGCTGGCGGGCCAGCTTACCAGCCTGACGACAACCGGGAAGGCGAGCTTCCGGGACTTCACCAGCTCGATCCTTAAAATGATTGTGTCCGTTATCAACCAGCTGCTGGTGGCTTACACCATCCAGAGCGCAATGGGCTGGGTGAGCGGCGGGGCAAAAACCTCCTCTGCAGGTCAGTCATTCGCGGTCCCGTCTTTCCGGCCCAAGCTCTACGACGTGGGTGGTTACACAGGAGATGGCGGCAAGTATGAGCCTGCTGGTCTTGTGCACAGGGGAGAGTTCGTCTTTACCAAAGAGTCAACCAGCCGTCTTGGCGTGAGCAACCTTTATCGCCTGATGCGCGGGTACGCCACGGGGGGACTGGTCGGTGGCGGGAGCATAGCCGGGCCTGGCATGGGCGGTATCAGTGTTTATGCCCCAGTGAGCATCAGCCAGCAGGGGAGTGACGGGAGCATAAATCAGGCGAACGCCACGGGGACGGCGAAACAGCTGCAGGCGATTGTTCAGCAGACAATCACCGAGCGACTGAAAAAAGAAATGTCCGCAGGCGGCGTGCTTTATTCGAGGAGGACACAGTGACGGACACGTTTACCTGGCGCACGCGAAAAACAGCGCAGGGCACTGAAACAGCCCGAACGCTGCAGGCCCAGTTCGGGGATGGCTACAAACAGATAGCGGGGATGGGGATCAACGACAAACAGGAAACGTGGAACCTGGACTGGACTGGCACCAGACAGGAGGCGGCTGCGCTGCGCGCTTTTCTGATGTCTCACGTTACTAAATCGTTCTGGTGGACCACGCCATGGGGTGAAAAAAAGCTGTTCAGAATGAAAGCCGATTCGTTCAGCGTTTCATTCCCTACCGGGAAAAAAGCCACTGTGGCCTTCACTTTTGAACAGGCGTTCGCGCCCTGATTTTCTCGACAAACACTGAAAGCTGCCTCCGGGCGGCTTTTTTTATGGGGGTAATATGAGTTTAACCGGAGATATACAACAGCTTGAGCCCGGCAGCGTTATTCAGCTGATTGAGATCGACGGCATCGAATTCGGTATGGATCAGGTGCTGCGGTTTCATGCGCACAATATCCAGGAGGAGGGGTGGGCAGCCTTCGCCGCTGAGAACCTGCCCGCCATAATCTGGCAGGGCAACCAGTACGATCCTCATCCTTACGAACTGAAGGGGATGGAGTTGTCGAGTACAGGTTCCCAGCCAACGCCCACACTGTCTGTCGGGAACGTCGGAAACTATGTCACCGCGCTGTGTCTTGAATATGACGATATGGTCAGGGCTAAGGTCAAAATCCATACCACGCTTTCGAAGTATCTCGATGCCGCCAACTGGAAAAACGGTAATCCGGGTGCCAGCCCTGCCGATGAGCGCGTACAGCTCTTTTACGTCAATGCTAAAACCGCAGAGACGCGGGTACAGGTTGATTTTGAGCTGTGCTCTCCTTTTGATATTCAGAGCCTGCAGCTGCCGACACGGCAGATTACTCCTGTCTGCACCTGGTGTATGCGGGGCTGGTACCGAAGCGGGACCGGATGCGATTACAACGGCACGAAATACTTTACCAAAGACGGTACGCCGACCGATGACCCGTCGAAAGACGTTTGTGGCGGCCGCCGGCAGGATTGTCAGGATCGTCACGGCCCGGAGGCGCCGCTGCCGTTCGGCGGTTTTCCGGCCGCCAACCTGCAGGGGAAATGATAATGCGTGAAAAATTGCTGGATGCTATCCGTCAGCACGTCGCTGGTGAATACCCCAAAGAAGCCTGTGGCCTGATTGTTCAGTCAGGGCAGCAGCAAATCTTTATTCCCTGTCGCAACATCGCGGATAAACCGGAGGAAACATTCACGCTCTCTCCGGAAGACCAGCTTGCTGCCCGCGCGCTCGGTGAAATCATTATGGTCATTCACTCCCATCCGGATGTGGTCCGGCTGGTGCCCTCCGAGCTGGACCGCATCCAGTGTGACTGGTCGGGTATTGAGTGGGGGATCATGTCCTGGCCGGACGGTGATTTTTGTACGATTTCCCCGCGTGAAGACCGGGATTATGCCGGGCGGCAATGGTTGCTGGGTTACGCGGACTGCTGGTCGCTGATCCGGGAATATTATCAGCGTGAATATGGTATTGGCCTCGGGAACTATTCAGTGCCTTACGAATGGTGGGAGAGCGGCAAAGAGCGGCTCTACGATGACAACTGGGAGCGTGAGGGGTTCGTTGAGATTGACGCCGGTGCTATGCAGCCCGGGGACATCATCATGATGAGTGTGCAGGCATCGGTGACCAATCACGCCGCTGTATATCTGGGTGACAACATCATTCTTCATCATTTGTTCGGGCACCTTTCTTCGCGTACGCCGTATGGGAAATATTATCGCGACAGAACGGTCCGGGTGGTCAGGCATAAGGACAACATGAATGCTTAAAACGCTTATTCTCGACGGTAAGATGGCTAAAAAATTCGGGGCCCGCGTTCAGTTTGATGTTGCCGATCTGCGTGAAATGCTCAGGGCAGTATGTTCGCAGGTTCCCGGCTTCAAAAAATACATGTCGGAAGCCCATATGAAGGGGATCCGTTTCGCCTTTTTCAACGGGGATAACAATATCGGGCTGGAAGAGTTCGATATGACCCGCGGGGGAAGCGTATACCGGATCGTGCCCGTTTATGAGGGGGCCAAAAACTCTGGCGTTCTTCAGATAGTTGTTGGTGCCGTTGCGCTGGTCGCTGCATTCTTTACCGCCGGTGCGAGTATGGCAGCCTGGGGGGCGGCGATGGGTGCAACAGCCATCAGCGCCACGTCAATTTTGACCGGGGTCGGGGTATCAATGATGCTGGGCGGCGTTGTCCAGATGCTCACGCCCCAGCCATCTTTCGGCGCGGGTAAATCCTCAAGCACGGATAACACGCCTAACTATGCCTTCGGGGCGCCGGTCAATACCGTCGCTATGGGGCATCCTGTCCCCCTGGCTTACGGTCTGATCGAGGCAGGGGGAGCGATAGTCAGCGCCGGTATGTACTCGAGCGATCAGCAGTAGGCCAGCGGCCATTAACTTAAAGGTGCTTCGGCACCTTTTTTTATGGGTGAAAAAATGCAGCTTCTTGAACAAGAAACCATCCTGCAGGGTGCCAAAGGGGGCGGGGGTAGCGCGCATACTCCGGTTGAGCAGCCTGACGATCTGCTGTCGGTCGCAAAATTAAAAATGCTCATTGCCGTTTCTGAGGGGGAAATACAGGGCGACCTGACCGCACAGAACATTTTTCTCAACGATACGCCGCTGGCAAACGACAGCGGGGAGTACAACTTCAGCGGCGTGAAATGGGAGTTCCGCAAGGGCACACAGGACCAGACTTACATCGCCGGGATGCCCCAGGTCGATAACGAGCTGGCGGTGGGCACCACTGTCACCACCACGTCGCCCTGGATACGCCAGTTTACCAATCTTTCCCTTGATGCCATTCGTATTAAGCTAAGCGTTCCGGTCCAGTATCTCTATAAAGATAACGGCGATATGGTGGGCACGGTCACCGAGTATGCGATCGATTTATCAACAGACGGTGGCACCTGGAAAACGGTTGTAAACGGAAAGTTTGACGGAAAGACCACGACGGAATATCAGCGTGACCACCGTATCGATCTGCCAAAATCCACGACCGGCTGGTCTGTCAGGGTTAGACGTATTACGGCTGATGCCAGCGGATCAAATTCGAAACTGGTTAACGCCTTCAAGGTGTTTTCGTATGCGGAAGTCATCGACAGCAAGCTTCGTTATCCTCTGACGGCGCTACTGTATGTCGAAGTGGACAGCAGCCAGTTCAACGGCAGCGCACCGAAGGTGACCTGTAAGATAAAGGGCAAGCTGATAAAGGTTCCGGATAACTATGATCCGATAACCCGAACCTATTCTGGCTCATGGTCCGGCGGGTTTAAAATGGCCTGGTCCAATAACCCCGCCTGGATATTTTACGATCTGGTTCTGGATGAAATTTATGGCATGGGCACGCGCGTGGATGCATCCATGGTGGATAAGTGGGCGCTGTACTCAATAGCCCAGTATTGCGACGAAATGGTTTCCGACGGTGCCGGTGGCACCGAACCGCGTTTCACCTGCAACGTTTTCATTCAGAGCCAGGAGGACGCCTGGCAGGTACTTAACGATCTCGCCGCGGTATTTCGCGGCATAACGTTCTGGGGCAACGATCAGATTTATGTCCAGGCAGACGTCCCGCAGGACGATGTTGACTGGGTTTATAACGCCTCAAACGTTATTGATGGGCTGTTTACTTATGCGGGCGGCTCATACAAGAATCGCTACAGCTCCTGCCTGGTGTCCTGGTCCGATCCGCAAAACCATTACAGCGATACCGTTGAGGGGGTCTACGATTCGGCGCTTGTAGAGCGTTATGACGTCCGGCAGACGTCCCTGACCGCAATCGGCTGCACCTCGCAAAGTGAAGCGCATCGGCGCGGGCGCTGGGTACTACTCTCCAATGCCAAAGACGGTACCGTATCATTTGGCGTGGGGCTGGATGGCTACATCCCGCTGCCTGCTGAAATTATCGGTGTCGCCGATCCTTTCCGTTCCGGTAAGGAGAACGGGGGACGCATCAGGGCGGTCAATGGCCGCCAGATTACGCTGGATCGAGAAATAGACTACGCGGCGAAAGACCGGCTGGTGGTTAACCTGCCTGACGGAAAAGCCCAGACGCGCACAATCAGCGCGGTGAGCGCAGATAAAAAAACGGTGACGGTGGCCACCGCATTTAGTCAGGCACCTGTGACGGGTGCTGTCTGGGCGATAGACAGTGATAACCTCGCAATTCAGTATTTCCGGGTCACTTCAATTGCGGCTAACGACGACAGCACAGGCGGTTTCACTATTACGGCCGTTCAGCACGATCCAAACAAATACCGTTACATCGATGACGGCGTTCGGGTCGAGTCGCCCCCGATCACCGTCACGCCGATAAGCGTCCTGTCAGCGCCTAAGAATATCGTGGTGACTGAGAGCGATCATGTTTCACAGGGCCTGACGGTAGCAAGCCTGGACGTGTCATGGGATAAGGTGGAGGGCGCAATCCGGTACGTTGCCCAGTGGCGTAAGGACAACGGGGACTGGATAAACGTTCCGGTTACCAGCGCGCAGGGTTTCTCGGTTCAGGGCATTTATTCGGGCAGCTATGACGTGCGCGTCCGGGCGCTGAATGCGCAGGATACGTCGTCACCGTGGGGATACGGTGAAACAACTTATCTCTCCGGTAAAACGGGAAAACCGGGTACTCCGCTCAACTTCTTGGCGACCGAAGATGTGGTCTGGCATATCGACCTGACCTGGGCATTTCCGGATGGCTCTGGCGACACGGCCTATACAGAGATTCAGCGCGCCACAACTGCCGACTACGCCAATCCTGAACTGCTGGTCCTGGTGCCGTACCCGGCTGCAGATTATCAGCATGGCCCCATGCCGGCCGGAGTTCGCCAGTGGTACCGCGCGCGCCTGATTGACCGTATCGGTAACGCCGGGGACTGGACCGACTGGGTCATGGGCACGTCCTCGATAGATGTCAGCGAAATAACCAATGACATTCTGGAGGATATGAAAGAGTCGGAAACGTTCAAAGACCTGATCAAGAACGCGGTGGACAGCAACGAAAAAATTGCTGGTATGGCTGACGACATCAAACAGGCCAACGACGAACTGGAGCAGCAGGCGAAGGATATTGCCAAAAATGCCCAGGACGTCGGGAAGGTTCAGACCAGCGTTAATGAGCTTTCGAGCACGGTCGGTGAAGTGTCGTCTTCCCTCTCAGAGCTTGAGCAGACCGTTGTGACGGCTGATGCCGCGCTGG
>Ga0209370_1002737_pt1 | contig 12235 bp, 13 predicted proteins | sample AgamicAtPrz_FD_187164 | JGI IMG/M metagenome (GOLD analysis project Ga0209370, IMG submission 187164) | Agave microbial communities from Guanajuato, Mexico - At.P.rz (SPAdes) (version 2) | ecosystem: Host-associated > Plants > Phyllosphere > Phylloplane/Leaf | place: Guanajuato, Mexico... | reverse complement strand
TCCTGGTGATCGGCTTCGAAGTGGTGGCGGCGGCGATCCGTCACCCGGCGCAGGTGGTCGGCGACGGCAAGCACAGCATCCGTGCGCTGATCGAAGCGCAGAGCCGTCGGCGCCAGGCCGCCACGGGCGGCGAGAGCCGCATTGCGCTGGACGACGAGACCGAACGTACGCTCAAAGACGCAGGCCTGGGTTACGAAGACATCCTCCCCGCCGGCCAACGCCTGGCCGTGCGCCGCACCGCCAACCTGCATACCGGCGGCACCCTGGAGGATGTCACCGAGCGCCTGCACCCGGTGCTGGCCGACGCCGCCGTGCGCGCCGCCCGCGCCCTGGAGATCCCGGTGGTCGGCCTGGACTTCATGGTCCGCGATGCCGAGCACCCGGACTACGTGATCATCGAAGCCAATGAGCGCGCCGGGCTGGCCAATCATGAACCGCAACCGACGGCCGAGCGCTTCATCGACCTGCTGTTTCCCCACAGCCGGCTACCAGCCTGAATTCATCGCGGGGCAAGCCCGCCCCCACGCCTGATCGCGTGGGGATGGGCGTGGTCCCGCGATAGGGCCTATTACCGCGTCAAGGAGCAATCCTCATGCCCGAACGACACCCCGAACCCGATCTTGACTACCTCAAACGCGTCCTGCTGGAAATGCTCGCCATCCCCAGCCCCACCGGTTTCACCGACACTATCGTGCGCTACGTCGCCGAGCGCCTGGATGAACTGGGCATCCCCTACGAGCTGACCCGCCGCGGCACCATTCGCGCCACCCTCAAGGGCCGCCAGAGCTCGCCCGACCGTGCCGTCTCGGCGCACCTGGACACCATCGGCGCCAGCGTTCGCCAGTTGCAGGACAACGGCCGCCTGGCCCTGGCACCGGTGGGCTGCTGGTCGAGCCGCTTCGCCGAGGGCAGCCGGGTCAGCGTGTTCACCGACACCGGCGTGTACCGCGGCAGCGTATTGCCGCTGATGGCCAGCGGGCACGCCTTCAACACCGCCATCGACCAGATGCCGATCAGCTGGGAGCATGTGGAGGTGCGCCTGGATGCCTACTGCACCACCCGCGCCGATGCTGAAGCACTGGACATCGCCATCGGCGACTTCGTCGCCTTCGACCCCTTGCCGGAGTTCACCGAAAGCGGCCATATCAGCGCACGTCACCTGGACGACAAGGCCGGTGTCGCTGCGTTGCTGGCGGCGCTCAAGGCCGTGGTCGAAAGCGGCCGGCAACCGCTGATCGACTGCCACCCGCTGTTCACCATCACCGAGGAGACCGGCTCGGGTGCCGCGGCCGCCTTGCCCTGGGACGTCAGCGAGTTCGTCGGCATCGACATCGCGCCGGTGGCACCGGGGCAGGCGTCCAGCGAGCACGCGGTGAGCGTGGCCATGCAGGACTCGTCCGGGCCCTACGACTATCACCTGTCGCGCCACCTGCTGAAACTGGCCGGCGACCGCGACCTGCCGGTGCGCCGCGACCTGTTCCGTTATTACTTCAGCGACGCCCACTCGGCGGTGACCGCCGGGCACGATATCCGCACCGCCCTGGTGGCTTTCGGCTGTGATGCCACCCATGGCTATGAGCGCACCCATATCGACAGCCTGGCGGCGCTCAGCCGGCTGCTCAGCGCCTACCTGCTCAGCCCACCGGTGTTCGCCAGCGACTCGCAGCCGGCCAGTGCTTCACTGGAGCGCTTCAGCCACCAGCTGGAGCACGATGCGCAGATGGAAAGCGACACCCGGGTGCCGGCGGTGGACAGCCTGGTGGGCAACAAGGGCTGAGAGTGATCTACGCCATCCGTGGGAGCGGCGCCGCGCCGCTCCCATACAGGCCGCCTGCGCCAATCGACTGCGCATGACGGACGATTTCACGTAGCATGCGCACATCTCCATCATCACTGCCCAAAACCCATGCTGATTCCCCACGACCAACTCGAAAGCGAAACCCTCACCCGCCTGATCGAGGACTTCGTCACCCGCGACGGCACCGACAATGGCGACGACACGCCGCTGGAAACACGGGTGCTGCGGGTACGCCAGGCGCTGGCCAAGGGGCAGGCGTTCATCCTGTTCGACCTGGAAAGCCAGCAATGCCAGTTGCTGGCCCGGCATGAAGTACCGCGGGAACTGCTCGAGTAACGGCTCATCAGGCTCGCTGCTTCTCCAGTTCCAGGGCCTTGATACGTTTGTAGACTTCTATCCGGTGCACCTCCACCTCTCGAGGTGCGCAGATGCCGAAGCGTACCTGGCCGTTCTCCACCGACATCACCTGAATCCTGATGCCCCCGTCAATGACGATGACCTCGCCCACTTCGCGTCCGATAACCAGCATCTCCGTTGCCTCTCGCTCAAGGGAAAATCGGAGACTGCCTCGCCAGCTTTCGCCTACTCAATCCTTCGCTGCAGAAATAGACATTTCCTACTTGCAAAGGTAAAGAAAGCCTACAGAAATTCTCTGATTAGTTAGCTTTACGTGACTTTGCCCGCATCTTGACCGCCATGTCCGCCATTTCCTCGTATAGCCGCTCAGGTGCCTGGCACTTGAGCTTCCAGGCTAGACGCCCGGCTTCATGGGGAAGGATCAGGAACTCGTCGGCAGCCACCCGCTCATGAATATATTCGGCGATGTCGGCCGCATTGATCGGCGAGCCTTCCAGCAACTTGCCCACTTGCGCCTTCATCGCCGGGTCCGGCCCACGGAACGAGTCGAGCAGGTTGGTCTGGAAGAACGACGGGCACACCACATGCACCGCCACCTCCACCTGGCGCAGCTCCACCAGCAGGCTTTCGGACAGCGCCAGCACACCGGCCTTGGCCACGTTGTAGTTGCTCATGCCCGGCCCCTGCATCAGCGCTGCCATCGAGGCGATGTTGATGATCCGCCCACGGCTGCGTTCGAGCTGTGGCAGGAACGCCTTGCAGCCCTTGACCACGCCCATCAGGTTGACCGCGATCTGCCAATCCCAGTCTTCCAGGGACAACTCGGCAAAGAAGCCACCCGAGGCTACCCCGGCATTGTTGACGATCACATCGACCCCACCGAGCTTTTCCTCGCAGGCCTGGGCCAGGGCGGTGAGCTGGCTGTAGTCGCGCACGTCGCAGCGCTGGGTGAAACCGTCGCCTCCAGCCTGGCGCACCAAGGCCAGGGTTTCGCGCAAGCCCGCCTCATTGACGTCTGCCAGGGCCAGCTGCCAGCCATCGCGGGCCCAGCGTAGGGCGATCTCGCGACCGAGGCCGGAGCCGGCGCCAGTGATCATCATTCGGTTGTGCATGGTGGAGCGCCTTGAACAGTGGGAATGGGCTGGAGTCTAGCCAGAACTCACAGGAGGGCGGTGCGGCATCAGGCTGCTGAATAGGCGGACATTGGGTTGTCATGAGACTGACTGTGAAGATGGTCATTACGCCAAGGCGATTGAATTTTTGTGCGAGGCCACCGGTCGGAAACAGTAAGCGGCCAGCAGTCCGCCCCAGCCCTTCCATTACGCAAGGACTCCACCATGACCACGATCCTCATCATCATCCTGATCCTGCTGCTGATCGGTGGCTTACCGGTCTTCCCTCACTCCCGCTCATGGGGTTACGGCCCGTCCGGCATCATCGGCGTGGTACTGGTGGTCCTGCTGATATTGTTGCTGCTCGGTCGGATCTGAGGCGGTTTGCCTGACAACGGCGCAGCCCGATCACGAGGCGTTGCACTTCAAGGCTAAGCTTTCGAAGGGCGTTTGCCAGGATAGCGATCGCCGGCTGCGTCGCCAGGCATTGATCCTCGACCACCTGGCAAGCCGCGATGAGTTTTTGCGCATGGACCATGCGCACAGCACCCTTGATCCGGTGCGCAAGCGCATGCGCACCTGGCAAGTCACGGCGCACGGCACATTGTCGCAGCGCGCGCAGATCATCGGTATTCGTATCGATCAACAGTTGCAAAAGCTCGCCCATGACCTCGCCATCACCGGCAGCCAAGCGTTCGAGCTCGGTAATTTCAAGGCCGGGTACACCGAGCCCATACTTGTCATGACTCCATAACAACGTTTGCAATTGGGTCATGGACAACGGCTTTGCCAGACAGTGATCCATGCCGGCAAGCAACCCTCGTTCCCTACCCGCATCGCAATGCCGAGCCGTGAGACCCACTATCAACGAGGGAAAAAACTTGCGGCGCAGCTCATGCAGTCGCAAGGCGCGAACCCACTGGCAACCCTTCAGGCCGCTTAAGTTCAGGCCGCTGAATATCACGTCGAACGGTGTCGCCAGACACAACCGCAACGCTTGTCGACCATCATCGACAAGAGCGACCGAGTGCCCCAATCGTTTCAACTGCAGCTCAAGCATGAGGCGACTTGCAGGGTGACCGTCCACTACCAGGATTTCGAGGCCTGTCGCACCTGACGGTGAATGATCGTGAAGCCCTGATTGTGACAAAGGCGGCTCAGTGGGTCATACAGGTATGGTTGTTTTCCGTCACCAACCGCACCCTGTTGCTGTTGCCTATGCCAACGCTCCCGTTCAGCATGGATACGTCCGAGTCCGGCATGGTGCCTGCTCATCGCGTCAGACCAGCCCATTGCGCCGGGCTATGTCCGCCATGTCGATGACCGAACCCACCTTCAGTTTCTCGATCAGTCGAGTCTTGTAGGTACTGATGGTCTTGTTGCTGAGCAACATGACTTCGCCAATGGCCTTGTTGCTCAGACCTCGTGCCAGGTGCTGCAGAATGATCAGCTCGCGGTTGGTCAGTGTGCCAAGCAGATACGGCTCGCTCGCCTCCAGCTCGCGTCGGTTGACTGAGCTCAGGGCGACATCCGGAAAGTAGGTATAACCGTCCAGTACCGCCATGATCGCCGTGCTCAGGATCTTCAGATCCTCAGTCTTGGAGACGAACCCTGAAGCGCCGGCCTTCATGCACCGCAGCGAGAAGTTTTCGGTCAACTGCGAGGTCAGCACCACCACCTTGGCCGGGCACGTCATCGCCTTTATTCGCGTGATCACCTCCAGGCCATCCAGGCCGGGCAGCAACAGGTCAAGGATCACGACATCAGGCTTGCGATCACGCGTCATGGCGACCGCGTCGATGCCATTGTCCGCTTGCCCGACTACCTCCAGGTTGTCCATACGCAACTGCATGCACACACTGGTGCGGATGAAGGGGTGGTCATCCACCACTAACGCTCTCGCTTTGTACACCGGACCCTCCCACGTTGGTGCGGCGCACTCCATAAGCCAGTCATTGCCCGACCACCACATCCCGGCGCTCAACGCCCTCATGCAGTTCGAACTGGTAAATGCGGCCGTCTGCCACGGTAAATTCACGGGTGCGCCCGGGTAACAAGTGATGCTTGATGGCTGCATCGCATGTGTCGCCGCTGCGATCGCACTGACGGAAATGATCCAGCACTACCGTGGCATTACCGTTGTTGCTGACCACCATGCGGCCATTGTTCTGCTCCACCGGCGTGTGGTAGCTGGCCTCGCTTGGCGTGACAAACAACAACGTTCCATATCCCGTCAGCACGTTGACCCCGGCCTTGAAGCTTTCCTTGTAGCGCTGTGTCTCAACCTCGCTCACGGCAAAACCGTCATTCTGCTCGGGCATCACCGGGATGAAGCGCAATCGGAAATAGCGTTCCTTTACCCGCTCGCCTCGGTACAGCAAACGAACAGCTTGCATGCCCCGTGCCGGTACGATCAGACGCGCCGGGCTGGCAATCAGACCGCGGGCTTCCATGGGCAGGGTCTCCTGGTCGACTTCACGGACTGTGCCATCGCTGTCGTAGACCAGCTCGGCCACGCTGACCTTGACGAACGCCGTGCTGTCACCGCTATTGCGCAAACGCTTGAGCAGTGTGCTGCGATCATCGACGAGGTAATCGTAGAGCCCTCCTACATTGAGCGCCGGTGCCGCCTGCAACGGCAGGGACAGCAACAGGCCAAGTAGGCTTAACACGTATGAACGGAGCGTCACGGCAAAGGTCCTCATGCACAAATGTTGAATCGATTGCTTGCAGCAGCGCATTGTTCACCCATGCGCCTGAGAGGAGCGGCTCGCCACTTCCTAAAAAGGTTGCAGAAATTTCCCAAGTGAATCTTCACCCTCAAAGGTCCGCATCAAACACCACTGTCACTTCACCTTGGTAAGTGGTGCCTGCATGGGCAGCCATTTCCTTGACCGCCGCCCCTCCCACCTGAAAATGCAGTTGCCCAGGTTGGTTGGTCAGCAGATGTTGTGGCAGGAAAACCGGCGCATCGAGCGCGCCGGTGGTCAACGGAATCCGTCGGGCGGCGGCACCCTCATGCTGGACGTTGCTCGGCAGCGACAGGCCGACCTCCAGCGGTACGGCATGATTCGTAACATTTCGAATGCCACAATGCATGCCCATGTCGAGCTCGCAGCGCTTGTAGACCTTGAACGGCCCCGTTGACCAGATCCTGAACGGCAGATCGCGCTCCAGCCTTGGCGGCAGGCCACGCCCGCCCAGGTAAGCCTGCCAGCCGCCCGGCGGCTCCAGCACAGCCCGATCGGATCCTGGAGGAAATCGCAGGTAGAGGTCGTGCCTGACGTCCAGCTCCAGATGGACGGTGAGTATCGAATCGTTGAAATCCACGGCACTGTTGCCAAAGGCAAAGTCGCCGTCGGCCCCCACCGTGAACTCCGTGGTGCCACGGTATGTCCCCTGGGGCATGCCAATTGGCCGGGGCATGATCAGCCTGTAGACCACACCGGCCAACCCGACATCACTCTCCACCTGATCGCCGATGGTTCCGTTTCTCGAGTCGCTGTAACAAGGCTGTGGAACGGAGGGATTGTTGACTGACCAGAGAAAACGTCCATAGGCTCCAAAGCTCCGACTCTCGCTGATCCGCAGCGCACACCCTCCTTCAATGTTGAAGATCGGCACCTCCGGTACGCCCCGCGTGCGCTGCAGCTCCAAGCTTACTTGCAGGAACTCGAGAGTGACCGAAAAGCTCTCGAACGTTGATTGATTGACCACCGTCACGGTTCGACGCGCGGGAAGTCTGACAAAAAAGCGGTCCCGCGGATCCGCCGCGCCTTGGCTGGTGGTCTTGCGAAAATCAATCGGCAAATCCACCGTGTCGACACTGCACATATGTGGCCATCGAGTGCAAAAACCCGCCGGGGGCGTCGTATTCTCGAAGTGCCCTGCCGCGTCGCCCAGATAACGAGCCGACAATGTCACTTGCGCAGCCCAAGCCGATGGCAAGCTGCTGGCGGCCAGGGCGAGCAGAAACACAACAGCATTTTTCATCAACTCTTTTCTCCTTGCGCCATCGGCTGGACTGCTGCCAGCCCTTCTTGCCCACAGGACAGGTCACCCACCAGCAGCACATCACCCTCGCGCTTGTGATCGGCAAGCTCCATCGACAGATTGCAGAGGGTCTGGCCGTCCCGGCGGACTTCCAGGGTTGGCGTTGACTGGCTCAACTGAACGGCGAAGTGCCCTCCAGCCTCACTGACACTGCGGCTCGCATGATTGATCACCATTGCACCAGACAAGGGTTGGCCCTGGTCATCGAGCAACCGCCCCAACACTGTGACCGTGCGCAACACGCGGACCTGCCGGAAGTCCACACCGCCACGGTTAAGGTGGTAATCAAGGCTGGACGGCTGGATGATGGCCGAGGGATCGTGAGCCTGGTCGAAATCGAACTGCACATGGCCGCTGCGGTACGCCGTCACCGGGATGACGTTGCGCCCAGGACGTAGCAAGGTACTCGCCCCCTGGAAATCGTCGGCACGCAGCGTTAGCTCGGGCAGGTCACTGGCGAGCTCGACAATAAGGCCGGCATCCTGCGCCTGCGGCTGCCCCGACATGGCCAGGCCAGCGGCGCTGAACGCCAACAGGCTCTGCAGGTTCAGACCCGCGCTGAGTTCGCCGTTGTAGGAAGACGACTGTACGTATGCATCCCCTTGCAGGTTCTGGTTGAGGAACTGGGCGTGGCCGGCGTAGCCGGTGCCGTAACGGTCCACCGTGAGCGTGCCGCCGACCGACTCCACCCCCTGCCAGTCGACATCCTGCTGATAGGACAGTGCAGCGTTCTGGTCACGGCCACCATCGCGGGCGGTTCGCGTGCCCAAGCTCGCTCCCAACCGACGCCCCGGCCCGCCCAGGCTCATGCTCAGGGTCACGTTGACCCCGCGGTTGCGCTGCTCACCGGAGCTGAGTGAGCCCGGACGATCGAACAGCGAAAATCGCCAGTTGGCCTCCGATCCCAGCAACTTCCCGTAGTACGCCCAGCCCAGATCGACCCCACTGCCACTGTTGGTACCGGTGCTATGGGCCAGACGCAGCGTGGCCGTGCTGCGTGGGCTGATACGGTGGTTGTAGGACAGCGACGTCTGCCGGCTCTCATCCTGCCCACGCAGCGCCTCGCGAACCGAAGCCGACGTATCGACGCGACTGCGGCTGTGGCTCAGCACCAACGAACCCTGATCGTGACGAAGCACGGCCTGCACGTCATAACCATCGCCTCGACCTTGGCTCTGATACAAATTGCCATACAGTTTGAGGCGATCCAGCGCGTCCCAATCCAGTGAGGTACCGTACTGCAAGGCTTCGTCGATGCGTTGCGCGGACAGCCCCAGAACCGCACGAGGATGCAGCAGGTAGTTGGCCATCACCCCGGCGGCCACGCTTTGCTCGCGCCCGTCATCCCAGTTGCTGAGCAATGTCTGCTGTTGCCCGAGGTAGGCGTTGTAACGCCAACGGTTGTCTGAATTACCCCAGTTGCTGGGCTTGTAGACGAACGCCTCGCTGCGTGAGCTCTCCTGGCCATCTTCGAGCAGGCGTATCTCGACTTCGTAGATTCCGCCCGGCAGCACCCGGGTATCGAGGGCTTGCAGCCCCGGTTGAACAGGTTGACTGTTGATCAACACACCATTGCGATAGATCTCGACCACTCCCGGACGGTTGGGTGTGACATAGATGGGGGTGCTACTGGGTTGGGCGTTCTCGATCAGCAGGCTGTCGCTGCTGCCCAACATGAGCCCCAAGGCTGTGTCAGGCATGCTGCCAAACAACCGCGGCTGTCGGCTCAGCCCCTGGGCAGACGGCGTGAAGTAACCCAGGCGGTAGAAATGTTCATCGCTTACCCGCTCGGCATAGAGCTGATCAAGGCGATGCCGGGTACCCTGGCGCTCGTCACTGCCGCGGTCGGCCTGGGCGTCGGCCAGCACCGTCCAGTTACCCACGCTGCCCTGCCCCTGCAGGACATAGCGCCCCGTGGTGTCGGCCGCGCTGCTCAGCACGTTGAGCTGGTTTCGCAGCAATAGTCCATAGCTGCCATGCTCAGGTTGCTGGTGATACCTGGCCTGTCCGCCTTGATGTTCGACATCACGGGTCAACAGCGACAGTTGCGAGTTGACCAGGCTGTAATGCACGGCCCGCAGCCCATCGACACAGTCCCGGACACAGGCGCCCAACGGTCGCCCGCTTGCCAGCCGCTCTTGCCAGCGGCGGCGGATGACCGCGGGCTCCCGGCTGTCCTGGACATCGGTGAATTCGAGCAGTTGGACCTGCTGGTCACGCGATAACAACACCATCGCATCACCCAGGTAGCGGCCGTCGAGGTCGACCCGGACCGCCAGGGGCACATCGAAGAAGTGCTCCTCGAATTCCCGTGGCAGGCCTTGGGTCGGTATCACGGTCGCCAGCCGCCCCGTCGCGGTCTCGGCAATGACCGGACGCGCCAGGCAGGCAAGGAACGCCAGCCCGCCATAGAGGCAGGCCCGAGAGAGAGGAAAGTTTGCCATGAAAGCCTGCATGCAGCCCCGACTCGCCCCAGGCAAGCAATGCCTCAGGGCGAAGGGGGGCGAGAGAGAAAGTAGCTATTGACCCAAAAGGGTCAAGGCGCGGCGGTTTCAAAGACCATGCTGACCAACCCTTGGTAGCTGCCAGGCACATAGCTGCCACTGCTGGCGGGCAATGCGGCGATCTGGAAGCCGACCACCGCCCCCGCGTTGGCCTGGGCCTCGCTGATCACTTCGGAGGAGGTGGTGGTAAGGGAGGTACCGGCGACCTTGACATCAAGATCGATCCCATCGGCGCCGCTGGAAATCACGGCGGGCGACAGCAGGTAGGCAGCGATCGGACCGATGGTGCTCTTGACCTGCAGTTGTTTGTCGATGGTAGAGAAGGACTGCTGGTTCGAATTCCACATCAGTTCCTGCGGATCGTTCATCCAGTTGCCACCGACCGGCTCGACAAAGAAGGCGGCAGTGGGAACAGTAGCGATCACCTGAACCTGTTTCTCGACCGGATCGGCGGCCATGGCCGAACCCGCAACCAAGAGAGCGAGCGGAAGGGCAACAAACAAAGCTTTCACGGATGAATCTCCTATCGATCAATAGCTGAACAACGCCAGCCAGGGAAAACCAAGACGGCGACTTGCCGCTGGTGATAGGGATTATTCGTATTTGTACGGCGCCAGCCTTTAGGACCGATCCGAGCCACGCTAGGAAAATTCCCAGGGACCTGTAGCCCTTCCAAAAAACATCAACGCCCCGGCATTGGCCGGGGCGTTGATGTTCACCTCGAAACTATCAGTGCGATACCGCGCCACTGGCCCCCAGGCCGGTCTGCGAACGCACGAACTGCGGGAAGAACAGCGCACGTTCGTTCTCGGCGGCCTTGGACTTGTCGGTGACCGAGAAGAACCAGATGCCGGCGAAGGCGATGATCATCGAGAACAGTGCCGGGTACTCGTACGGGTAGATGGCTTTCTCGTGACCGAGGATCTGCACCCAGATGGTCGGGCCGAGGATCATCAGGCCCACCGCGCTGACCAGGCCCATCCAGCCACCGATCATGGCGCCGCGGGTGGTCAGTTTCTTCCAGTACATCGAAAGCAGCAGCACCGGGAAGTTGCAGCTGGCAGCGATGGAGAAGGCCAGGCCGACCATGAAGGCGATGTTCTGCTTCTCGAACAGAATCCCTAAGCCGATCGCCAGCACGCCCAGGGCGACGGTGGTGATCTTCGACACGCGGATCTCGTCCTTGTCGTTGGCCTTGCCCTTGCGCCAGACGCTGGCGTACAGGTCATGGGACACCGCCGAGGCACCGGCCAGGGTCAGGCCCGCGACCACCGCGAGGATGGTGGCGAAGGCCACTGCCGAGATGAAGCCGAGGAACACGCTGCCACCCACGGCGTCGGCCAGGTGCACCGCCGCCATGTTGTTGCCGCCGATCAGGGCGCCGGCGGCGTCCTTGAAGTCGGGGTTGGTGCTGACCAGCAGGATCGCGCCGAAGCCGATGATGAAGGTCAGAATGTAGAAGTAACCGATGAAACCAGTGGCGTAGAGCACGCTCTTGCGGGCTTCCTTGGCGTCACTGACGGTGAAGAAGCGCATCAGGATGTGCGGCAGGCCGGCGGTACCGAACATCAGCGCCAGGCCCAGCGAGAACGCCGAGATCGGGTCCTTGACCAAGCCACCCGGGCTCATGATCGCCTCACCCTTGGCATGCACCTTGATCGCCTCGGAGAACAGGGTGTTGAAGTCGAAGCCGACGTGCTTCATCACCATCAGCGCCATGAAGCTGGCGCCGGACAGCAGCAGCACCGCCTTGATGATCTGCACCCAGGTAGTGGCCAGCATGCCGCCGAACAGCACGTACAGGCACATCAGGATACCAACCAGGATCACCGCCACATGGTAGTCCAGGCCGAACAGCAGCTCGATGAGCTTGCCAGCACCCACCATCTGGGCGATCAGGTAGAACGCCACCACCACCAGCGAACCGGAAGCCGACAGGGTGCGGATTTCCTTCTGCCCAAGGCGATACGAGGCAACGTCAGCAAAGGTGTACTTGCCCAGGTTGCGCAGACGTTCGGCAATCAGGAACAGGATGATCGGCCAGCCGACCAGGAAACCGATGGAATAGATCAGGCCGTCGTAGCCCGAGGTGAACACCAGCGCGGAAATACCCAGGAACGAGGCCGCCGACATGTAGTCACCGGCGATCGCCAGGCCGTTCTGAAAACCGGTGATCTTGCCGCCGGCGGCATAGTAGTCGGCCGCCGACTTGTTGCGCTTGGAGGCCCAGTAGGTAATACCCAGGGTGAAGGCGACGAAGGCCACGAACATGGCGATGGCAGCGACGTTCAGCGGTTGTTTCTGCACCTCGCCGGTCAGGGCATCGGCGGCCCACACGGCGGGTGCGAAGGCACCGCAGGCCAGGACGGCCAGGGTTTTGGCGTGTCGGATCATTGCTTGGCCTCCTCGAG
>Ga0209370_1002736_pt1 | contig 12237 bp, 11 predicted proteins | sample AgamicAtPrz_FD_187164 | JGI IMG/M metagenome (GOLD analysis project Ga0209370, IMG submission 187164) | Agave microbial communities from Guanajuato, Mexico - At.P.rz (SPAdes) (version 2) | ecosystem: Host-associated > Plants > Phyllosphere > Phylloplane/Leaf | place: Guanajuato, Mexico... | reverse complement strand
ACCGTAAACCACCAAGGCCAGTCTGAAACTCCCGCATCCTATCTGGGAGACAGGCAATGGCTCGTGATTACGACGGTACTTACCAACCCAGCGCCAAGGCTCGCAAGCAGCAGGAAAAGGATCAGCGCCGCATGGAATACCGCCGCGCGATCGAAAGCTATTGCGACCAACGTCAATTGCTGCGCGACCTCGTGGACTACCCCGAGTTGCAGGACCTCACGGTGTGGCAGGCGTCTGCGGCAACTTCCCCGAAAAGCGCTCAACCAGGCCGCTGATCAGCGCACGTTCGCCGCGGATGAACGCCAGGAAGGCCAAGGCAACCGGTGATTGCCGTTTGGCCTTGGACTGCACCACGCACCAGCTGCGGTACAGCGGCAGCTCCTCCACCGGAAGCTCCTTCAGCACACCGGTGGCCAGTTCAAGGTTGACGGCATGGCGGGTAAGCAGGGCAATACCCAGGCCGGCGATCACGCATTCACGCTGGGCGTCGGCCGAGGCCACTTCCAGGGTCTGGGTAAAGTGCACGCGCTTGTCCTTGAAGTATTCCTCGCAAGCCTTGCGCGTACCGGAACCTTGTTCGCGAACCAGCAGGGTATGAGGCTCCAGGTCCTGCAGGCGCAGCTGTTCCAGTTTGCACAACGGGTGTTCGGGCGGGGCCACCGCGACGATCGGGTTGTTGAGGAACGGCAGAAACTCCAGGCCCATGTCCTGCGGCACCATGGACATGATGATCAGGTCGTCGCGGTTGTCCGAAAGGCGGCGGATGGCCTGGGCCCGGTTGACCACCGTCAAGGTCAGGTTGACCTCCGGGTGGCGCTGTTTGAAGGCGGCGAACAGGTGGGGCACGAAGTACTTGGCACTGGACTCGATCGCCAGCTTCAGCTGCCCCTGGAGTGAGCCCTGCATGTCCGACAATTGCATGTCCAGGCTCTCCAGACGGCCGAAGATATCGCGGCTGGCGCGTTGCAGGGCTTCTGCCGCTTCGGTCAGGTAGAGCTTCTTGCCAACGTACTCGAACAGCGGCTGACCGATCAGCTCTTCCAGCTGGCGGATCTGTAGACTAACGGCGGGTTGTGTCAGCGCCATCTCTTCCGCAGCACGGCTGTACGAGCGCAAATCACACACCTCGTTGAAGATCTGCAATTGACGCAATGTCATACGCATCAAAGACTTACGCATTTTAACCCGCCCTTCGGCAACACCTTGTTACCGCACTATAAGCTTTTACTAATACAGCCTCTAACAAATATTGATTTTTGTTTATCAACCTACAGCGCTAGGGTGAATGTGCGACTGGCCAGCGACGCCTGGTCACGCGCCGACCGGTAGAACCGGCTCGACTGTTCCTACGGCTTTGGGAAGACTCCAGTGATAAAAAAAATCCTGATCGCCAACCGAGGTGAAATCGCAGTTCGGATCGTGCGCGCCTGCGCCGAGATGGGCATTCGCTCGGTGGCGATCTATTCCGACGCCGACCGGCATGCGTTGCACGTCAAGCGCGCCGACGAAGCCCACAGCATCGGTGCCGAGCCGCTGGCTGGCTACCTGAACCCGCGCAAGCTGGTCAACCTGGCGGTGGAAACCGGCTGTGATGCCTTGCACCCGGGCTATGGTTTCCTGTCGGAAAACGCCGAGCTGGCAGAGATCTGCGCCGAACGCGGGATCAAGTTCATTGGCCCGGCCGCCGACGTCATTCGCCGCATGGGCGACAAGACCGAAGCTCGCCGTACCATGATCGCCGCCGGCGTGCCGGTGACGCCGGGCACCGAAGGTAACGTTGCCGACATTCACGAAGCCTTGAGTGAAGGTGACCGCATCGGTTACCCGGTCATGCTCAAGGCCACCTCTGGCGGTGGTGGGCGTGGTATCCGCCGTTGCAACAGCCGCGAAGAACTGGAACAGAACTTCCCTCGCGTCATCTCCGAGGCCACCAAGGCCTTTGGCTCGGCCGAAGTATTCCTGGAAAAGTGCATCGTCAACCCCAAGCACATCGAGGCGCAGATCCTCGGTGACAGCTTTGGCAACGTGGTGCACCTGTTCGAGCGCGATTGCTCGATCCAGCGCCGTAACCAGAAGCTCATCGAAATTGCCCCAAGCCCGCAGCTCACCCCCGAGCAGCGTGCCTACATCGGTGATCTCGCGGTACGTGCCGCCAAGGCGGTGAACTACGAGAACGCCGGTACCGTGGAGTTCCTGCTCGCCGATGGCGAGGTGTACTTCATGGAAATGAACACCCGGGTGCAGGTGGAGCACACCATCACCGAGGAAATCACCGGTATCGATATCGTCCGTGAGCAGATCCGCATCGCCTCGGGCCTGCCGCTGTCGGTGAAGCAGGAAGACATCCAGCACCGCGGCTACGCGCTGCAGTTCCGGATCAACGCCGAAGACCCGAAAAACAACTTCCTGCCCAGCTTCGGCAAGATCACCCGTTACTACGCCCCAGGTGGCCCGGGCGTGCGTACCGACACGGCGATCTATACCGGCTACACCATTCCACCGTTCTACGACTCCATGTGCCTGAAGCTGGTGGTCTGGGCATTGACCTGGGAAGAAGCCATGGACCGCGGCCTGCGGGCCCTGGACGACATGCGCGTGCAAGGGGTGAAGACCACCGCCGCGTACTATCAGGAAATCCTGCGCAATCCCGAATTCCGTAGCGGCCAGTTCAATACCAGCTTCGTCGAAAGCCACCCCGAACTGACCAACTACTCGATCAAGCGCAAACCCGAAGAGCTGGCCCTGGCCATCGCCGCCGCCATCGCCGCCCACGCAGGCCTGTGAGGAACCCCATAATGTCCAAGAAAATTCACGTAACCGACACGATCCTGCGCGACGCCCACCAGTCCCTGCTGGCCACCCGCATGCGTACCGAAGACATGCTGCCGATCTGCGACAAGCTCGACAAGGTCGGCTACTGGTCGCTGGAAGTCTGGGGCGGTGCCACCTTCGACGCCTGCGTGCGCTTCCTCAAGGAAGACCCGTGGGAGCGCCTGCGCAAGCTGCGTGCAGCGCTGCCCAACACGCGCCTGCAAATGCTGCTGCGCGGCCAGAACCTGCTGGGCTACCGCCACTACAGCGACGATGTGGTCAAGGCTTTCGTCGCCAAGGCCGCGGTCAACGGCATCGACGTGTTCCGCATCTTCGACGCCATGAACGACGTGCGTAACCTGCGCGTGGCCATCGAAGCGGTCAAGGCTGCCGGCAAGCACGCCCAGGGCACCATCGCCTACACCACCAGCCCGGTGCACACCATCGAAGCCTTCGTCAACCAGGCCAAGCAGATGGAAGCCATGGGTTGCGACTCGGTGGCGATCAAGGACATGGCCGGCCTGCTGACCCCGTACGCCACCGGCGAACTGGTCAAGGCGCTGAAGGCCGAGCAGTCGCTGCCGGTGTTCATCCACTCCCACGACACCGCCGGCCTGGCCGCGATGTGCCAACTGAAGGCCGTGGAAAACGGCGCCGACCACATCGACACCGCCATCTCCAGCTTCGCCTGGGGCACCAGCCACCCGGGCACCGAGTCGATGGTTGCCGCGCTCAAGGGCAGCGAGTTCGACACCGGCCTGGACCTGGAACTGCTGCAGGAAATCGGTCTGTACTTCTACGCCGTGCGCAAGAAGTACCACCAGTTCGAGAGCGAGTTCACCGCCGTGGACACCCGCGTGCAGGTCAACCAGGTGCCGGGCGGCATGATTTCCAACCTGGCCAACCAGCTCAAGGAGCAAGGCGCGCTCAACCGCATGAACGAAGTGCTGGCAGAGATCCCGCGGGTGCGTGAAGACCTCGGCTTCCCGCCGCTGGTGACCCCGACCTCGCAGATCGTCGGCACCCAGGCGTTCTTCAACGTGCTGGCTGGCGAGCGTTACAAGACCATCACCAACGAGGTGAAGTTGTACCTGCAAGGCGGCTATGGCAAGGCCCCGGGTGTGGTCAACGAACAACTGCGGCGCCAGGCGATCGGCAGCGAGGAGGTGATCGACGTACGCCCGGCCGACCTGCTGAAGCCGGAAATGGCCAAGCTGCGTGCCGACATCGGTGCCTTGGCGCGTTGTGAAGAAGATGTGCTGACTTACGCCATGTTCCCTGACATTGGCCGCAAGTTCCTCGAGGAACGCGAAGCTGGCACCCTGACGCCCGAAGTCTTGCTGCCAATTCCCGAGGCGGGCGCAGTCGCGTCTCATGGCGGCGAAGGTGTGCCGACCGAGTTCGTCATCGACGTGCACGGCGAAACCTACCGCGTCGACATCACCGGTGTAGGCGTGAAGGCCGAAGGCAAGCGTCACTTCTACCTGTCGATCGACGGCATGCCGGAAGAGGTGGTGTTCGAGCCACTCAACGAATTCGTCGGCAGCGGCAGCAGCAAGCGCAAGCAGGCCAGCGCTCCGGGCCACGTCAGCACCACCATGCCGGGCAACATCGTGGATGTGCTGGTCAAGGAAGGCGACATGGTCAAGGTCGGCCAGGCCGTGCTGATCACCGAAGCCATGAAGATGGAAACTGAAGTGCAGGCGGCCATCGCCGGCAAGGTCGTGGCCATTCACGTGGCCAAGGGCGACCGCGTGACGCCGGGCGAGATCCTGATCGAGATCGAAGGCTGAAATAAGCCTTCATCTACAAGTGGTTAACCTCTGGGGAGCGGATGCTCCCCTTTTTTTCGTGTGCGCTCGACCGGCCTCTTTGGGATCGGGTTCATCCGGAAGAGGCCGGTTGCGGCAATACCCCCTCAGCCTTTGCGACAGGCCTCAAGGGTCTCGACCTGGCCCGTCGGTAGCTGGTTTTCCTCGCTCAGCCAGCGCTCGAACCCGGCAGCCACTGCTGGCCACTCGTCATCGGTTATCGAATACCAGGCGGTATCGCGGTTGTGCTTCTTCACCACCAGGTGCTTGCGGAACACCCCTTCGTAGACAAAACCAAACCGCTCCGCCGCTCGCTTGGAACGGGCGTTGGCGTTGTTGCACTTCCATTCCAGCCGGCGGTTGCCCAGGGCAAAGGCCAGTTTGCCCAGCAGGTACACGGCCTCGGTGCCCTTGGGTGTGCGCTGCATGGCGGCGCCGAAGGCGACGTGGCCGATTTCGATGCGGCCATGCTCGGGCACGATCGACATCAGGCTGAGAATGCCCTGGGCCTGCCCGCCAAAGCGGTCGATGACCGTATAGCACAGTGGGTCGCGGCCGGCGGCGTGGCCTTCCAGCCAACGGTCGAAGGCGCCACGTTCGGCAAACGGGCCGTAGGGCAGGTAGTCCCACAGTGCGGGGTCGGCAGCCGGGCCTTGCAGCACTTCCCAAAGATCATCGCCATGGCGCGCCGGGTCGAGCTTTTCCAGGCGGATGAAACGGCCATCGATGGGGTCGGCGTTGGGCGTGGCGGCGGGTAGCCAGTTCAATGTGTCAGTCATGGCTGGCCTACAACCCTTTGCGGAACTGGATGAAGCCGGATCGCTCGGCAACCTGCTGGTACAGGCTGATGGCGGTGGCGTTGGTCTCGTGGGTCAGCCAGTGCACCTTGCTGCAGCCGGCGGCCTTGGCCGCTGCGTAGACGTGTTCGATCAGCTGGCGACCGATGCCCAGGCCGCGTTGCGTGCTGCCCACGTACAGGTCCTGCAGGTAGCAGGCGTTGGCGATGCTCCAGTTGGTGCGATGGTAGATGTAGTTGACCATGCCCACCGCCTCGCCATCGACCCAGGCCAGCGCTGAACACGTCGGTTCGTTCGGGTCGAGCAGGCGTTGCCAGGTACTGAGGCTGACCTCATCGGCCAGTTCCGTTTCATAAAAGTGCAAATAGGCCTGCCACAAGGCAAGCCAGGCAGCATGGTCCTGGGCAGTGACAGGACGCAGGGTGACGCTGGGCATGGGCTATTCCTTCAGAGTTGGCGCATGTGCGCCGCGAGTTGGTTATCCAGGTAATCAGGGCTGGCGCTCAGGCCTTCACGCACCCCGGCAATGTCCTGCCCCGAGCGGTTCTGGCTGAGCTTGCGCGCGCCTTGCAGGCGAGCGATGGGCAAGCGTATGCCGACAATGGCACGGAGCATGCCCTCGATATAGTCTGCCGGGGCGTCAGAGACTTTCCACGGTTCGCTGCGGCCGTGTTCGTGACGTTCGGTCAGGCGGCTCACGATAGCCAGCAGCGCTGGGCCATCGTGGAGCACTTCGGCAATGCCATAGGCATGCACGGCCAGGTAGTTCCAGGTCGGCACCACCCTTGGATTGTCAGCTTTGCTCGGATAGTAGCTGGGGCTGACATAGGCGTCGGCGCCGGGAAACACCAGCAGGGCCTCGGCACCTTGTGCCAGGTCCTGCCATTGCTGGTTGGCCCGGGCCAGGTGGGCATAGACGGTGCCGAGCTCGCCTTCGCTGGTATCGATCAGCACCGGCAGGTGGGTTGCCAGCAGGCCATGCTCGCCGTGGCTGACCAGCATGGCCAGGCGGGTTTCGTGCATGTGCTGATGCAGGCGACCGAGGTCGTGTTCCTGGTGGGGTTTGCTGTTGTACATGCCGGTTTCCTTGTGCAATGGCTCCATCCTAGGCAGGCTATTGGTTCCGGGTAAGAGCCATTGACTGCTGTTTTTATAGGTCCAATGCCATGAACGAGCAGACCCTTGTGTTGCCTTTTGACCCTGCCGGGATTGTGCTGGACCGACGTCTTGGGCTCAGCCAGCAGTTGTACCAGGCATTGCGGGGGCGGATTCTGGACGGGCGTCTGCGTAGCGGCACGCGGTTGCCGGCTACCCGCGACCTGGCTGGCATGCTGGCGCTATCACGCAACAGCGTGGTGCGGGCCTATGATCAGCTGTATGCCGAGGGTTTCATCGAAAGCCGGGTCGGTGACGGCACTTATGTCAGCCAGCTTCCAAAACTATCCACACAATTGTCCACAGGGTTATCCCGTAGCTTATCAACAGGGTTATCCACATTTTCTGTACAGGTCACTGAGGATACATACAGCCTGACCTGTGCCAGCGAACCGTTGCGACGGCTCGAAAGTCACCATCTGCCGCCGCCGAGAACAGGCGCACCACGAGCGTTTCGGCTCGGTATTCCAGCCTTCGATTTGTTCCCTTTCGACGTCTGGGCCAAGCTGCAGGCGGGCTTCTGGCGCAATCCAGACCCCGCGCAGTTGGGTTACGGCGACCCGGCTGGCGAGCCGCTGCTGCGCGAACTGATCGCCGCCTACCTGCGTAGCTCGCGTGGGCTCAGCTGTGCCGCTGAACAAATTGTGATCACCAGTGGTGCACAGCAGGCCATCAGCCTTTGTGCACAGTTGCTGTTGCAGCCGGGAGATGGCGTGGCTGTGGAAAACCCGGGTTACCGTGCGGCCGGGCACGCTTTTGCGCTGGCCGGTGGCAGGTTGCATGGTGTGCCGGTGGACGAGGACGGCATGAACTGCCAGCGGCTCGGGCAACTGAGCGATTGCCGGCTCGCCTACGTCACCCCGGCGCACCAGTACCCGACCGGGGTGACCATGAGCCTGGCGCGGCGCCTGGAATTGCTGGCCTGGGCCGAGCGCAGTGGCGGCTGGATCATCGAAGACGACTATGACGGTGAGTATCGCTACAGCGGCGCGCCCTTGGCCCCGCTGGCCTCGCTCGATCGGACCGGGCGGGTGCTGTATGTCGGTACCTTCGGCAAGATCGCCTTTCCGGCAATGCGCCTTGGCTACCTGGTGCTGCCGCCGTCGCTGGTGCAGGCGTTCAGCCAGGGCAGGGCACTGGCGATGCGACACTCGGAAGTCAGTAGCCAGTGCGTGATGGCTGAATTCATGGCGCGAGGGCACTTCCAGCGGCATATCCGGCGCATGCGCAAGGCGGCCTTGAGCCGGCGCAACGTGCTCAAGGCCGGTTGGCCTGTGGGTATTCCGGGTTTAGCCAGCATGCCGGAAGTGGCGGCAGGGCTGCACGTCAAGGTGGATGTGGATAACTTTGCCCTGGAGCAAGAACTGGTGGCCAGGGCGGAGGGTGTCGGAGTGGAGGTGACGCCGCTGAGTCATTTCTGGCTCGCGGACAGTTCCGTGCCTGTGGATAAGCGGGCAGGGCTGGTGCTCGGGTTCGCGGCGGTGCCGGAGGGTGAGATTGCCGAGGCTTTGCTGAAATTGCGCAAGGCTTGGCGGTCGCTTCGCGGGTAAACCCGTTCCCACAGGATCCGCACCTTGGGCCAGTGCTATGCCTGTGGGGAGCGGGCTTGCCCGCGAAGCAGGCGACTCAGGTACCGGACTTGATCCGCGTCCAGGCCCGGGTGCGCGCCCGCTCGGCATCCCGCGCCAATGGCTTGAGGGTATACAGCTTGGTCATCGCCTCCGCCGTCGGGTACAGGTTGGGGTTGTTGCGAATCGCCGGGTTCACCTTGTCGGTGGCATCCTTGTTGGGGTTCGGGTAGCCGACAAAATCGCTGATCGGCGCAATGACCTCAGGCCGCAGCAGGTAGTTGATGAATGCATGCGCATCTTCCGGGTTGGCTGCATTCTTCGGTATTGCCAGCATGTCGAACCAGATCGGCGCACCTTCCTTGGGCAGGCGCATGTCCACCACCACGCCATTCTTCGCATCGCGGGCGCGGTTGGCGGCCTGGGAGAAGCTGCCGCTGTAGCCGACCGCTACGCAGATATCACCGTTGGCAATGTCCGCCATGTATTTCGAGGAGTGGAAATAAGTGATGTAGGGGCGGATTTTCAGCATCAGTGCCTCGGCTTGCTTGTAGTCGGCCGGCTTGTCGCTGTTAGGCGGCAGGCCCAGGTGCTGCAGGGCCAGTGGCAGGATCTCCGATGGCGAGTCGAGCAGCGCCACACCACACTGCTTGAGCTTGGCGATGTTCTCTTCCTTGAAGATCAGGTCCCAGCTGTCGACCGGTGCGTCGTCGCCGAGCACCGCTTTGACCTTGGCCGGGTTGAAGCCGATCAGCACGGTACCGTACATGTAGGGCACGGCAAACTTGTTGCCCGGGTCGTTGGCTTCGATCAGCTTCATCAGGGCCGGGTCCAGGTGTTGCCAGTTCGGCAGCTTGCTGCGGTCCAGGGGCTGGAACACCCCGGCTTCGATCTGCTTGGCGAGGAACACGTTGGACGGCACCACCACGTCATACCCGGAGTTACCGGTGAGCAGCTTGGCTTCCAGCGCCTCGTTGGTGTCGAAGATGTCATAGATCAGCTTTACACCGCTGTCCTTCTGGAACTCGGTGAGGGTCTGCGGGGTGATGTAGTCGAACCAGTTGTATACCCGCAGGGTGCGCTGTTCGGCCTGGGCCTGCAGGGCGCCGGTGAACAGGGTGGCAGCGATGAACGGGGCGAGCAGACGCTTGAGTCGAAGCATTTACCGGGCTCCTGTCTGGCTGCGCTGGAAGCCTTCCAGCACATTGACCGCGTTGATACCGATTTCTTCCACAGCGTAGCCGCCCTCCATCACGAACAGGGTCGGCTTGCCGAGTTGCGCGATGCGCTTGCCCATCTCCAGATAGTCCGGGCTGTCCAGCTTGAACTGCGAGATCGGGTCGTCCTTGAAGGTGTCCACGCCCAGCGAAATCACCAGTACGTCGGCGTCATAGGCGGCGATGCGCTGGCACGCGTCCTCCAGGGCAGCGCTCCAGGCAGCCCAGTCGCTGCCGGCGGGCAGTGGATAGTTGATGTTGCAGCCCTCTCCGGCACCCTCGCCGGTTTCGTCGGCATAGCCGAGGAAGAACGGGAATTCGTCCTGCGGGTCGCCATGGATCGAAGCGAAGAACACATCCTCGCGGTGATAGAAGATGTCCTGGGTGCCATTGCCATGGTGGTAGTCGACGTCAAGGATGGCGACCTTGCGTCGACCCTGGTCGAGGAACGCCTGGGCGGCGATGGCGGCGTTGTTCAGGTAGCAATAACCGCCCATGACTTCGCCGGCGGCGTGGTGCCCTGGCGGGCGGCACAGGGCAAAGGCCGAATGGGCACCCTGCTGGATGGCGGCCTGGGCGGTGAGGGCCACCTGGGCGGCGCTGTAGGCAGCCTGCCAGGTACCGGCGGTGATCGGTGCCCCGGCATCGAAGCTGTAGTAGCCCAGCTCACCGTGCAGGCCGCTGGGCTTTTTCTGGCGCAGGGTGCGGGCAGGCCAGGTAAACGGCAGCAGGTCACCTTCCTGGCCCAGTGCCGCCCAGCGCGCCCAGGCGCCTTCGAAGAAGTCCAGGTAGGCGGCGCTGTGGATGCGCAGCAGTGGCGCGCGGCCGAAGTCGGTGGGGCTCTGGATGTCGCCAAGGTTGCGCTTTCTAACCTGTTCGAGCACGTGGTCGGCGCGCGACGGCATTTCGAAGCAGGGCATCAGCTTGCCGTCTATCAGCTCGCAGCGGCCATGATGCAGGCGGTGGTCATCGGAATAGATCGTCAGCATTGTTGTTCTCCCTTGGACACTGGCGTGGGCCCATTTTCAAGGCGGAAGCCAGTGGGGAGAACGACACAAACGGCCAAAAGGGGATCGATGTGGCCAAGGTGGTTGGCCAGGCGTTTTGTGCGGGTTTGTCCGCGGGCCCGCCCCGCGAACAAATTGCTACAGATCAACCGCGAAAATGGCTGGGTGCGACGCCACTCCAGCGTTGGAAGGCATGCCGGAAGCTGGCGGTTTCGCTGAACCCCAGCGCCTCGGCAATCCGGTAGATCGGCATCTGCTCGTCAGCCAGCAGCTGCTTGGCCCGCTCGAACCTCAGTTCATCCAGCAGTTGTTGATAACTGCTGCCCAAGGCTTGCAAATGCCGACGCAGGGTACGGGATGAACAGTTCATCTGCCGCGCCAGCCCCTCCAGCCCGGGTGCTGCGTCCAGTTGCTGTGCCAGCAGCTGGCGAATCCGCCCCAGCCAGGCCTGGCGGCCAGTGAACTCCAGGTTCAGGCGCCGGCAGCGTTCGCTCATGGCCTTGTGGGTGATCGGGTCGGCCAGCGGCAGCGGCATGTCCAGCCAGCGCCGTTCGAAAGCGAAGGCATTGTCCTCGGCGTCGAAGCCGACCGGGCACTGGAATGCACCGGCATAAAGCGTGTGGTAGCTGGGCCGAGGGTGTTCGAAGCGGGCGCCGAGCAGCGGCAGTGGGCGTCCGAGCAGGTCGTCGCAAATGACTTTCAGCGATACCAGGCAGAACTCGGCATTGAAGGCGGTCAGTGCCGGGCTGTCATGGCACTCGCTGGCGCTGAACCAGACCCGCTGGCCATCGTCGAGCAAACGCAGCTTGAAGACTGTTCCCAGCAGTGCCGGATACTGCAACGCCAGGCGCAAGGCGTCACCCAAAGTGGCACTGGAGAGCAGGGCGTAACCGAGCATGCCGTAGCACGACACATGCATGCGCCGGCCCAGTTCCAGGCCGATGTCCTCGCGCCGGGCAACGGCGTTGGCGCATACCTGCAGTTCCTGCTGGGTGGTGATGCGCGCATCGGCATGCCCCAGGTCTGCCGGGCCGATACCGCTGCCGGCCAACAGCGCCGACGCCTCGCAACCGTCTGCCTGGAAGACGTTGAGGATCAGCGAAACCGCGTTGAGGGTAGTCAGGTGGCTGTGCAGCATGCTGGGTAATCCCGTTGGCCTGGGATGCATTTTGGAGCAAGTTGTGTGCCGATATCCCGAGGGCTGCGCAGGAACCGCGGAATCCGCAGGCAAAAAAAAGGCCCGAAGCATAGGCTCGGGCCTTGTAAAGGTTGAGAGGTGTCTAGTCCCTCGACCTGGTGAGAGTGTTTACAGCGCCCTGGTTACGCCTTCAGCGGAACCAGACGGGGAGCGATCATGTTTTCCGGGCGCAGGATGTCGTCGAGCATCGCGTCGTCCAGCAGCTTCTCCTCGCGCACCAGTTCCAGCACGCCGCGGCCGGTTTCCAGGGCAACGCGGGCGATACGGGTGGCATTTTCGTAGCCGATGTACGGGTTCAGGGCGGTGACCAGGCCGATCGAGTGTTCGACCAGTTCACGGCAGCGCTGTTCGTTGGCAGTGATGCCGACGATGCAGTGCTCGCGCAGCATGTCCATGGCGCGCTGGAGCAGGCGGATCGAGTCGAAGATCTTGTAGGCGATCAGCGGTTCCATCACGTTCAACTGCAGCTGGCCACCTTCAGCGGCGACGGTCAGGGCCAGGTCGTTGCCCATGATGGCGAAGGCCACCTGGTTGACCGCTTCCGGAATAACCGGGTTGACCTTGCCTGGCATGATCGAGCTGCCTGGCTGACGCGCTGGCAGGTTGATCTCGTTGATGCCGGTGCGCGGGCCGCTGGACAGCAGGCGCAGGTCGTTGCAGATCTTCGACAGCT
>Ga0209370_1002735_pt1 | contig 12239 bp, 13 predicted proteins | sample AgamicAtPrz_FD_187164 | JGI IMG/M metagenome (GOLD analysis project Ga0209370, IMG submission 187164) | Agave microbial communities from Guanajuato, Mexico - At.P.rz (SPAdes) (version 2) | ecosystem: Host-associated > Plants > Phyllosphere > Phylloplane/Leaf | place: Guanajuato, Mexico... | reverse complement strand
TCGACGACGTACCAGCGGCATTGCCGGCGTTGTCGCGGGCAGCCAAACTGCAAAAGCGCGCGGCCACGGTCGGTTTCGACTGGCCTGCGGCATTGCCGGTGCTGGACAAGGTCCGCGAAGAGCTGGACGAAGTGCTGCAAGCCATGGCCGATGGCGATGCCGATGCGCTCGAGGATGAAGTCGGCGACCTGCTGTTCGCCGCCGTCAACCTGGCCCGTCACCTCAAGCAGGACCCGGAACACGCCTTGCGCCGTGCCAATCGCAAGTTCGAGCGGCGTTTCCGCTTCATCGAACAGGCATTGCGCGACAGTGGGCGATCCATCGAAGATTGTAACCTTGACGAACTGGACGCCCTTTGGGGCGAAGCCAAACGTCAGGAAAAGAACCTGCCCAGCTGCAGCTGAGCTGTTGCATAAGTGAGTGAACATTCATGAGCCTTTCCCTTCGCGACCAACTGCTCAAAGCCGGTCTGGTCAACCAGAAACAGGTTTCCCAGGCCAACAAGGCCGAGAAGAAACAGAAACGCCTGGAGCACAAAGGCCAGGTCGAGGTGGACGACACCCAACAGCGCCTGGCCAAGGAAGCCATGGCCGAGAAAGCCAAGCGTGACCAGGAACTGAACCGCCAGCAGCAGGAAAAAGCCGAGCAGAAAGCCCGCGCCGCGCAGATCAAGCAGTTGATCGAAGCGACTCGCCTGCCGAAGCTGAGCACCGAGGACTACTACAACTTCGTCGACGACAAGAAGGTCAAGCGCATTGCCGTCAATGCCCTGATGCGGACCAAGCTGAGCAATGGCGCGCTGGCTGTGGTGGCGCATGCCGGTGGTTACGAAGTCATCCCGCGTGAAGCGGCGGTGAAGATCCAGGAGCGCGACCCAAGCCGCATCCTGCTGCTGAACACCCATGTCGAGGAAGCGGACGAAGACGACCCGTACGCGGCCTACAAGATCCCGGATGATCTGATGTGGTAACCATGAAAACCCCGCCTAGGCGGGGTTTTTCATTTGAAGATGGGGTCATTGCGTGGCGCGCTGGTTTTCCAGGTCTTCCAGCTCTGTACGGTACTGGTGCGCGTCATGTTCGTTGTGGAACATTCCCACCAGTTGGCCCTGTTGGTGCACATCCCAGATCCGCACGCCAGCGGCCAGGCCTTCGTGGGACATTTTCGATTCGTCGCGTTCGGTTACTTGGACTGTCATCGTTAAACTCCACTGCTTCAGTTGGCTGCGACACTGTGTCGCACACCCTCTTTATAGAGTTTGTTAGCAGGCTAAGTAAATAAAACTGGGATGAAACAAGTTTCATGGAAGCCGGAGCGCGGTCAAGCGTGGGAGCGGCCTTGTGTCGCGAAAGGGCCGCAGAGCGGCCCCGACAATCTTGAGTCAGGTCAGGGATCCTGGGGGCCGCTGCGCGACCCTTTCGCGACACAAGGCCGCTCCCACAGGAATCGCAGGAGCTTTGAGAGGTCAGAAAAAAGCCCCGCACAAGGCGGGGCTTCGGGTGCTACTGGCAGCGCTGGCTCAGTTGCCCTTCACCAGCTTGCCATCCACCGTGCCATCCTGCAGCACGATCACGTATTCCTTGCCATCGGTCTCGACCTGGCGCAGTTGCACCAGCAGGTAGTCCCAGTCCTTGGCGAACCACAGCTCGGTGATGCGCTTGCTCTGGCTTGGGTCGCGCACGCGCTCGACCTTCACCGCATCGACCTGGCCGGTCTTGGTGGTGACCTTTTCGGTGCCCAGCACGCGGAAGTCGTAGGTGTCGATCTCGTCACCGTCGACCACCTGGTAGGTCATGCTCTTTTTGCCAGCGGCCACATCATGCTGCAGGGCCAACTGGTAGGACGATTTGTCCAGCACGCCACGGTTCAGCGGCAGGCTGATGGCGTCGCCACGGTCGCTGCCGGTGACCTTCTTGCTGTTCCAGTCGAAGGTCAGGTCGACCTTCTTGGCCTTGCCCAGGCCACCACGCTCGAAGTGGTACTTCTGCGGCAGCAGGGTGTCGTTGTCCAGGCGCAGGGTGCTTTGCTCGGTCAGGCTGGCGATCATCATGGAAGCCTTGAAGTTAAGGTCCCAGGTACCGTTGGCATTCTTGACCAGGCTGCGCTCGGCGGTGCCGCTCATGGGCAGTTGCTTCCAGTCTGCGGTATAGCTGGCCGAGAAAGGCTTCAGATCAGCTGCCTGGAGGGGCAGGGCGAGCACGGCGAGAGCCAAGAGCAGGGCGCGACGCATAAATTCTCCTAGGATCGAATCAAGTGACCGCTGGCCGCCAGGGGCTGGCCATCCAGTAATGCACCCTGTTCGCCAAGGCGCAAGCGCCCTTCGGCGAACCAGCGCACCGCCAGCGGGTAAATCAGGTGTTCCTGGCGGTGAACCCGCTGGGCCAGGCTTTCGACGGTGTCGTCGGGCACCACCGGTACCACAGCCTGTACGACCAATGGGCCGCCATCGAGTTCCTCAGTCACGAAGTGTACGCTGCAGCCGTGCTCGGCGTCGCCTGCCTCCAGCGCCCGGCGGTGGGTATGCAAGCCCTTGTACTTGGGCAGCAGCGACGGGTGGATGTTGAGCAGGCGGCCCTGATAGTGGCGCACGAAGTCGCCACTGAGGATACGCATGAAGCCGGCCAGCACTACCAGGTCCGGGGCGAAACCGTCGATGCGCGCCATCAGCGCGGCATCGAAGGCTTCACGGCCGTCGAACTGGGTGTGCTCGAGCACGACGCTGTCGATACCGGCCGCCGCGGCGCGTTGCAGGCCGTAGGCATCGGCGCGGTTGGAAACCACCGCACGGATGCGCACCGGGCTGTCCTGGTCTTGGCAACTGTCGATCAGGGCTTGCAGGTTGCTGCCGGAGCCCGACAGCAGTACCACTACATTGCAGGTCTTGCTTGGCATCAGTGTGCCTTGAGGTTCTGCAGCTCGACCTGGGCAGCGCCCTCGGCGGCTTCGGCGATGTGGCCGATCACCCATGGCTGCTCGCCAGCGGCGCGCAGTTCGTTCAGGGCAGCTTCTACCTGATCCTGGGCCACGCAGATGACCATGCCGACGCCGCAGTTCAGTACGCGGTGCATTTCATGCTCGTCGACGTTGCCTTTTTCCTGCAGGAAGTCGAACACTGCCGGGCGCTGCCAGCTGGCCACGTCGATCACCGCCTGGGCGTTGGCAGGCAGTACGCGCGGGATGTTGTCCAGCAGGCCGCCACCGGTGATGTGGGCCATGGCCTTGACCGCGCCGGTGTTCTTGATCAGCTGCAGCAGCGGCTTGACGTAGATGCGGGTCGGCGCCATCAGCAGGTCGGTCAACGGCTTGCCGCCCAGCTGGGTGTTCTCGATGTCGGTGGCGGACACTTCGAGGATCTTGCGGATCAGCGAGTAGCCGTTGGAGTGCGGGCCCGAGGACGGCAGGGCGATCAGTGCGTCGCCGGTGGCAACCTTGGAGCCGTCGATGATCTCGGCCTTTTCCACCACGCCGACGCAGAAGCCTGCCAGGTCGTAGTCTTCGCCTTCGTACATGCCAGGCATTTCGGCGGTTTCACCACCGACCAGCGAGCAACCGGCCAGTTCGCAACCGGCACCGATGCCGGTGACCACGGTGGCGGCCACGTCGACGTTCAGTTTGCCGGTGGCATAGTAGTCGAGGAAGAACAGCGGCTCGGCGCCGCACACTACCAGGTCGTTGACGCACATGGCGACCAGGTCCTGGCCGATGCTGTCGTGCTTGTTCAGGTTCAGTGCCAGGCGCAGCTTGGTGCCGACGCCGTCGGTGCCGGAGACCAGCACCGGCTGCTTGTAGCCGGCCGGGATCTCGCAGAGGGCGCCGAAGCCGCCCAGGCCACCCATGACTTCAGGGCGTGCGGTGCGTTTTGCCACGCCCTTGATGCGTTCGACCAGTGCTTCGCCGGCGTCGATGTCTACACCGGCGTCCTTGTAGCTCAGGGAGGGTTGCTTGCTCATTGATCCAGGCCTTTAGGAGGGAGGGATTCTTAAAAACGACCATGACGGCCAAGGCCGGCTGGTAAGCGGCGGCTGCCTGAAACGTCAGTGGTCTGTGAAGGCGCGCGATTTTATCAGGGTTGCCGGGCAGCGGCCATCCTCAGGCCGACGGGCAGGTGCCGAAAGCATTAAAAAAACATCCTTTCACGGGCCGCGACTGGTTGCCGCGCGGGTGGCTGTATAAGGTATAGGAAAGGTGGCAGGCAGAAATGCCCGGTGCCACGGAGCATTTCTTGCCCGTGGCGGTCACAGCCTGCAGGCAGCGCCCCGTCGCTCCATGTGTTCTGGACAGGAATCCTCCATGCGTCTCTTCAATATTCTGGCAGTCGGTTGCCTGGCCCTGATCTCGGCCACTGCCCAGGCTGAAAGTGTCTCCGGCCTGTACCAGGTGCGCGAACCGGTATCCGGGCAGGGCGCCGAAGCCCGTGCCGCGGCTACCGTCCAGGCCCTCGATACCCTGGTAACGCGCCTGACCGGCGACCCCAAGGCAGCGCAAAGCCCGGCATTGGCCGGGCTGCGCAAGGACCCGCAGCAAATCATCAACCAGGTCGCCAGCGAAGCCGGGCCACCCGAGTCGGTGCTGGTCGAGTTCGACCCGGGCAGTACCGAACGGGCCTTGCGCAAGGCCGGCCTGGCCTTGTGGGGCAGCAACCGCCCCTCGATCCTGGGCTGGTGGCTGAACGACAGTGCCGAAGGCAGCAACCTGGTCGGTGACGGCCAGGCCAGCGCCCAACCCCTGCGCCGCGCCGCCCAGCACCGTGGCCTGCCGTTGCGCCTGCCGCTGGCCGACCTGCAGGAGCAACTGGTGGCCAATGCCGAGCAGATCGAAGGCAGTGACCCTGCGGCGCTGCGCGAAGCCTCAGGGCGCTACGGCGCCGATGCCTTGCTGGCGGTGCATGCCCGGGAAGCCGACGGCAAGTGGCAGGGCAAATGGCAGCTGTGGCTGGGCGACCAGCGTGAACAAGGCACTGCCGAAGGTGCCGACCCGGCAGCACTGGCCGACGCCGTGATGCTGGCGCTCAGCAGCCGCCTGGCGCCGCGCTACGTCACCCGCCCGGGCGCCAGCAGCCAGTTGCAGGTGCAAGTGCAGGGGATGAACCTGCAGCGCTACGCCGAGCTGGCCCGCGTGCTCGAACCCTTTGGCCCGCGCCTGCAGATGGCCGAAGGCAGCACCCTGACCTACGGCGTGACCGCCAACCGCGAACAGCTGCGCGCCCAGCTTGGCCTGGCCAAGCTGCAGGAAGTACCGGTAGAGCAGGCGCCTGCTGTGCAGCCCCCTCCAGCTCCGGCAGACGCTGCCGGCGCTGGGCAACCAGTGCCGGCCCAGCCAGCACCCAAGCCGTTCGACGGTTTGCGTTTTCGCTGGTAAGGGGAGCACACCGTGACCGACGTACGTCGTTGGATCTGGCTGGGCGTTGCCCTGCTGGTCGCCGTGCTGCTTTACAGCCTGCACAATATTCTTACCCCGTTCCTGGTCGGCATCCTGCTGGCCTACCTGGCCGACCCGCTGGTCGACCGCCTGGAGCGCCTGGGGCTGTCGCGCACCTGGGGCGTGGTGGTGGTTTTCGGCCTGTTTACCTTGCTGTTGCTGGCCTTGCTGCTGGTATTGGTGCCGCTGCTGGCCAAGCAGCTGGTGCGCCTTTACGAACTGGCGCCGCAGATGCTCGACTGGCTCGAGCACGTGGCGCTGCCCTGGGTGCAGAGCCGCCTGGGTCTGGCTGACGGCTTCTGGAAGTTCGACAAGATCAAGGCCGCCATCGGCACGCACATGGGCCAGACCACCGATATCGTCGGCGTGCTGCTGTCCCATGCCACTGCATCGAGCCTGGCGCTGATGGCCTGGCTCGCTAACATGGTGCTGATCCCGGTGGTGGGCTTCTATCTCTTACGCGACTGGGACCTGATGATGGCCAAGCTGCGTGGCCTGTTGCCGCGCCAGCGTGAGCCGCAAGTGATGGGCCTGGCGGGCGAGTGTCATGAAGTGCTGGGGGCCTTCGTGCGCGGGCAATTGATGGTGATGGTGGCCCTGGGCATCATCTATTCGGCCGGGCTGATGCTGGTGGGGCTGGAGCTGGGGCTGCTGATCGGCATGCTCGCCGGGCTGGCTGCCATCGTGCCGTACATGGGCTTCATCATCGGCATCGGCGCGGCCTTGGTGGCTGGCCTGTTCCAGTTCGGTGGCGACCTGTACCCGATGCTGGGCATCGTCGCGGTGTTCATGGTCGGGCAGGCGCTGGAAGGCATGGTGCTGACCCCGCTGCTGGTCGGTGACCGTATCGGCCTGCACCCGGTGGCGGTGATCTTCGCGATCCTGGCCGGCGGTGAGCTGTTCGGCTTTACCGGGGTGTTGCTGGCGCTGCCGGTGGCGGCGGTGATCATGGTGCTGCTGCGGCATGTACATGACCTGTACAAGGAATCGGACATGTATGCCGGGGATATCGACCCGGAGTTGTGATCCCGGGGCCGCGTTGCGGCCCTTCGCGGGCTTGCCCGCTCCCACAGGTGTGTCGCTGAGGCCACGATTTACGCGCCCCCTGTGGGAGCGGGCAAGCCCGCGAAGGGCTGCAAAGCAGCCCCAAAACAGCCAAAAAAAATCGCAACTCGTTGATTTTACTTGTGCTATCCGCTGCCGCGATTGTGCGCCCCGCGCTGCGGGTATAGACTTTGCACATTGTTCACCAAAGGCCCCCTGCGGTCCTGTCGACCGCCCGCGAGCATGAAACCACCGATCCAGTTGCCCCTGGGTGTGCGCCTGCGCGATGACGCCACCTTCATCAACTACTATCCGGGCGCCAATGCCGCGGCATTGGGCTACGTCGAGCGGCTATGCGAAGCCGACGCCGGCTGGACCGAGAGCCTTATCTACCTGTGGGGCAAGCAAGGTGTTGGCCGTACCCACCTGCTACAGGCCGCCACCCACCGCTTCCAGCAACGCGGCGAGCCAGCCGTCTACCTGCCACTGGCGCAATTGCTCGATCGTGGCGTAGGGCTGCTCGACTACCTGGCCCAGTACGAACTGGTGTGCATCGACGACCTGCACGTGATCGCCGGCAAGGCTGACTGGGAAGAGGCCATGTTCCACCTGTTCAACCGCCTGCGTGACAGCGGCCGGCGCCTGCTGCTGGCTGCCTCGGCGTCGCCGCGCGAACTGCCGATCAAGCTGCCCGACCTGAAGTCGCGGCTGACCCTGGCCCTGGTGTTCCAGATGCGTGGCCTGTCCGACGAAGACAAGCTGCGTGCCCTGCAACTGCGTGCTTCGCGCCGTGGCCTGCACCTTACCGACGAAGTCGGTCACTTCATCCTCACCCGCGGCGCACGCAGCATGAGTGCGTTGTTCGACCTGCTCGAACGTCTCGACCAGGCCTCATTGCAGGCACAACGCAAGCTCACCATCCCGTTCCTCAAGGAAACCCTGGGTTGGTAACCCCGAAAACGCTGGGCCAGAGCGGCAAAACAAAAAAGTCACATCTTTTTCGATAAAATTTGCAAATGGCCATGATAGAGGGCATAGTTTCACCCTTCTAAAGGATTACAGACACGGTCGTGCCCATGCTGAAGCGCTTCGCACCCCTCGTGCCACTCGCACTCGTGACCCTGCTTTTTGGCTGCGCGGCCCAAGGCCCAGCATCTCATTCAGAGCCGCAGCCCCAGGATCACTCCCCGATCGCCGCACAATCGGCGTTCAAGGCCAAAGCCTCGTCCTCGTCGGTATTCGGCGAGCCGGAAGAGCTGGCCACCGAAGATGACCTGCAGTCTTTCTCCAGCAGCAAGCCTTACCAGTTGCCAGCGCTGGCTGACAGCATTCTCGAGCGCGGCATGTCGCTGATCGGCACCCGCTACCGCTTCGGTGGTACCTCGGAGAAGTCCGGCTTCGACTGCAGTGGTTTCATCGGCTACCTGTTCCGCGAAGAGGCGGGCGTTACCTTGCCGCGTTCCACGCGTGAAATGATCAACGTCGATGCCCCGAAAGTGGCCCGCAACAAGCTCAAGCCAGGTGACCTGCTGTTCTTCAGCACCAATGGTCGCGGCCGCGTGAGCCATGCCGGCATCTACCTGGGTGACAACCAGTTCATCCACTCCAGCAGCCGCCGCAGTGGTGGCGTGCGCATCGACAGCCTCGGTGACCGCTACTGGAGCAAGACCTTCATCGAAGCCAAGCGTGCCTTGGCCATGGCGCCGACCACCAATATCGCGCGCAACTGATAGCAAAATGATATATCCTGCCGCGGCGGCGATGCTTTGAAAAAAGCTCGCCGCCGTGCGCATTTATAGAAAGCGTCTAATCTAAATTCTCAATTCTTTTCGGCTGCGGCCCAGCGGACTCAGACAGGATGTTCTGGCCATGGTAAAGATGGCGCGCTTCGCATTTCTCTCCTTGGCAGCCTTGCTTGCTGCCTGCTCCAGCCGTGCGCCTGCGCCGGCCCCTGTGGTACAGCCGCAGGTAACCTATAGCCAGCCCAGCCCTTCGCCGATTGCCGATGACGTGCTGATGCGTGCTATCGGCCTGGTGGGCACGCCTTATCGCTGGGGCGGCAACACGCCGGACTCCGGTTTCGATTGCAGTGGCCTGATCAAGTACGTCTACCGTGATGCTGCCGGCATCAGCCTGCCGCGTTCGACGCGTGAGATGATCGTCATGCGCGCGCCAACCGTGGATGCCAAGTCGCTGCAGTCCGGTGACCTGGTGTTCTTCGCCACCAGTGGCGGCTCGCAGGTCAGCCATGCTGGCATTTATGTCGGGGAAGGGCGCTTCGTGCATGCACCTTCCAGCGGTGGCACGGTGCGCCTGGACTACCTGTCCAACAGCTACTGGGCCAAGGCTTACCTGCAGGCCAAACGCGTCATTCCGCAAGGGCATCTGGCGCAGAACCCCTGAGGACAGGCGGGGCTTTGCTCACCCGCCAGACCACATTGCCGACATCATCGGCTACCAGCACGCCGCCACGCCCGTCGGTGATTACACCGACCGGTCGCCCTTGGGCCTTGCCATGCTCATCCAGAAAACCGGTAAGCAGGTCCACTGGCTTGCCCGAAGGTTTTCCTGACGGGTCGAACGGTACGAAAATCACCTTGTAGCCACTGTGTGGCTTGCGGTTCCAAGACCCGTGCTGGCCCACGAATGCCCCTTGTTCGAAGGGCGGTGGTAGCCCATTCGGTTCGGCGAATGCCAGCCCCAGCGATGCCGTGTGAGGGCCCACGGCGTAGTCGGGCACCAGCGCCTGGGCTACTTTTTCAGGCGCTGGCGGTTGCACGCGCTCGTCCACGTGGCGGCCGTAGTAGCTGTAGGGCCAACCATAGAAACCGCCGTCCTTCACGGAAGTTATGTAGTCCGGTACCAGATCGCTACCGATCTCGTCACGCTCGTTGACTGCCGTCCACAACGCGCCGCTGTGCGGCTCCCAGGCCAGGCCGTTAGGGTTGCGCAGGCCGGTGGCGAACAGGCGGTGCTGGCCGCTGGCGGGGTCCACTTCCCAGACCGCGGCGCGTCCCTGTTCCTTGTCCATACCGTTTTCGCCTACGTTGCTGTTGGAGCCGACCGTCACGAAAAGCTTCTTGCCATCGGGGCTGGCGATGACGTTCTTGGTCCAGTGGTGGTTGAGCGGCCCGCCTGGCAACTCGACTACCGGCTGGCCTTCATTGCGAATTTGCATGGCACCGGGCTCGTAGTGAAAGCGCAGCAGCCTGTCGGTGTTGGCGACGTAGAGGTCCTTGCCGACCAGGGCCATGCCGAACGGTGAGTTGAGCTCTTCGATGAAGGTCGTGCGGATTTCAGCCACGCCGTCGTGGTCGGCATCCCGTAGCAGGGTAATGCGGTTGGCGCTGGGCACGCCTGCACCTGCCCGCTTCATCACCTTCTTCATGACCCAACCGCGCAGGCCCTTGCCATCTTCGGGTTTGGGCGGGGCATTGGTTTCAGCTACCAGCACGTCGCCGTTGGGCAGCAGGTATAGCCAGCGAGGGTGGTCGAGCCCGGCGGCGAACGCTTTCACCTGAGTGCCTGGTGCTGCTTCGGGCTTGGCGTCCTTGGGCCAGCCCACTGCCGGGGCGATATTCACGGTGGGGAGGGTGGTCTTGACCGGAGCAGGCAGCTGGGGGGTTGGGCCGCTGCCGTCGAGTACATTCAGCAGGGCGGTTTCGCCGCAGGCAGTCAGGCTGGCAGCCAATAACCAAGGCATCAGGTGTTTCATGGGCGGCATCCTCCTAACAGGGCCTATGAATTGAGAGGTCGGCGACATTCGCGAGGTTCCCGGCAACTATCCAACTGCCGTTGCCGTTGCCGTTGCCGTTGCTTTTGCTTCTAAGCGCGCGATAGTTCAGGCGCCGCCGATTGCGACTTCAGGAGGCCGAGCGAAGGGACTGCGGAGGGAGGTGACGGGCATGGATGCCCGTCAAGCGCTGAGGCCCCATGGATGGGGCCTGCAGCGCGTACTCCCGGGAGCAGGCCCGTAGCGAGGGGACCCCGGAGCGCAGCGTAGGGGCCGGATGATAGGAGCCAGCGTTTTTTGGTTACTTTTTGTCGCGTTTGACAAAAAGTGACCCGCCGTAAGGGCGGAAAGGTGATTAAGCGCCACCTTCGCAAATGAATGTTGACCTTGTTGTTGATGCCCACGCTTGAAAGCGAAGAGCGAAGAGCGAAGAGCGAAGAGCGAAGAGCGAAGAGCGGAAAAGTACTGGTCTTGATCTCGCGCATAGTCCATTTACGATGGCGACGCTTACTCACCTTTTCGCCCTTACGGCGAGTCACTTTTTGTCAAACGCGACAAAAAGTAACCAAAAAACGCTGCGCTCCCATCATCCGGCCCCTCCGCTACGCTACGGGGTTCCCTCGCGCCGGTCTTGCTCCCGGGAGTACGCGCTGCAGGCCCCATCCATGGGGCCTCAGCGCTTGACGGGCATCCATGCCCGTCACCTCCCTCCGCAAGACCTCTGCTCGGCCTCCTGAAGTCGCGAAGATCAAGATCAAGAGCAAGATCAAGATCAAAAGCAAGAGCAAGAGCAAGAGCAAGAGCAAGAGCAAGAGCAAGAGCAAGAGCAAGAGCAAGAGCAAAAGCAAGAGCGAGTGCAAGTACAAGTGCGAGAGCATAAATCGTCAGAAACCGCAGCCGTGTACCAGTAATCGGGATTGGCTCCTCATGATGGCTGTGCGTGGGGCACCTGCGGTGGCTCGCTTCACTACGACAGGAGACTTAAATGGGGCGCTGTGGGAGCGGGCGCGCCCGCGAACACCGGCGCAGCCGGTGCCAGCCACCGCGTTGGATTCTTCGCGGGCACGCCCGCTCCCACAGAAACCACGTCGCGCTTGCTAACGCGTTCCGGCCCCGGCCCGAGCCGAAGTTGCTTCAAGCCTGCTTGAGCAACAACGCCACCCCCGGGAAATACTGCCCCAGCTCGTTGTGCAATTTGCGATAGGCATACGGGAAGTACCAGGCGATGGCACAGGCGGTATGTTTCTGCAGATCGTCGACCAGGTCCTGCAGTTCCTCGGGGCTGGCATGCTGGCCAGCCTTCCACGGGCTGATGAACAGCGCACCGGCTTTCAACTGGCTGGGGTAGGCCACCTGGCGCGCCAGGGCAGCGGTTTGCTGCAGGGCGTCGGCCATGTCCAGCCGGGCAACTTTTGGCCAGCGCTGGCTGACACTGAGGTACAGCGCTTCATCGGCACTGCTGATCGACAGGTCGCAGCGCCCTTCGTGTTCGCCTTCGTCGCGCTGCTTCTTGCCGGCAAACTGCTGCAGCGCCGCCAGTTCGGCCTGCCAGGCCGCTGCGGCAAGCAGCCCGGTATTGGCCGCGGCGCCATGCCAGTAAGGTGCTTCGGCATCGCCGGCAAACTGGTTGAAGCGGTCGATACAATCGCCCCAGCGCTCCAGCACCGGGGCGAGAAACTCCAGGCGCGGGTTGTTGATGATCTGGCCTCGCATGCTGCGCTCTCCTGTTATCGTTGTGATCGCGTTCAGCTGAAAGTGATGGCTATGTGATATCACTGTATTCAGTGTGGCACAACCAGGTGAATTGGCCATTACCCGGGCGGTGCCTGTTCGATTGCAAAGCGGCCCGCTTCGATTGACGCTCCCGGTGCAACCCTCTAACCTTCGCGCGTGTTTCAGGTGCCCTGCCAGCCCCGACTGGGCAGGGTGAAACTGGGAAGCCGGTGGGTGCCAGCATGGCGCGATTCCGGCGCTGCCCCCGCAACGGTAGGTGAGTCGCGGCCGCGCAGGGCCACTGGGTGCCAGCACCCGGGAAGGCGCGCAG
>Ga0209370_1002731_pt1 | contig 12245 bp, 11 predicted proteins | sample AgamicAtPrz_FD_187164 | JGI IMG/M metagenome (GOLD analysis project Ga0209370, IMG submission 187164) | Agave microbial communities from Guanajuato, Mexico - At.P.rz (SPAdes) (version 2) | ecosystem: Host-associated > Plants > Phyllosphere > Phylloplane/Leaf | place: Guanajuato, Mexico... | reverse complement strand
AGCAGAAAACCTGCGCGGCAAATGCTGGGCGGTGGCGGGGCACTGCAGGTCAGGGCTGCTAGCGCGTTGGCTGCCGGTTGCCAAGCGGGACAAGACCTATATTGTCCGGCAATTGCACAGAAACGGGGGAATCACCCATCAATGTCTTGAGATCGAATAGTGATAAGCAGAATGAAGCGCTCCGATACCGCCCGAACGCCGAAAAACTGCCTCGCCCTTCTTGACTCAGGGAAAACGCTGCTCTAGGATCATTCCCCACGCGCTTTGAACAAGCGCTTTATTTGTCTATATAAATGCTCAAATTGAGCATTAGTGATTGCAACGACCCTGTGTCTCGGACCATGGTCGCCAACCTAGCACCAAGGAGAATGACAATGCAGCTGCGCTGGTCCCTGCCCCTGCTGACACTGGCCGCCCTGCCCGCCTGGGCACAGGGCGTGATCAAGATTGGCGAAATCAACAGCTACAAGGCGCAGCCCGCGTTTCTGGAGCCCTACAAGAAGGGCATGGAGCTGGCGGTGGAGCAGGTCAATGCCGCAGGCGGCATTGCCGGCAAGAAGCTGCAGCTCATTGTGCGCGACGACAATGCCACGCCGGGCGATGCCGTGCGTGCCGCTGAAGAGCTCTACACACGCGAGAAAATCGATGTGCTCACGGGCAGCTTTCTCTCGCATGTGGGCCTGGCGCTGACCGACTATGCCAAGCAGAAAAAGCGCTTCTTCCTCGCCTCCGAGCCGCTGACTGACAAGATCGTCTGGGCCGACGGCAATCACTACACCTACCGTCTGCGCGGCTCCACCTATATGCAGACCGCCATGCTGGTGGAAGAAGCGCTCAAGCTCAAGAAGAAGCGCTGGGCCATCGTCTACCCCAACTACGAATACGGGCAGTCGGCGATTGCCACCTTCAAGACGCTGATGAAAGCCAGGCAGCCCGACATCGAGTTTGTGGCCGAGCAGGCGCCTGCGCTGGGCAAGATCGACGCCGGCTCCGTCGTGCAGGCGCTCGCTGATGCCAAGCCCGATGCCATCTTCAATGTGCTGTTCGCCACCGACCTCGGCAAGTTCGTGCGCGAAGGCAATACACGCGGCCTGTTCAAGGGCCGCGAAGTCGTGGGCCTGCTGACGGCAGAGCCCGAGTACCTGGACCCGCTCAAGAAGGAAGCGCCTATCGGCTGGACCGTGACCGGCTACCCCTGGTATTCCATCAACACCCCCGAGCACGCAGCCTTCCTCAAGGCCTATCAGGCCAGGTTCAAGGACCACCCGCGCCTGGGCACCATCGTGGGCTACAACGCCATCCAGTCGATTGCTGCGGGCCTGCGCAAGACCAAGGGCGATCCCGACACCGAGAAACTGATTGCAGCCTTCAAGGGCCTGGAAGTCACCACGCCCTTCGGCCCCATCACCTATCGCGCACAGGACAACCAGTCCACCATGGGGGCCTATGTCGGCAAGACCGCCTATGACGAGAAGCTGGGGCACGGCGTGCTGGTCGACTACCGCTATGCCGACGGCAAGAACTACCAGCCCACGGACGAGGAAGTGAAGAAGCTGCGTCCCGCGACAGCGAACTGATTTCGCTTCGGCGAAAATGCCAGGCCACCTGCACTGCAGCAGGTGGCTTTTTCATCTCTGAACACACTATGTCGAGCTTCAGGAGCTACGCAGCATGAGTGCATCCGGCCTGCTGGCCCAGTTGCTCAACGGACTGGCCAGCGCATCGTCGCTGTTTCTGGTTTCGGTCGGGCTGTCACTGATCTTTGGTGTCACCCGCACCATCAACTTCGCCCACGGCTCGTTCTACATGCTGGGCGCCTTCATCGCCTACAGCAGCGTGGACCGGCTCTCGCCCCATATCGGATTCTGGCCCGCGCTGCTGCTGGCTCCGCTGGCCTGTGGCGCACTCGGGGCGCTGACCGAGACACTGCTTCTGCGTCGCATCTACAAGGCGCCCGAGCTATTCCAGCTGCTGGCCACGTTTGCGCTGGTACTGGTCATCAAGGATGCTGCGCTGTGGCTGTGGGGCCCCGAGGAACTGTTCGGCCCGCGTGCCACAGGGCTTGAAGGCTCGGTGGAGATTCTGGGCCGCCAGTTCCCCACTTACGATCTTTTCTTGATAGCGGTCGGTCCCTGCGTACTTTGGGGCCTGACGCTTTTGTTGACCAAGACCCGCTTTGGCACCCTGGTGCGTGCCGCCACGCAGGACCGCGAAATGGTGGGCGCCCTGGGCGTCAACCAGGCCTGGCTGTTCACCGCCGTCTTCGCACTGGGCACGCTGCTGGCAGGCCTGGGCGGCGCGCTGCAGCTGCCGCGCGAGCCCGCCAGCCTCGAGATGGACATGCTCACCATTGGCGCCGCGTTTGTGGTGGTGGTGGTCGGCGGCATGGGCAGCATACCGGGCGCCTTCATGGCCGCGTTGCTGGTGGCGGAGCTCAAGGCCGTCTGCATCTGGCTGGGCGTGCAGGAGATCGCGGGCTTCGAGCTGTCGTTCTCCAAGCTCACGCTGGTGGTTGAGTTCCTGGTCATGGCCGTGGTGCTGATCTGGCGGCCCTGGGGCCTGATGGGCAAGCCCCAGGCACTGGCACGCAGCGCTGGCGAGCCCGAACAGCCGCTGCGCCGCTCGGGGCGTGGTGCAACGGCCGCATGGCTGGGACTACTGAGCGCGCTGGTGCTGCTGCCGCTGACGGCAGGTGCCGCCGAAGGCGGCAGCTATGCCACCGTGCTACTGGCCGACATCTTTGTCGCCGCGCTGTTTGCGAGCAGTCTGCACTTCATACTCGGGCCTGGCGGCATGCACTCCTTCGGTCATGCGGCCTACTTTGGCCTCGGTGCCTACGGCGCTGCACTGCTGGTGCGTACGCTAGATCTGCCCATGGAGGCCGCGCTGTTGCTCGGCCCCCTGGCCGCCGCTGCGGGCGCCCTGCTCTATGGCTGGTTCTGCGTGCGGCTGTCAGGCGTCTATCTGACCATGCTGACGCTGGCGTTTGCGCAGATCAGCTGGGCCATCGTCTTTCAGTGGGATGACTTCACGGGCGGCAGCAACGGCCTGACGGGCGTATGGCCCCCCGAATGGGCATCGCAGGGTCCGGCGTTCTACTGGCTGGCTCTGGGCATCTGCGCACTGGGCATCTATCTGCTGCGTCGCCTGCTGTTTTCGCCGCTGGGCTATGCGCTGCGCGCATCGCGCGACTCGGCGCTGCGGGCCGATGCGATCGGTATCGATGTGCGCCGCGTGCAGTGGACGGCGTTCGTGATCGCCGGGCTGTTTGCCGGTCTGGCCGGAGCGCTGTTTGCCTTCAGCAAGGGCGGCGTGGCACCCGACGCCATGTCGGTCACCAAATCGGTGGATGCGCTGGTCATGGTGCTGCTGGGCGGCGTGCAGACGCTGGCCGGCCCCCTGGTGGGGGCAGCAGCCTTCACCTGGCTGCACGACACCGTGGCGCGCAACACCGAATACTGGCGCGCGTTGATGGGAGCGACCATGCTGATTCTGGTGCTGCTGGCACCGCAGGGTATTGCCGGCTATGCGCAATGGCTGTGGTCGCGTGTGAGCGCCAAGGGCAAGGCAGGAGCAAGAACATGAACTTGCTGCAGGTACAGAACGTCAGCAAGGCCTTTGGCGGCGTGAAGGCCGTGCAGCAGGTCTCATTCAGCCTGCAGGCGGGTGAGCTGCTGGCCCTGATCGGCCCCAACGGCGCTGGCAAGAGCACCACCTTCAATATGGTCGGCGGCCAGTTGCCGCCCGATAGCGGCCAGGTGCTGCTGAACGGCCAGCCCATCACGGGCCTGCCGCCGCGCGCCATCTGGCGCAAGGGCGTGGGACGCACCTTCCAGATTGCACAGACTTTTGCCTCACTCAGCGTGGTGGAAAACGTGCAGATGGCTTTGCTGTCGGCCGATCGCAGGATCTTCAGCTGGTGGCCGCGTGCCGCCAGCCACCGGCGTTCCGACGCACTGGCCCTGCTGGAGCAGGTGGGTATGGCGTCTCAGGCCGATCGCCCCTGCAGCGCTCTGGCCTATGGCGATGTGAAGCGAGTGGAGCTGGCCATGGCGCTGGCCCATGATCCTCTGCTGCTGCTCATGGACGAACCCACGGCCGGCATGGCCCCGGGCGAGCGTGTCGCGCTGATGCAGCTGACGCGCCAGCTTGCGCAGCAGCGCCGCATGGGCGTGCTGTTTACCGAACACAGCATGGATGTGGTCTTCGGTCAGGCCGACCGTGTGGCCGTGCTGGTGCGCGGCCAGCTGCTGGCCGAAGGTACGCCGCAAGCCATTCGCGACGACGCGCGCGTGCAGCAAGCCTACCTTGGTACCGGCCTCGTACTTGAAAAACAGCAATGAATCAAATGCATCGCAACCAGCGCTTGATGGATAAGGGAAAGAGCCCAAAATTGCTTGAAGTCCAGAACCTCAATGCCTGGTATGGCGCGGCCCATATCCTGCACGAGGTATCGCTGAACGTGGGGCCCGGCGAAGTCGTGGCGCTGATGGGTCGCAATGGCGCTGGCAAGTCCACCACGCTCAAAAGCATTGCCGCCCTGGTGCCGCACCGCGAGGGCAGTATCCGCTTCATGGGAGAAGCGATAGAGAAAAAAGCCTCGCACCAGATCGCGCAGCGCGGCCTGGGCTATGTGCCCGAGGATCGCCGCATCTTTACCGAGCTGACGGTGCTGGAAAACCTTGAGGTCGGCAAGCAAAAGCCTCGCCGATGGCCCGATGGCTCCACCATGCCGCACTGGACGCCCGAAAGGCTTTTTGCGCTGTTCCCCAACCTGGGAGAGATGCCTGACCGCCTGGGCGGGCGCATGAGTGGTGGCGAGCAGCAAATGCTGAGCGTGGCCCGCACGCTGATGGGCCAGCCCTGCCTGGTGCTGCTGGACGAGCCCTCCGAGGGGGTTGCTCCGCTGATCGTCGAGCAGATGGCACGCACGATTCTCGAACTCAAGGCACAGGGCATAGGCATCTTGCTCAGCGAGCAGAACCTGCCGTTTGCGGAGGTCGTGGCCGACCGCGCCTATGTGCTGGAAAAGGGCCAGATCGTGCACGAAGCCAGCATGGCCGAACTGGCTGGCGACAAGGCCGTGCGCCAGCAATATCTGGGTGTGTAGAGGCCTTCCTCTAGCGCAAGGACAGCAAGGGCGTCAGCGGGCGCAAACGGGATGAGAGCAGCAGCTTGCCGGGCAGCAGATAGAGCCCGCCGAGAACCGGCAGTTCCACCTTGGTGAACACCACCCCGAGATCCATACCGCCTTGCTGCCAGGCCTGCCAGACCAGCGTGGTGCAGTACAAATCCTGAGCATCTCCCTGCAGCTGAAACGGCTTGCCCTGCTGCGCCATGGCCCAGGCCACGGCTCGCTCACGCGTGCTGGGGTCGGAAGCGACCTGATACAGGCGATAGGCCCGGGCGCGCTGAGCATCCAGAAAAAAGTCCAGCGAATCCAGCACCACGGCATCCGCCTGACCCGGGCGCTCGGACGGTGTGGCATGCAGCACCTGCCACTGACCGGGCCGGCCCACCAGCATGCCCACATGGCTGAAGTCACCGCGGTCCACGGCTTGCACCAGCTGGCTGACGTTCTCCGTACCCTGGCGAAAGATCAGATCGCCAGGCGCAGCCTGCGGCGGCAACGGCGGCGTTGCAAAAGCCAGACCAGCGCAGCAGGCCGACAGCGCCATCACAGCGGCGGTTGCCAGCCGCCGAAAAATCACAGCTGCACTTTCCAGACGCCCTGTTCCTGGAACAGATTGATGCGCTCGCGGCGACTGCTGCCATCGCGGTAGTGAACCTGAACCCTGAGCTTGGTGACCTGCTCTTCTTGGGACACAACTCGCTCCAGCACCTCGACCTTGAGCAAACCGCCGCGGGAGTTGATCAGCTTCTGACCGCTGGCCAGTATCCGGCGCAGCTTGCTATCGAAACCTGCCAGCTCTTCCTTGGAAATATGGCGTGCCGAGATCAAACGCATGCAAGCGTCGAAATCGCCTTCGGCAATCAGTTGGTAAAAGCGCTGAACCAGCTCATCCTGGCTTTGTTCCGGGGTGGTCGTGGCACAGGCTGACAGACCCAGAGCCAGGGGCAACGACAAAGAGAGATGCAGACAGCGGCGGCGGAAAAGGGAGACAGAAGCAGACACGGACCGGGTACAGCAAAAGCAAAGAAGGCCGCAGTGTAGTCGCCACAACAGCCATGCTCTTGCCTGCAGTCAGTGCCCTGGCCTATTCGACCACCACCGGGCTGAACTCCGGTGGCGCGCCGAAATAGGCGCGCGGCGACGGCGGCTGCGCGCCATCGATGTCTTGAACGCCATACTGGCCGGCCAGTTCGGCCGTGTAGAACACGCCACCGGAGCGCTTTTCCAGGCAGTCGGCATCGCCATGCAAGGCCAGTACCACCCGGCCTATGAATTGCGGCGTTTCGGCGCTGTCGAAGCTGTCGCCGTACTTGTCGGGCTCGGCCGCGCAGACGCGTTCGGAGCGTTCGGTTTTGACCAGCCCCGGCCAGAGCGAGACCACGCTCACGCCGGCAGGTTTGAAATCGTGGGCCATGTCGAAGCTCATCTTGTCCGAGCCGGCCTTGCCCGCGCCATAGGCCGGCCCGTGCATATAGCAGCGGCTGCCGGCTGACGAGATATTGACCACCAGGCCGCGTGCCGCGATCAGCAGGCCGGCCGCGCAATGACTGGCCACGTAGGTGGAACGCAGACCTACATCAAGCAGCCCGGTCATCTCCAGCGGCTTGTGCCAGAACGGGCCGGGAACGGTCAGTGTATTGGGAATCGCAATCGCACAATTGACCAGAATGTCGAGCCGGCCATGCTCGCGGCGCACACGCTCGAACAGCGCTGCCACCTGGGTGTCATCGCCATGGTCACAGGCCACGGCAATGCCGTGGCCGCCGGCAGCCGTCACATCGGCGGCCGTCCTGCCCACCGTGCCCGGCAGCGGCGAGTCGCCCTCCTTCACGCTGCGCCCCGTCACATAGACGGTCGCCCCCGACGCACCCAGCGCCAGCGCCACACCCCTACCCACGCCACGGCTGGCCCCCGTCACCACACATACCAAAGCCTGGTTCATGCCGTTCCCCTGTTTCATGAAGCAGCATGAATCTGAACCAGACGACGGTGCCCGGCAACGTCCGATAAGACTAGGTGTTGCGCTGCAGGGCCCAGGCGTGGCGGGCCAGTGTCTGCTGCGCCAGATGGAGCACGGGCGCATCCACCATCTTGCCGTTGACGGTGCAGACGCCGCCGCCAGAAGCCTGCATGGCCTGCACCACCGCACTGGCCTGGGCCACCGCCAGATCGCAAGGCGCAAACACGCGGTTGACCGTACCGACCTGGTCCGGGTGTATGCACAGCTTGGCGCCAAAACCCATGCGCAGCGCGCGCCCGGTGTCGCTCTCCAGGCGGTCCGCATCCCTGGTGTCGATGGTGACGCCATCCACGGCGCGAGCCAGGCCCCACCGGCGCGATGTCATGATCAGCGCCAGACGCACCGGCAGCAGCTCGGCTTCGTCCGATTCGCACTGCATGCCGGCATCGACCTGAAAGTCCAGATGCCCAAAAGCCAGCCGCACCACCTGCGCGGTGCCGGCAAGCGCATCGCAGGCGTCCAGGCCCGCCACGCTTTCCACCAGGGGCAGCAACGCACAGCGCGGACCGGCTGCACCGGCAATCTGCTGCAGCACCGCCGCGCTTTCCGCCTTGGGCACCACGGCCCCGGCCACGCCGACGGCCACCAGCCGCGCCAGCGCCTGCAGATCTTCATCGAACCATGGCGTTCCCCAGGCATTGATACGTACCAGCAGCCGTTCTCGCGCGGACATGGAAAGCTGCTGCACGGCCTGCTCCAGGGCCAATCTGGCGTCCGGCTTGTCGCCGGGCGCCACGGCATCCTCACAGTCTGCGATCACCATATCGGCTCCGCTGGCAAGAGCCTTGGCAAGCCGCTGCGGCCGGTTGGCGGGGACGAACAGAAAAGTGCAGGCGTTATGCAGCAAGGTGCTCATGGCGTCTCTTGGGGATGCAGGATTTCAATCGGCTGATGGAGGCCCGTGCCGGAGCGCGGGCCTCATGCCGTGCACGGCCTCACTCGGCAGTTACGCCGGCGGCCTTGATGACGGTGCGCCAGCGCGCGACTTCGGCCTCCAGGTGCTTGCGCAGTCCTTCTGGCGTGGCCTTGTCGGGCGTGACGAGATCGGAGCTGAGTTCGGCGATGCGCTTTCTGACGTTATCGTCCTTGAGCGCCACATTCAGCGCCTTGTTCAGCTGCTCTACCGCTTCCCTGGGTGTGCCCTTGGGCGCATACATGCCATGCCAGACCTTGACGTCGAAGCCCTTGAGACCTTGCTCGTCCAGCGTCGGGATATTGGGCAGCGACGACAGGCGCTGAGGTGTGGTCACGCCGAAGACCTTCGCGCGCTTGCCGTCCTGGATCACGGGCACGGTCTGGGTGGTCTGGTCGCACAGCAGGTCGACCTGCCCGCCCATCAGATCGTTCATGGCGGGGCCGGCCCCCTTGTAGGGCACGACGGTCAGTTTTACACCCGCCTGGTGCATGAACAGCATGCCGCACAGCTGCGACACGGCGCCCACGCCGGCATTGGCCAGCGACACCTTGTCCTGGTGCTTTTTCACATAGTCCAGCAGCTCGGCAAAGTTGTTGGCCGGGAAGTCCTTGCGCGACAGCAGGGTCATGGGCACGTCCAGCACCTGGCCGATGTACTCGAAATCCTTGAGCGGGTCGTAGGGCAGCTTTTTGTAAAGCGAGGGCGCAGTAGCCATGCCCATATGGTGGATCAATATGGTGTAGCCGTCGGTCTTGGAGCGCACGATGCGTGCCGGTGCCAGCGTGCCGCCTGCGCCCACCGTGTTTTCGACAAGCACCGACTGCCCCAGGTACTGTCCCATCGGCACGGCAAGCAGCCGCGCCACCACATCGGTAGGCCCTCCGGCGCTGTAGGGAACGACCAGGGTCACGGGTTTGTCCGGCCAGCCTGCGGCCATGACGCCGCAGTTGGCGGCGAATGCGCAGGCTGCGACCGCGGCGCAGATCAGTCGGCGGCGGATGGACCGATATTGCATGTTTTGTCTCCTTTGCACTTTGTGGAAGCGGGAGGCACTCTGTGATGGCGCCTTTGCCCGAGGGATGCCGGCCTTGCCTGCACCGGCGGAAAGAAACTCAATCCAGCAGATGCCGCACCTGCGGCCACTGCGCGACCTGCCACAGCCTTGCCACCGCAGCCTGGGCGTGCTCCGCGGGCACATGGCCGCCATAGGCGATCAGCCGCAGCGCCTTGGCCGTGATCTCCTCGCGCGACAGCGTGTTGCCAGGGTCGCCCTTGGGTTCGTCGACACGGCCCTTGAGCAAACGGCCATCCGTGGTCTGCACGCTGACCTTGCCTATCCAGCGCCGGGGATAGGCCGCATCGACCTCGGCATCAAGCTCCATGCTCACCTTGTCGCGCAGCTCCACAGTTTCCTGTGCCAGATAGTCGCGGTCGAACTCCGTCAGCCCCGCATGACCGTGACGCGCCGCCAGCGCCAGCACGGTGCCCATGGAGAACTTGCTCTGGTGGACGGTGCTCGGCCTGACCACGGGGCCCAGCACGTCGATGGCGCCCTGGTGCACATGGCAGGTGACCTGTGCCAGGTCAGCAGGCGCCAGGCCGTGCTGTTGCATGACTTGCAGCAGCGCATCGGCCGCGGGGTGGGTGTGGCGGCAGGAGGCATGCCACTTGAACGAGGTCTCGGCCGTGGCCCAGCGCGTGCCCAGCCCATCGCTGAGCCGTGCCGGGTCGGCATCGGTGGACATGCCCGCCGCAAGCCCCTGCGGCCCCGTGAAGATGTCCTGCGCGCCCGTGAAGCCGTCCTGCGCCAGGAAGGCGGCCGTCAGTCCTGCAGATGCAGCATGCGCCGTGTGCAGCTGCTTGCTGTCGGCGCCCGTGCGCAGAAACTCCCACAGCCCCGCCGACTGCGTGCCGGCCGAGCCGAAGGCATGCTGCATCTGCTCAGGCGTCAGCTTGAGCAGGCGACCCACGGCGGCAGCCGCTGCCAGCGTGCCGGCCGTGGCCGTGGTATGAAAGATGCGGTAGTGGCTGCGGCCCAGAAACTCGCCCACCCGAATGCCGACCTCATAGCCGGCCACGCAGGCCTGCATGAGCTCGACGCCGCTGGCACTAAGGCTCTGCGCCACGGCCAGTGCGGGCGGGAAGACCACGGCTGCCGGATGAAACACCGAGCCGTTGTGCACATCGTCCTGCTCGGCCACATGCGAAGCAGCGGCATTGGCCTGGGTTGCCATCAGCGGGGAACTGGTGGCCGCACTGCCCAGTATCTCGCAGGGGCCAGCGGCCGGGCCCTGGGACAGAGCGAAGCGCGTGATGCTCTGCACGGGGCGCGCGTTCTGGCCGGCGAGAGCGGAGCCGAACCAGTCCACCCACAAATCCTCGGCGCGGCGCTGCACCTGCAGCGGGACATCCTCCCAGCACAGCGTGGCCGCAAACCGGGCCAGCGGATGAATGCTCACTTGGGTCTCGTTCTTCATGGAATCACTCCCGCGCATACGCTGCGCACAGCTTTCACAGAGTTGCTTCTTCGGCGTACAGAGCACGGATGCGCTCGGCCGACCAGCCCAGCTCGGCCAGGATGGCCGCGCTGTGCTCGCCTACGGACGGCACGGCGTCCATGCGGTAGTCAAAGGCACTGTTGGCACCGGGCGGCAGCAGTGCCTGCACCGGCCCGGCCGGTGTGCCCACGCTGCACCAGCGCTGACGCGCGGCCAGTTGCGGATGGGCCCACAGGCCCGCCATGTCGTTGACACGGGCGTTGGCAATGCCGGCCTGCTCCAGGCGCTGCACCACCTGCTGTGCGTTAAGCCCGGCAAACACGTTCAGGATCAGGGCCTGCAGCTCCTCGCGGTGGGCGTTGCGCCGTGCATTGCTGTCAAAGCGCGCATCGCCGGCCAGTGCCGGCTGCAGCAGCACCTGTTCGCAGAAAAGCTTCCATTCGCGCTCGTTCTGCAGGCCCAGCATCACCGTGCCGCCATCGCCCGCAATGAAGGGGCCATAGGGGTAGATGCTGGCATGCGATGCGCCGGTGCGTGGCGGCGGCGGCGCGCCGTCCCAGGCGTAGTACATGGGGTAACCCATCCACTCGCCCAGTGCCTCCAGCATGGAGACATCGATATGGCTGCCCTCGCCCGTGCGCCCGCGCAGCAGCAGGGCAGAAAGAACATTGGTATAGGCGTACATCCCGGCCGCGATATCGGCCACCGAGATGCCGGCCTTGGACGGCTCCTGCTCCGTTCCCGTGACCGAGAGAAACCCCGCCTCGCTCTGGATCAGCAGGTCGTAGGCCTTCTTGTCACGATAGGGGCCGTCGGCACCATAGCCGCTGATGTCGCAGACGATAAGTTGCGGGTTGCAGACTTTCAGCGCCTCGTAGGACAGCCCCATGCGCGCAGCCGCGCCTGGTGCCAGGTTCTGCACCAGCACATCAGCCGTGGTCAGCAGTTGCAGCAGGGCTTGCAGGGCCGCCGGCTGCTTGAGGTCCAGCGCCAGACTTTCCTTGCTTCGGTTGATCCAGGTGAAGTGCGAGGACTGGCCGTTTACACGCTGGTCGTAGCCGCGCGCAAAGTCGCCCGCGCCGGGGCGCTCCACCTTGATCACTCGCGCTCCCAGATCGGCAAGCTGGCGGGTGCAAAAGGGTGCGGCCACCGCATGTTCCAGCGAGACCACGGTGATGCCATCGAGGGGTCGAAGACTATGCTTTTTCATCTTGGAAATCCATTGCACTTTGGCGAAACTCACGACCCGAAAAACTGGCGCACTCAAAGCCAGGGACAGCAAGCAAGGGCCTACGCCGGCCGCACCGCCCCGCAGCGAGGCTGTCGTCCCCCTTTCAGGGGGAAGGCGCACAGCGACTCAGGGGGTCTTCCATTTCAAAACGAACGTGGCAGACCCAGCAGGTGCTCTGCCACATAGGAATAGATCAGATTGGTGGAGATCGGCGCCACCTGATAGAGGCGGGTTTCGCGGAACTTGCGCTCCACGTCGTACTCGCAGGCAAAGCCGAAGCCACCGTGGAACTGGATGCAGGCATTGGCCGCCTCCCAGCTGGCCTTGGCCGCTAGATACTTGGCCATATTGGCTTGAGCGCCCATGGACTCGTGCGCGTCGAACAGTTCGCAGGCCTTCCAGCGCATGAGATTGGCGGCCTCGACCTCGATGAAGGCATCGGCGAT
>Ga0209370_1002726_pt1 | contig 12257 bp, 9 predicted proteins | sample AgamicAtPrz_FD_187164 | JGI IMG/M metagenome (GOLD analysis project Ga0209370, IMG submission 187164) | Agave microbial communities from Guanajuato, Mexico - At.P.rz (SPAdes) (version 2) | ecosystem: Host-associated > Plants > Phyllosphere > Phylloplane/Leaf | place: Guanajuato, Mexico... | reverse complement strand
GAAGCTCGGGATCAGGTCCATCGGGCCCGGCCGGTACAGCGCGTTCAGCGCGATCAGATCCTCCAGGCGCGAGGGCTTGGCGTCCTTGAGCATGCGCTGCATGCCGCTCGATTCGAACTGGAACACCGACTCCGTCAAACCATCCGAGAACAGCTTGTAGGTCCGCTTGTCGTCCAGCGGAATGGTCTCGAACGCGAAGTTCGCCTGGTCCGGATAGCGCGCGACGATGAACTCCTTGGCCAGCTCCAGGATGGTCAGCGTCGCCAGGCCCAGGAAGTCGAACTTGACCAGGCCGATGGCCTCGACGTCGTCCTTGTCGTACTGGCTCACCGCCGAGGTCGAGCCCGGCTGCTGGTACTGCGGGCAGAAGTCCGTGATCTTGCCCGGCGCGATCAGCACGCCACCGGCGTGCATGCCGATCGAGCGCACCGTGCCCTCCACGCGCGCCGCCATCTCCAGCAGGCCGGCGACTTCCTCGTCCTGCGCCTCGCGTTCCTCGATCTCGGGCGACTCGTGCCGCGCGTAGACCATCTTGGCCTTGTCCGGATCGAAATCGGGCGGCAGCTTGGCCAGCGTCACCGTCTTGCCGGGCGGGGCCGGGACCAGCTTGGCGATCGAGTCCACATGGCCGAAGCCCATGCCCAGCACCCGGCCGATGTCGCGCAGCGCGCCCTTGGCCGCCATCGTGCCGAAGGTCGCGATCTGGCTCACCGCCGGGCGGCCGTACTTGTCCTTCACGTACTCGATGACGCGGTCGCGGTTGCCCTGGCAGAAGTCGATGTCGAAGTCGGGCATCGACACCCGCTCCGGGTTCAGGAAGCGCTCGAACAGCAGGTTGTACTGCAGCGGGTCCAGGTCGGTGATCAGCAGCACGTAGGCCACCAGCGAGCCCGCGCCCGAGCCCCGGCCCGGGCCCACCGGGCAGCCGTTGTTCTTCGCCCAGCGGATGAAGTCACCGACGATCAGGAAGTAGCCGGGGAAGCCCATCTTGATGATGGTCGCGAGCTCGAACTCCAGCCGCTCCACGTAGCGCGGCCGCGCCGCCTCGCGCTTGGCCTCGTCGGGATACAGCAGCCGCAGCCGGTCCTCCAGGCCCTCGTAGGAGAGCATGCGGAAGTACTGCTCCATCGGCATCGGCGTGCCGTCGGCCTGGATCGGCGTGGGGAAGTTGGGCAGCTGCGGCTTGCCCAGCACCAGCGACAGGCTGCAGCGGCGGGCGATCTCCACCGTGTTGGCGATCGCGCTGGGCAGATCGGCGAAGAGCTGCTCCATCTCCGCCTGCGTTTTGAAATGCTGGCTGGGCAGGAAGCGCTTGACCCGCTTCGGATTGGCGAGCGTGTCGCCGTCGGCGACGCACACGCGCGCCTCGTGGGCCTCGAAGTCGTCCTCCTCCAGGAACTGGATCGGATGGGTCGCCACGACCGGCAGCTTCGCCTTCGCCGCCAGCGGCACCAGCTGGCGCAGCAGCGCCTCCTGGCCGGGCAGGCCGGCGCGCTGCAGCTCGATGTAGAAGCGGTCCGGATAGATCGCCGACAGCCGCCGCGCCCAGTCCAGCGCCCGCGCCTCGTCGCCGGCCACCAGCGCCTGGCCCATCGGGCCGAACTGCATGCCGCCCAGGCAGATCAGGCCCTCGTGGAGTTCCTGCATCCATTCCAGCTTCAGCAGCGCCTGGTTGCGCTGCACGTTCTGGATCCAGGCGCGCGACAGCAGCTCGCTCAGGTTCAGGTAGCCCTGGTAGTTCTGCACCAGCAGCAGCACGCGGCTGGGCGGCTTGTCCGCGGTGTCGGGTTCCAGCCAGACCTCGGAGCCCAGGATCGGCTTGACGCCGTTCTTGCGGCAGGCGTTGTAGAACTTCACTCCGCCGAACATGTTCGCCAGGTCCGTCAGGCCCAGGGCGACCTGCTTGTCCTTGGCGGCCGCCTTGGCGGCGTCGTCGACGCGCAAGGTGCCGTCGACGACTGAAAACTCGGTGTGGATGCGGAGGTGAACGAAAGCCATCCCGGGATTGTAAGAAGGCTATGCTCGCCTCCCGTCGAACACTCCCACGGAGCGCCCGGATGACGATGTCGACCTCGCTGACCCTGCTGGCCGCGCTGACGCTGACGGCCTCCCTGCCGGCCTCGGCCGCGGCCCCCGCCGCCGCGCCGCGGCCCGCCACCGAGAAGGCCGCGCCCCGGGTCGCCGCCCAGCCGGCCTCGGCGGCCGCGAAGCCGGTCCGGAGCAGCGCGGACATCCTGGCCACGGCGCCGGCCGCCGATTGGCGCGACGTGGATCCGGACAACCTGCTGGTCATGTCGCTGCCCAAGGGTCAGGTCTTCATCGAGCTTGCCCCGCGCTTCGCGCCGGCCCATGTCGACAACATCCGCGCGCTGGCCCGCGGCGGCTACTACGACGGTCTGGCGATCGTCCGCGTGCAGGACAACTTCGTCACCCAATGGGGCGACCCCGATGCCGACGACGAGGAGGCTGGCATCAAGGGCAAGGCCAAGCCCTTCCCGGCTGGCGCGAAGGCCCGGCTCCCGGCCGAGTTCTCGATCCCGCTCAAGGGTGTCCCCATGACGGTGCTGCCGGACGTGGATGGCTGGGCGCCGCGCGCCGGCCAGGTGGATGGATTCCCGGCCGCCGCCGATCCGAAGACGGGGCGGGCCTGGCTGGCGCACTGCTACGGCAGCGTGGGCGCGGGCCGGGGCAATGCGGTCGACTCGAGCACTGGGGCCGAGCTGTATGCGGTCATCGGTCACGCGCCGCGCGGGCTGGACTTGAACATCACGGTGGTGGGCCGGGTGCTCAAGGGCATGGAGTTCCTGTCCTCGCTGCCGCGCGGTGGCGCGGCGATGGGTTTCTACGACAAGCCCGAGCAGCGGCTGGGCATTGAGCGCGTGGCGCTCGCGTCGGCCCTGCCGGAGGACCAGCGTCCTTCGTTGCAGGTGCTGCGCACCGACACCACGACCTGGCAGGAGTTGTTGAATGCGCGCCGCCACCGTGGCGGCTGGTTCGTGCACAGCCCTGGCTACACGGACCTGTGCAGCGCCTCGGTCCCGGTTCGAGCGAAGCCTGCGCCGGCCGCCCCCGCCGCGGCCGCGTCGGGTCCTGACGTCAAGCTCAACGAGCCCAAGTCTCCCGCGACTCGCCGCTGACCGGCGGAGCCATCGCGATGCCTTTCCGGCGCCTGGCGCCGGCAAGGTCAGCGAGTGCGGGTGGGGCCGGAATGGTGCTGGGGGTTCGCGGACGCGATGCCCCCTGCACCGTGGAGTGCCCGCGCCAGGCCTCCCGAAGTGATGGCCTGTTCAACGCTCCTACAATCGCGCGTTTTGCTGATCCTGCGCGGGTTGAACGCTCGCCGCACCGGCATGAACACCGCCGTCCTGCCTGATTCTTCTTCGATCCTCAACATCTCCTGCTACCTCTTCGTCGCGATCGACGCGCCGGATGTGCTGAGAGGTGTCTTGCACGAACGCGCCCAGGCGCTCGGTCTGAAGGGCACGGTCCTGATCGCGGAGGAAGGCATCAACCTGTTCCTGGCGGGCTCTGCGGATGCGGTGCGTGCGTGGGTGGAGGCTTTGCGGGGCGACTCGCGCTTTGCCGGGTTGGCGCCGAAGGAGAGCTGGAGCGATGTGGTCCCGTTCCGCAAGCTGCTGGTGAAGGTGAAGCCGGAGATCATCCGGATGAATCATCCGACGATCCGTCCTGACCGGGCGCCGCGGGCGCCGGCGTTGCCGGCCGCGACGCTGCGGCGCTGGCTGGACCAGGGTCACGATGACGAAGGCCGTCCGGTGGTCACGCTGGACACGCGCAATGCGTTCGAGGTGGATGTGGGCGCCTTCGATGGTGCGATCGACTGGCGCATCGCCAAGTTCAGCGAGTTTCCGGAGGCTGTGCAGGCGCATCGAGCGGAGCTCGACGGCAAGACGGTCGTCAGCTACTGCACGGGCGGCATCCGTTGCGAGAAGGCGGCGCTCTATCTGGAGCAGGAGGCGGTCCGGCATGGTCTGGACGCGAAGGTCTACCAGCTCGAGGGCGGCATCCTGAAGTATTTCGAGGAAGTCGGCGGCGCGCATTACCACGGCACCTGTTTCGTCTTCGACGAGCGCCGCGCTGTCGACCCCGAGCTGGCGCCATCGCCCGACTCCGTCGTCGAATGAGCGAGCGCCCCACTTTCGGCGCGCGGCTGATGAAGCTGCTGGGGTTCGCCGTGCTGGCGACCGCGTTGCTGGCGATGGCCTTCCGCGCGCCGGACCGGCCGCTGGAGAGCCTGGTGGCGCGCTGGGCGCCGCCGCCGTCGGACTTCATGGAGCTGAAGCTGCCTGGCGGCCAGGTCCAGTTGGTCCATTACCGCGACGAAGGGCCGCGCTCCGACACCACTCCCATCGTGCTGCTGCACGGCACCGCCGCCAGTCTGCACACCTGGGAGGGATGGGTGAAGTCGCTGAGCGCGACGCGGCGCGTTGTCACGCTGGATCTGCCGGGCTTCGGCCTCACTGGTCCGTCTTCATTAGGCGATTACAGCGACGACGCCTATGACTCGTTCCTGTTGTCGTTCCTGGGGCAGTTGCAGATTGGCCGCATGGTCCTCGGTGGCAACTCGATGGGCGGCGGGCTGGCCTGGCAGTTTGCCGCGCGACATCCGGAGCAGGTCGCGGCGCTCGTGCTGGTCGATGCCGGCGGTCTCGATGTGCACAGCGACGCCGTGCCCGATGGCTTCCGCGTGCCCGAGTGGCGCGTGCTCCACTGGCTGGCCGGCGTGTTCCTGCCGCGGCCGCTGGTGGACCGCAGCGTGCGCGAGGTCTACGGTGATCCGGCCAAGGTCACGGCCGCGCTGGTGGACCGCTACTTCGAGCTGACGTTGCGCGAAGGCAACCGCGAGGCCCTCGCGCAGCGGCTGGCGCAGCGCGAGCCCGGCCGCCACGCCGGGCTGCTGCCGCGCATCCAGGCGCCGACGCTGATCCTGTGGGGCGGCCGCGACCGCCTGATCCCGCCGGCCGCGGCCGAGCGCTTCCACGCCGCCATCAAGCACAGCCGCGTGCAGCTGTTCCCCGGATTGGGGCATGTCCCCCAGGAGGAGGACCCTGCGTCCACCGTCCAGGCCGTTCACACGTTTTTGCACTCTCCTTAACCCTGATGGCCGCCACGCGTGCGGCATTGCAACAATCCCCCCCATTCCGGACCGTCCTCCTCCGACGCGGGCTCGAACCGCCAGGAGGCAGGAACCGGAAGTCCAATCCACGATGCCTGCTCAAACCCAAGGAGCCTTCATGCAACGACGACAACTGATCGCGCGCGCCGCCCTGGCCGCCTGCGCCCTGCTGGCCACCGCCGGCGCCGCCAGCGCCCAGGCCCCTGACTGGAAGAAGATCCGCATCGGCGTCGAAGGCGCCTACCCCCCGTTCTCCGAAGTCGGCGCCGACGGCAAGCTCAAGGGCTTCGAGATCGACCTGGCCTATGCGCTGTGCGCCGAGATGAAGGCCGAGTGCACGCTGGTGCAGCAGGACTTCGACGGTCTGATCCCGGCGCTGCAGGCGCGCAAGGTTGACGCGATCATTGCCTCGGTGTCCATCACCGACGAGCGCAAGAAGGTGATCGCCTTCTCCAACCCCTACTACAACACCCCGGCCCGCTTCACCGCCAAGGCCGACGCCAAGTTTGACTTCTCGCCCGCTGGCCTGAAGGGCAAGAAGATCGGCGTGCAGCGCGCGACCATCCACGAGAAGTTTGCCGCCGAGACCTTCAAGCAGAGCGAGATCGTCCGCTACGCGACGCAGGACCAGGCCTTCCTGGACCTGAAGTCGGGCCGCGTGGACCTGACGCTGGCCGACCTGGTCGCCGCCGACGTCGGCTTCCTGAAGACGCCGGCGGGCAAGGGCTTCGCCTTCGTGGGCCCGAGCTACAGCGACGTGAAGTACTTCGGCGTGGGCAGCGGCGTGGGCATGCGCAAGGCCGACGAGAAGACGCTGGGCAAGAAGTTCAACGATGCCATCGCGGCGGTCAAGGCCAACGGCACGTTCAAGAAGCTCAACGACAAGTACTTCGAGTACGACATCTCGGCCAAGTGACCCGGCCCTGAGGCCTCGAGGCCCGGCGCAGCCGGGCCTCTTTCCATGAGAACGAAGAAGGACGTCGAATGATCCTGCACGGGTACCTGCCCAGCCTGCTCGAGGGCGCCGTACTGACCCTGGGCGTGGCCCTCAGCTCGATGGCGCTGGCCATGGTGCTGGGGCTGCTCGGCGCGATGGCCAAGCTGTCGAAGTTCCGTGTCGCCAAGGGCATCGCGACCGTCTACACGACGCTGATCCGCGGCGTGCCGGACCTGGTGCTGATGCTGCTGATCTTCTTCGGCGGCCAGGTGGCGGTGAACGCGATCGCGCTGCAGATGGGGCATGAGGAGTACATCGACGTCAATCCCTTCGTGGCCGGTGTGGTCACGATCGCCTTCATCTTCGGCGCCTACCTGACCGAAGCCTTCCGCGGCGCCTTCCTGGCGGTGCCGCCGGGGCAGCGCGAGGCGGGCCTGGCCTTCGGCATGAGTCCCGCGCAGGTCGCGTGGCGCATCACCTTCCCGCAGATGTTCCGGCACGCGCTGCCGGGGCTGTCCAACAACTGGCTGGTGCTGATCAAGAGCACCGCCATCGTGTCGGTCATCGGCCTGCACGACCTGATGACGCGCGGCTCGCAGGCCGCCGGCAACACCCGCGAGCCGTTCGTGTTCTACCTGGCGGTCGCGCTGATCTACCTGATCTTCACCTCGGTGTCCGAGCTGGTCTTCGACCAGTTGCAAAAGCGCCTGTCCGTCGGCGTGCGCCGGCATTCGCTGTGAGCGCGGCGCCCCGAACGCCCGCGCCCTGCCCTCCGACATCGACCGAACGAAGCCCTTCATGAACCTGGACGCCATCGTCGAGAACTTCCCGCGCTACCTCACCGGCGCGCTGACCACCGCAGAGCTGCTGCTCATCTCGCTGCTGATCGGGTTGCTGATCGCCGTTCCGCTGGGGGTGCTGCGCACGCTGCCGATCAAATGGCTGTCGCGCACGGTCTGGGTCTACACCTACGTGTTCCGCGGCACGCCGATGCTGGTGCAGCTCTTCCTCATCTACTACGGCCTGGGCCAGTTCGAGTGGATGCAGCAGAGCGCGCTGTGGCCGCTGTTCAGCTCGGCGTGGTTCTGCGCCTGCCTGACCTTCGTGCTGAACACCGGCGCCTACACGACCGAGATCGTCGCGGGCGCGATCCGCGCGCTGCCGCACGGCGAGATCGAGGCCGCCAAGTCGCTGGGCATGAGCCGCTGGGTGATGCTGCGCCGCATCGTGCTGCCGCACGCGCTGCGCCGTGCGCTGCCGGCCTACAGCAACGAGGCCATCTTCATGCTGCACGGCACGGCGCTGGCCAGCGTGGTGACGATCATGGACGTCACCGGCATCGCCCGCGACATCAATGCCACCTACTACATCCCGTTCGAGGCCTTCATCACCGCGGCGCTCTTCTACTTCGCGATGACGCTGGTGCTGGTCGGACTGTTCCATCAGGCGGAGAAGCGCTGGCTGAAGCCGCTGATGCCGCGCTGATACCGCGCCGATACCGCGTTGACACCGCGCTGATCCCCCTTGCTCCTGCTTCCGCGCTGGCGTCTTCGCGCGCGGTGGCGGGCATCGAAAGAGACTCCATGCAAGTACGACAACATCCGCTCCCGAGCCCGGCCCCGGGCACGCAGCGCGAGCTGGTCTCGCTGCACTACGGCCAGCCTGGCCAGGGCCAGAAGGTCTACATCCAGGCCTCGCTGCATGCCGACGAGCTCCCGGGCATGCTGACCGCCTGGCATCTGCGCCGCCACTTCGACGCGCTGGAGGCCGCGGGCCGCCTGCGGGGCGAGGTGATCCTGGTGCCGATGGCCAATCCGATCGGGCTCTCGCAGTGGTGGTTGCAATCGCACCTGGGCCGCTTCGAGGGGCTGTCGGGCGAGAACTTCAACCGTCACTATCCCGAGCACGTCGAGGCCGCGGCCAGACAGGCGGAGCCGCGTCTGGGCGCGGACCCAGCGCACAACGTCGCGGTGCTGCGCGCCGCGCTGAAGACGGAGATCCAGGCCTCGCCCGCCGACACGGAGCTGAAGGCGCTGCGCAAGACGCTGATGCTGATGGCCTGCGACGCGGACGTCGTACTGGACCTGCACTGTGACGCGCAGGCGGTGATGCATCTCTACACCGAGACCCCCTGCTGGCCGCAGTGCGAGCCGCTCGCGGCCTACCTGGGCGCTGGCGTGACGCTGCTGGCGACGGACTCGGGCGACAACCCTTTCGACGAGGCCTGCTCGCAGGTGTGGTGGAAGTGGGCGCGGCATTTTGGCGAGCGCTTCCCGATTCCGCAGGCGACGCTGTCGGTGACGGTGGAGCTGCGCGGCCAGCAGGACGTCACGCATGCGCTGGCCGCCAAGGATGCGCAGGCGATCGTCGACTTCCTCATTCATCGCGGCGTGATTGCGCCGGACGGCGCGGTGCCGCCCGTGCCGGCGCCGGTCGGCGATGCGCGGCCGCTGGCGGGATCGATCCCGATCCCCTCGCCGGTCGGCGGCGTGCTGACCTTCCTGCGCGAGGTGGGCGAGACGGTCAGCGCCGGCGATGTGATCGCCCAGGTCATCGATCCGATCAGCGGGTCGGTGACCGATCTGAAGAGCCCGATCGATGGGCTGCTGTTTGCAAGGGACACGTTGCGCCTGGTCACGGCCGGCGCGCGTGTCGCGAAAGTCGCGGGCCGCGAGGCGACCCGCACCGGAAAACTGTTGGGAGCCCGTTGATGTCCGCGGCCAGTCTTGTTGTCGACAACCTCCACAAACGCTACGGCGAGCGCGAAGTGCTCAAGGGCGTATCCCTGTCCGCGAAGCCGGGCGATGTGATCACGCTGATCGGGTCGAGCGGCTCGGGCAAGAGCACTTTCCTGCGCTGCCTGAACCTGCTCGAGCAGCCTTACGAGGGCACGCTGAAGCTGGGGGCGGAGGAGCTCAAGCTCGTCCGCGACCGTGACGGCAGCCTGAAGGCGGGGGATGCGGCGCAGCTGCAGCGCTGGCGCGCGCGGCTGGCGATGGTGTTCCAGAACTTCAACCTGTGGGGCCACCGCACGGTGCTGGAGAACGTCATCGAGGCGCCGGTGCATGTGCTCAAGCAGCCGCGCGCGCAGGCCATCGAGAAGGCCGAGGCGCTGCTGGCGCGGGTGGGGGTGTCGCATCGCAAGGATGTTTATCCGGCGCAGTTGTCGGGCGGCGAGCAGCAGCGCGTGGCGATCGCGCGCGCGCTGGCGGTGGAGCCGGAGGTGATGCTCTTCGACGAGCCGACTTCAGCGCTGGATCCGGAGCTGGTCGGCGAGGTGCTGAAGGTGATGCGCGACCTGGCGGCGGAGGGGCGGACGATGATCGTCGTGACGCATGAAATGGGCTTCGCGCGCGAGGTGTCGTCGCACACGATGTTCCTGCACCAAGGGCGCGTGGAGGAGCAAGGCAACCCGCGGGAGGTGCTGATCAAGCCGCAGAGCGAGCGCTTGAAGGCGTTTTTGAGCGGGGGGTTGAAGTAGAGGGCGGCGGAGCGCGCCTGCGACGGTGAAGGGTCCGCGCCCGCGCTGGGGCTTTCAGCCACTGTCTATCCGAATGAAACGGCGGCGCGCATCGCCACTCGGTGGCCATTCTGGCTCGCCTCCTGGCTCTGCAAAGGGAATCGTGTTCAGTAGCTGCCTATTTCGGCAACGCTGAGCGTCAGATTCAGCAACGTGCGTCGCGCGGTTGGAAGGGCGACTTTGCAGCGACTGCGGTCCTTCGCGGCAAATAGCCAGCTTCACGGTCCCGGCCGCAAAGCTGCCATCCGCCCAACCATCGACCGGTTCAACAGCGATGACCGCTCTCGGAGGTGAGGCGGACGCCGACGGCGTCCGGACGAAGCCCACCATGTCAAGCCGTGCCGAACGACCGCTGCGTCGGAGGGCTAAGAGGTGCTTTCGATCCTGAGCGGCTAGTCAGCCCTTCGGCCTTCATGCCGGCGGATTCAACCGGTCGATGCAACACACTGCTCGCCGCCCAAAGCCGACGAGAGCAGCGATTAGGTAGCTCGCTGTTCCATAACCTATCATCCGATGAAACACAGCCCGGCCACAGGACGCCGGGCGCTGGGGGAGGAACCCGTGGGGTATGCGCTCGATCACACTGCACGCAAACGCGACGCGGTACGAATCTTGTTCATTCTTGACCAGGCAGGGACTGCACCCGGTGCCGGGGCGCCGGCTGGTGCTGTTGCGGTCATCAAGGCGGAGAAGCGCCTGCAAGCGCTGGATTTTTGGGTTCGCAGCCCGGACTACCTTGCTGCTGAGCTCATGCAACTGCATGAGCAACACCCTGGCGAGGGGTTCCTGGACGAGGCCTTCAAGGTGATGCAAGGCGACGAGCCGGATGTGCGCCGGATGCAGATGATGCGGTTCCTGTTCGGCGCCTGGGAGCAGATAGACGACTCGATGTCACAGCTGCTTTCGCTGGGGCTAGCGGCCATCAAGCGGAACGTGAAGCGAGACGGCAAGGTCGGTCGAACTGACTTCTACCTGCTCGAATCAGGGCGAGCCCGAGCTGCTGAGCTAGCAGCGTTCTCGTCGCACCTTGCTTGGTATCGCGACAGAGCTGCGTTGGTTGCCCGGGTTGCAGGAACGGGGTCGGGCGATGACCTCAAGGTTCGCCAGTACGCGCAGGCCGAATACCAAGGGGCTCGATGGGGGCACGTCATCGGCCCCATCAAACAGCGGGTCCTCAAGCGCATAGAAGAACTGAAACAGGGAGCGAAGCTGTGACCACGACATTCGCCTCGAAGGTTGCTCAGAAGTCGGGGCGATCCCTTGAAGATGTGCGGGCGGTGCTGTCCGACCGCCACATCGTCGATGCGCCAACGCCGGCTGTCTCGCGACAGCTGCGATTGAAGGTGCTCAAGTTCAGCGGTGAAAAGCATGTGCACCAAACGGTTGAGCCCTTCAGCTTTGAATGGGCGCCTGAACAGCAAGGAGTCAACGTCATCGCCAGCGAAGGGAACTTCGTTGGCAAGTCCAGCATTCTTCAGACGATGCTGTGGGCTGTTCGGGGAGAGCCAAAGGCTTTGACCGCGACTGTACAGGGTTGGATCAAGCACGTACTTGCCGAATTTCAAGCCGGCGACCGGCATGTCCGCGTGGAGTTTGACGTCGACGATGGCGTCCCGCGTGGTGCTGTCGAGTTCCTGGGGGCAGAAGGCGCGGCCCTTCATTCGATGCCGTTCTTGACCGCAGACATGTTCAAGTCGCACATGAACAGCGTCATGTTGGATGCCCTTGGTCTGGAGCCGATCGCGACCTCTCGTGAGGTAGCTTCGCTGGAGAAGACGGTGATGTATTCGGACGGCTGGGCGGCGTACACCGGCGCTTTTCTGTTCGACAGCGATAGCAACGCGCTCATTGGTGAGCATGTCGGCAACGATCTAGCTCAGCGGTTGCTGCAGGTCTTTCTGGGCATCCCCTGGGCCACAACCTTGTTTCAAGCACGGGCCGCCAAACGGGTGACGGAGGCCCTTGTGCAAACACGCAAGAGGCGGCTGGGGCAACTGGGCGACCGCTCTGTCGAAGATTTGCACAGCAGGCTGGCGGAAATTGAGCAACAGATTCTGGATGGCTCGGCGCAGCAGACTGCGTTGGCTCAACTTGAGGCGGCTCGATTGCGGTACGAAGAGCTGTCAGCGTCTGCGTCCATGTTGAAGGCGAGCGCCACGGTGCTGAATGCCGAGGTGGTTGCTGGTACAGACGAGCTGAATAACAAGAAGCGCTCTCTCTTAGAAATCGAAGAAGAGATGGCTGCATCGAGATTCTTCGGCCGTCTGTCCCCGACCTGCTGTCCTCGCTGCACCCGCGCTTTCGACAAACGTCGCATCGAGAACGAGAAGGCGTCAGGCGACTGCTCGGTATGCCTCACGCATTTGGACCAAGAGGTGCAAGTGGACTACGACGCGCTCAAGGAGGGCATGGCCAAGGAGGTTTCCAAAATGGAGAAGCTGCTTGGTTCCGTGACGACGAAAGCGCAGGAGGTAGGAACCGAGTTCGACCAGACGCGCCGCGACCTTGAGGCAGCCGCGCAGGAGGTGTCGCGCCTCGCGGCTAGTGGTACGGCTCAGGAAGAGCAGAAGCTTAGGTTGGAGGCTGCGCGGATCGAGGGCATGCTCGAAGCGGTGTCCAAGCTGGTCCAGTCAGACAACGGCGAAGAGGCTGGCCTGGTTGTTCTC
>Ga0209370_1002725_pt1 | contig 12259 bp, 10 predicted proteins | sample AgamicAtPrz_FD_187164 | JGI IMG/M metagenome (GOLD analysis project Ga0209370, IMG submission 187164) | Agave microbial communities from Guanajuato, Mexico - At.P.rz (SPAdes) (version 2) | ecosystem: Host-associated > Plants > Phyllosphere > Phylloplane/Leaf | place: Guanajuato, Mexico... | reverse complement strand
GACCGCTATAAATGCCGCTGTCGCGTTCCAGACGATATTCCAGACAACGGGAATATCAGTGATATGGATAACACCGGTTCCCAGCGCCAGCACTGCCCCAATACTCGCACTCCAGCCAATACTCAGACCTCTGGGTTGCCAGATCACCAGGACCAGCGTCAGTAAAAATATACCCCCTGCCAAAAGCATTCTAGACTCCATCATATATGACTATGTAAATATGTTTCTTTTATCAGCAGGCGGTGCAAACTGATTTATCCAGCCATTCACGCACATCCTCTCGCATACACTGCCAGGACGTTGTGATTGTCTCAGCTGCCCATGCCGGTATGTGGGGTGACATACGATAGTGGATCCATTTGCCTTCACGACGGTCAAGAACCAACTCAGCATCGCGAAGAATAGCCATATTTCGCGAGATTTTGGGCTGCGATTCGGAGGTAGCCGCGCAGATATCGCAAACGCACAGTTCACCAGACTCCCGAAGAAGCATGACGATGGCGAGCCGTGTTTCATCCGACAAGATTTTGAAAAGCTGAACAGGTTGTAGCATTTATCACTCCATTCCCTTTAGAATACACATATGTTAAACCATATGTGTTTTTTTTGAAATCACCCGTTCTCTCCGGAGGAGAAAAATGGAACAATTTCCTGCTCTGAACACCGAATACTTTGATCAACACATTGCGGAACGCATGCACCTGCAGGAGCCGCCACGGATTCTGATCCTGTATGGCTCCGTAAGAGAGCGCTCCTACAGCCGTTTTGCCGCAGAAGAAGCTGGTCGCCTGCTGGCGGCAATGGGCGCGGAGGTAAAACTCTTCAACCCCTCCGGTTTGCCCCTGCCGGATGATGCGCCAGACACGCACCCTAAAGTCACCGAGCTACGCGGCTTAGTCAGATGGTGTGATGGGATGATTTGGAGTTCGCCGGAGCGGCATGGGGCAATGAGCGCTGTTATGAAGGCACAAATCGACTGGATACCCTTAAGTGAAGGCGCAGTTCGCCCTTCACAGGGTAAAACGCTTGCGGTAATGCAGGTTTGCGGCGGTTCGCAGTCCTTCAATGCCGTGAACCAGATGCGCATTCTGGGGCGCTGGATGCGGATGTTCACTATCCCAAACCAATCCTCAGTGGCCAAAGCGTGGCAGGAGTTCGATGAGAGTGGACGGATGAAACCCTCTTCCTGGTATGACCGTATCGTCGATGTAGCTGAGGAGCTGTTTAAAGTCACACTGCTGCTTAAGGGACAAACCGGTTATCTTGCGAATCGTTACAGCGAGCGAAAAGAGAGCCATCAGGAGCTTTCATTCAGTGTCAATCAGAACAAAATATAACATCTGTTATTCGTAAATCCATGCTGCATCAGCTCAACAACGTCTGCTTCTGGCACAAAACAGACCATAAACAACAGCAGCGCCTGATAACTTCACATTACGCATAGTGGCTCAGGTCGCTTTTTGTCATCTTGGCTAAGGTGATCACCAAAAGTGCACACTAGTGCACATCCCGCTTCAAACCATTCACCAACTAAGTAATTAAAATTTATACATAAAAACCAAAAGTGAATAGTGCGAACACTTTTCTCTAAAATCATTTCAAATGAATCTAGCGCCGGGCATTCGTTATCCTTGCCGTGCTGCTCCGGGGTGTTATATCCAATAATTGGTACACGTTTAGGTAAATGATCCAAAGTTGAATTGCAAAAAAACAATCAATTTCATAGGATTGCGTACCCTGTCCAGACTCCGCCAGCCCAAAGTCATCTGCAGTAGCCTTTAAAGCCTCCACAACATAATGTCCACAGGGTTTTACACCTGCTATTTATCAACCCTTGCTTACCGTACAACACTTTCATTTCCCCTTTGCTCACCTCCGCCCATACGACCACCCCACCCATCCAAACAATAAATCACCCTAAAAACCTGCATTCATCGTTTCAAAACCCGCCCCTGAGCAACAATCCCCTGCGACTATTTTCACTGCTAACCTAACCCCTCACGGCGTTTTCATTCACTTACAGTTTTATCCTGGAGCGCAACGTTGCTCAGTGTGCCACTCTTAACTACGCTCATATCACCAAATACGTTAAATGAGGGACTATGATGAAAAAGACCATTATTGCTGTATCTGCTTTCCTGCTGGCTTCTTCCGCGTTTGCGGCTACCACACACGCAACTGACGATACGGTCGCTAACGCTCAGGCTGGCGCTAACACCGCGAAAGAGAAACTGCATCAGGCGCAGCATCAGGGCGAAGAGCAGCGTCTTAAAGCGAAGCACGCGGCACAGGGCGAGCGCGACAGCATGACCAGCAAAGCCAGCGAAGGCACCCAGAAAACCTGGAACAAGACCAAAGAAGGGACTGAGAAAGGCTGGGATGCGACCAAAGAAGGCGCACAGAAAGGCTGGAACAAAACCAAAGAAGGTGCCAGCGATCTGAAACAGAAAGTCAGCGAGTAAGCTGCACTGCTGTGATAAAAAGGCCGCCCTGCGGCCTTTTTGTTTTTACGCTGCCGCATTTTGCATCCGGTGCCGTAACTCCCTACACTACGCCTATTCTCTGCAAGCTTAACGGTTACTTATGTCTGAAACCTTCACACGTCAGCCGCTGCCGCTGCCCGGCGGACACAATAAAGTGCTGCTGCACTCCTGCTGTGCGCCCTGCTCCGGCGAAGTGATGGAAGCGATGCTCGCCTCCGGCATCGACTACACCATTTTCTTTTACAATCCGAATATTCATCCGCTGAAAGAGTATGAGCTGCGCAAAGAGGAAAATATCCGCTTTGCTGAGCAGTTTGGCGTGCCGTTTGTGGATGCTGACTACGACAAAGATAACTGGTTTGAGCGCGCGCGCGGTATGGAGTGGGAGCCGGAACGCGGCGTACGCTGCACCATGTGTTTCGATATGCGCTTTGAACGCACCGCGCTTTACGCGCACGAGCACGGCTTTCCGGTGATCACCAGTTCGCTCGGGATTTCACGCTGGAAAGATATGAAGCAGATCAACGACTGCGGCGTGCGGGCGGCGGCGCACTATCCGGATATGCTCTACTGGGAATTTAACTGGCGTAAAGGCGGCGGCTCGTCGCGCATGATTGAGATCAGCAAGCGCGAGCGCTTCTATCAGCAGGAGTACTGCGGCTGCATCTATTCACTGCGCGATACTAACCGTCACCGCGTGGCCGGCGGTCGCGAACGCATTGAGATCGGGGTGCAGTATTACGCGCCTGACGACGCGTAAACCGGCCCGAAACATTACCAGGCGAGCGCGTCACCTTTGTAATCAAGGTAGTGATGACCACCCTTGCCGCGATAGCGCTGCAGCTGCGTAACCAGCCCTGCCGCGCTCTCTTCTGCCGTGATATCGGCGTTCTCGCCACCCATATCGGTTTTCACCCAGCCCGGATGCAGCGAAAGCAGCGTCGCCCCCTGCGGCCGCATCTCTTTTGCCAGCGCGCGGCTCAGCATATTGAGTGCCGCTTTGCTGGCCGAATAGAGCGGCATCGCGGCGACGCGGTTTTCATTCAGGCTCGCCAGCTGTGACGTGGTGATCCCGACCACACTCTGCTTATCACGCAGCAGCGGCAGCAGGCTCTCCGCCAGCCGCACCGGGGCTACCGCATTAGTGAGAAACAGCTCGCTCAGCTCCGCATCCTCTGCCTGCTGCAGCTGCTGCGCATCCGGACCAAAGATGCCGGCGTTGATCAGCACCGCATCAAACTGCTCACCCTGTAACTGCTGCAGCAGTGCCGCACGCGCCGTGCCGTCGGTGATATCCAGCGCCAGCCAGCGCAGCCGATCGTGCTGGTATGATACCGCCGTGCGGCGGAAGGTGGCGGTCACGTCCCAGCCCGCCTGTAAAAACTGCTGTACCACCGCAAGCCCGATCCCTTTTGAAGCACCGATAATCAACGCGCGTTGTGACTGGCTCATACCTTTCTCCCGGACAGATAGCGAAACGGGCAGCGTATGCTGCCCGCGATGAACTAACGTAACACTAACGTTAGCACGGTAATCACCGTCATCATTAACACCAGGTGGCAGACCACCTTTGTCAGTTCCGGCTTTTTCATCGCTCCTCCTGCAGATCAGAACCACTGACCAAAACGTTTGATGTAGAGGGTTTTCATACCCTGCGCCACCAGGCAGTAGCCGGTCAGGGTTGCCACCAGCCACGGAAAGTAGGACCACGGCAGCGGCGTCAGCCCGACGCTGGCCCCCAGCGATGAGAACGGCAGCAGGACTCCGGCGATCATGACGCAGGCGGTGGTCAGCAGCACCGGCAGCGCGGCGCGGCTCTGAATAAACGGGATTTTGCGGGTGCGCAGCATATGCACCACCAGCGTCTGTGACAGCAGCCCCTCGACAAACCAGCCCGACTGAAACAGCGACTGCATCTCTGGTGTATTCGCGGCAAACACATACCACATCAGCGCAAAGGTGGTGATGTCGAACAGGGAGGAGGTCGGCCCAATCCACAGCATAAACCGTTTGATATTACGCGCGTCCCACCTGCGCGGCTTCTGCAGAAACTCTTTGTCCAGTTTGTCCCACGGCATCGCCAGCTGCGAGATGTCATACATCAGGTTCTGAATCAGCAGGTGGATCGCCAGCATCGGCAGAAACGGAATAAACGCGCTGGCGACCAGCACCGAGAACACGTTGCCAAAGTTAGAGCTGGCGGTCATGTTCAGGTACTTGATGATATTGCCGAAGGTCTCGCGCCCTTTGATTATCCCCTCCTCCAGCACCAGCAGATCTTTCTCCAGCAGAATGATATCGGAGGACTCTTTGGCGATATCCGCCGCGCTGTCTACGGAGATCCCGACATCGGCCGCGCGCAGCGCCGGGGCGTCATTGATGCCGTCGCCCAGGAAGCCGACGGTATGCCCCTGCTGCTGCAGCGTTGTCACAATGCGCGCCTTCTGCAGCGGCGTGAGTCTGGCAAACACCGCACTCTGCTGCACAGCCTGCGCCAGCTGCTCGTCGCTCATCTGCGCCAGCTGCTCACCGGTTACGATAGCGCCGCTGTCGATACCCACCTCTGCACAAATGCGCGCGGTCACCACCGGGTTATCTCCGGTCAGGACTTTTACCGCGACGCCGTTATCGCGCAGCGCGCTGACCGCCGGCGCGGCGCTGGCTTTAGGCGGATCCAGAAACGTCAGCAGCCCTTCTATAATGAGGTTCTGCTCATCCGCAACGTTCAGCGCCTGCTGCAGACCCGGCTCTTTAAGTACGCGGCTTGCCACCAGCAGCACGCGAAAACCCTGCTGATTATACCGGTGCGCCAGCGCCAGCAGCTCCGCGCGCCGGGCCTCATCCAGCGGCTGAATCAGCCTGCCTTCACGCTCTGCCACCGCGATGCTGAGCATCTCTTCAACGGCACCTTTGCAGATCAGCAGCTGCTGATTAAGCCGGCGGTTGTGTACCACGACCGACACGCGCCGCCGGACAAAATCAAACGGCAGCTCATCGATTTTGCTCCACGCGTCGCTGACCGCACTGCCCAGGCGCGCGCCGCCATAGTGCAGAATGGCGCGATCGATCGGATTCGCGGTACTGCTCTGGTACAGGCTGTTGAGCCAGCTCAGCATCAGCACGCGGCTGTTCTCCACACCGGCGCAGTCGACGTGCTGTGCCAGCGTAATGTTGTCCTGCGTCAGCGTGCCGGTTTTGTCCGTACACAGCACATCCATCGCGCCCAGGTTCTGAATCGCGTTCAGGCGTTTCACAATCACTTTGCGCCGCGACATGGCGATAGCCCCTTTTGCCAGATTAGAGCTGACGATCATCGGCAGCATCTCTGGCGTCAGACCCACCGCGACCGCCAGCGCAAACAGAGAGGCTTCCAGCCAGTCGCCTTTGGTGAAGCCGTTAAGCAGCAATACCACCGGCACCATCACCAGCATAAAGCGGATCAGCAGCCAGCTGACGCTGTTTACTCCGCGATCGAACGCCGTCTGACTGCGGTTACCGGTCAGCGATTTTGCCAGCGTGCCGAAATAGGTATCGCTGCCGGTGGCGACGACCACCCCTTTTGCGCTGCCGCTGGCTACGCTGGTCCCCATCAGGCAGATGCTGCCGATCTCCAGCAGCGATCTTCCCGCTTCACGCGCGCTGGCCGCTTTACCGGTGACATGATCGGTGATGTCATATTTCTCCACCGGCAGCGACTCACCGGTCAGGATCGCCTGACTGATAAACAGATCGCGCGATTCCAGCAGGCGAATATCGGCCGGCACCAGATCGCCTGCGGAAAGAGAGACGATATCGCCCGGCACCAGCGAGCCGGTATCCACTCCCCTGCGCACCGGCGACGCCTGCAGCGAGGAGCGTCGTATCACCGTTGCGGTGGTGCGCACCATCGATTTCAGCGCCTGCGCCGCTTTATTGGTACGAAACTCCTGCCAGAAACGCAGCAGTCCGCTCAGCGTGACCATGGTGATAATAATGGCGAGGCCGGTCAGGTCGGTTGCTTCACCCTGCCGCATCGGGATCCAGTAGTCGGTAAAAAAAGTGACGGCGGCCAGCGCCATCAGCACATAAATAAACGGATTGCTGAACGCCTGCAGCAGCTGCAGCAGCGCCGGCGGTGCTTTTGCGTGCAGCGCTTCGTTAGGGCCATAGCGGTGCAGGCGTGCCGCAGCTTCTTCTTCGGTCAGGCCGGTAGCCTGACTGCACAGCCGTACCAGCGTTTCCTGTGCGGTAAAACCCGCTTCCTGTTCAATGCGGTAAAACGGCGACTGCGGATCCTTTTTCCGGTTATTCCGCCGCAGATTATATTTCATATTATTCATGTGACACCCCGATGGTGTTATTCAGGCGAGCGCTATCCTGCGCCAGACGCATAATAAGCAGAGAGAGCCTGATAATTAATCAGCACGCTGAACCCGCAATTCTCCGGCAAAAGATTACGCGCTTTTAATTAATTAAAAGCGTGACGATCCTGCATCAGATAAAAGTGAGCCAGTGAATTTGTGTGGCGTAATGCCTGACTGAAAATGCGAAGTCAGGTTTAACGCGCAGCAGACAGGTGCACGCTGAGGATCAGCGTGCGCATCGGGGTGGTGGAAATAGTGCGTTGTAAATCAGAGGCATAATAGCTCCCGCAAACCTGTATTGGTTATCAGCATTGAGTGTCCGGGAGTATTCTGCAGAAAACAGAACGTGCCGCCCGCCAGAGTGGCAAGCAGCAGGAGAAAGATCCGTGCGTCAGCTTGCCCTGTATCGCCATCGATAAAGTTGACTGTTCAACGAGATCCTCCAGATAGTTAATTGCCGTTATTATATTTACGCAGTTAATGAAGTAAAGCTGAATATAACGCATGAGCGTTTTATCTAAATTTTGTTGCCGTTTGGTTGAGCAAGCTATTAACGCTTTGCGACAGTCATCCCATTCATCGGGAGAAAAGCCGGGGCTGAAACATTTCTGAAAAAGCGTATCTGATGCGTACTATGCTGGTTATTAGCGGCCATAACCCTTATAACAGAACCGCCGGGCTTAGAACCTAAAAGCATATGCATAGCCATAAATAGACTATTCTTCACTGGTACGCTCTCGTAAACTCGCGTTACTTTTTTAAGGCAAGGAAACAACATGAAAAAAATTATTCCCTCACTGCTGGCGCTGTCGCTGGTGGCCGCCTTCTCTGCGCACGCTGTCACACCCAAAGATACGCTGGTGATTGCACAGTCTACCGATGATGCTGACAGCTTCGATCCGGCGCAGGGCTTTGAACTCACCACGGTACAGTCATTCACTAATATCTATCAGCGCCTGGTTCAGTCCGATCCGCAAAACCCGACCGACCTGAAACCGACCCTGGCGACCTCATGGCAGCCGGGCAGCGATAACCGCAGCCTGACGTTTGAGCTGCGTAAAGATGCGACCTTTGCCAGCGGCAACCCGCTGCGCCCGGAAGATGTAATCTTCTCGCTGGGTCGCGTGGTTAAACTCAATCTTGATCCCTCTTTTATCCTGACGCAGCTCGGCTGGAATAAAGATAACGTTGATAGCTTCCTGAAAAAGGTGGATGACCAGCACGTACAGATCAGCTGGAACGCTAACGTCAGCCCGGCCTATGTGCTGAGCCTGCTCTCGGCACCGGTCTCTTCTATCATCGATGAAAAAACGGCGCAGGCTAATGCGAAAAACGGTGATTTCGGTCATGCGTGGCTGGGCACTCACTCTGCCGGCAGCGGCCCGTATCAGATCCGCAAAGTCGTGCTGCATGAAGCGGTTCTGCTGACAGCAAACCCCTCTTCTCCCGCCGGCGCGCCGAAGCTGAAGAACATTCTGATCAAAAACGTACCGGAGCCTGCGGCGCGCCGCCTGCTGCTGGAACAGGGTGATGTGGATATCGCACGTAACCTGGGCGCTGACCAGATTGCCGCGCTAAAAGGCAAGGCGGGCGTCAAAACTGACGCGATCCCGATGGCGTCGCTCTATTACATTCAGTTTAACGTCGGCAAAGATCCGGTGCTGAAAAACCCGGCGCTGTGGGAAGCGGCACGCTACCTGTTCGATTATAAAGGCATTGCCGATAACCTGCTGAAAGGGCAGTTTGAAGTGCATCAGACCTTCCTGCCGAAAGGCTTCTTAGGCGCGCTGAATGAAACGCCATACAGCTACGATCCGGAAAAAGCCAAAGCGATTCTGAAGAAAGCGGGCCTGACCAATGTGAGCTTTACGCTCTCCACCAGCAACCAGCCGCCTTATCTTGATATCGCTCAGGCGCTGCAGGGCAGCTTTGCGAAGGGTGGCGTAAAAGTTGAGGTTCAGCCGGGCCTCAGCTCTGAAGTCTCAACGCGGGTTAAAGCGCATCAGTTTGAGGCGACGCTGAACGCCTGGGGTGCCGATTATTTCGATCCCAACACCAACGCCGCCTCATTTGCCTATAATCCGGAAGATGGCAGCAAAACCATCGCCTACCGCTCTGACTGGCACATTCCGGAGCTGAGCAAGCAGACGCTGGCTGCCACAGCGGAAGCGGACAGCAACAAACGCGCAGAGCTGTACCAGGCGATGCAGCGCGAAGTGCTGAAAAACTCCCCGTACGTGATTGGCCTGCAGGCGCGTAATCTGGTTGCGCTGCGCGACAATCTGAAAGGCTATGTGCAGGGTATTAACCCCGATATGGTCTATTACGCGCAGGTCTCTAAATAATGTCCGTATCTGCTTCACAGACCGGGTTCGCCCGGTCACTCTGGCAGCGCGGCAGCCGCCTTGTCACCAGCCTGCTCTCGCTGCTGGTGACGCTGCTCGGGCTGCTGGCGTTTACCTTTATGCTGTCGCACCTCTCACCGGTCGATCCGGTGCAGCAGATTGCCGGCGATCACGCCAGCGAAGCGACCTACGCGCAGGTGCGGCACGATCTCGGACTTGACCAGCCGGTGCTGGTGCAGTTCTGGCGCTATATCAGTCACCTGGCGCGCGGCGATTTGGGTCTCTCTCATCTGACGAATCAGCCGGTGAGCGCCGACCTGCTGCGTACCTTCCCGGCCACGATTGAGCTGGCCACCTGCGCGATGATCTTTGCCGCCGTGTTTGGCGTGGCGCTGGCGCTGCTGGCGGCGTGGAAGCCGGGCAGTGTTATCGACAACGTGGCGCGTTTTATTTCGCTGCTGGGCTATTCGGTGCCGGTGTTCTGGCTCGGGCTGCTGGGCCTGCTGCTGTTCTACGCGGTGCTGCACTGGTCAGCCGGACCAGGCCAGCTGGATGATATCTGGGTCTATACGCTGGAACCCAAAACCGGCTTTGTGCTGATCGACAGCTGGCTCTCCGGCGATCCGGAGATGTTCCGTAACGCGATTGCGCACCTCTGGCTGCCGGTCGTGATCCTCGGTCTGCTGGCGATGGCGGGCATTACCCGCCTGCTGCGTGCGGCGCTGCTCGAAGAGAGCAGCAAAGAGTATGTGGTACTGGCACGCGCAAAAGGTGCGGGCCGCACGCGCATCCTGCTGCGTCATATTCTGCCCAACGTCACCGGTACGCTGATCACCGTGATTGCGCTCTCCTATGCCACGCTGCTGGAAGGCTCGGTGCTGACAGAGACCGTATTCGCATGGCCGGGCGTGGGCCGCTATATGACCAACGCTCTGTTCTCAGCGGATGTGCCGGCTATCCTTGGCGCCACGCTGCTGATTGGCGGCTGCTTTATTCTGCTTAACGCCGTGGCTGACGCCCTGACCTGGTTAACCGATCCGAGAACCCGATGACTCAACAACTTCACGAACTGGAAAGCGTGCGTCCGCGTCGTCGTCGGGCGCGCGTGACTTCCCTCTCCATCGGCCTGACGCTGGTGGTCATTCTGATTGCGATGGCGCTGCTGGCACCCTGGCTGGCTCCGTTTGATCCGAATGTGCAGACCATCAACCAGCGCCTGCTGCCGCCCTCCGCGCTGCACTGGTTTGGCACCGACGGCTTTGGCCGCGATCTGCTGTCGCGCGTGATTTACGGCGCGCGCCCGACGCTGCTGCTGGTGTCGCTGATCCTGGTGCTGACGATCCCGGTGGGATTACTGATTGGTATTACCGCCGGTTACGTCGGCGGCTGGACCGAGCGCGTGCTAATGCGCATTACCGATATTTTCCTGTCGCTGCCGAACCTGGTGATTGCGCTGGCGCTGGTCGCCATGCTCGGTCCGGGCCTGATGAACGGCGCGCTGGCGCTGGCGCTGACCAGCTGGCCGCCGTTTGCCCGCCAGGCGCGTGCAGAGACGCTGGCGCTGCGCCGCAGCGACTATCTTGCCGCCGCGCGCATGCAGGGTATCACCGGCCTGCGGCTGATGTTCGGCCATATTCTGCCGCTCTGCCTGCCGACTGCCGTCGTGCGTGCTGCACTCAGCCTCGGCGGTATTATTCTCTCCGCTGCCGGTCTCGGCTTCCTCGGTATGGGCGTACAGCCCCCTACTGCCGAATGGGGTTCGATGGTTGCCGAAGGGAGTAAAGTGATTTTCGATCAGTGGTGGGTGGCGGCTGCGCCCGGCGCTGCGATTCTGTTCGCCAGCCTGGCGTTTAACCTGACAGGCGACGGCCTGCGCGATCGACTGGATACCCGCCATGCCAAATGAGTTATTGATTGATGCGCGCGGGCTGAGCATCCGCAGCGGCGACGCGCTGCTGGTGGATAACATCAGCTTTCAGATTGGCCGCGAACGCGTGGCGCTGGTCGGTGAGTCCGGCTCCGGCAAATCGCTCACCGCACGCTCGCTGATGGGCCTGCTCTCCCCTTCCCTGCAGCTGCAGGCTGAACGTCTGCAGATTGCCGGTGCTGATGCTCAGCGTCTGCAGGAGCGTGACTGGATCACGCTGCGCGGCGGAAAAGTAGCGATGGTGATGCAGGACCCGAAATATGCGCTTAACCCGACGCGCACCATCGGCTGGCAGGTGGAAGAGCCGCTGATTTTGCATCGCAAGCTGAGCCGCGCTGAGCGACGCGAGAAAGTGTGTGAGATGCTGGCCGCCGTTGGCCTGCCTGAACCGCGTCAGCTGATGAAGCGCTATCCGCACCAGCTCTCCGGCGGCATGGGTCAGCGCGTGATGCTGGCGATTGCGCTGATCACCGATCCGGAACTGCTGATTGCCGATGAGCCAACCTCCGCGCTCGATCACGCCATGCGCGATCAGGTGCTGGCGCTGATCCGCCGGCTGGTGGAGCAGCGCAATATGGGGCTGCTGCTGATCAGTCACGATCTGCAGCAGGTCTCAGAGCACTGCGAACGGGTGATGGTGATGTATAAGGGCCGGCTGCTTGATACGCTGCCGGCCGCACAGCTCTCTCATGCTACCCACCCCTATACCCGCACGCTGTGGGCCTGTCGTCCCGGTAAGGCGACGCACGGCGAACGTCTGCCGGTGCTGGATCGCGCCGCGCTGGAGAGAGAGAATGATTGAGTTATCAAACCTGAGCGTTGCCCATAAGCACGGCTATGAGCTGCGTACCGTGGTGCACGACGTCTCCCTGCAGGTCGCTGCCGGTGAATGTTTTGGTCTGGTTGGCCCCTCAGGCTGCGGCAAATCGTCGCTGCTGTGGGTGCTGGCCGGTCTGAATCCGCACTGGCAGGGCAAGATGACGCTGGCGCAGACGGCAGTCCAGCCGGGCAAAGCCTTTACCGGCCAGCTGCGACGCGATGTGCAGATGGTGTTTCAGGATCCGTATGCCTCGCTGCATCCGCGCCATCGCCTGCGCCGCACGCTGGCGGAGCCGCTGAAGTTGTTAAAGCGCGATAATATCGATGACCGCATCGACTCAG
>Ga0209370_1002721_pt1 | contig 12264 bp, 7 predicted proteins | sample AgamicAtPrz_FD_187164 | JGI IMG/M metagenome (GOLD analysis project Ga0209370, IMG submission 187164) | Agave microbial communities from Guanajuato, Mexico - At.P.rz (SPAdes) (version 2) | ecosystem: Host-associated > Plants > Phyllosphere > Phylloplane/Leaf | place: Guanajuato, Mexico... | reverse complement strand
AGGTCAAGACCGACGTACTGGATCTGGCCATCGATCCGCGTGGTGGTGACGTGGTTCGCCTGAGCCTGCCGCACTACCCGCGCCGTCAGGACCGTCCGGACGTGCCCTTCCAGCTGTTCGACAACGGCAGCGAGCATCTGTACCTGGCCCAGAGCGGCCTGACCGGTGCCAACGGCCCGGACGCCCGTGCCGGCGGCCGCCCGCTGTACAACAGCGAGCAGCGTGTTTACCAGCTGGCTGATGGCCAGGATCAACTGGTGGTCGACCTGACCTTCAGCGAAGCCGGCGTCAACTATACCAAGCGTTTCACTTTCCACCGCGGGCTGGACACCAGCTGCTCGGCCAAGGAAGTGGAGCAGAAGAAAACCGGTTGCATCACCGGCAATGGTTACGAGATCGGCGTTACCTACCTGATCAACAACCAGAGCGCCAATGCCTGGACCGGCAACCTGTTCGCCCAGCTCAAGCGCGACAACAGCGGTGATCCGTCTTCCAGCACCGCCACTGGCACCGCCACTTACCTGGGTGCTGCCCTGTGGACCCCGGAGAAGCCGTACACCAAAGTGTCCATGAAGGACATCGACAAGCAGAACCTCAAGGAAACCGTGCAGGGCGGCTGGGTCGCCTGGCTGCAGCATTACTTCGTGACTGCCTGGATTCCGGCCAAGGACGACACCAACCTGGTACAAACCCGCAAGGACAGCCAGGGCAACTACATCATCGGCTACACCGGCCCTGCGCTGACCGTTGCGGCTGGTGCCGAAGGCCAAGCCAGCACCACGTTGTATGCCGGCCCGAAGATCCAGAAGGATCTGGCCGCACTTTCGCCTGGCCTGGACAAGACCGTCGACTACGGCATCCTGTGGTTCCTCGCCGAGCCGATCTTCTGGCTGCTGGAACATATCCACAACCTGCTGGGTAACTGGGGCTTCTCGATCATCGTGCTGACGCTGATCATCAAGCTGGCGTTCTTCCCGCTGTCGGCTGCCAGCTACCGCTCCATGGCGCGCATGCGTGCCGTGTCGCCGCGCCTGCAGGCGCTCAAAGAGCAGTTCGGTGACGATCGCCAGAAGATGTCCCAGGCGATGATGGAGCTGTACAAGAAAGAGAAGATCAACCCGCTGGGCGGCTGCTTGCCGATTCTTGTCCAGATGCCAGTGTTCCTGGCCCTGTACTGGACCCTGCTGGAATCGGTCGAGATGCGTCAGGCACCGTGGATCCTGTGGATCACCGACCTGTCGATCAAGGACCCGTTCTTCATCCTGCCGATCATCATGGGCGCCACCATGTTCATCCAGCAGCAGCTCAACCCAACGCCGCCGGATCCCATGCAGGCCCGCGTGATGAAGATGATGCCGATCATCTTCACCTTCTTCTTCCTCTGGTTCCCGGCGGGTCTGGTGCTGTACTGGGTGGTCAACAACGTCCTGTCCATCGCCCAGCAGTGGTACATTACCCGCAAGATCGAAGCCGCGAACAAGCCTTCCGAGGCCTAAGCGTTCGCGCTTCACCCGCTACATGACAGACGCCCCCTCGTGGGGCGTTCTGCTATCCAGCGTCTGGAGAATGTTATGTCCGCCACCCGTGAAACCATCGCCGCCGTTGCCACCGCCCAAGGTCGTGGCGGTGTAGGTATCGTCAGAGTATCCGGCCCGCGGGCGCGGATGATCGCAATCACCCTGAGCGGCATCGAGCCCAAACCGCGGCATGCCCATCACGGCGCCTGGCATGACGATGCCGGCGAAGTGATCGACGAAGGCCTGCTGCTATTTTTCCCCGGGCCCCATTCGTTCACCGGTGAAGACGTGCTCGAGCTGCAGGGCCACGGTGGCCCCGTGGTGCTGGACATGCTCCTGCAGCGCTGCCTGGAGCTCGGTGCCCGCCAAGCGCGCCCAGGTGAATTCAGCGAGCGGGCGTTTCTCAACGACAAACTCGACCTGGCCCAGGCCGAAGCCATCGCCGACCTGATCGAAGCCAGCTCGGCCGAGGCGGCGCGTAATGCCGTGCGCTCGCTGCAGGGCGAGTTCTCCCGGCGTGTGCACGAGCTGACCGAGCGGCTGATCGCCCTGCGCATCTATGTCGAGGCGGCGATCGACTTCCCGGAAGAGGAAATCGACTTCCTCGCCGACGGCCATGTGCTCAGCCTGCTCGAAGGCGTGCGCGAGCAGTTATCCACAGTTCTGCGTGAAGCCGGGCAGGGTGCCTTGCTGCGTGACGGCATGACGGTGGTCATAGCCGGCCGGCCGAACGCCGGCAAGTCCAGTCTGCTCAATGCCCTGGCTGGTCGCGAGGCGGCCATCGTCACCGACATCGCCGGCACCACCCGTGACGTACTGCGCGAACATATCCACATCGACGGCATGCCGCTGCATGTGGTCGATACCGCCGGGTTGCGTGATACCGACGATCAGGTCGAGCGCATCGGAGTGGAGCGCGCCCTGAAAGCCATCGGCGAAGCGGACCGCGTGCTGCTGGTCGTCGACTCCACGGCGCCGGAAGCGGCCGATCCCTTCGCCTTGTGGCCGGAATTTCTGCAGCAGCGGCCGGATATGGCCCGGGTCACGCTGATTCGCAACAAGGCGGACCTGTCTGGCGAGCCCGTGGCGCTGCACAACGCCGCCGATGGCCAGGCCACCCTGGCGCTCTCGGCCAAATCCAGCGAAGGCCTGGAACTGCTGCGCGAACACCTGAAGGCCTGCATGGGTTTCCAGCAGACTGCCGAGAGCGGTTTCAGCGCTCGCCGTCGCCACCTGGACGCCCTGCACCAGGCGCAACGCCACCTGGATCACGGCCACGCGCAACTGACCCTAGCCGGCGCCGGCGAACTGCTTGCCGAAGACCTGCGCCAGGCTCAGCAGGCCCTGGGAGAGATTACCGGTGCCTTCAGCTCCGACGACTTGCTGGGGCGAATCTTCTCAAGTTTCTGTATCGGCAAGTAAACACGTCGGTAAGGTCTGTGGATAAGTAGTGAAAACACAGGGCTGCTCGGAACACCGCTTCTTTGCAATAGTCTGAACGTGCGGCAGCTGCAATCTTCGCTTCCCTACAGTCTGAGTAAAGGACGACAGCATGAGTGGCCTCCCGGTTTCTCATATCGGTCACAAGGTGGCCGGCTCCGTGATCGTTTCCGGCTCGCCCAACGTGTTCGTGGGCAGCACCGCCGTCGGCAAGGCTGATCGTCCCTCGGCATGTAGCCCGGCAACCGGCCAGCCGGTCAACCCGATGCTCGGCGTGAAGATTCTTCCGGGCGAGGTGGATTTTTCGCTGCCAGCGCCCATCCCCTTCACCTTCATACGGATGTACGTATCCAGCAACGCCCGTATTGGCAGCCTGGGCCAGGGCTGGGCGTTGCCCGCCGAAGGGCTGGGGCTGGAGGTGAGCGACGAGCATACCGTGCTGATCGATTCGCAAGGGCGGCGCATCGGCTTCCCTGCAATCGCACCCGGTGCAGCGTTCTATTCCGGCAGTGAGCTTTTGTGGATTCGCCGCGGTGGCCACGATGCTGATAAGCCGTTCGAGGCCTGGAGCCCCAAGTGGACCGGCGTGCCGCTGTCCGTACAGCAGCACGAGGGCTCGGTGGTGGTGCTGCGCGAGCGGATGTTCCTGCACTTCCTGCGCAACGGTGAAGGCCACTGGCTGCTGCATGCCAGCTTCGATCGCAATGGCTATCGCACCGAATTTAGCTGGAACGCCTCGGGCAGCCTATCCTGCGTAAGGGACAGTGCGGGTCGCAGCTATGCCTTCATCTATCAACAGGTTGGTGAGCCGGTGCCTGGCGACTCGGGATTGCGCCTGTACGGGATCATTCTCGGCAACCCGGACGGCCCGCTACCAGCAGGCCTCGACCCGACACAACCGGGTCTCGACTGGCTGGTGATCTACGGCTTTAACGACAGTGGCGATCTAGTCGAAGTGCGCAACCGTATGGGGCAGGTGACGCGCCGCTTCGAATGGCAGAACCATATGCTGGTGGCTCACGCGCAGCCAGAGGGGCTCGAGGTTCGCTACGAGTGGAGCAGCTACGACCCCACCGGCAAGGTCATCCGGCAGATCGAACTCGATGGGCTTACCCGCGACTACCACTACGAATCAAACCATACCGAGGTGCTCGATAACCTCAGTCGCCGCGAGCGGTATCTGTTCGAGGGTGAAGGTGCCGAGCGGCAGTGGGTTGCCCATGAGCGCGCTGATGGTAGCCGTATCGAATTCACCTACGACGCCTACGGCCGCCTGGCGACCATCAAGGATCCGCTGCAACGCGTGCTACAGGCGCGCTTCAATGGCGAAGGTATGCGTGCCGAGCTGGAAGAGCCGGGCAAAACCGGAACCCGCTACTTTCTCGACGACGAAAACGGTTTCATCACCGGTATGCGGAACCCTGACGGCCATGAATGGCAGGTGTTACGTGATGAACGTGGCAATACGATCAGCCTGATCGACCCGCTGGGCGCGCAAACGCAGCAGGCATATCAGGATCCGCGCCTGCCTGATCGCCCTACGCGGATAACCGATGCCAAAGGGGGAACGCGACAACTGGCCTGGAATCGCTTCGGTGCCCTGGAGCGCTACACCGATTGCTCCGGGCATACCACCACCTGCGAATACGACAGCAATGGCTGGCTGATCGCGAGAACCGGCCCGCTCGGTCAGACTACCCGCTACCTGCGCGATAACGTGGGGCGGATAACCCGCCGTATATCGGCGGATGGCACGCAAATCGACTATGTCCACGATCACCTTGGCCGTGTACGTCAGGTCAATGCCGCGAATCAGCAGGTCAACCTGACGTGGGATCGGTTCAGCAGACTTACCAACGTCACCAACCCTAACGGCGGTATTCAGCAATACGCCTATGACCTGGCAGGTCGCCTGATCGCCTTGCATAACGAAAACGGCGCGCAAATCCGCTTCGCCTATGACGAAGTAAACCGCTTGATTCAACAACAGGATCTAGACGGGCGTGTCAGGCAGTTTCGCTACGATGCAGGCAGCCAGCTATTGGAGGAACGTGACGATGAAGGTCGCCTGATTCGGTTTGAATACGATATCCAAGGCAGGCTGCTGCATCGCCACCTGCCGGCTACCGAGCATACGGAAGCATTCAGTGAAACCTATGCATGGAGCCGGGGCGGCCGATTGCTGGGCGTGAAGTGCCAAGACAGCGAGGTGCGGTTCACTTATGACGCCGCAGGTCGAATCATCCACGAGCTACAAACACTCGGTGAGCAGTGGGTATATAGCGTAGAACACCAGCTTGACCCTCTGGGTAACAGGGAAAGCAGCCGCTTTGGCGATGCTCCACGCGTCAACTGGCTGCTCTATGGGTCGGGTCATCTGCACGGCGTGGTGGTCGATGCAATTGAGCTAGCCTTCGAACGAGACGCCAGTCACCGCGAAATACATCGCGATGCCCGCCGACGTGCAGATGGCAGCGTGCTATTCAGTGAAGCGCGTCAATACGATTTGGCCGACCGGCTGATCGAATGCAACCTGCAAACGTCAGGCGGCGTTTGCTGGCAAAGGCGCTACGGGTATGACGAGGCGCATAACCTTGTTTCCATCCACAACAATGGCGCTGCCTCCATCGAGTATCGTTATGACCTGGGCGGTCGGTTGATCGAGAGCCAGCATGACGAACCTCCGAGGTACTACCATTTCGACCCGGCGGGCAACCGTGTGGATAACTCCTCCCAGAGCTGCCCGGACAATCGCATCGCTCGTCTCAACGGTCACCAGTTTCGCTACGACAGGGTCGGTAACCTGATCGAGCGTATCGAGCCTGACGGCACCCTGATGACCATGAACTATGACGGTGCGAACCGTCTGGTGCACCTGCAACGAAACGAGCCGGACGGCCAAACGTTGGAGGTTCGCTATCACTATGATGGCTTGTCACGGCGTATCGCCAAGGATGTTTGCCGCGATGGCCAATGGCAGCGTACCTATTATGGCTGGGATAACCACCGCCAATGCGCCGAGGTGCAGGCCGACCGGTTACGCACGACAGTGCATGAGCCGATAGGCTTCACCCCCCTGCTGCGCATGGAACAGGCACGCGAGCAGGAGAGCGTCGAAGTTCTGGAAATCCGTCGCCAACTGGGGAGTGAGGGCCAGGCTCTACCGGATGCCATGCGGCCGTCGGCCGAGGATTTGCGCCTGGCTTTCTTCCACACCGATCATCTGGGGACGCCCCTGCGCCTCAGCGATACCCACGGCAACCTGCTTTGGAGCGGGGAGTCGAGTGATTGGACTGCCATCGGCGACGAGCAGGGCAGCACGGATCAACCGATACGATTCCAGGGCCAGTATCTGGATACGGAGAGCGGATTGCATTACAACCGCTTTCGCTACTACGACCCGCAAGCCGGACGCTATCTGACTCAGGATCCTCTGGGACTCCTGGCCGGGATGAATACCTATCGCTACACAGAGTTGCCTACGCTAGGTATCGATCCGCTTGGGCTATTTGATTCATTCAACAATTTTCCCTATGTGAATGATCCGGCCGTCGTATCCCAGTCTTCGCTGGCATCACACATGTTGTCGAATGGTGCATCGGCAAAGGAGGTCACGGATGCACTATATCCGACTCGCGGTTTTGAAGGCACTTTTTCTGCCGATTTGGGCTATTCATCTCATATCGGAACGGAAGGTACGTCCAGTGCGGCTGGCGTTGCCTTAGGGAAGAAAAAGGGAGAGTCTTGGAACATCTGTTACTACCAATCAACATGTGAAACGCTGGGTTTAGGTGCAGCCTTGGGGCCAGGTATCACTGGAAGCTATAGCAATACAGCTCCTACCAGTGGTGTCTCTAGAACCAAGGGATTCTTTGCCTCCGGTGGCCCTTTGGGCAATTTCAGTGGCAGCGTTCAACAGGACCTCGCAAATCCTGAAAGTTACTCAGTCAGCGGTGGCTGGGGAGTAGGTCCAGGTGTGGGAGCGGCAGGTGGAATGATGTGTGAGCAAAAACAGATTTGCTTGAGAGATTGAGCGTGAACTGGATAAAAATACTAGCAATCACCTTAAGCTGCAGTCTGATATTGGCCTGCTCGAATGATGACAAAGAGTTCCTGGAAAAGGGTTCACAGTTCGTCGATCAATTTCATAGCGAGGTCAAGCAAGGCAAGTACGCCGCCATTTATCAGGCTGCATCATCAGGACTCAAGGCAAATGGTAGTGAGCAGGAGTTCGTCGACCTGCTAACGGTGGTCAATCGTGGCTTGGGAGATGTGCAGGAAACCCGGCTGGTAAGCCAGGCTTCCGTGAAGGCCGATACGGGGCAGGCGCTTACCCTGTTGCTGTACAACACCCGCTTTGCCAAGGGTGAGGGCACCGAATCCTTTTACCTAGAGAATGCAGACGGCAAGCCCCTGCTGTTTCGCTACGACGTCAACTCCGACACGCTCATGAAGAAGATGATCGAGCAAGGCGCTCGCGCTTCCCAGTAACCCCTTCCTCTTATCCATAGCCCTCGGCCACGACGGCAAGGGCGCCTTGGAATCTTTCAGCAAATTCACCGCCCTCCAAAAGCATTCACAGTGCAGATAAGCCCTGTGGAAAAGCACGCCTGAGCCTTGCCAATAACCCGGTGATCAAGCCAGGGATAAACCACGCTGTGAATAACGATAACTTTTATGCACAGGCTGATCACTGCCATCGCACACGAGCCGCGCAGGATAATCCCGCTTTCATACATCGCTGTACAGTTCATGAATAAAGGCTTGTAGCGATCTATCCACAGATGTCGCGAGCATCATTTATAAACATAAAAACAAGCCTTTTAAAAAAATCATTCCTTTTTCTTTATTTACTTCCCACCTCTGCACCACGTACCGGCGGGAAGCAGTCAGCACGCAAACGCTCCTTTCTTGATGGCAGGACCAGTTGGCTATTTTTTGTGCAAAAGGCTTCTTTCAGCTGGGCTAAATCCCTATACTTGCCGCCCTTTCCTAAAAGCTCCCTTTCTCAACAGGCACGAGGTGCGTGGTGGATTTCCCTTCCCGTTTTCAAGTGATCGTCATCGGCGGCGGTCATGCCGGTACCGAGGCTGCGCTTGCAGCGGCGCGCATGGGCGTTAAAACCCTGCTGCTGACCCATAACGTGGAAACCCTCGGGCAGATGAGCTGCAACCCCGCCATTGGCGGGATCGGCAAGAGCCACCTGGTCAAGGAGATCGACGCCCTCGGCGGCGCCATGGCGACCGCTACCGATCTGGGTGGCATCCAGTTCCGCGTACTCAATAGCCGCAAGGGTCCGGCAGTGCGTGCGACTCGCGCCCAGGCTGACCGCATTCTCTACAAGGCGGCAGTACGCGAAATTCTGGAAAACCAGCCCAACCTGTGGATATTCCAGCAAGCCGCCGATGACCTGATCGTCGAGCAGGATGAAGTCAAAGGCGTGGTCACCCAGATGGGGCTGCGTTTCTTCGCCGACTCCGTGGTGCTGACTACCGGCACCTTTCTCGGCGGACTTATCCACATCGGCCTGCAAAACTATTCCGGCGGCCGTGCAGGGGATCCACCCTCGATCGCCCTGGCCAAGCGCCTGCGTGAATTGCCGCTGCGCGTCGGTCGCCTGAAGACCGGCACGCCGCCACGCATCGACGGCCGTTCGGTGGACTTCACCCAGATGACCGAACAGCCAGGCGATACACCGATTCCGGTGATGTCGTTCATGGGCAACAAGGAACAGCACCCTCGTCAGGTGAGTTGCTGGATCACCCACACCAATGCGCGCACCCACGAGATCATCGCTGCGAACCTCGACCGCTCGCCGATGTACTCCGGGGTGATCGAAGGCGTGGGCCCGCGGTATTGCCCGTCGATCGAGGACAAGATTCATCGCTTCGCCGAGAAGGACAGCCACCAGGTATTCATCGAGCCGGAAGGCCTGACCACCCATGAGCTGTACCCCAACGGGATTTCCACGTCCCTGCCGTTCGATGTGCAGTTGCAGATCGTGCAGAGCATCCGCGGCATGGAAAACGCCCATATCGTGCGCCCGGGCTACGCCATCGAATACGACTACTTCGACCCGCGCGACCTCAAGTACAGCCTCGAGACCAAGGTCATCGGTGGTCTGTTCTTCGCCGGCCAGATCAACGGCACCACCGGTTACGAAGAGGCCGGTGCACAGGGCTTGCTAGCCGGTGCCAACGCCGCGCTGCGCGCCCAGGGCAAAGAGGCATGGTGCCCACGCCGTGACGAAGCCTACATCGGTGTGCTGGTCGACGACCTGATTACCCTGGGTACCCAGGAGCCGTATCGCATGTTCACTTCGCGGGCCGAATACCGGTTGATCCTGCGCGAAGACAACGCCGATCTGCGTCTGACCGAGAAAGGCCGCGAGCTGGGCCTGGTCGACGACCAGCGCTGGGCGGCGTTCGAAGCCAAGCGCGAAGGCATCGCCCGGGAAGAGCAGCGCCTGAAAAGTACCTGGGTGCGCCCGAACACGCCCCAGGGCGAGGCCATCGTCGAGCGCTTTGGCACGCCTCTGACCCACGAGTACAACCTGCTCAACCTGCTGTCGCGCCCGGAAATCGATTACGCCGGCCTGGTCGAGGTGACCGGCGAAGGCGCCGAGGATCCCCAGGTCGCCGAGCAGGTCGAGATCAAGACCAAATATGCCGGCTACATCGAGCGTCAGCAGGACGAGATCGCCCGGCTGCGCGCCAGTGAGGAAACCGAGCTGCCTGTGGATATCGACTACGCGACCATTTCCGGGCTGTCCAAGGAGATCCAGCACAAACTCGGCAACGCTCGGCCGCAGACCCTCGGTCAGGCCTCGCGGATTCCGGGTGTCACCCCGGCAGCCATCTCCCTGCTGCTGATCCACCTGAAAAAACGCGGCGCGGGTCGCCAGCTGGAGCAGAGCGCCTGATGTCCGTTACCGCTCTCCACGCCGAAGAACTGCAACAAGGCGCCCGTGAACTGGGCGTTGATCTGACCGAGCAGCAGCAGGCGCAGCTGCTGGATTACCTGGCGCTGCTGATCAAGTGGAACAAGGCCTACAACCTGACCGCCGTGCGCGATCCGGACGAGATGGTGTCGCGCCATCTGCTCGACAGCCTCAGCGTGGTGCCTTTCGTCGCCGAGGCTGGGGATAACTGGCTGGACGTCGGCAGTGGCGGCGGCATGCCGGGCATTCCGTTGGCCATCCTGTTTCCCGAGCGGCGCTTCACGCTGCTCGATTCCAACGGCAAGAAGACGCGCTTCCTTACCCAGGTGAAGCTGGAGCTCAAGCTGGGCAACCTGGAGGTTATCCACAGTCGGGTGGAAGCCTTTACGCCCGAGCAGCCGTTCAACGGCATCTGCTCGCGGGCGTTCAGTTCGCTCGAGGATTTCTCCAACTGGACGCGCCACCTGGGCGACGGCCACACCCAGTGGCTGGCCATGAAGGGCGTGCACCCGGATGACGAGCTGCAGGCGCTGCCAGCGGACTTTAGTCTCACCGCCACCCACGTGCTCAAGGTTCCCGGTTGCCAAGGCCAGCGCCATCTGTTGATACTGCGTCGCTCGGTTTAGGGGGAACGGCAACATGGCTAAAGTATTCGCAATCGCCAACCAGAAAGGCGGCGTGGGCAAGACCACGACCTGCATCAACCTGGCGGCGTCTCTGGTTGCGACCAAACGCCGTGTGCTGCTCATCGACCTCGACCCGCAGGGCAACGCCACCACGGGCAGCGGTATCGACAAGCAGACCCTGGAACATTCCATCTACGACGTGCTGGTTGGCGACTGCAATCTGGTCGAGGCCATGCAGTTCTCCGAACACGGTGGCTATCAGCTGCTGCCGGCCAACCGCGACCTGACCGCCGCGGAAGTGTCCCTGCTGGAAATGAAGATGAAGGAGAGTCGCCTGCGTTATGCGCTGGCGCCGATCCGTGAGAACTACGATTACATCCTTATCGACTGCCCGCCGGCGCTGTCGATGCTGACGATCAACGCCCTGGTCGCCTCCGACGGGGTGATAATTCCCATGCAGTGCGAGTACTACGCGCTCGAGGGGCTGAGCGATCTGGTCAACAGCATCCAGCGCATCGGCAAGCTGCTCAACCCGTCGCTGAAGATCGAAGGCCTGCTGCGCACCATGTACGACCCGCGCATCAGCCTGACCAGCGACGTGTCTGCCCAGCTCAAGGAACATTTCCCGGACACGCTCTATCAAACCGTGATCCCGCGCAACGTGCGACTGGCCGAAGCCCCCAGCTTCGGCATGCCGGCGCTGGTCTATGACAAGCAATCCCGTGGTGCGATCGCCTATCTGGCGCTGGCCGGCGAGCTGGTTCGCCGCCAGCGCGCGAACGCCCACACCGCAACCGTATAAGGAAACTGTGCATGGCTGCTAAGAAACGTGGGCTCGGTCGAGGCCTGGACGCCCTGCTGGGAGGCACCAGCGTCGATACGCTCGAGCAGGAAGCGGTCAAGGCCGATACCCGTGAGTTGCAGCACCTGCCGCTGGACCTGATTCAGCGCGGCAAGTACCAGCCGCGTCGCGATATGGACGTCACCGCGCTCGAGGAGCTGAGTCAGTCGATCAAGACCCACGGCGTCATGCAGCCCATCGTGGTGCGTCCGGTGGGCGAAGGGCGTTTCGAGATCGTTGCCGGTGAACGCCGCTGGCGAGCCACCCAGCAGGCGGGCCTGGATCGCATCCCGGCACTGGTGCGCGAGCTGCCGGACGAAGCCGCCATCGCCATGGCGCTGATCGAGAACATCCAGCGCGAAGACCTCAATCCCATCGAGGAAGCCATGGCCCTGCAGCGTCTGCAGCAGGAATTCCAGCTGACTCAGCAGCAGGTCGCCGAAGCCGTCGGCAAGTCACGAGTGACCATCACCAACCTGCTGCGCCTGATCGCCCTGCCCGAGGAAGTGAAAACCCTGCTCGCCCATGGCGACCTGGAAATGGGTCACGCTCGCGCACTGCTCGGCCTGCCGGTCGAGCAGCAGACCGAAGGTGCGCGACACGTTGTCGCACGCGGCCTCACCGTGCGCCAGACCGAGGCACTGGTGCGCCAGTGGCTCAATACCCAGGAGCGGCCAGCTGCCACTACCAAGGTCGATCCGGATATCAGCCGGCTCGAACAGCGCCTGGCTGAGCGGCTGGGCTCTCCCGTGCAGATCAAGCATGGCCAGAAGGGCAAGGGCCAACTGGTCATTCGCTACAATTCCCTCGACGAACTTCAGGGCGTTCTAGCCCACATCCGCTGAAACAATTGCTCCTCGAGCACTACGGCGAAAAGACTTTCGGGCAGTTGAATGGGGT
>Ga0209370_1002717_pt1 | contig 12275 bp, 9 predicted proteins | sample AgamicAtPrz_FD_187164 | JGI IMG/M metagenome (GOLD analysis project Ga0209370, IMG submission 187164) | Agave microbial communities from Guanajuato, Mexico - At.P.rz (SPAdes) (version 2) | ecosystem: Host-associated > Plants > Phyllosphere > Phylloplane/Leaf | place: Guanajuato, Mexico... | reverse complement strand
TGGTGGAAGGGGCACTTGGATTCAGTAGTCATGGGGCTCTCCGTTTCAACGATCCGACAGGTCGGTAGGTCCAGGAAACAGATATCAATCAATGATTGATATCAATCAATTCAACTCAATAGCTATTAGCGATTGGTTGAGATGAATTATCGGTGCGCGGCTGGCCTGAAGGGCGTGTTGTGCTATTGAAATTACTAAGCAGCGCCATAGGAAGAAATATGGGTCGAGTCCTTGGCCGACGGGAAGTCGGGCGAGGAGACTGCGCAAAGTGACTGAGATGCTGACGTTTTGAGCGTATGCGAGGCGACCGGTTTGCACAAGCAGGGGCGAGCAAATCAGGTGCTTGACCTACCTGTGTCATCTGCGTCTGCGGTTTATCCGGCCACCAGTTTGTGCACCAGATCGGCCGCAGTGGAAGCGCCGTATTTGCGCATCAGCCGGGCGCGGTAGATTTCCACGGTGCGATGACTGATGGCCAGTGCCTTGCCGATTTCTTTGCTGGTCATGCCTTCGAGAAGACGTGCAGCGACTTCGCGCTCGCGGCCCGTGAGCTCGGCCTTGACGGGGCGATGGGCCGAGAGGTCCTCGAAGCTCCAGATGCCCGAGGCATGGGGGTCGTTGCGGTCCAGCGTGCGGCCGCTGACATGGCACCAGAACACCTCGCCATTGGCGCGCTTCATGATGCGGTTGTCGGAGTAGATGCCCGTGGTGTTCAGGATGGGAGCGATGCGCGCGCCCAGGCGCTCGTATTCGTCAACGCTGGGGTATAGCACCTGGAACGTCTGTCCTATGAGTACCTCGCGCGAGGCATGGAACATTTCACACAATTGCCGATTACAGTCAATCATGATGCGGTTGCGCGAGATGACGAGACCTACAGGGGCGGCGTCGAACGCCAGCCGGTAATCCACAACCATGGTACTGCTCTTTACGAAAAACTACTTACTCAAGTACGTAGTATCGTAGCGCATCCAATTTCAAGGAGACATGTGTGAAAAAGCTCTACCCATCCGCAGAAGCGGCGCTGCAGGGCGTGGTGGCCGACGGGCAATTGATGGCCGTTGGCGGCTTCGGCCTGTGCGGCATCCCCGAGGCCCTGATCGATGCGGTTTGTGCCAGCGGCGTCAAGAACCTCACGGTGGCATCCAACAACGCCGGCGTGGACGGCTTTGGCCTGGGCAAGCTGCTGGACACCCGCCAGGTCAAGAAGATGATCTCCAGCTACGTGGGCGAGAACAAGGAGTTCGAGCGCCAGTACCTGGCCGGTGAGCTGGAGCTGGAATTCACGCCCCAGGGCACGCTGGCCGAGAAGATGCGCGCCGGCGGTGCGGGCATTCCCGCCTTCTTCACCAAGACCGGTGTGGGCACGCTGGTGGCCGAGGGCAAGGAATTGCGCGAGTTCGATGGCGAGACCTATGTGATGGAGCACGCCATCGTGGCCGATGTGTCCCTGGTCAAGGCCTGGCGCGCGGACAAGAGCGGCAATCTGCAGTTCCGCCTGACGGCGCGCAACTTCAACCCTGCGGCAGCCACCTGCGGCAAGGTCTGCGTGGTGGAGGTCGAGGAATTGGTGGAAGTGGGCGAGATCGCTCCTGACGACATCCATCTGCCCGGCATCTATGTGCACCGCATCGTGCACAACGCCAGTCCCGAAAAGCGTATCGAAAAGCGCACCGTGCGCGAAGCCTGAACCATGGTGGATTCGTCCTATTCGCCCGAGGCTGCCGCCCAGGCCGACGTACCGATCTTTCGTGCGCTGGCTGCGCAGGAGCGGGAGCAACTGGACCGCGAGCGCTTGCTGGTGTGCCAGGTCGCGGCCCGTGAGCTGGGGCTGAGCGACTGGAGCATGGACCGCTCGGGTCTTGCGCAGTTGCAGCAGTTGCTCGATCGCGGCCTGGTATCGGCCGACAACCTGTTGCTGGCCCGAGGATTGGGTGTGGTGCTGGGTGACGCGCTGAGCTGCGAAATGGACGATATGGACTGGCATATGGTGAGCGACGAGTGGGGAACCGACCCCGTTGTGCGCTATCGCGAAACCAGCATCCAGGTGGGGGCTCGCGACATGGTCCTCAAACGGCTCGAAGACGGCCAGAGCGTCGATCTGCTGCACTTGCTCGATGGTGTGATGGCGCACCTGCAGCCCATGATCGACTCCGGCGACTACCAATAACGTCAATCAAGATTTATTCAGGAGGCTCTTATGCCCTGGACCCAAGACCAGATGGCCGCGCGCGCGGCCAAAGAACTCGAAGACGGTTTCTACGTCAACCTCGGTATCGGCATTCCCACACTGGTGGCCAACCACACGGGCGACAAGGAAGTGTGGCTGCAGTCCGAGAACGGCATGCTGGGCATCGGCCCCTTCCCGACCGAAGACCAGGTCGACGCCGATCTGATCAATGCCGGCAAGCAGACCGTGACCACGCTTCCCGGCTCGGCCATCTTCGGCTCTGACCAGTCGTTTGCCATGATCCGCGGCGGCAAGATCAATCTGTCCATTCTGGGCGCCATGCAGGTGTCCGAAAAAGGCGATCTGGCCAACTGGATGATTCCCGGCAAGATGGTCAAGGGCATGGGCGGAGCCATGGATCTGGTGGCGGGCGTCAAGCGCGTCATCGTGCTCATGGAACATGTGGCCAAGAAAAAGGACGGCACGACCGACCTGAAGATTTTGCCCAGCTGCACTCTGCCGCTGACGGGTCTCGGCGTGGTAGATCGCATCATCACCGATCTGGGTGTGATGGACGTGACACCCGAAGGCCTGAAGCTGGTGGAGCTGGCCGAGGGCGTGAGCTTTGACGAGATCCAGTCCAAGACGGGTGTGACGCTGCTGAAATAAGCGGCGCTGCGCTCCTGGCAAGAACCGCTGCGGCGGTTCTTTTTTTATGCGTTTTCTGCGGAATCAGCAGAATTAATAGCTGCCGGAGTTGATAGAACAAGCGATGTAAGCTGTTTTTGCTTTAATTGTGGCCCACAAATTATTGCAATCTGCAACAATCGAGTTTGATTGAGCAGACAGAAAAAGAGCGCTTTGATGAGTGAGAACGCTGGTGCGCAGGGGCACGAGACCGATGTACATTTTTTGCGCGCAGTCACCGATATGGCCGAGCATACGGAGGTCATGACAGGCGATGCAATCTATACCGACAAGGGCATGAAATTGGTGGACAAAGGCACACGTGTTGACAGTCGTCTCTATGACCGTCTGGTCATGCACAAGCTGCGTGACCCGATCGATGCCAACCTGATCACGGGCGACCTGGTCGACGTGGCATCCCTGGTCACTCTGGCGCGCCAGCAATGCGAGCAGGTTGATCTGCTGCATCGCATGGTGGCGTCCATCGGCGATGTCGAGCGCCTGCTGGCACCGCTCAAGAGCTTGCTGCTGCCCCAGGCCATTGCCTTCAAGCTCACCGTCATGCGCGAGCAGCGCACCGACCTCTACCAGCACAGCCTGCAGATGGCGCTGGTGGCGATCTTTCTGGCGCTCAAGAACGGCTGGACCGAGCGCGAATGCGTGCCGCTGGCCACGGCCGCGCTGTTGCACGACGTGGGCATGCTCTATATGGACCCGGTCTGGACCGACCCGGACCACCGCCTGAGCGGCGAGGAACGCAAGCACCTGGTCGCGCATTCCGTCACCGCCATGCTGGTGGTGCGCAGCACGGAACTGTATTCGCGCGCCGTGGAAATCGCCGTGCTCGAGCACCATGAGCGCATGGATGGTTCCGGCTATCCGCGCGGCATCAAGGGCAACGCCATTTCGCCCATGGGGCAGGTGCTGCTGCTGGCCGAGGTGGTCTCGGCCTTCTTCGAGAAATTCACGGACATGCCGGGCCAGCGCCTGTCGCTCATGCTGCGCATGAACCACAAGAGCTATCCGGCCGATCTGGTACACCTGATTCTGCCGCTGCTCTACGACGAAATCAGTCCCGGCAAGCCGCTGGCGCCGCTGCAGGCCGAGTTCTCGCACAGCATCGCGGCGCTGGAGGCCGCGCTGCGCAAATGGAGCGAGCTCAGGCGCGAGTTTCCCGAGCATTGGCAGCAAATGCCCGATGCGCAGGCGGCGGTGTTCGTGGAGACCAGTCTTGCACAACTGCAGAAACAGCTGGCCGAAGCGGGCTCCCACCCCAGCCAGCAGCTGGATGTGTTGAGCTACCTCAAGGATGACGCCCTGGGCATGAGCGAGCTGGCCCTGGTCAACCGCGAGGCCTTGTGGCAGCTGCAGGCCATCATGAACGACTGCCAGCGCCGCTGGCCCACGCTGGGGGAGGGCGGCTCCACGCTGGAAGTTGCCGTGGCCGAGTGGTGCGAGGCCTGCGCCCAGCTGATGCCGCAGGCCGGCCGAAGCTCGGCCATGAATGTCGACAAGCAGTCGCTCAATTGAGGGCGTTGACTGCGAGTTTTGCCCGCGACGGCTGTCCTCAAGTTTGATAGCTGCAGGCGCTTGATGGACGGGCGCTACATGGGTATTTCTTCAAGATTTTGTGCATCACGCCGCAGCGCGGCGTGCTTTGCCGCGTCTGTCGGCGGTATCCTGAAAAAGTATTTTTGATAGCGCGTGATGCCCGATCAACAAGGGTAGGCTGCATCTGCTGCTGGCCTTAGGGCTTTGTTTTGCGCGGAAATTCTTATAACTGTATATTTGTACAGTATTTGAGAATATTCCTATGCACACCCAGTCCCAGACCTATTTGACCCGTCCTGGCTCACAGCCAGGCATGACGGAGTCTGTCCGGCAGGAGGCTGGTGCAGGGCAGGGCGCGCGGCGGGGTCTGCAAGCTGCGGACCACCCGCATCTGTCCGCCATACAGATTCCCGGTGTCTGGCGCGGCACGGACTGGCAACTGGATGCCTGCCGAAATGTCTGGCCCAGTGGCCATGCGGCGCTGGATTGCGAGCTGCCCGGTGGCGGCTGGCCCGGCAATGCCTTGATTCAGCTGCAGCAACCCGCGCACTGCCATGCGGAGTGGGCCTTGCTGTTGCCCGCGCTGGCCGCAGGAGTGCGGCAGCATGCGGCTTCGCGCGAGGATACGCGGATGGGGCAGCTGGTGCTGGTGGCTCCGCCCTATCTGCCCTTCGCCCCGGCCTTGCAGGCTGCCGGCATTGACGCGAAGCGGCTGTGCGCGGTGCAACCGGGGCGCAGTGCCCAGGATCTGGCCTGGGCCTGCGAGCAGGCGCTGCATTGCCGGGATGTGCTGGCGGTGCTGGCCTGGTTGCCCGAACTTCCCACGTCCACCCTGCGCCGCTTGCAGCTGGCTGCCGCTTCGCAGGGGCGGCCTCTGTGGCTATGGCAGGAGTCGCAGGCCGAACCATGCAGCTCTCCCGCCGCATTGCGGTTGAGGCTGGAGAGAGTCACGACAGTCTCCGCTGCCCAGCAGGCGCCGGGTTTGCAGATACAGATACTGAAGCGCCGTGGGCCTTTGCTGGAGCGTCCCATACAGCTGTCGCTTTCGCAGTGGGCCTGGCAGCCCGTTTTGCAGGCACAGGCACAAAGACATGCGCGCCAGAGCGAGGAGGCTGCCATGCTCATGCAAGGGCGCATGACAGCCGCCGCTCCTGCAACGGCATCGCCTTGGATGACGGAGGCATGAGATGGGCAGTGCAGAGCACTGGATAGCGTGGCCTCTGGCCTGCCTGAGCGAGTCAAGCCCGGTGCCCGAGAGTGCCTGCTGGTGGGCGCTGGAGTTTTCGCCGCGTGTGGCCTTGCTCGAAGACGCCTTGCTCATGGAGACCAGCATGGTGCAGCGTCTTTGGGGCGGGACCGAGGCCTTGCTGGCGCGGCTGGACAGTGCTTTTGCGCAGGCCTGCCAGGCCGGCTTCCATGAATCAGAGGGCGGGGATGTGGCATTGCAGCCGCTGCGCGGACAGGGCGGAACGGCCTGGAAGGCATTGGCACGGCTGCGGCTGCAGCAGAGCCGGCCTTGCGGCTCCGTCCCTGTTCCTTTGTCCGTGCCTGAGTCATCGCCGCATGCCGATGCGCTGCCGCTATGGACGCTGAGCGCCCTGGAGCAGCACAGCGCCGTGCTGCAGCGCCTGGGTTGCCGGTGCTGGGGCGATGTGCGCTCACTGCCGCGCGCGGGGCTGTCGCGCCGCATTGGAGCCAAGGCTTTGCGTGCGCTCGACGAGGCCTATGGCCTGCTGCCCCAGCCGCTTGACTGGCTGCAACTGCCTCAGCAATTCGAGCTGCGCCACGATCTGGGTTATCCGGCCCACCATGCCGATGCCGTGCTCCATGCCGCGCAGCCGCTGTTGCGCGCGCTGCAGTCCTGGCTGCAGGCCCGTCACCATGCGGTATTGGCACTGCAATTGCGCTGGCACCATGATCTGCGCCGTATCGACGGCCAGGAGCTGCCGGCCTGGGAAGCGCTTGCCATCCGCACGGCCCAGCCCACGCAGGGCATGGCGCATCTGCAGCGCCTGCTGCGTGAGCATCTGGGCCAGCAGCGCTGGCGCGCACCCGTGGACATGCTGGAGTTGCAGGCGCTGGAGACGGTTCCCTGGGCGGCCGAGCCGCTGAGCTGCCTGCCTGCCGCCCAGGGCCAGAGCCCGTCGGACAGTCTTGCCTGGCATGAATGGGTGGAGCGCCTGAGCGCCCGCTGGGGCGAGGAGGCCGTGCTTATGGTGCAGCCGCTGGCTGACCACCGCCCCGAGCGCATGCAGCGCTGGCAAGCTGCTGCGCCTTTGTTGCAGAGCAAGAATCCGGCTGCGGCAAGAGGCGCGACCCTGGCTGGAGCAGGAGCGCAGCCCAGGCCACAAGGTACGCATCGCGGCCGTCAGCCCGGCTGTGCCGACCCTTGGCAAGCCCTGTGGCCGCCCTGGTTGCTGTCTCAGCCTGAGGCCTTGCCCGTGCAGGGCAATCGTCCCCAATGGCATGGGCCGCTGCAGCTCAAGGCCGGGCCCTACAGGCTGGAGTCCGGCTGGTGGGATGCTGCTGGTGATGCGTCTGCCAACGCCCAGACCGGCGCGCCTGCCGGCCTGGCCGCGCGTGACTATTTTGTGGCCTATAACGCCGTGGTCGGACATGTCTGGATTTACCGCGAGCGCGTCCGTAGCGAACACCTGATGGGTATGACCGCCAGCCCTGCCAGCTGGTTCGCGCAAGGCATGTATGGCTGAGCAGATCACGGCCGAGCCGCCCGCTCCCGCTCTGCGGCTGGCGGGGCCACCGCCTGCCGCAATACCGGCCAGTCCCGTGGCTCAAGGCATGGGCAGAGGGCCGCTGGCCTATGCCGAGCTGCACTGTCTCTCGCATTTCAGCTTCCTGCGCGGTGCTTCATCGCCTGCAGAGCTGGTGCACCGGGCCAAAAGCCTGGGCTATGCGGCGCTGGCGCTGACCGACGAATGCTCGGTAGCCGGTGCTGTGCGCGCCTTTGAAGCGGCGCGGGACTGCGACCTGCATTTGATCCATGGCAGCGAATTCGCCTGGGGCCCGCTCAGGATCGTGGTGCTGGTGCGTGATCTGCAAGGCTGGGGCAATCTCTGTGAATTCATCACTGCTGCACGCAGCCGGGCTGCCAAAGGGGAGTATCTGGTCGATGAATCCAGCCCCTGGCAGCTGCTGAGTCACGGCTGCGAGTGCCTGTTGCTGCCGCAGCGCGGGAAACTGGATGCATCGGATTTGATAGCTGTAACCGCTTGCCTGGAAAGCGTTTCAGGCTATCTTGATGCTGGAAACCTCTGGCTGGGTGTGGAGCTGCACCTGGCGCCCGACGACAGCCTGTGGCTGCAGACCCTGCAGCAGGCGGGCGCGACGCTGGGGCTGCGCTTGCTGGCCTGCGGCGATGTCCATATGCATGCGCGCTCGCGCAAGCCCTTGCAGGATGTGGTCACGGCTATTCGCATGGGGCGCACCGTGGCTGAATGCGGCTTTGCGCTGCAGCCCAATGCCGAGCGGCATCTGCGCTCGCGTCTGAGGCTGGCTTCGCTCTATCCCAGGGCCATGCTGGAGGCGACACTGGAGCTGGCCGGGCGCTGCAGCTTCAGTCTCGACGAGATCCGCTACCACTATCCGAAGGAGAGCGTGCTGGATGGCATGACGGCCACGCAGACCCTGGCCTGGCTGACCTGGGAGGGCGCGGCGGGACGCTATCCCCAGGGCATTCCCGAGAAAGTGCGCGATCAGCTGCACAAAGAATTGGCGCTGATCGAGGACAAGAAGTACGAGATGTACTTTCTCACCGTGCATGACATCGTGCGCTATGCGCGCAGCGTCGGCATTCTCTGCCAGGGGCGCGGCTCGGCGGCCAATTCTGCGGTCTGCTACTGCCTGGGCATCACCGCGGTAAACCCGCATGGTGGCAATCTGCTGTTCGAGCGCTTTATCAGCAAGGAGCGCGGCGAGCCGCCCGATATCGATGTGGACTTCGAGCATGCGCGGCGCGAAGAGGTCATCCAGTACATCTACGGCAAATATGGGCGCGGTCGCGCCGCGCTCACGGCCGTTGTCAGCTGCTGGCGCAGCCGCAGCGCGCTGCGCGATGTGGGCAAGGCGCTGGGCCTGCCGGTCGATCTGATCGATGCCCTGGCCAAGGGGCAGTATTGGTTCAGCGAGCATGCCCAGGCGCAAGCACAGACGCATGCCGAAACGGCTGATTCGGCAGAGGAGGACCAGGCGCCTGAAGCACTGCCCGAAGACTGGGCGCAGCGCAAGCTCCAGGAAGCCGAGGTGCTGGCACGCGAAATGAATTGCGCAGTGGGCGTGCATCGACTGCGCCTCTGGATAGAGCTGGCCTGGCAGCTCAAGGACAGCCCGCGCCACCTCAGCCAGCATGTGGGCGGTTTTGTGCTGACCGAGGGCAAGCTCACGCGCCTGGTGCCCGTGGAGCCTGCCACGATGGCCAAGCGCTCCGTCATACAGTGGGACAAGGACGATCTCGATGTCGTGGGCCTGCTCAAGGTCGATGTACTGGCCCTGGGCATGCTCACCATGTTGCGCAATGCCCTGAACGAGCGCGCCCGCTGGCGTGGCGAGCCATGGGAGCTGCACCAGATTCCGCAGGAGGATGCCGCGACCTACGAGATGATTTGCCTGGCCGATACCGTGGGTACTTTCCAGATCGAAAGCCGCGCCCAGATGAGCATGCTGCCGCGCCTGCAGCCGCGCACCTTCTATGATCTGGTGGTCGAGGTCGCCATCGTGAGGCCCGGCCCGATTCAGGGCGGCATGGTCCATCCCTATCTGCTGGCGCGCGAGCGTGCACGCCGCAAGCTGCCGCTCAAGCTGGAAAAGCCGGAGCTCGAAAATGCGCTCAAACGCACCTTGGGTGTGCCCATTTTCCAGGAACAGGTGATGCAGATTGCCATCGATGCTGCCAAGTTTTCGGCCGGCAAAGCCGATGAGCTGCGCCGCTCCATGGCGGCCTGGAAGCGCAAGGGCGGCGTACACAAGTTCGAGCGCCCGTTGATCGACGGCATGGTGGCGCGTGGCTACAGGCTGGAATTCGCTCAGGCCATCTTTGCTCAGATGCTGGGCTTTGGCGAATATGGCTTCCCCGAAAGCCATGCCTACAGCTTTGCGCTGCTGGCCTATGCGAGCGCCTGGCTCAAGCGCCATGAGCCGGCCATCTTTCTGCAGGCGCTGCTCAATGCCCAGCCCATGGGTTTTTATTCGCCGTCCCAACTGGTGCAGGATGCACGCCGACACGGAGTGCGCGTGCTGCCCGTCGATGTCTGTCATAGCCACTGGCATTGCACGCTGGAAGCCCCTCTGCAAGCGATTCGCGGCGTGGCCCAGCCCCAGCCGGCCGTGCGCCTGGGGCTGAACCGGGTTGCCAGGCTGGGCAAGGCTGCAGCGCTGCGAATCGAGGGTGAAGCTGCGCAGGCTGCCTGGAAGGATGTGAGCGATCTGGCCATCCGGGCCCGGCTGGACAAGGCGGATATGGAAGCCCTGGCTGCGGCGGATGCGCTGCGCAGCCTGGCCGGTCACCGCCGCCAGCAGATGTGGGATGCTGCTGCGCAGCTCAGTCTGCCGCCTATTTTTGCGCAGGCCGCCATTCATGAGCCGAGGCTTGAGCTGCCCCAGGCCGCCGAGGGCGAGGAAATCATGTTCGACTATGCCGCCACCGGCCTGAGCCTGCGGCGTCACCCGCTGGCCTTGCTGCGTCCCAGGCTGGCGCGTCATGGGCTGAAGACCGCAGCCGAGTTGCGTCATATGCTGCCAGGCCAGAAGGTACGCGCCTGTGGCATCGTTACCGTGCGCCAGCGCCCGCCTACCGCCAACGGCACGCTGTTCGTCACGCTTGAAGACGAAACCGGTGTCATCAACCTGGTGGTCTGGAGCCAGACCTTTGCCCGCTGGCGCTCCGCGTTGCTGGCCTCGCGTCTGCTGGCCGTGGAGGGCATCTGGCAGCGCAGCACGGCCCCTCAACTGGAGACTTCGGAATCAGCAGGGGATATGCCTGCGGCACAGAAAGGGGAGGAACCTGCGGTTCGTCATCTGGTCGTGATGAAGGCCAGGAATGTGACCCGTTGGCTGGGGCGGTTTGCCGAAGTCGGACTGGACAGCCGGGATTTTCATTGAGCCTGCCGAGGTCGGTGCGCGCTGGCCGCTGCGAAATCAGGGCGCTGCCGGCAGCTTGGCATGTTGCAGCGCATGTTCAATGAGCTTTTCCACGGCCCGGCTGCCCGGTACGGTTGAGTGCACCAGTGCTATGCCCACATGAAAGCCGGGCGGGTTGTCCAGCAAGGGCAGGCATTTCACGCCGCGTGGCTGAACAAGGTGCGATACGCCTGCGACCAGCCCCACGCCCAGGCCGGAGGCCACCAGGCTCATGATGGTCTGCACCTGCATGGCCTCCTGGGCGATGCGGGGAGTGAAGCCCGATTGCTGGCAGCGTAGCTTGGCCAGCGCGGCGAGACTGGGTACCGTGTCCTGCGGATACATCACAAAGGGCTCGTGCGCCGCCTCGGACAGAGCGATGGCATCGCGCTGCGCCAGGGGACTGCTGTCCGAGACGGCCAGCACGAACTCGTCCTGATCCAGCGGCGTGAGTTCAATACCTTCATTGAGCTCCAGTACGGGGTAGCGAAGCAGGCCGGCATCAAAGCGCCGGGTTGTCAGCCCTTCCAGGATTTCGGCACTGGTCGCTTCATAGAACTCCAGTCCCACTTTGGGGTAGCGGTCGCGAAACGATGGGATCAGGCGCGGCAGCAGTTCGTAGGTGGCCGAGCCGACAAAGCCCAGCCGTATCAGGCCGCCCACGCCTTCCCTGGTATCGCGCACAACCTGGCGACATTGCTCAGCATGAAACAGGGTGGCGCGAGCGCTCTCCAGCATGGCCTTGCCGGCAGGCGTCAGCACGACGCCGGTGCTGGTGCGATCGAACAGGGCGCTGCCCAGTTCCTCTTCCAGCTTGCGAATCGAGATGGACAGCGGCGGCTGAGCCATATGCAACTGCTCTGCGGCACGGTGGAAGTTGCCGGTTTCGGCCAGAGCGATGAACTGGTTCAGTTGCTTCAGGTTCATTGATATTCAATGGATATCAGAAATGAAATTTTTAATATTAGACATTAATTTTGCGCCTGCCTAAAGTGAACTCACAAGAAAAACACGGCAGCAATTCCGTATCAGGAGACAAACTTGAAGCAAGCACGCAGATCCCTGCTGGCGGCCTTGCTGGGCTACGGCCTGCTCGGCGCCGGCATGCCCTCCATGGCTCAGGCCCAGGCCTTCCCTTCCAAGCCGATCAAGCTCATCGTGCCCTTTGGTCCGGGCAGCGGCACCGACACCTCGGCACGCTATTTCGGGCGCAAGCTGCAGGAGCTCACGGGCCAGCCCGTGGTCGTGGAAAACAAGGCAGGAGCCAACGGCTTCATTGCAGTCAAGCAGGTGCTGTCTGCGCCCGCCGATGGCTATACCGTATTCATCGGCAGCAACTCGACGCTGGCTGTCAATGCGGCACTGTTCAGGCATCTGCCCTACGACCCGTTAACGGACTTTGCGCCGCTGACCATGATGATGCGCTCGCCGGCCATGCTGACCGTCATGCCCCAAGCTGCCTACTCCGACCTGAAGGGTCTGATCAGCCATGCCAGGGCCAACCCGGGGAAGGTGAATTTCGGAGCCGGCTCGGCCGGCTATCAACTGATGGGCGAGCTGTTCAACGACGCTGCCAGGATCGAAACCGTACATGTCCCGTTCAAGGGGGCGGGGGAAACCACCACGGCAGTCGCTTCAGGGACGGTGGACTACACCTTCGCGGAAGTCACTGCAGTGCAGGAACTGGCCCGAGGAGGGCGTGTCAAGGTTTTGGCGGTGGCATCCGACAAGCGCG
>Ga0209370_1002715_pt1 | contig 12281 bp, 10 predicted proteins | sample AgamicAtPrz_FD_187164 | JGI IMG/M metagenome (GOLD analysis project Ga0209370, IMG submission 187164) | Agave microbial communities from Guanajuato, Mexico - At.P.rz (SPAdes) (version 2) | ecosystem: Host-associated > Plants > Phyllosphere > Phylloplane/Leaf | place: Guanajuato, Mexico... | reverse complement strand
GCCCGACACGCCACGCATCCGTACCCTCAAGCAGGAACTGGCCCGCGTGGTACGCGCCCGTGCGGCCAACCCTAAGTGGATCGAGGGCATGAAACGCCATGGCTACAAGGGCGCCTTCGAACTGGCCGCGACCATCGACTACCTGTTCGCCTTCGACGCCACCAGCGAGCTGGTCGACGACCACCAGTACGCCCTGCTCACCGACGCCTACCTGATGGACAGAGACACCCGCGACTTCATCCAGGCGCATAACCCCGGCGCCCTGCAGGACATCATCGAGCGCCTGCTCGAAGCCCAGCAGCGTGGTCTTTGGCAGGAGCCGGGCGAATACCGCGAGGCCTTGGAAAACCTGCTGCTCGATAGCGAAGAGAGCTGAGGTCTGTTGGTGGGTTCGCCGGATAGTGGCGGAAGCGGCCGCTAGGCCGCTTTGCTTTTTGGCGCTCCTCATGCCAAAAAATTTGCAGGCGACACCAATCGCCCCTTCAGGAGGCTGAGCGGAATCGTTGTGGAGAGGGTTGAGCGGCATGGATGCCGCGAGAGCCGCGATGGGCCAGGGATGGCCCTTCGCGGCGGGCCCTCGGAACAACGATGAAGCGAGGGAATCCCAGCGGAGCTGGGGCCGTATGTCGGGGCTAGACCTTTTGGTTTCTTTTGGGGCGATGCCAAAAGAAACCCGCTCGTCAGAGCGGAACCGGACGTATGAGCAACGCGATAATGCTGGCAAACCATAGCTCACGCATCGCATGTGAGGCGTAAAGAGCTCGCGGCTAAAGCCGCTCCTACGCAATCGCTGAGTGTCTGCTCCTGGCTTTAAGCTACCTTCAGCGCCTTTTCGGTTTTTACAGGTCGCCTCGGTTGCCCCGACCTGACCTTGGGTTTAGCCTAACCGTCCATCCCCCGCCGGAGTTTCGTCCAATGCGCCAGTAATGCCGTCGTGTACGCACGACCTGTGATCGTCCGCTGTGGCCTTGTGCCGCGCGTTTTCACGGCATTGCCTGGAGTCATTCATGACGAACTCGCCTGTTATCGCGCTCGAGCGCGTTTCCTTTCATTTCCCCGATGGCCAGCCACTGTTCGATGAGCTGAGCGAAACCTTCGATGTCCGCCACACCGGCCTGGTAGGGCGCAACGGTGCCGGCAAGAGCATGCTCGGCCGGCTGCTCGCTGGCCTCTTGCCGCCAAGCGCCGGACGTATCGTGCGGCAGGCTCGGGTTACCTATCTGCCCCAGGCTATCGGCGTGGACGACACCACCCGCGTCGTCGACCTGATGGGTTTCGCGGCGCCTTACGATGCGCTGTGTCGGGTGATCGACGGGCGCATGGGGGACAACGATATCGAGCTGCTCGAAGGTCGCTGGGATATCGCCGAGCGCTTGCATCTGGCGTTGCAGAATGACGGCTTGGCGCATCTCGCCCTGCACGGCCCGGCCGCCCAGCTCAGCGGTGGTGAGCGTACGCGGGTGGCGCTGCTCGGCGCGTTTCTGGGCGATGCCGACCTGCTGATTCTCGACGAGCCCAGTAACCATCTGGATCGCGCCAGCCGGCTGCGCCTCTATCGGCGCCTGCAGCAGTGGCCGGGTGGGCTGGTGGTGATCAGCCATGATCGCGAACTGCTGGAGGGCATGCAGCGCATCGTCGAACTTTCGCCTTTAGGGTTGCGCGCGTATGGCGGCAACTATGGTTTTTACCGCGAGGCGCGACAGCGCGATGAGCAAGCCGCCCAGCAGGCCCTGGCGCATGCCCGTAGCGAACGCAAACGCGGCGAGCGTGAACTGCAGGCCCAGCAGCAACGCCAGCAGCGCCGCACGGCCAGCGCAAACCGAGATGCACGGCATGCCAATCAGGCGCAGATTCTGCTGGATCGCCAGAAGGGCCGCAGCGAGGCCAGCGCCGGCCGGTTGCAGCAGCGCCTGCAAGCGGTCAGCCGCGACCTCGACGACGCCGTGCGCGATGCGGCGCAGCGGGTGCACGAAGGCCACGCCATTCAACTGCACGGCAAGGCTGGCGGTCTGGCCGAGGGCAAGCGGGTGCTCAGCCTGCGGGGCGTGCGGGCGCCCTACTCAGGGGCCGTCTTGCCGGACATCGAGCTGTTCGGCCCGCGACGGCTGGCCATCAGCGGGCCTAACGGTTGTGGCAAGTCGAGCCTGCTGGCGATGCTTGCCGGGCGGCTGGCCGCCGTTGCCGGCGAGTACCGGGTCGAGGTGCCGCTGGCCTATCTGGATCAGCAGCTTTCCTGCCTGCCGGGCGATGAAACGGCGCTGGATCACCTGCGTCGCTGCAGCCTCGGGCTGCCCGAGACAGTGGCCCGTACGCGACTGGTTCACCTGGGGCTCGATGCCCAGCGTGCCGTGCTGCCGTGCCGCCAGCTCAGCGGCGGTGAGCGCCTCAAACTGGCGCTTGCCGGGGTGATAGACGGGGAATCGGCAGCGCCCCTGCTGCTGCTCGACGAGCCCGACAACCATATCGACCTCGACTCGCTGTTGGCCGTCGAGGCCATGCTGCGCGACTACCGCGGGGCGCTGATTTTGGTCTCCCACGACGCCGCGTTCATCGAGGCATTGGCCATCACCGATCGCCTGCAGTGGACGGCCCAGGGCTGGCAGTACGAGCGGAGGTGATCCGTAAACCCACGTGGTAGCCCGTGGTCGAGCGCAGCGATACACGGGAAAGCTGTCCTGGGTATCGCCACGCCCAACGCCAGGCTACGAGGTCAGACCAGATGACGCATGCGGATGGCAGCGTCCACCAGCATGCGTTCGGTGCCGGCCCAACCCAGACAGCCGTCGGTGATCGACACGCCGTAGCGTAGCTCGCCGCCCAGGCTCTGGGCGCCGTCGAACAGGTGGCTTTCGATCATCACCGCGCGCAGCGAGCCATCGCCGGCCAGGCGCTGGTCGAGCACGTCGCTGAGTACCTCGGGCTGGCGCAGCGGGTTCTTGCCGCTGTTGGCATGGCTGCAGTCGACCATGATCCGTGGCGCGATGCCCTGACGCTCCAGCTCGGCCCGCGCGGTGGCGACGCTGGCGGCGTCGTAGTTCGGCGCGCCATGGCCGCCGCGCAGCACCAGGTGGGTGTCCGGGTTGCCGTGGGTTTGCACCAGCGCCGGGCGACCATGGGCATCGACGCCGAAGTGCTGGTGCTCATGGGCCGCCGAGCGCATGGCGTCGCAGGCGATGCCGAGGCTGCCGTCGGTGCCGTTCTTGAAGCCCACCGGCATCTCCAGGCCGCTGACCAGCTCGCGATGCACCTGGGACTCGCTGGTGCGTGCGCCGATGGCCGCCCAGCCGAGCAGGTCGTCGAAGTAGCCAGCCACCAGCGGCTGGAGGATCTCGCTGGCCAATGGCAGGCCCAGCTCCAGCAACTTGAGCATCAATTTGCGCGAACGACGCAGGCCTTCGGCCATGTCGCCACTGCCATCCAGTGCCGGATCGTAGACCAGGCCTTTCCAGCCCACCGTGGTGCGCGGCTTCTCGACGTAGGCGCGCATCACCAGCAGCAGGCGATCGCCCACGCGCTGGCTCAGTGCGGCCAGGCGCTCGGCGTACTCGAGTACGGCGGCATCGTCGTGCAGGGAGCAGGGGCCGACCACCACCAGCAGGCGCGGGTCATGGCCATCGAGAATGGCGCGGATCGACTGGCGTTGCTGCTGCACCTGGCGGGCGAGGGCGGTCGAGAGTGGCAGCTCTTCGCGTAATTGCGCGGCGGTAGGCAGAGGCGAGGTGTGGCGACGGCTCGGGGCGGCGACCAGGTGCAGGTCGGCGGCTTTGGCGGTGGAGCGGGAATTGACGGCTACGGACATGGTGATTTCCTCGGCCGGCGCGGACGTTACCGCGCGCGGCGCACTATCGGGCTCGATGGGATGTTCGATTGAGTGGTTGAGCGGCGTGAGCGCCGGTAAATCGCCAGCTGTAGCGGTAATAGGTCTGGTAGGTGGCGTATGCAGTCATGGTGAAATCCTCTGTGAACGATCGGTGTGCCGGAAAAAACAAAACCCCCGGTCGGGAGGCCGACCGGGGGTTTCGAAAAACTGTCTGGTGGCGACCCTGAGTTGCTAGGGCGCCTGTGGGGTATCAGGCGCGCCTGTGGCTAAACCAATACCCATAAAAATACGAGACGGCGGCGACCACGGATGCCTGGGCACGCGCGATCACGATGCAGGCTGCATCGAGGCGAGTGGCGTTCAGGATCGGGGATGTGGACATGTGCGGCTCCGTTGAATGGACTCGACGTTAATTCATCGCGGTGGTCGATTGCAAGCGCCGTTCGTTGAGCGCGCACGCTGCCTTGCGCGTCGCCACGGTCAGCGGCTCTGGCAGGCCATCGAGGGCGAACCAGCCGATATCGCTGTGTTTCTCGGGCTCGACGTTGCGCACTTCACCGTCGAAGGTATCGGCCAGGTAGACCGGTGCCAACCAGTGTTCGCCGCGCTGAGCGTCGATCTGATCGACGACGCAGAGCAGGCACAGCGACGTCAGGCGGATGGCCAGCTCTTCCTCGATTTCGCGGCGCACCGCCTGCTCGACCGGCTCCAGCCAGTCCACCTTGCCGCCGGGCAGCCCCCAGCAGCCGGCTTCCGGCTCACGCAGGCGGCGCACCAGCAGCAGACGGTCGTCCTGCACGATGGCGGCGCCGCAGCCCAGTCGTGGTTGCGCGCTCATCAGGTCTCCTTGCGACCGATCCACTTGCCCACCTGCGGCGCTTCATAGCCATTGATCGCCGCCAGCAGCGCGTCGATATCCTGGTCGACGATCAGCATCTCGCGGTGCGGCGCCTTGACGAAGGCTTCGTCGACCATGTGATCGAGGAATGCCGCGAGGCGGTCGTAGTAACCGTTGATATTGAGCAGCGAGCAGGGCTTCTGGTGATGGCCCAGCTGCGCCCAGGTCCATACCTCGAAGAGTTCTTCCAGGGTGCCGACGCCGCCGGGCAGGGCGATGAAGCCATCCGACAGTTCTGCCATCAGCGCCTTGCGCTGGTGCATGGAGTCGACGATGCGTAGGTCGTCGAGGCCGGTGTGGGCGACTTCCTTCTCCCACAGCGAGCGCGGGATCACCCCGATCACTTCGCCACCGGCTTCGAGCGCGGCGTTGGCCACGGCGCCCATCAGGCCGACGGACGCGCCGCCATACACCATGCCGATGCCGGCCTCGGCGAGGGTTTTGCCGAGGCGCGTGGCGGCCTCGAGGTAAACGGGATTGGAGCCCGCGTTGGAGCCACAGAAAATGCACAGGCGCATCGAAATCTCCCTGATGGTTCGGCATGCCAAACCAGCGACCTTAGCAGACGAGCGGGGCAGCGCACGACCGCTCGCTGGTACAATGCCGCCTTTGCCCAGCCCGGATCGCCCCATGACCGACACCGTCCATTTTCCCCTCGCCGCCGTGGTCGGCGCCGACTCCCTGAAATTGGCGCTGTGCCTGGTGGCGGTCGATCCGGCGATCGGTGGCGTGCTGATAGAAGGCCCGCGGGGCATGGCCAAGTCGACCCTGGCCCGCGGCCTGGCCGCGCTGCTGGAAAGCGGGGTGTTCGTCACCCTGCCGCTGGGCGCCAGTGAAGAGCGCATCGTCGGTACCCTCGACCTGGACGCGGCCCTGGGCGAAGGCCGCGCGCAGTTCTCGCCGGGCCTGCTGAGCAAGGCCCATGGCGGCGTGCTGTATGTCGATGAGGTCAACCTGTTGCCCGATCATCTGGTCGACCTGCTGCTCGATGCGGCGGCCAGCGGCGTCAATCATGTCGAGCGCGACGGCATTTCCCACCGCCACGCTGCGCGCTTCGTCCTGATCGGCACCATGAACGCCGAAGAAGGCGAGCTGCGCCCGCAACTGCTCGACCGCTTCGGCCTCAACCTGGCCCTGGATGGCCAGCCGCAGCCGGGGGCGCGCGCCGAGATCGTCCGCCGTCGCCTGGCCTTCGATGCCGACCCCCAGGCGTTCGTTGCCAGGTGGGCCGAGCAGCAGCAGGCCCTGGCCGCGCGCTGCGGGCAGGCGCGGGCGCGGGTGGCGACTATCCCTCTCGATGACAGGTCGCTCAACGCCATCACCGAGCGCTGCTTCGCCGCTGGCGTCGATGGCCTGCGTGCCGACCTGGTCTGGCTGCGCGCCGCCCGCGCCCACGCCGCCTGGCGCGGTGCCGATGCCATCGGCGAGGAGGATATCGAGGCCGTGGCCGACTTCGTGCTGCGCCACCGTCGTCGCCACACGCCGCCGCAACAGCAGGCGCAACCGCCAGCCAGCCCGCCGCCCCAGACGCCGAGCGAACAACCCGCTGCAGGCGAAGGGCAGTGGGGCGAGCTGCCTGCGCAGGCGCAACGCACCGGCGAGCGCCGCGAGCCGCCGCGCTGGGCAAAAAAGCCCTAGGCATTCCCCCGCGCGCCAAGGCGGGGACGGATGCCAGACCGACACCGGGCAAACAGGCAGGCGGGCGCATCGGAGCCAAGCGGCGTGGCGACAGCGGTGCCATCGACTGGCTCGCCACCTTGCTGCTAGGCAAGCCCAGGCGTTGTGCCGACCTGCAGTACCGCCCGCGCAGTGCCGCCCCCACGCAGCTGTGGCTGATCGTCGTCGATGCCTCGGCCTCGACCCGTCGCCACGGCGCACTGAGCAAGGCCAAGGGCCTGCTCGCCGAACTGTTCGAGCGGGCCTACCGGGCGCGTGCCCGCATCGCCGTGCTCGATGCCCACGGCACGCAGCCGCAATGGCACTGGCAGGGCCAGAAAGCCTCTGGTGCACTGCAAGGCTGGTTGAGCGAACTTGGCGCAGGTGGTGGCAGCCCACTGATCCCGGCCCTGCAGCAGGCCCACGACTGGCTGCAGCGCCGGCAACGGCTCAAGCCGGGCGAGGCGCAACGCCTGCTGGTGGTCACCGACGGGCGTTTGCGCGAATGGCCGGCGCTGGCGCCCAGCCCATGCCCGGCCACTCTGGTGGATATCGAGTGCGCGCCGATCCGTCTGGGGCGCGCCGTGCAACTGGCGGGTGAGCTGGGGGCGGATTACTGGCATATCGAATCGCTGCCCCAACTGTCGCGACTCTGAGCGTTTCCTTGCCTGCAAGGCGTTGCGTAGACTGGCGCGCCAATTCCGTAACAAGGCTACTGCTCGATGCACACCCTCGACCAATTGCGTTCCGGCCAGCTCCAGGGCATCAGCCGCCTCGATCTGTCCGCGTCGCTCACGCACTTTCCCGAGGAAATATTCACCCTGGCCGACAGTCTGGAAGTGCTCAACCTGAGCGATAACCAGCTCAGCGATCTGCCCGAGGACCTGCACCGGTTGCATCGCCTGCAGGTGCTGTTCTGCTCGAACAACCGCTTCGAGCATGTGCCCGAATCCGTGGGGCGCTGCCCGTCGCTGCGTATGGTCGGCTTCAAGTCCAACCGCATCCGCGAGCTGTCCGCCAGGGCGCTGCCGCCGCGCCTGCGCTGGCTGATCCTTACCGACAACTGCCTGGAAACCCTGCCCGCCGAGTTGGGCGACTGCAGCGAGCTGCAGAAGCTGATGCTGGCCGGTAACCGCCTGCGTGAGCTGCCGGCGAGCCTGGCAAAGCTGCACAAGCTGGAGCTGTTGCGCATCGCCGCCAACCAACTGCCCGCCTTGCCGGATTTCCTGCTGCAGCTGCCCAGCCTGGCCTGGCTGGCCCATGCGGGAAACCCCTTCGACGCAGCGGGCGCGCTCGAGTCCCATGCGCCCGATGTACGCTGGGCCGACCTGCAACTGGGCGAGGTGCTGGGCCAAGGGGCGTCGGGCATCATCCACCGCGCCGACTTGCAGCGGGCCGATGGCCAGCGCCAGGCCGTGGCCCTGAAACTGTTCAAGGGGCAGATGACCAGCGATGGTACGCCGCAGAGTGAAATGGCCGCGTGCCTCACGGTCGGCCAACATGCCAATCTGATCGGCGCGATTGCTCGCGTCGTCGACCATCCGCAAGGCGAGCAGGGTTTGTTGCTGAGCCTGGTCGAGCCGCGTTTCAGCATCCTCGCCGGGCCGCCTAGCCTGGAAAGTTGCAGCCGCGATGTCTATCCGAGCGACGGGCGCGCGTCGTTCGTGAAGGCGCTGCGCACTGCCAGTGGCATCGCCTCGGCGCTGCGTCACCTGCACGAGCGCGGCGTCACTCATGGTGACCTCTATGGCCACAACATCCTGATCGACGAGGCCGGCAACGCGCTGCTCGGCGACTTCGGCGCGGCGTCTTTGCTGTCTGCCGCCGCGCCGGCACAACGGACCTTGCTGCAGCGCATCGAGGTGCGTGCGTTCGGCATTCTGTTCGAGGAGCTGCTGCAGCGCTGCGACGTGCCAGCTGGGCACGCAGCGCAGTTGGCCGAGCTTGTGCGGCGCTGCCAGCAACCGGAGGTCGGCGCCCGCCCGGACTTCGTCGAACTCGATGCGGTGCTGGCAGATCTGCTCAGGCAGCAGGCTTGAGCTACTCGGTGTAGCGCAGCACCAGTAGCTCGCGCTCGAGGCTGTCTCTGAACAGCGCGCGAACCTGGGAGATGTTTTCTTCGCCGGCATACAGGCGTACCAGCAGGTCGAGCAGCATCGAGGCCTGCTGCGCATCAAGCGCTCGGGTACGGCGGAAGGCGATCAGGCTGGCGCCAAGGCCGAACAGCCGATAGCCGTAGTTATCTTCTAGGTGCTCGGCCAGGCGGAAGTTCTCCATCGGCGACAGGTCGCAGGAAAAGTAGCCGTTGGCGAACCCATAGAGCGACTCGTAGGCGCGCTGCGCGGCAATACGCAGCAGGTAACATTCGCTGTCCAGTTGCGAGACCAGATCGTTATTGCCGGCCTGCAGTTCTGACAGGCTGTCTTCGTTCAGACGCAGATCCTTGTCGAAGATGCTGTCGAACGAGGTTTGCGGCAATAGGCGCAGAAAGCCCAGGCGGCGAATGTGCAGACGCTGTTCCAGGCTCAGGTCTTCGCGCGGGTAACCGTCTTGCAGCCAGCTTGGGTCAATGCCCGCGGCGAGCAGCCAGTCACCGCTGTCGAGGTCGTGGTAATGGCTGGCGTGCATCGAGGTGTAGAGCGCCTGGCCGAGATCTTCCAGGGTGAACAGGTGCTGGTGGCCGGCTGGCGCCTCGTCATACGCCTTGAGCAGCTCAGCTTGGCTGATCGGGCCGTTAACCCGGTAGCACTGGCCGAGCAGGCTGTTGTCGGCTTGGGGATCGAGTTCGAGTCGCATGGCAGGCCCACCTTGAAATGAGTGGGCTGCATCATAACGTGGCCGTTATTTCATTGGCTCATCCAGCGAACGCTTCGACGACTCCGGCAGCGCCAGGCCGCCAGCCAGGGCCAGCAGGGCGATGGCGATCAGGTAGAAGGCCGGCGACATGCGGTTGCCGGTCGCTTCGATCAGCCAGGTGGCGACCAGCGGCGCGGTGCCGCCGAACACCGTGTAGGCCAGGTTGTAGGTGAAGGCCGAGGCGGTGTAGCGCACGCGGGTGGGGAACTGCTCGGAGAGCAGTACGGCGGTCACCACGCCGCAGATCACCGCGCCGACGGCCAGCAGCATCGCACCCACCGCCGAGGCCCACAGGGCGCCGGAGGCGGCCAGGGTGAAGGCGGGGTACACCGCGACGATCAGCGCGATGCCGGCGGTGAGGATGGTGCGCCGGCGGCCGACGCGATCCGAATAGCGGCCCACGAACGGGCACAGTAGGGCGGCGAAGAACAGCGCCACCAGGCTGGCGAGCAGCGCGGTCGGCCTGGCTGCGCCGCCGACCACCTGCATGTAGGTGGTCAGGTAAGTGGTGAACATATAGAACGACAGCGCCGTGGCGGAAATGAACGCCGACAGGCACAGCACGGTGCCGCCATGTTCGCGCAGGGTTTCGCGCAGCGGCGAGTGTTCGGGATGGGCTTGCGCTGCGAGGGCCTGGAAGGCCGGCGACTCGTCCAGACGCAGGCGCATGTACAGGCCGACCAGGCCCAGCGGCGCGGCGATCAGGAAAGGCACGCGCCAGCCCCAGGCCTGCATCTGCGCTTCGTCCAGCCAGATGCCCATGCCGAATACCAGTCCGGCCGCGCAGGCGAAGGCGGCGAAGGTGGAGACCGGCACGAAGCTGCCGTAGCGCGCCTTCTGCTCGGTGGGCGCGTGCTCCATGACGAAGGCGCAGGCACCGGCGTATTCACCGCCGGCGGAGAAGCCTTGCAGGCAGCGCGCCAGGGCCAGCAGCAACGGTGCAACCAGGCCGATGCTGGCGTAGGTCGGCAGCAGGCCGATCAGGGTGGTGGCGCCGGCCATCAGCAGCACGGTGATCGACAGCACGCGCTTGCGGCCGATGCGGTCGCCAAGAATGCCGAAGACGATGCCGCCGAGGGGGCGCAGCGCGAACGATACGGCGAACACCGCGAAGGTCTGCAGCAGAGCCAGGGTCGGGTTGCCCGGAGGAAAGAACAACGAGGCGATGGTCACGGCAAGAAAGCCGTAGACGGCGAAGTCGAACCATTCGACGAAGTTGCCGATGGCCGAAGCGGCGATCACCTTGCGCAAGGTGCCGAGATCGACATGCGTAGCCGATTGTGGATAAGTGGTTACGCTCATTGCTGCCTCCCGCCGTTTTCCGAACACTCGGACACGTCTGGCGCGGGCCTTGGCATCCATCTGTGGATAACCCTACGTGGCTCGCGGTCAATGGCGGGATTCGGGTGCGACCTGGGGTTAGTCGTGAACGACAGAGGACGCCCGGACAGCTTGGGGCTACAAGCTTTGTGGTGGATAGGCTTCGCGTTATCCACCCTACTGGCTGGCAACACTGTGTCTGTGGGAGCCGTAACCCGGGTCGAGCGAAGCGACACCCAGGAAACAATCGCCCACAAAAAAGCCGACCCTGAGGTCGGCTTTCTCTTAACGACGCAGCCAGCGCTTACAGCGCGTCACGGCTGCTGGCGCCGTCAACCAGGCGGGCGATGCTCAGCGGGTTGGCGTTTTTCAGGGCGTCGGGCAGCAGGGCGTCCGGGCAGTTCTGGTAGCACACCGGGCGCAGGAAACGGTCGATGGCCAGGGTGCCGACGGAGGTGCCACGGGCATCGGAGGTCGCCGGGTACGGGCCGCCGTGGACCATGGAGTCGCAGACTTCCACGCCGGTCGGGTAGCCGTTGAACAGCACGCGGCCAACCTTCTGCTCGAGCAGGGCGAACAGCTCTTCGCTGCCGGCCAGGTCGGCTTGCTCGGTGAGCAGGGTGGCGGTCAGCTGGCCGTGCAGGCCGTCGATGGCCTTGAGCAGTTCGGCCTTGTCGGCCACTTCGACGACGATGGTGGTCGGGCCGAAGACTTCTTCCTGCAGCAGCTCGTCACCGTTCAGCAGCAGACTGACGTCAGCCTTGAACAGTTGCGGACGGGCCTGGTTGCCTTCCTGCTTGGCGCCGGTCAGGTGCGTGATGCCCGAATGTGCGTTGAGCGCTTCCAGGCCTTTGACGTAGCTCTTCAGGGTGCCGGCGTTGAGCATGGTTTGCGGCTGCTGCTCGGCCATCTTGGCGGTGAAGCTTTCCAGGAAGGCGCTGAACTCCGGCGAACGGATGCCGATCACCAGGCCCGGGTTGGTGCAGAACTGACCACAGCCCATGACCACGGAGCCGGCCAGCTCGCCGGCGATTTTCTCGCCACGGACTTTGGCGGCTTCCGGCAGCAGGATGACCGGGTTGATGCTGCTCATCTCGGCGAACACCGGGATCGGCTGCGGGCGCGCCGCGGCCATGTCGCACAGGGCGCGACCGCCCTTGAGCGAGCCGGTGAAGCCGACGGCCTGGATGGCCGGGTGCTTGACCAGCGCCTCGCCAACGCCCGAACCGTAGATCATGTTGAACACACCTTTGGGCATGCCGGTTTTCTCGGCAGCGCGCAGGATGGCTTCGCCAACGTGAGCAGCGGTGGTCATGTGGCCGCTGTGGGCCTTGAACACCACCGGGCAACCGGCGGCCAGGGCGGCGGCGGTGTCACCACCGGCGGTGGAGAAGGCCAGCGGGAAGTTGCTGGCGCCGAACACGGCGACCGGGCCCAGGCCGATGCGGTACTGGCGCAGATCCGGACGCGGCAGGGGCTGGCGATCCGGCAGGGCACGATCGATGCGCGCGCCATAGAAGTCGCCGCGGCGCAGCACCTTGGCGAACAGGCGCATCTGGCCACTGGTACGACCACGCTCGCCCTGGATACGGGCGGTCGGCAGGGCGGTTTCGCGGGTTACGGTGGCGACGAATTCGTCACCCAGGGCGTCCAGCTCATCGGCGATGGCGTCGAGGAACGCGGCGCGCTTTTCAGCCGACAGGCTGCGGTAAGTCGGATAGGCAGCGGCAG
>Ga0209370_1002713_pt1 | contig 12288 bp, 11 predicted proteins | sample AgamicAtPrz_FD_187164 | JGI IMG/M metagenome (GOLD analysis project Ga0209370, IMG submission 187164) | Agave microbial communities from Guanajuato, Mexico - At.P.rz (SPAdes) (version 2) | ecosystem: Host-associated > Plants > Phyllosphere > Phylloplane/Leaf | place: Guanajuato, Mexico... | reverse complement strand
ACTTATTCCTGTGATTCATTTTATGAATATCAGCAACAAGGACCTCAACCTGCTGCACCTGTTCCAGGTGCTCTATGAAGAGCGCAATGCCTCCCATGCGGCGCAACGGCTGGCCCTCAGCCAGCCTGCCCTGAGCCACAAGCTCAACAAGCTGCGCCAGCAGTTCGGCGATCCCTTGTTCGTGCGCGCGCCGCGTGGCCTCACGCCAACGCCCAGGGCCCATGAACTGGCGCCCCGGATACAGCAGCTGGTTGCCCAGCTGCAGGCCTTCTACAGGGATTGCGACGGCGATGATTTCCTCTCCCGTCCGACCCAGGTGCACCTTTACAGCACCGACTACCTGGAGCAGACCCTGCTGCCCAGGCTGCTGCCGATCCTGCGCACCCAGGCACCGAACCTGACCCTGATCACCCACAACACTCAAGGCAACCTGCCACGCGAGGCGCTGGAGAAAGGCACCTGCGACCTGGCCATCGCCGGCTTCTACAGCGGCTTGCCGGACACCTTCCATCAACAGCGCCTGCTCAGTGAGGATTTCGTGGTACTGGCAGCCGCCGACAACCCGCGCCTGACCGAGGGCATGAGCCTGGAGGCGTTCCTGGCCTGCGAGCACCTGCTGACCACACTCACCGGCGACCTCGATGGCCGCGTCGATCACGCCCTGCGGACGCTTGGTCGGCAACGTCGGGTGGTGGCCGGCCTGTCCAGCTTCGTTGCCCCTACGCGCCTGGTGCGCGGCACCGACCTGCTGCTGACCTGCCTGCGCTCGCTGGCCATCGAAGCGGTCGAGCGCGACCCTGGCCTGCGCCTGCACACCCTGCCCCTGGCGCTGCCTCGGATCGAAGTGATGCAGATCTGGCACGCGCGCACCCACGCCGACCCCTTGCGCCGCTGGTTCCGGCAACAGGTATGGGAGGTGGCGCAGCAGGTCACTGCACCAGCTGGTTGATCTCGATGATCGGCATCAGCACGGCCATGACAATCAGCAGCACCACCGCCCCCATGATCACGATCATCAGCGGCTCGAGCAGCGCGGTCATGCCCATGGCGCGGCGCTCGATGTCCTTGGCCAGGCTGTCGGCGGCGCGGTCGAGCATCGGCGGCAGGTTGCCGGTCTTCTCGCCGCTGGCGATCAGGTGGATGAGCAGCGGCGGAAAGACCTTTTCCACCGCCAGCGCCGAGGCCAGCCCGGCGCCCTCGCGCACCCGCGCGCTGGCCTCGCTGACACACCGGTCGAGGCGGTCGTTGCCCAGGGTCTGGCGCGCCGCCTCCAGCGCCCGCAGCAGCGGCACCCCGGCGCTGCCGAGGATCGCCAGCGTGGAGGCAAAGCGCGCCGTGTTCAGGCCCAGCACGAAACGGCCGAACAGCGGCAACCGCAGGACCCGGGCGTGCCAGGCCAGGCGCGCCGCCGGGGCGCGCAGGTAGACCCGCCAGGCCCAGAACGCCCCGACCATCATGGCCAGGCACACCACACCCCATTCGCGCACGAAGTCACTGGCCGCCAGCATCGCCAGGGTCAGCCCGGGCAGGTCCTGGCGTGCCTGGGTGAAGGCGCTGACCACCTGCGGCACCACGTAGCTGAGCAGGAAGATGACGATCCCCACCGACACCAGCCCCACCACGCCGGGGTAGATGAATGCGGTGAGTATCTTGCCGCGCAAGGTGTTGCGCTCCTCGATGTAGTCGGCCAGGCGCTCCATCACCTGGGCCAGGTCGCCGGACTCCTCGCCCGCCGCCACCAGCGCCCGGTAGATCTCGGGGAAGTCGCGCGGCCGCTCGGCCAGTGCGTCGGCCAGGCGCATGCCACTGCGCACATCGCCGCGCACCGCCGCCAGCAACTGCGCCACATGCTTGCGCTCGGCCTGCTCCAGGGTCGCACCCAACGCGGCCTCCAGCGGCAGGCCGGCGGCCAGCAGGCTGGCCAGCTGACGCGTGGCCCAGGCCAGGTCGCCATCGCCCAGCCTGGCGCTGAACAGGCCCGCGCCCTGCCCGGCAGCGGCCTGGGCCTCGACCTCCAGCGCGGTCAGCCCCAGGCCGCGCAGTTGTGCCATCGCAGCGCCCGGACTGTCGGCTTCGAGCAGCCCTCTGACGATATGCCCCTGGGCATCGGCGGCTTCATAGCGATAACGGTTCATCAGGCATCCCGTGTCACGCGCAGGATCTCTTCCAGGCAGGTAGCGCCGCTGTCGACCCAGCGCTGGCCATCTTCGCGCATGCTGCGCATGCCGTTGCTCCGCGCGGCGGCGCGCAGGGCCTGTTCATCGGCGCCCTGATGCACCAGCGCGCGCACTGTGTCGTCCACGCAGAACAGCTCGTGGATACCGGTGCGCCCGCTGTAGCCGCAGTGGTTGCAGTGCGCGCAGCCCACCGCCCGGTACTGCCCGGGCGTGGCCGGGTCGGGCTCGCGGCAGTGCGGGCACAGGCGCCGCACCAGACGCTGGGCCAGCACGCCGAGCAGCGCCGAGGCCAGCAAAAACGGCTCGACGCCCATGTCGACCAGGCGGTTGACCGCCGACACCGCATCGTTGGTGTGCAGCGTGGCCAGCACCAGGTGCCCGGTCAGCGAGGCCTGCACGGCGATCTGCGCGGTTTCCAGGTCGCGGATCTCGCCGATCATGATCACGTCCGGGTCCTGGCGCAGGATCGCGCGCAGGGCCACGGCGAAGCTCATGTCGATGCGCGCGTTGACCTGGATCTGGCTGATCCCCGGCAGGTCGTATTCCACCGGGTCCTCGACGGTGAGGATGTTGCTGACACTGGCATCCAGCCGCGCCAACGCCGCGTACAGGCTGGTGGTCTTGCCCGAGCCGGTGGGGCCGGTGACCAGCACGATGCCATGGGGCTGGCGGATCAACTGGTCCAGGCGTGCCAGCACCGCGGCGTCCATGCCCAGCGCCTCCAGGCGCAGGCGCCCGGCCTGCTTGTCCAGCAGGCGCATCACCACGCGCTCGCCGTGGCCGGTGGGCACGGTGGACACGCGGATATCGATAGGCCGCCCGGCCACGCGCAGGGCGATGCGCCCGTCCTGGGGCAGGCGCTTCTCGGCGATGTCCAGCTGCGCCATGATCTTTATTCGCGACACCAGCGCGCCGTGCAACGCCTTGCGCGGCGAGACCACGTCGCGCAGGGTGCCGTCGACCCGGTAACGCACCAGGCAGTGGCTCTCGAACGGCTCGATATGGATATCGCTGGCCTGGTCGCGGGCCGCCTGGGTGAGCAAGGCGTTGATCATGCGGATCACCGGCGCGTCGTCCTGGGCCTCGAGCAAGTCGGTGACTTCCGGGATGTCCTGCAGCAGGCGGTCGAGGTCCACCTCGTTCTCCGCCGCGCCCACTACCGCCGCCGCGCTGCCAGTGTCGGCGTAGGCACTGACCAGCAGCGCATCCATCTGCGCGTCGTCGAGCGCCTCGACCCGCGCCGGACCATGGCGCCTGCGCACTTCGGCCACTGCCCAGGTCGGGCTCGACGGGCAGCGCGACAGCACCGCCCCGGCCTCGCCGTCGATTTGCAGGACCAGGCGCTGGGCCTTGGCCCATGCATACGGCAAGCGGCTCAACGGGCCACCTCGTCCACCGGCACCGCGCGGATCGCAGCCCGCGGTGCACGCAACGCCGCGGGCTGGGCGCGGCCCTGGTCGGGCACGCCCTGCTCCACCGGCGGCAGCAGCGGCATGTCCATGTCCGGCAGCGCCCAGGAGTGCTCGGGCTTGAGGTTGCCCTGGGCACGGCGGATGAAGTCGTAGCGGTTCAGGGTGATGCCGCGCCCGGCCGTGGCATCGCGCACGATGTACGGGCGCAGGAACACCATCAGGTTGGTCTTGGTGCTGGCCCGGCGCTCGCTGCGAAACAGCGCGCCGACCCCCGGCAGCCCGGACAGCCACGGAATGCCTTCGTTGCTCTGGGTATAGCCGTCCTGCAGCAACCCGCCGAGGACCATGATCTGGCCATCGTCGAGCAGGATGCTGGTGTCGATGGCGCGCTTGTTGGTCACCGTGCCGGCGGCGCTGGAAGCGCGCTGGTCGACGCTGCTGACTTCCTGGTAGACGTCGAGCTTGACCGTGCCGCCCTCGGAGATCTGCGGTCGCACGTTCAGGCGCAGGCCCACTTCCTCGCGCTGGATGGTCTGGAACGGGTTGTTGCTGTTGCCGCCGCCATCGGTGACGTACTGGCCGCTGACGAAGGGGATGGTCTGGCCGACGAAGATGCTCGCCGCCTCGTTGTCCAGGGTCAGCAGGTTGGGTGTCGACAGCACGTTGCTGCCACCCTTGCTGGTCAACGCACGGGCCAGCACCTTGAGGTCGAGCACCTCGCCGATGCCGGGGATCTTCACCGTGCCATCGACCACGCCCACCGACAGCCCCTTGGGCAGCACATCGATGCTGCTCGGCCCCTTGACCAACCCGCTGCCACCGAGGTTGGCACCGCCGAACACGCCATTCTTGCCGAGGTTGCCGGCCTGCCACTGGATGCCGAACTCATTGGCGTCGTCCTCGCCGACCTCGACGATCAGGCTTTCCACCACCACCTGGGCACGGCGCTGGTCAAGCTGGTCGATGACCTCGCGCAGGCTGCGGTACAGCGGCTCGGGGGCGGAAATCAGCAGGGTGTTGGTGGTCTTGTCGGCCTGGATGGTCGCGCCGCCGGCAGAGAACGCGGTGCCCTGGTCGTTCTGCTGCGCGCTGGCGCCGTAGCCGTTCGGCGCGCCGCCGGCGCCCAGGCCGTTGCCGCGGTTCTGGCTGCCAGTGGCGCTGTTGTTCTGCATGCCGGCGTTGTTGCCGGTGCTGGCGCCATTGCCGTTGCCACTGCCGCCGGTGAGCATGCCGCCACCGCTGAGCAGCGCACGCGTGCCGTCGGCAGTGGCGCTGTCGCTCTCGCCGGTCAGCAGCCCGCGCAGGCTCTGCGCCAGCTTGTCGGCCTGGGCGTTGCGCAGGTACACCACGTGCAGGTTGCCGGCGCTGTTCTGCGCATTGTCGAGCTTGTAGACCAGGTCACGGGCCAGCTGGGTGCGCTCGGGGCTGCCGGAGCGGATCACCACGCTGTTCGAGCGCGGATCGCCCAGCACGCTGATCTTCTGGGTCGGGTCGCTGCCCTGGCTGTCGAGCAGCTCGTTGACCATGCTGGCGACGTCGCTGGCGATGCCGTTGTTGATCGCCACCACATCGGTGTCGATGGCGCTGGGGATGTCGACCCGGTCGAGGATCTGCGCGACCCGCTCGAGGTTTTCGGCGTAATCGGTGACGACCAGGGTGTTGTTGCCCGGGTAGGCGTTGATCGGGTTGTCCGGCGAGACGATCGGGCGCAGCACCGGGATCAGGTTGACGGCATTTTCATACTGCAGACGGAAGGTCCGGGTGACCATGCCGTTGCCGGCGTCGCGGTCACCGCTCACCAGCGCGCCGCCGAGCAGCTTGGCGTCGGCCTGGGGCACCACCTGGGCCACGCCGCCGACATCGACCACGCTGAAGCCCTGCATGCGCAGGGCCGAGAGCAGCATGGCGTAAGCCTTGCCGGCAGGCACCTCGCCTTCGGAAACCAGGGTCAGCTGGCCCTTGACCCGTGGGTCGACCAGGAACTGGCGACCGGTGGCGCGGGACAGGCCGCGCACCACAGCCTGGATATCGGCATCGACGAAGTTCAGCTGTACCGGCTGGTCGCCGAGTGGATTGGCCGGCGCGGGTGCGGCCACGGCGCGGCTATGGCGCTGCCCGACCCGAGGCGGCGACTGGCGCTGCAGCGGGCGGCTCCGCGGTTCGCGATGATCCAGCGTGCCAGCCGTGGCACCGGCTTCGGCCAGCGGGCGGCCCAGCTCGCTGCTGGCCAGGGGGCGTTGCACGCTCGGCGCGCTGGCGCAGGCGCTGAGTGCCAGGGCCAGGAGCAAGGGCGCGAACGGCAGTCGCGGTGAACGGAGGCACGTCATGAAGGGTCCTTAGCGCCATGCGCCTGAGTCATGCGAAGGGTTCCGGAAAAGGTCACCGGGCTGCCGGGGTCGCCGGGGTCCCGGCGCAGCGCCAGCTGGCCAACGCCGAGCCCCAGGCGCGGCGGCACAGACTGTAGCCAGGCCATGGCCGCCTCTGCGGGGGCCCGCTGCCAGCCCAGGCGCCAGGTATCGCCCTCGCCGTCGAGCTGTGACTGCGCCAGCAGGCCAGCCTGCTCCAGGCTCTGGCGCAACGCCTGGGCGGTATCCGCAGGCCGTTGTGCCAGGCGCTCGCCGAGCAGGGCATCGAGCGCCTGCGCCTGGCTGCGCAGCTTGGGTGTCTCGGCCTGCCAGTGCTCGATCCGGGCCAGGGCTGGCAGCACCAGTACCTGCCCGCAGAACAGCGCGCCGAGCAAAGCGCCTGCCAGCGCGACCGCACGACGCTCCCTCGCCGCCAGGGCTTGCCAGCGTTGCCGGCCCTGCCCGCGCAGCAGGCCCAGGCGGGCCTTAATCGACATGGGCCAGCTCCTCACCGGCTGGCTTGGCCGCCCGCAGGGTCCAGCCTTGCCCACTGGCCTGGCCCTCTATGCCGCGTGCGGCAAGGTCGGCCTGCCAGGCGCTGTCCGCCGGGGCCTTGCCACCATCGTCCAGGGGCGTGAGGCGCAGCACGCCATCCTGATAGTCCAGCGCCTCGACATTACCCGCGAGGAACGGCATGTCCTGCCCGGCGCCGTCGAGCAGGGCCGCCAGCCCCGGCCCAGCGCCCTGCCCGCCCTGAAGTTGCTGACGTGCCTGCTGCAACGGGTTGAGCACCACCGGCAACTGCGGAAAGGACATGCGTACCTGGGCGACCATGTGCGCACGCAACTGCTCGCCCTCGTCGGCCAGGTGCGCGGCATAGAGGTTCAGGCCCAGGCACCAGATCACTGCCGCCGCGCCCCAGATCGCCAAGGTGCGTCCCAAGGCTGGCGATTTCACAGGCCCGGCAAGCCCGCCGGCCAAGTCGACCGGCGACGCTGTGTCGTCCTGCCGGGCAAACAGCCCGGCCACGCGGATGCCATCGGCCCGCAGCCAGGTTTGCAGCCGCGCCATCTGCGCAAGGCCCAGCCAGGCCACGGCGACCTGCCCATCAGCCTGGCGCGGACCGTGCGCCACGTGGACCTGCCCGGCATCGCCGAGCACCAGCCCCTGGACCGCGCAGCCCACCGCCGCGCTCAGCCGCTTGCCCGTCAGCGGTGGCAAGGCCAGGGCCAGGGCCAGGCTGTCGTGCGCATGCAGGTGCAGACGCCAGGGCGCGCCCTTGGCCTGGCGCTGCAACTGCGCGCGGGTGGCCTGGCCGCCACGCTCGGCCTGGCGGTAATCCAGCAGCGAGGCATCCTCCAGCTCCGCCAACGGCGGCAACTGCACATCCACCAGCGTACTCATGCGCCCACCCGCCTCCAGATGACATCCGGCAACTGCCCCTCACGCTGGCGCAGCAGCGCCTGCATGGACAGTTCGCGGCTGCCCAGGCGCGCCTGGCCGCGCAGGCGGAACCAGTCGCTGCTGATCCCCACCCGCACATTGGCCGTGGCCAACTGCGGCAGGCGCAAACGGTTGACGAAATCGCCCCGGTTGATGAACCAGCGCCCGCTATCGCGCTCGGCCACCAGCGCCATGGCCTGCTGCAGCGACAGCCCCGGCACCTGCGCGGCGAGTACTTCGGCAGTGGCGGTGTTGCCATTGATCCAGGTCAGCGCCGGCAGCACCGTGACGAATCGGCGCAAGCGCTGCAGGGCCTCGGCGTCCATGCCCTTGAGCCCGACCAGGGCATCGACGCTGCGCAGCATCGGGCGCCTGGCCGGCAACGGCTCGGCGACAACGGCCGGCGAGGTCGCACGGCCGCCTTGCAGGCCTTGACCGGCACTGCTGGGGAATACCGGCGGACGCTGTGGGTAGCTGTCGATCACCTGCCCGGCGATGGCCGTGGTCAGCCGCTCGCCGATACCGATCAGCGCGCACAGACGCTGGAAGGTCGCCAGTGCCTCGCTGTCCACCTGGCCATCGACCACCAGATTGCGCAGGTTGAACTTGCCCTGCTCATCCTCCAATTGCCCATCGAAGCGCACGCTACCGGACGGTACATCGCGCATCGGTCGCGTCCAGGGTTGGCCGCCACGCACCAGCGGATCGCGCAGGCGTTGTTCGTACAACAGCCGACGGCCAAGCTGCAGGCCGCCCTCCAGGGCCCATTGCCCCTGCAGCGCCAACTGGCGGTTCTCCACCTGACGGGCCTGCAACCCCTGGCGTTCGATCATGCCCGCGGCGATCACCGCCACCACTGCGGCAATCAGCAACGCACTGATCACGGCCATGCCTTCCTGGCGCGCCATGGCCGGTCACAACTGCCAGGAGCCGAGGTCGGCGTTCACCCCATCGCCCCCGGCCTGGCCGTCGGCCCCCAGGGAAAACACATCGATCTCGCCGTTGGCGCCCGGATTCAGGTACTGGTAAGGGCGGCCCCAGGGGTCGTTGGGCAGGCGGTCGAGGTAGGCCCGCCACTGGCCCTCCTTGGCCTGCGCCGGTTTTTCCACCAACACCTTCAGGCCCTGGTTCTGGTTCGGGTAGGCGCCATTGTCCAGGCGGTACAACTTGAGTGCCTGCATCAACCCGCCGATGTCCTGGCGCGCTGCCGTGGCGCGGGCCTGGTCGGGGCGGTCGAGCACCTTGGGCACCACCATCGCCGCGAGGATCCCGAGGATCACCACCACCACCATGATCTCGATCAGGGTGAAGCCCTGCTGGCGCAAGCGGCGGGCGGGAAGAAGGTTGCGGCGGGCGATCTGCATCTCGGCATTCCTTGCGTGAGTTCGAATCGGGGGCCGATTGTGGCAAGGCGGTATGTCACGGATATTGAAAAAGCTCGGGAGTCGGCGTCGTCAAAGCGTCATCGGGTCGCTCTACAGTGCCGCTTTGCCTTGCGCGAAAGGTGCCCTGTGCGTGCCACCGAGGATGGTTTCACCCTGATCGAAGTGCTGGTGGCGTTGACCATCGTCGCGGTGGCCATGGCCGCCGCCGTGCGCGCCAGCGGCTTGATGACCCAAGGGAACGGGCTGTTGCGCGACAAGGCGTTGGCCTTGCTCGCCGCCCAGGGTCGCCTGGCCGAACTGCGCCTGGAAGGCAGCGCCAGGCCGGGCGTCAGGCAGTTCGAATGCGACCAGGGTCGCCTGCGCTTGCGCTGCGAACAGCGAGTATCGCGCTCGCCGCAAGGGCTGCTGGAGGTGCAGCTGCAGGTGTTCGACCGTGAGCATGAAGGGCCGGCGTTGGCGCGGTTGCAGACCCTGCTCGCTGGCGCCGAGGCTGCGCTCGCCACAGAAGAGCGGTTCATGCAAAGAAATGTAACAGCCCGCCATTCGGCAAGCCCGGCGTCCGCGTCTAGGCTCAAGCGTATGTGATGCCGGGCCCCTCTGACGGTTTGCGCCGCCATGTCGGAATCACTGTTGCCATGCAACGTCGACAATCAAGGAGGGGCTCATGACGGCTCTGCATACATTCCTCTTCACGCCTTTTCTTGGCACCAGCACCTGGTTGTGGCTGGTCTTCATCACCATCGTCATCGCCTTGCTGGTCCTCGACCTCGGCGTGCTGCACCGCCAGGACCGCGAAATCGAGATGCGCGAAAGCCTGCTGCTGTATTCGGGCTACTTCAGCGTTGGCGTGCTGTTCGGCGTATGGGTCTGGTATGAACTCGGGGCGCAGCCGGCGCTGGAGTTCTATACGGGTTTCCTGGTCGAGCAGTCGTTGTCGATGGACAACGTGTTCGTCATGGCGATGATCTTCAGCTTCTTCGCCATCCCCCGCCGCTATCAGCACCGCGTGCTGTTCTGGGGCATCCTCGGCGTGGTGGTGCTCCGGGCGATCATGATCGGCGTGGGCGCCGCGCTGGTGCAGCACTTCGCCTGGGTGCTGTATATCTTCGGCGCCTTCCTGCTGTTCACCGGGGTGAAGATGGCGCTGTCCAAGGATGACGCCCACCCGGACCTGGCCAACAACCGGGTGCTGCGCTTCGTGCGTCGGCACATGCGGGTGACCGACCAGCTGCATGGCCGGCACTTCTTCGTCCACCTCACCCCGCCCGGAACCGACCGCGCCATCCGCTATGCCACGCCGCTGTTCCTGGCCCTGGTACTGATCGAGCTGGCCGACCTGGTGTTCGCCGTCGATAGCGTGCCGGCGATCTTCGCCATCACCCAGGACCCGTTCATCGTCTACACCTCGAACATCTTCGCCATCCTCGGCCTGCGCTCGCTGTACTTCGCCCTGGCGGCGCTGATGCACCGCTTCGTCTATCTCAAGTACGCGCTGGCGTTGGTGCTGATCTTCATCGGCTGCAAGATCTTCTGGCACGGACTGGTGGGCAAGGTGCCGGCCGGGATTTCGCTGGGGGTCACGTTCGGGCTGCTGCTCGGCGGCGTGCTGCTGTCACTGCTGCGCACGCGCAACCAGCAGCAACCGGCCGACCCGCGGCCAGCACAGGACGAACCACTGCCCACCGAGAACAAGCCGACCGCCATTGCCGCCGACAGCCCCCGCGGAAAGAAAGGCCCGCACCTGCGGGTCTGATCAGGGCGCGAGCCCCTCGACAATGATCACCTGCGCCATCGCCGCGCCCTGGCGATGGCGGCAGGCCTCCTGGTACAGGTCCGAGCGATAGCAGGCCACGGCCTGCTCATAGGAGTCGAACTCGATCACCACGCTGCGCTGCGGTGTCGCCCGCCCCTCCAGCGCCTCGCTACGCCCGCCCCGGGCCAGGAAGCGCCCGCCGAAGGCGACGAACGCCGCCGGGGCGCGCTGGGTGTATTGCAGGTATTGCTCGGGGTCGGTGACGTCCACGTGGGCGATCCAGTAGGCCTTCATTCGTCGCGCTCCTGTTGCATGGTCATTTTCGTATTATGGTATACCATAAAACTTTCCTGACCAGTATGAGCGTGCGACATGGCCTTCAACAGCATCGAAGAACTCCTCGAGGACTATCGCCAGGGCCGGATGGTCCTGCTGGTGGACGACGAGGACCGGGAAAACGAAGGCGACCTGCTGATCGCCGCCGAGCGCTGCGACGCCCAGGCCATCAACTTCATGGCCCGTGAGGCGCGTGGCCTGATCTGTCTGACCCTCACCGACGAGCACTGCCAGCGCCTGGGCCTGGAGCAGATGGTGCCAAGCAACGCCAGCGTGTTCGGTACCGCCTTCACGGTGTCGATCGAGGCCGCCAGCGGTGTGACCACCGGCATTTCCGCCGCCGACCGGGCACGCACGGTGGCTGCGGCCATGGCCGCCGACGCCCGCCCCGAAGACCTGGTGCAGCCCGGTCATGTCTTCCCCCTGCGCGCCCGTGAAGGCGGCGTGCTGACCCGCGCCGGGCACACCGAGGCCGGTTGCGACCTGGCCCGCCTGGCAGGCTTCAGCCCGGCGTCGGTGATCGTCGAGGTGCTCAATGACGACGGCAGCATGGCCCGCCGGCCGGACCTGGAAGTGTTCGCCGCCCGGCATGGCCTCAAGATCGGCACCATCGCCGACCTGATCCACTACCGGCTGAGCACCGAACAGACCATCAAGCGCATTGGGGAACGTGCATTGCCCACGGTGCACGGCACGTTCCGCCTGGTCACCTACGAAGACCGCATCGAAGGCGGCGTGCACATGGCCATGGTCATGGGCGAGATCCGCCGCGAGCAGCCCACCCTGGTGCGCGTGCATGTGATCGACCCGCTGCGCGACCTGGTCGGCGCCGAGTACGCAGGGCCGGCCAACTGGACGCTGTGGGCGGCGCTGCAGAAGGTCGCCGAAGAAGGTGCCGGGGTGGTGGTGATCCTGGCCAACCACGAATCCTCCCAGGCCTTGCTCGAACGCGTGCCGCAATTGACGCAACCGGTACGGCCCTACCAGCGCGGCCAGTCGAAGGTCTACTCGGAGGTCGGCACCGGCGCGCAGATTCTCCAGGACCTGGGCGTAGGCAAGCTGCGTCACCTGGGGCCGCCGCTCAAGTACGCGGGGCTGGCCGGCTATGAACTGGAGGTGGTGCAGAGCATTCCCTTCCAGTAATGAGCCTGATGTTTCAAGCCATGGGGAAAGCGGATCAGCGTGTCGCGGTCCGCTTTTTTCATGTCGCTAGCCACTCGAAGCCAGCCGCCAGGAAAGAGTGATGGCCGGTCGCCCAAGCCTCTTGCGAAAAGTTTGGAATACCATAATATGACATTCCGTAGACCTTGATTCTGCCGGCCGCACCTACACTGACATGACGGCCACGCTCCACCCGTTTGACGCTGCTCCCCGAACATGATTGGCGGGCGACAGAAGCCCGCCTCGAATAACAAAAGCAACGAGGGCGTAACCATG
>Ga0209370_1002711_pt1 | contig 12291 bp, 5 predicted proteins | sample AgamicAtPrz_FD_187164 | JGI IMG/M metagenome (GOLD analysis project Ga0209370, IMG submission 187164) | Agave microbial communities from Guanajuato, Mexico - At.P.rz (SPAdes) (version 2) | ecosystem: Host-associated > Plants > Phyllosphere > Phylloplane/Leaf | place: Guanajuato, Mexico... | reverse complement strand
CGTTTTCGAGTGGTACGACTTCTATCTGTACGGATCTCTGGCAGCCATCATCGCCAAGCAGTTCTTCAGCGGTCTGGATGCAGGATCGGCATTCATCTTCGCGTTGCTGGCCTTTGCGGCAGGCTTCATCGTGCGCCCCTTCGGCGCGCTGGTGTTCGGCCGTCTGGGCGACATGATCGGGCGCAAGTACACCTTCCTGGTGACGATTCTGATCATGGGCCTGTCCACCTTCATCGTCGGCATCTTGCCCAACTACGCCAGCATTGGCGTGGCCGCCCCCGTCATCCTGATCGCGCTGCGCATGCTGCAAGGCCTGGCCCTGGGTGGCGAGTACGGCGGCGCTGCCACCTATGTGGCAGAGCATGCGCCGCATGGCAAGCGCGGTGCTTACACCTCGTGGATTCAGACCACGGCAACGCTGGGCCTGTTCCTGTCGCTGCTGGTGATTCTGGGTGTGCGTACCTCGATGGGCGAAGAGAAGTTTGCCGACTGGGGCTGGCGTATTCCCTTCCTGGTTTCCATTTTGCTGCTGGCCATCTCGGTCTGGATTCGCATGACGCTGTCCGAGTCTCCAGCCTTCCAGAAGATGAAGGCCGAGGGCAAGGTGTCCAAGGCGCCTCTGACTGAGTCGTTCGGTCAGTGGAAGAACCTCAAGATCGTGATTCTGGCGCTGGTCGGCCTGACTGCCGGCCAGGCTGTGGTCTGGTATACCGGCCAGTTCTATGCACTGTTCTTTTTGACGCAGCAGCTCAAGGTCGATGCCGTGACGGCCAATCTGATGATTGCCGCCGCACTGCTGATCGGCACGCCTTTCTTTGTGATCTTCGGCACGCTGTCCGACAAGATCGGCCGCAAGCCCATCATCATGCTGGGCTGCATTCTGGCCGTGTTGACCTACTTCCCGGTCTTCAAGGCGCTGACCGAAGCCGCCAACCCCGACCTGGCTGCGGCTCAAGCCAAGAACAAGGTGGTCATCGTGGCCGATCCTGCGGAGTGCTCCTTCCAGTTCAACCCCACAGGCACGACCAAGTTCACCAGCTCCTGCGACGTGGCCAAGCAGGTGCTGGCTGCGGGTTCCGTGAGCTATGAAACCGAAGAGGCGGCTGCAGGCACGCAGGCCATGATCCGTATCGGTGCGACCGAGATTCCTTCGTTCTCGCTCAAGGGCCTGAGCCCTGAAGACGCCAAGGCCAAGGACGGTGCGTTCAAGAAGACTGTGGCTGCAGAACTGGCCAAGGATGGCTATCCCACCAAGGCCGACCCCGCCAAGATGAACAAGGTCATGATGATCGTGATCCTGACCTATCTGGTGCTGCTGGTGACCATGGTCTACGGCCCCATCGCGGCCATGCTGGTGGAGCTGTTCCCGACACGCATCCGCTACACCTCGATGAGCTTGCCTTATCACATCGGCAACGGCTGGTTTGGCGGTCTGCTGCCCACCATGTCCTTCGCCATCGTGGCGCAGACCGGCAATATGTACAACGGTCTCTGGTACCCCATCATCATCGCTGGTGTGACGGCCGTGATCGGCACGCTGTTCGTGCCCGAAACCAAGGATCGCGACATCTACGCCGAAGACTGATGCCAGGCGCTGATGCTGCAATTTATGCAGCATCGCATCAAAGACCTGCAAGGCTTGTGCTTTGCAGGTCTTTTTTGTTTGCTTCAGCACTAGTGGGTTACAGCAGTGTGGCAACAAAGCATCATTGTGTTACTTTTTTGCGATGGAAATCATGCTTTTGAGAGGGGCCAACCTAGAATCACACCTAGCCGCGAGAGGGCCAACAACCTACAAGCCAATGCGGTGCAAAAAACACTATCCCAGGACATAGGAGCACTGAATGACCAAGATGACTCGCATCGCACTGGCCGCACTGGCTGTGATGGGCGCAACCACCGCAATGGCGCAGAGCAGCGTGACGCTGTACGGCCGTATCAACACCACAGTCGAACGCCAGAAGGTGGGCGATGAGTCGGTGTCCGGCCTGTACAACAATGCTTCCCGCTGGGGCATTCGCGGTACCGAAGATTTGGGTGGCGGCCTGAAGGCTGGCTTCACCCTGGAGTCCGGCTTCAACTCCGACACCGGTACCGGTTCCGCCTGGACCCACCCCACCACCGGCATGTCCTTTGCGCGTCAGAGCGAAGTGAACCTGTCCGGCGGCTTCGGCATGATCCGTCTGGGCAACTTCGTTCCCGAGTCCTACTACGCAACTGCTGACTACATCAGCATGCACAACCACGACACCGGTTCTTCTTCCGATGCGCTGTACTACGATCCCGTCTGGTTCGGCGGTCTGAGCACCAAGAACAAGATCGGCTATCGCACTCCCAGCATGGGCGGCCTGACGGTGGATGCCTCCGTGTCTATGCACGAGAAGGATCCCACGGTCGGTCCTCGCAAGAACGGCTACGATCTGGCTGCCAACTACGCCACCGGTCCTCTGCACCTGGGTGCCGGTTTCAGCAAGGTGGGCGATAACTGGCAAGCCGCACTGCGCGGTCTGTACACATTTGGTCAGTTCACGGTTGGCGCCTACTACCAGCGCAATGACCAAGACCTGATCGGCACACGCAACAACTTCCGCCTGTCCGGTATGTACACCATGGGCGCTTCCGAGTTCCACGTGAACGTTGGTCACGCCAACAAGTGGAGCAAGGTTGCCGACTCCGCAGCTACCCAGTGGACTCTGGGCTACAACTACAACCTGAGCAAGCGCTCCAAGGTTTACGGTTACTACACCCGTGTGAACAACGACAGCGGTGCTGCATATAACGCACCAGCTGGCAAGGACTTCAGCTCCATCGCCGTGGGTATCCGCCACAACTTCTAATTTGTGCACCGCGTAAGCGGTGTCTCCAGCAGCTGCAGCTGATAATGCAGACCATTACTCCAAGTTCATACCCCATGTCGCAAGGCATGGGGTTTTTTCTTATGTGCAGCCTGTCTGGCAGTAAGCCACGCGCAAACTCGCTCAGGCTCAATGGTCGTGCTGACTGGCGTGGCACGAGCGGCTGCACCAGCTGCTTATTCATAACACTCTGGAGACTGATATGTGGAAGCTGGCGATTGGTTTTGTGGTGTTTGCTGCCGTGGCGCTGTTTGTCATCATGAAGGCGGGCGACAAGGTGGATATGAGTGGAGAAAAGCATGGTGCGGATGCGATTCATGCACCGGCAGAATCCAAATGAAGGCAGCAGCACTCGATCAAAGCCCCGCCAGCCGGGGCTTTTTTGCGCCGGCCCTGGCTGCACGCTGAAACGGTAATGCACATGCGCACCCAAGGCTCATGTCAGGACTGCCTAGAATGTTTGGCCTCCATAGAAAAGACCGCAGAACATGACGCAGGGCCTGATCCGTATCCGTGGTGCTCGCCAGCACAATCTTCGCAATCTGGACATCGATATCCGTACCGGTGAGCTGACCGTAGTCACCGGCCCCAGCGGCTCGGGCAAGTCCAGTCTGGTGTTCGACACGTTGTACGCCGAAGGTCAGCGCCGCTATGTCGAGACCTTCTCCGCCTATGCGCGCCAGTTCCTCGATCGCATGGACAAGCCGGCCGTGGACAAGGTCGAGGGTGTGCCGCCAGCGATTGCCATCGACCAGACCAATCCGGTGCGCAACTCGCGTTCCACCGTGGGTACGATGACGGAGATCAACGATCACCTCAAGCTGCTGTTTGCGCGCGCGGCCCAGTTGTTCGACAGCAGGACGGCCCTGCCGGTGCGCCACGATACGGCGGACAGCATTTATGCCGAATTGGCCCAGCGCTGCGAGGCCGCGGGCGATCCGCGCATTGCCATTACCTTCCCGGTGGAGCTGCCGGCCAATACCTCGGCCGAAGAGGTGGAGCAATGGCTGTCTGCCAGCGGCTTCACCAAGGTGCAGGCCGAGCGCGAAGTGGAGCGCGCTCACCCGGCAGCTGATGAGGTCGTCAAGGGCAAGAAAAAGGCCAAGCCAGCCCCCGAGAAGATCAAGGTGCTGGATGTGATTGCCGACCGCTTTCGCCTCGGCAAGGCCGAGCGCTCCCGCGCCATGGAGGCGATCGAGGTGGGCCTCAAGCGCGGCAGCGGCAGGCTCACGGTCTATGTGTTGCCCGAGAGCGGTGTCGAGGCGGCCGAGCCCGAGCTGTGGAAGTTCTCGCTGGGCCTGCATTGCCCCGAGAGCAATCTGACTTACCAGGAGCCGATTCCCTCGCTGTTTTCGTTCAACTCCGCGGTGGGTGCCTGCGATGCCTGCCGTGGTTTCGGCCGCGTCATCGGGGTCGACTGGGGACTGGTGATTCCCAATGAAAAGCTCACCTTGCGCACCGGTGTCATCAAGCCGATCCAGACGCCGGCCTGGAAGGAGATTCAGGACGACCTGATGCGCCATTCCGAGGCCGAGGGCATTCCACGCGATACGGCCTGGTCCAAGCTGACCCGGGAGCAGAAGGACTGGGTGATCGAGGGCTCGCCCAACTGGAACGGCAAGTGGAGCCAGACCTGGTATGGCATTCGCCGCTTCTTCGAGTATCTCGAAAGCAAGGCCTACAAGATGCATATCCGGGTGCTGCTGTCCAAGTACCGCAGCTATACCGAATGCCCGACATGCGGAGGTGCGCGTCTCAAGACCGAAAGCCTGCTCTGGCGCATAGGAGGCAAGCAGGCTGCGGATGCCGTGCTGCCGCCCGGCGACGACAGCGGCAGATACCAGCGCTTCATGCCTCAGGCAGTGGGCTGGAGCCGAGAGCAGCTCGACAGCCTGCCTGGCCTGTGTCTGCACGATCTGATGCGCTTGCCGATCACGCGCCTGCGTGACTTCTTTGCGCAGCTGGCGCCAGACAGTGATGCCGTCAAAAATGATGGTGAAGCCCAGGCACTGAGGATGCTGCATGCAGAAGTCATGACGCGGCTGCAGTATCTGTGCGATGTGGGCATAGGCTATCTCACGCTGGACCGCCAGAGCCGCACGCTGAGCGGTGGCGAGGTGCAGCGCATCAATCTGACCACCGCTTTGGGCACTTCGCTGGTCAATACCTTGTTCGTGCTCGACGAGCCATCGATAGGTCTGCACCCGCGCGATATGGAACGCATCACCGAGGCCATGCAGCGCCTGCGCGATGCGGGCAATACGCTGGTTGTGGTGGAGCATGACCCGGCCGTGATGTTTGCCGCCGACCGCATGATAGACATGGGGCCGGGCCCCGGTGCGCGCGGCGGCCAGATCGTGTTCGACGGCACGCCCGAGGATCTGCGCAAGGCCGATACTCTCACCGGCGCCTATCTGGGCGGGCGCAAGCAGGTGGGCTTCGGTCTCAAGCGCATGGTGACCGAGAGCACGCCGCGCCTGATTCTCGAAGGCGCGCGCGAACATAATCTGCGCGATATCAGCGTGGACTTTCCGCTGCAGCGTCTGGTCACCATCACCGGCGTGTCGGGCTCGGGCAAATCCACGCTGATCCAGGATGTGCTGGTGCCTGCGCTGATGCGCCATTTCGGCAAGCCCACCGATGCGGCGGGCGCGTTCGAGCGCCTGCTGGGCGCGGACCATCTGGCCGATGTGATGTTCGTGGATCAGTCGCCGATCGGCAAGACGGCGCGTTCCAACCCGGTCAGCTATGTGGGCGCCTGGGATGCGATCCGCGAGCTGTTCGCCGTCGCGCCGCTGTCGCGCCAGCGCGGCTACACGGCTGCCAAGTTCAGCTTCAACAGCGGCGACGGCCGCTGCCCGACCTGCGGCGGCTCGGGCTTCGAGCATGTGGAGATGCAGTTCCTCTCGGACGTCTATCTGCGTTGTCCCGATTGCAACGGCACGCGTTATCGCCCCGAGATCCTCGAAGTGAAAATCGAGCGCAACGGCCAGCCGCTGAATGTGGCCGATGTGCTGGAGCTCACTGTGGCCGAAGCCGCGCTGCTGTTTGCGCAGGACCGCGATGTGATCCGCGCTCTGCAGCCCATCGTCGATGTGGGTCTGGAATATGTGAAGCTGGGTCAGCCCGTGCCCACGCTGTCGGGCGGCGAGGCCCAGCGCTTGAAACTGGCAGGCTTCCTCGCGGAAGCGGCTCGCGCGCAAAGCAAGTCCAAGCAGTCGCTGGCCAAGAAAGGCACGCTGTTCCTGTTCGACGAGCCCACGACCGGCCTGCATTTCGAGGACATCGCCAAGCTCATGCGCGCATTGCGCAAGCTGCTGGAAGCGGGCCACTCGCTGATCGTCATCGAGCACAATCTGGACGTGATTCGCGCCAGTGACTGGCTCATCGATCTGGGCCCCGAAGGTGGCGATGGCGGCGGTCTGATAGTGGCCCAGGGCACGCCTGAAGATGTGCGCCATGTGCAAGAGTCGCACACGGCCCAGGCCTTGCGCGAATACGACCTGGCCATGGGCGTGGGCGGCGAGGCGGTGCGTGAAGTAGCCCCCATGCTCTATAAACCAGAGCGCAAAGCCAAGGCTGCACAAGCACTGCAGGCCAAGAATGCGATTGAAATCGTCAACGCCAAGGAGCACAACCTTAAGTCGCTGACGGTCGATGTGCCGCGCGGCAAGTTCAATGTGGTGACCGGGGTGTCGGGCTCGGGCAAATCCACGCTGGCTTTCGACATTCTGTTCAACGAAGGCCAGCGCCGCTATCTCGAATCGCTCAATGCCTATGCGCGCTCCATCGTGCAGCCTGCGGGCCGTCCCGAGGTCGATGCGGTCTATGGCATACCGCCCACGGTGGCCATCGAGCAGCGCCTGTCGCGCGGCGGTCGCAAGTCCACGGTGGGCACGACCACCGAGGTCTGGCACTTTCTGCGTCTGCTCTATGTGAAGCTGGGCGTGCAGCACTGCATACACGACGATGCCATCGTCCAGCCGCAGACCGAGGAAAGCATTGCCGCGCAGCTGATGACGAACTTCCGCGGTCAGACCATCGGTCTCTTGAGTCCGCTGGTCGTCAACCGCAAGGGCGTCTATACCGAGCTGGCCGACTGGGCCAGACCCAAGGGCTACACGCATCTGCGCGTGGACGGCGAGTTTCTGCCGACCACGGGCTTTCCGCGCATTGACCGTTTCAAGGAGCACACCATCGAGCTGCCCGTGGCCAGCGTGACGGTGACCGCGGCCAACGAGAAGGAGCTGCGCGGCCATTTGCGCCAGGCGCTGGAGATCGGCAAGGGCGTGCTGCATGTGCTCTCGGGCATCGAGAATCTGGCCGACGCCATGCAGGGCGGCCGGAGCACGGCCGGCATCGGTGCGCTGCAGGTGTTCTCCACCCAGCGCGCCTGCCCGGTCTGCGCCACCAGCTATGCCGAGCTGGACCCGCGTCTGTTCTCCTACAACAGCAAGCATGGCTGGTGTCCCGATTGCGTGGGCACGGGCGTGAAGCTGACCAAGGACCAGCGCAAGGTCTATGACGACACCTTGCTGGCCGACGACAACCGGGGCCGTGAGGTGAAGTTCGAGGGCCAGGAAGTGGAAGACCTGGCTGAAGTCGTTTGTCCCAAATGCCATGGCACACGTCTGAACCCTGTGGCGCGAGCCGTGAAGTTTCACGACGAGGCGATTACCGATATCGCCCAGCTGTCGGTCAGCGATGTGCGCCACTGGATACAGAGTCTGGAGCTCACGGGCCGCGAAGCCGATATTGCGCGCGATCTGATTCCCGAGATCCAGAGCCGTCTCGAATTCCTCGAAGAAGTCGGTCTCAACTATCTGACGCTGGACCGTGGCGCGCCCACGCTGAGCGGGGGCGAGGCCCAGCGCATCCGTCTGGCTGCGCAGCTGGGCAGCAATCTGCAAGGCGTCTGCTATGTGCTGGACGAACCCACCATCGGCCTGCATGCGCGCGACAACCAGATCCTGCTCAATGCCTTGCACAAGCTAGGCGACAAGGGCAACACGCTGGTGGTGGTGGAGCACGACGAAGACACGATTCGCCGCGCCGACCACGTGATCGATATCGGCCCCAGCGCTGGCATTCGTGGCGGCCGTCTGGTGGCCGAAGGCACGGTGGATGACATCATGGCGGCCAAGGACTCGGTCACGGGGCGCTATCTGCTGCACGCCATGCGCCATCCCTTCAAGCCTCGTCTATGGGTGGGGGAGGGCGAGCCTCCGGAGCAGCCGGCTGCTATCAATGCAGAAGCTGCTGACGCTGGTGATATGGCGGCTCTAGATAAGAAACCATCCAAGACCAAGAAAAAGAAAGCGGTAGCTGCTACTGAAAATGTGGTGCAGCAAGACAGCGACGCCTTGCACTGGCTCACGGTGCTGGGCGCGAATCTGCACAATCTGCAGAGCGTGGACGCCCGCGTTCCGCTCAAGCGCCTGGTGGCCGTGACCGGAGTGTCCGGCTCGGGCAAGTCCACGCTGGCGCGCGATGTGCTGCTGAGCAATGTGGCGGCCTGGGTGCAGCAGCGCTCGACCAAGGCCGGCCGCGATGCCATGGATGCAGGCAAGTCGCCGGCGCTCGTGGGCTGCAAGGGACTCAAGGGTTTCGAGACCATCGATCGCGTGCTCGAAGTCGATCAGACCCCGATCGGCAAGACGCCGCGCTCCTGCCCGGCGACCTATATCGGCTTCTGGGACACGATTCGCAAGCTGTTTGCCGAGACCCTGGAGGCCAAGGCCCGCGGCTATGCGGCTGGCCGCTTCTCGTTCAACACCGGCGAAGGCCGTTGCCCGGCCTGCGAAGGCCAGGGCGTGCGCACCATCGAGATGAGCTTTCTGCCCGATGTGAAAGTGCCTTGCGAAGTCTGCCACGGTGCACGCTTCAACCCCGAGACGCTGGCCGTGAGCTGGCGCGGCAAGAGCATTGGCGATGTGCTGAAGATGGAGGTCGACGAGGCCGTGGAGTTCTTCGCCTCCATGCCCTCGATTGCCCATCCGCTGCAGCTGCTGAAAGACGTGGGCCTGGGCTATCTGACCCTGGGCCAGCCATCGCCCACGCTGTCGGGTGGCGAGGCCCAGCGCATCAAGCTGGTGACCGAGCTGACCAAGGTGCGCGACGATATCGGTCGGCGCGGACAGAAGGCTCCGCACACGCTGTATGTGCTGGACGAGCCCACCGTGGGCCTGCACATGGCCGATGTGGACAAGCTCATCCATGTGCTGCACCGCCTTGTCGATGGCGGCCACAGCGTGGTGGTCATCGAGCATGACCTCGACGTGATTGCCGAGGCGGACTGGATCATCGATCTGGGCCCCGAAGGCGGCAAAGAGGGCGGACGCATCGTGGCCACGGGAACCCCCGAGGAACTGGTGAAGATCGGCACCCACACCGGCAAGGCACTGGCGCCGGTGCTGGCGCGGTAAGAGGCGGCGCGCACCATGTCCTTCTCGCGCAGCAACTTTCCTGCACCGGCGGAGCTGGCGGCCTCGCGTATCGCGTGGATGGCGCAGATCGCGCGCCCACCGCTGCCGCCTGCGGTGCAGATCTGGATGACCTGGACGCTTGGTTGGAGAGATGAGCTGCCGTGGTTGCAGCTTCCTGCATGGCGTGAAGGTGCGGGCAACTGGCTCGCGATGCAGCGCGCCACCGATACGGCAGGGCTGTGGTCTCAGACTGGTGAGTACCGCTTCGGTCTGGACCTCAAGGCCAGCACGCCCGGTGATCTGCGCTGGATCGATGGTGCGGTGGCGGATGGCTGGAGCCCGCACTGGCTGGTGCTGAGCCATGGCCTGGATGGCGACCCGCTGATCGGTGACATGAGCCGGCCCGAAGTGCCTGTGCTGTGGAAGTGGCATGACGAGCCGCACCGCGCGGCCAGGCCATTGTTCGCCTCGCTCGAGGAGTTGATGGCGCATGTGCAGGCCAAGGTAGCCAAAGCGCCACTTGTGCCGCGTGAAACGCGCTCTTCCGCCATCTTCTACACCGTGCGCCTGCTGGAGCTGGGGCCCGACCCGGCCAGGGTCATGCTGGCGCTCAGGAAAATCTTCACGACGCTGTCTGCGCAGGAGCTGCTGAAACTCAAGACCCGGCTGCCGCTGACGCTGCTCGACGATAGCGTCAGCGTCTTGCAAAAGGACCGCCTGGTGCAGCATTTCGGGGGTCTGGGCGCGCGCGTGGAAGTGAGTGAACGTCGCTTGTAGCGCGCACGCAAGGGCGGCCGATACGGTGCATGCAGCGCGTCCTTCCAAAACACACCTCACCATCATCACACCTCACCCGCGCCATTTCTGCCAAGGCAGGCTCATGGTGTTCATGGGCGGCGGCACCGATTTTTGATCGAAAAAAAGGCCCGCGTGATGCACGCAGGCCTTGTGGTCCAGCACAGTCCGCTTTACTGGAAGCCCAGCGTGTGCGGCAGCCAGGTCGACAGCTCGGGGATGAATGTCAGCAGGCACAGCACGACGAAGTGGGCCAGCAGGAACAGCGGCATCTCGCGCGTCAGATCGGTGATGGACACGCGCGTGGACACGGCGGTCACGAACAGCAGGCCGCCGACCGGCGGCGTGATCATGCCCAGCGTGAGGTTGACGATCACCACCATGGCGAAGTGCGTGGGATCGATGCCCAGGCTGAAGGCGATGGGCGCGAGAATGGGCACCAGAATCATCACGCCGGGCAGCGGCTCCATGAAGATGCCGAAGACCAGCAGCAGAATGTTCACGGCAATCAGGAACATGACGGGCGAGAGTTCCCAGCTCACGATCAGCTCGGACAGATACTGCGGAATGCCTTCCACCGTGAGCACCCAGGCAAATGCTGCCGAGGTCGCCATCACCAGCAGCACCGAGGCCGTGAGCATGGCCGAGCGCGCCAGGATGCCGGGCAGGGCCGACCACTTGAGCGTGCGGTAAACCCATTTGCCGCAGACCAGCGCATAGAACACGGCCACGACGGAGGCTTCCGTGGGCGTGAAGATGCCGAAGCGGATACCGACCACGATGAGCACGATGAGCATCAGCGCCGGGATGGCCTTGAAGCTGGTGCTCCACATCTCGCGCGCCGAGGGGCGCGGCTCGGTGCTGCGGTAGTCGCGCTTCTTGCAGACCCACCAGTTGACGGCCGCCATGGCCAGCGCGATCAGAATGCCGGGAATGAAGCCGGCCATGAACAGGCCGCCCACGGACACGTTCTCATCCTGCAGCGCATAGATGATCATGCTGACCGATGGCGGAATGATGGGGCCGACGATGGCGGTGCTGGCCGTCAGCGCGGCCGCATAGGGGCGGCTGTAGCCGGCCTTGTCCATCATCTTGACCATCATGGAGCCGGGTCCGGCCGCATCGGCAAGGGCCGAGCCGGAGATGCCCGAGAACATGGTCAGCGAAAGCACATTGGCATAGCCCAGGCCGCCGCGCAGGTGACCGACGAACTGGGCGGCAAAGCGCAGCAGCACGGCCGTGAGCGCACCGCCCGACATCAGTTCTGCGGCCAGGATGAAGAAGGGCACGGCCATCAGCGGAAAGCTGTCGATGCCCGTGAACATTTCCTTGAAGACGATCAGCTGTGGATAACGTCCGCCGACAAAGACTGCAAGGGCGGCCGAGATGGCCAGCGCAAACGCCACCGGAAAGCCCAGCGTGAGCAGGACGATGATGGCAACAAATAAAGTGATACCCATGATGTTTCAATCGATCAGTGATTCGTGGCGCAACGCATAAAACTGGCCTGACCCAAGCCAGGGACAGCGAGCAAGGGCCTGTGCCGGCCGCGCCGCCCCGCGGCGAGGCTGTCGTCCCCCTTCCAGGGGGAAGGCGCGCAGCGACTCAGATTTGTGGCGCAACGCATAAAACTGGCCTGACCCAAGTCAGGGACAGCGAGCAAGGGCCTGTGCCGGCCGCGCCGCCCCACAGCGAGGCTGTCGTCCCCCTTCCAGGGGGAAGGCGCGTAGCGACTCAGGGGGTGTTTCATATAGACGCTGCAGCATCCGCATCCATTTCATCGGACTCTGCGAAGCTGCCAGCGGTGATGTAGCCGCGTGCGATGAACAGCAGGTGGATCAGCATCAGCACAAAGCCCACGGGCATGGCCGCATAGATATAGGAGATCGGGATGTCCGTGGCCGCCGTGGTCTGAAAGCGCGTGGCGTACACATACTGCGAGGAGGTAACGGTCATCACGGCAAAGAAGATCGCCAGAATGAGCACGACAAAGCCGCGCATGGCCTGTGCCTTGCGGGCGCTCACGCTGCGGTGCAGATTGTCGATGGCCACATGGCCGCCAAAGCGCAGCACCAGGCCTGCGCCCAGGAAAGTGACCCAGATCATCATGTGGCGGGCCACTTCTTCGGCCCAGACGATGGAGTCGCCCGTGGTGTAGCGCAGCACCACGTTGGCAAAAACGATGCAGGCCATGGCCAGCAGCAGCAAGATCAGCA
>Ga0209370_1002707_pt1 | contig 12304 bp, 7 predicted proteins | sample AgamicAtPrz_FD_187164 | JGI IMG/M metagenome (GOLD analysis project Ga0209370, IMG submission 187164) | Agave microbial communities from Guanajuato, Mexico - At.P.rz (SPAdes) (version 2) | ecosystem: Host-associated > Plants > Phyllosphere > Phylloplane/Leaf | place: Guanajuato, Mexico... | reverse complement strand
CGCAAGGCCAGGGCTTCGCGTTCGCGGGCGGTACGGTCAGCGACGCCGAGATCCTCGGCTCGGGCGTCGGCTTCGGCCTGCGCAAGAACGACGCGGCGCTGAAGACCGCGCTCGATCAGGCGCTGAAGGACCTGAAGGCCGACGGCACGATCGACAACCTCGCGAAGAAGTACTTCAGCGTGCCTGTCACGCTCAAGTAAGCGCCTCGCTCGATCGCACGATGGTAAAAAACCGGCTGCTGATGCGGCCGGTTTGCTTTTGGGGAGCGAAAACGACGGGAGGCTGGCCCGCCGTCAGCCGGGCTGCGCGGCGAAGAACCGTCCCAGCTCGCGCGCGAGTTCGTTGAGCACGGCCATCTCCTGCTGCGAGATCTTGCGCGCGGGTTGCGCGCCGGCCCAGTCGCCGTACAGCAGCGCGACGCTCGTCGTGCCGACGCGCACGGGCAGCAGCACGAACGCACGCGCGTCGTCGAACGCGTCGAGATACCACGCGGGCAGGCGCTTCGTCATCTTCGGGTCCTGCGCCTGCTCGATGAAGATGCCGACCGAGTTCGAGATCGCGAGATGAAACACGTCCGGCTCGAAGCGTTCGTCGAAATGCAGCCGGTCGAGCGCCGTATCGACGCCGGGGCCGAAGCCCAGGCGCGCGGCGAAGGTGCCGTCGTCGTGCCGCACGAACATCACGGTGCGCGTGAACGCGAGGCCGGCCAGCAGGCTTTCCGACGCGAGCGCGAGCACCGGCGTCAGCACGTGCTCGGACGGCAGCGCGCGCAAGTCTGCGAGGCCGGCTTCGAGGCAGGCCTCGGGCGCGGCCTGCGCGCGCGCGATCGCATCGGCGTTCGCGCGCAGCTCGACGATCTCGCGCATCATGGTGTCGCTCGCTTCCTCGCGCGCGAGCCGATCGGCGATCTCGACGAGCGCGTCGGCCTCCATGTCGAGCTCGGCGCCGTAGTGCTGCGCGAGCGCCGCGATGCGCGCGTCGCGCTGCGGGCTCGCGGGCATGACGAGCGCGCCGGCGACGTCGGTCGAGCAGCGGCTCACCGCGCGCAGCCAGCGGATGCGATCGGCCGAGCCGTCGTCGCCAGCCGGGCCCGCGTGGCGGGCGTCACCGTCTTCGTTGTCGAACGCGTCGGCGCGGGTGGCGCGATCGTCGTCGGCCATCCCGCCGCAGATCACGTCGGGCAGCCTCCAGCGCGCGGCCGCTTCGACGCCGATCTCGTCGAAGCCGACGCCGAGCACGTCGACGCAGGCGGCCGCTTCGTCGCCGTTCAGCTCGGCCGCGCGGCGGCGGATGCGGTCCCATTCGCTGTCGAGATAGCAGACCACCAGGAGTTTGCCGACCTGGCGCATCAGTGTGCAGACGATGGCTTCCTCGCCGCCGCGCAGTTCGGCGTGCTCGGTGAGCTTGCGCGCGACGCAGCCGGACAGCAGCGCACGGTTCAGCTCAAGCTTCGCGTCGATGCGTCGCGGCGTGCTCTGATGGAAGTGGTCGACGAGCTTCAACCCGACCACGAGATGGCCGACGGCGTCCATGCCGAGCACCATCAGCGCGCGGGTCACGGTGGTGATGTTACCGCCGAACGCCATGTACATCGCGGAGTTCGCGAGCCGCAGCACTTTCTGCGTGAGCGCGAAGTCCGACAGCACGACGCGCACGAGCGCGGTGAAGTCGAGGTCGTCGTTCTTCATCGCGGCCATCGTCGCGCGCAGCGATTCCGACAGCAGCGGGAAATCGCCCCGTTCGTTCATCCGGGCCCACAGCTTGGCGAGCAGCGCGGTGCGGGGCAGGTATTCGGTGGTTGACATACGGATCTGTTCGGTTCGCCGCGCGCGTCAGGCGGCGGCGTGCAGGTGCAGCTGCTGCGCCTCGAAGCGCCGCGCGAGCTCCTCGGACGGCAGCGCCTGGCAGACGAGCCAGCCCTGGATGTGATTGCAGCCCATCTCCGTCAGCAGCTCGCGCTGCGCCTCGGTCTCGACGCCTTCGGCGACGAGCTCGAGATCCAGTGTTTGCGCGAGGCCGACCACCGCCGACACGATCGCGCGGTCGTTGCGCGACGTCAGCAGGTTCTCGACGAAACTGCGGTCGATCTTCAGCTTCGCGAGCGGGAAGCGTTGCAGATAGGCGAGGCTCGAATAGCCGGTGCCGAAATCGTCGATCGCGAAGCGGATGCCGAGACCGGTCAGCTCCTCGAGCAGGATTTTCGCGTGCGCGGGATCGTGCATCAGCAGGCTTTCGGTGATTTCGAGCACGATGCGGCGCGGGTCGATGCCGGTCAGCGTGATCGCCTCGCGCACGCTCTGCGTGAAGCGCGGGTCGCGGAACTGCTGCGGCGACACGTTGACCGCCACATATTGCAGCGCGAGCCCCTGGCCGTCCCACGCGACGAGCTGCATGCACGCGGCCTTGAGCACCCAGTTGCCGAGGTAGTTGATCAGGCCGATCGATTCGGCGAGCGGGATGAAGGTGGCCGGCGGCACGAGGCCGTGCACCGGATGGCGCCAGCGGATCAGCGCCTCGACGCCGACCACCGCGCCCGACGGGCTGCGTGTGATCGGCTGGAAATGCAGCGAAAACTCGCCGTTGCGCACGCCGTCGTACAGGTCGGCTTCGAGCTTGAGCCGTTCGGCGTCGGCCGGATCGTCGACGGGCGCGTGGAACGCGAGCGCGTTGCCGCCCGATGCCTTCGCCTGCGCGAGCGCGTGGTCGGCGCGGCGCAGCAGCGGGCTGTGATGCTGAGCGCGATGCGGCGCGGCACGTTCGTCGGGATAGAGCGCGATGCCGATGCTCGCGGACAGGTGCACGGTCTGCCCCTGGAACACGTACGGCTCGCGCACCGCGGCCTGCAGCCGGCGCGCGAGCGAATCGGCGGCATGGCTCGCCTGCGTGCGGTCCGCTGCGCCCAGCACGACCGCGAACTTGTCGCTCGCGACGCGCGCGAGCTGCTCGTCCGGCGTGACGAGCGCCTTCAGCCGCTGCGCGGTCTCGCGCAGCAGCATGTCGCCCGCGTCGTAGCCGAGCGCGCGGTTGATCCGCTGGTAGTCGTCGAGGTCGAGCAGCAGCAGCGCCGCGCAAGTGCCGTGCTCGTCGGCGGTCTGCTGCGCGCGCATCAGCGCCGGCACGAGCGCGGACAGGTTGTCGAGCCCCGTCATCGGGTCGTGGTGCATTTCGTACGTCAGGCGGGCCTCGAGCGCGCGCCACGACGACACGTCGAACGCCGCGATCGCGAAGCCGTCGACGCCGTGGTGGCGGCTCTTGAACGCGCGGACCTCGACGTCCAGCGGGTAGGTGAGCGACTTGACGATGCACATCGTCGCCTTCTCGACCTGGCCGGAACGTGCGGCGCGGGCGAGCAGGCCTTCGAGCGCCGCGGTATCCTGTTCGGCGATCAGGTCGCGCAGCGTCAGCGTATGCAGGTAGTCGCGGTGGTAGCCGATGAAGCGCAGGCTCGCCTCGGACACGTACAGAAAGCGCAGCTCGCGGTCGACATGGGCGAGGAAATCCACCGTGCCGACCGTCTGTTCCAGCCAGTTGCGCACGGAGTCGTCGCGTCGCGGCGCCACGGCGCGCGCGGGCATCAGCGCGCCGCCCGACCGGGCGAAGCGGCGCAGCGTATGCAAGGCGCTGCGCCAGGAGCCCTTGCGTGACGTCTGTTTCCTGTTGGCTTCCATGTTTCTCGCTGACGTGAAGGGCTGGAACCGGTTGTCCGGAAGGAATAACGGCAGACTGTGAGAAATCTTTAACGGGCCGGCCCCAGGCGGCGCTGCCGCGGGGCCGGATCTTCTACGCGGATGTTCGGCAGGCGAACGCCCGCGTGGCTTGTATTGAGGCCGACTTTATAAGAAATGAGGACGCAGATGAAGCGAAAACTGTTGCTGGGCGCCATGGCGGCGCTGGTGGCCGGCCATGCGCTGCTGGCGCAGGCGGAACTGAAGCCGGGCGCCGCGGCGCCCGCTTTCACGACGCAGGCGTCGCTGGGCGGCAAGACTTACACGTACTCGCTCGCGGACGCACTGAAGCAGGGGCCGGTCGTGCTGTATTTCTATCCGGCGGCGTTCACGAAGGGCTGCACGATCGAGGCGCACGCGTTCGCGGACGCGGTCGACCGTTACAAGGCTTACGGCGCGACGGTGATCGGCGTGTCGGCCGACAACATCGACACGCTGACGAAGTTCTCGGTGAGCGAGTGCCGCAGCAAGTTCCCGGTGGCGGCCGATCCGGACGCGAAGATCATCCGCGAATACGACGCGAAGCTGCCGGCGCTCGACCGCGCGAACCGCGTGTCCTACGTGATTTCGCCGGAAGGGAAGATTCTGTACGAATACACGAGCCTGTCGCCCGACAAGCACGTCGAGAACACGCTCGCGGCCGTGAAGGCGTGGGCCGACGCGCATCCGAAGCAGTAAGCGGCTGCCGCGCGTGAAAACGGCCCGTCGTGCGGGCCGCGGGCACGGGCATGCGCCGCCTCCCGGCGGCGCGCGACGGGGCGTTATGCGCGCAGCGCCTGCTCGATCGGCACGCTGCCGCCGACGAAGCCGACCACCTTGCGCGAGATGCCGAGCTTGATCGCCTCGATCGCGGCCCATGCAACATCCTGGCGCGATACGGGCGGCGCGGGCTCGAGCCACGTGTCGGTCAGCGCGATCTTGCCGACGCCCGGATCGTCCGTCAGCGGGCCCGGGCGCAGGATCACGTAGTCGACGCCCGACGCGATCACGCGATCGTCGCCTTCGCGTTTCATCTGCGAATAGTGGTGCAGCGCGTCGGGCCCGTGCTCGGGCCGGTACGCGGACAGCGAGCTGATCACCACGAGCTTCTGCGCGTTGTAGGCGAGCGCGTAGTCGGCCGCGCGGGCGACCGCGTCGCGGTCGACCTGCTCTTCTTCGGTTCGGCCGTCCGATTCGGCGGAGCCGGCCGCGTAGATCACGTGCGTGATGCCCTGGAAAGCGTGTGAGAAATCGTTCGTCAGATCGGCCTCGACGACCCGTGCGCCCGCCAGCGCATAGCCGTGCCGGCGCACGAGCGCCGTGACCTCGAACTCCGGCTGCTTGAGCAGCAGATCCGCGCAGGCCTGGCCCGTCCGGCCGGTCGCGCCAATCAGCAGTACCTTCGTCGTCATGAAACCGCTCCTTGCTCGATGCGTCATCCATCCAGATGGGGACGGACGACCGATAACTCAAGTGTAATGTCGAATTGGCCCGGCGGCGGGTGTGTAATAAGGGGCGTACCGGCTGCGGGCGTACCGGCATCGGGCTACCGACGACGGGCCTACCGGCGTGTATTCAATCGCACGGATGCGGGAATGACGCGCCGACCGGCTATCATGTGCGCGATGCATTTTTCGCCGCTACGCGTGATCAACGCGTCGGCCCACTGGTTGGAGTACACATGGCATTACCCCTGGACAACGTCAGCATGGCCGTGTTCTGCGACTTCGAGAACGTCGCGCTCGGCGTGCGCGACGCGAAGTACGAGAAATTCGACATCAAGCCCGTGCTGGAGCGCCTGCTGCTGAAAGGCAGCATCGTCGTGAAGAAGGCCTATTGCGACTGGGATCGCTACAAGGGCTTCAAGGCGTCGATGCACGAAGCGAGCTTCGAGCTGATCGAGATTCCGCACGTGCGCCAGTCCGGCAAGAATTCGGCCGACATCCGGCTCGTCGTGGACGCGCTCGACCTCTGCTACACGAAGTCGCACGTCGATACGTTCGTGATCATCAGCGGCGATTCGGATTTTTCGCCGCTGGTGTCGAAGCTGCGCGAGAACGCGAAGAAGGTGATCGGCGTCGGCGTGAAGAAATCGACGTCGGACCTGCTGGTCGCGAATTGCGACGAATTCATCTTCTACGACGACCTGGTGCGCGAGCAGCAGCGCACGCTCGCGAAGCGCGAACAGCAGCAGCGCGCGGGCAACGGTGGTGCGAAGCGGCCGGACGAGCCGTCGCGCAAGCACGACCTGGACGCGCGCAAGGCCGAGGCGATCGCGCTGGCGGTCGAGACGTTCGATGCGCTCGCGTCGGAACGCGACGACGTCGGCAAGATCTGGGCGTCGGTGCTCAAGAGCGCGATCAAGCGCCGCAAGCCGGATTTCAACGAGTCGTACTACGGGTTCCGCGCGTTCGGCAACCTGCTCGACGAGGCGCAGGCGCGCGGCCTGCTCGAAGTGGGGCGCGACGACAAGTCGGGCGCATTCGTGTCGCGGGCCCGCCAGTCGGCCGCGGAGCACGCCGTGGCGGCTGATCACGCACCGGCCCGGCACGGCCAGCGCCCGGCGGAGCCGGTGCAGGCCGAGCGCGAGCCGCGCCATCACCGCGGACGCGGGCGGCACGGCGAGCCATTCGGCGAGCCGTCCGGCGCGCCGTTCGTGCAGGAGAACGAGCCCGTCGAGACGGCGGTCGAATTCACCGAAGCGGACGAAGCCGAGGTGACCGTCGGTGAAGCCGCGGCCGCGCACGGCGAACCGGCGGGCGTGCACGATGATGCGAAGACCGCGCGCAAGCGTGCTCGCAAGACCACCGCGAAGAAGGCCGGTACGAAGAAGGGCAGCGACGGCAACAGCGTCGGCCGGCACGCGGCGGTGCAGGAAGGCGACGCCCCGCAGGGCGACGCGAAGCACGGCGGCGGCAAGCATGCCGAAGCGATGCATCGCGACGCGCAACATGACGACGGGCGAGCCGCCGGCGCGACGCCGGCAAGCGGTGAAACCGGCGGCGATGCCGTCGCGCAGTCCGCGCACGATGCTCCCGTCCATGCCGAACCGGTCGCAGCGGCCGCCGACGCGCCGGCCCCGGCCAAGCCGAAGAAGCCGGCCCGCAAGGCGGCGCCGCGCGCGCGGCGGCCGCGCAAGACGGCCGAGGCTGCCGAGTAAGGGCTTGCCTGCTGAAGCGCCATCCGTCCCGCCGTCGCGAAGTGCGGGCCGGATGGGGGCAGGCAGAGGCCGCGCGTTTCGCATGAAGCATGCGTGGTTGCGAGGCCCTCCGCCCCATGGCCGGCGCGACGCCGGCCTTCTTCCACTAACCGTTCACCGCATACGGCTGCGTCATCACTTCGAGGAAATGGCCGTCCGGATCGTCGAAGTACACGCCGCGTCCGCCGTTGTGGCGATAGATGTCGTCGGCTTGCCGCTTCGCCGGATCGGCCCAGTGCGGCAACCCGCGTTCGCGAATGCGCGCGAGTACGCGATCGAAGCCGGCTTCGTCGATCAGGAACGCGTAATGCTGCGATCTGATCTCCCCCGCCTGTTCATAGAAATCGAGCGACACGCCGTTGTCGAGCGCGACGACCAGCATCGCGCCGAACGGCGTCGGCGGCGGCAATTCCAGCAGTTCGGTGAGGAAGCGGCTCGACGCGCGCTTGTCGCGGCACCAGACGATCGTGTGGTTGAGCTGGACGTTCATGGCGGGTTCCCGTGCAGCGGGGCGGTGGTGGACATGAACCCACGATAGCCGATTGCGGCCGGCAAACAAGCCCGGCAAACACGCCCAGCAATCAAGCCCGCCACTCAAGCGCAAAAGACGGCTGCCCGAAGGGCAGCCGCTTTCGTCACTCGCCGGCGACCGCCGGCCCGCCGGTATTGCCGCGGCGGCCGCGCCGCTTCTCGGCCCATACGCGGAACCGGTCCATGTACAGATAGACCACCGGCGTCGTATAGAGCGTCAGCACCTGCGACATGATCAGGCCGCCGGCGATCGCGATCCCGAGCGGCGCGCGCAGCTCGGCGCCGTCGCCGCTGCCGAACGCGAGCGGCAGCGCGCCGAGCAGCGCCGCCATCGTCGTCATCATGATCGGGCGGAAGCGCAGCAGGCACGCCTCGTGGATCGCGTCGAACGACGACTTCCCGTTGTTGCGCGTCTGGTCGATCGCGACGTCGACCATCATGATCGCGTTCTTCTTCACGATGCCGATCAGCAGGATCACGCCGATCAGCGCGATGATGCTGAACTCGGTCTTGAACAGCAGCAGCGCGAGCAGCGCGCCGACGCCGGCCGACGGCAGCGTCGACAGGATCGTGATCGGGTGGATGTAGCTCTCGTACAGGATCCCGAGCACGATGTAGACGGCCAGCAGCGCCGCGAGGATCAGGATCGGCTGATCGTTCATCGACTGCTGGAACGCCTGCGCGGTGCCCTGGAAGCTGCCGACGATCGTCGGCGGGACGCCGATCTGCGCCATCGTCTGATAGATGATCTGCGTCGCCTGCGACAGCGACACGCCCGGCGGCAGGTTGAACGAGATCGTCGTCGCGACGAACAGCCCCTGGTGGTTGACCGACAGCGGCGTCGTGCTCGGCCCGAACGTCGCGATCGCCGACAGCGGGATCATCGTCGACTTCGACGTCGACACCGACGCGCCCGACGACGCGCTCGACTTGCCGCTCGCCGCGATCGCGTTGAGCGCCTGGTTGCGCGCGGAATCGGACGCGATCGCCGCGGCGCTCTGCGCGGCCGTGCCGGCGCTCGACGTGCCGGCCGAGGTCGCGACGAAGGTGCCGGCGGCCGCGTTGGTGGTCTGCGAGCCGTTCGCGCTGCCGCCCGACGTGCTGATCCACACCTGGTTCAGCATCTCCGGGCTCTGCCAGTACTTCGGCGCGACTTCCATCACGACGTGGTACTGGTTCAGCGGGTTGTAGATCGTCGAGACCTGGCGCTGGCCGAACGCGTCGTACAGCGTGTTGTCGATCTGCGCGGGCTTGATGCCGAACCGCGCGGCCGTCGCGCGGTCGATCGTCACCATCGCCTCGAGGCCGCCTTGCTGCTGGTCGGAGTTCACGTCGGTCAGCTCGGGGCGCTTCTGCAGCGCCTCGGTCAGGATCGGCCCCCATTTGTACAGGTCGGCGCTCGAATCGCCGAGCAGCGTGAACTGGTACTGCGCGTTGCTCTGCCGGCCGCCGACGCGGATGTCCTGCGCCGCCTGCAGGAACGTGCGCGCGCCCGCCACGTCCGCCAGCCGCGGGCGCAGTTGCTGGATCACCTGGTCGGCCGACAGCTTGCGCTCGGTGCGGTCCTTCAGCGTGACGAACATGAAGCCCGAGTTGGTCTGCGTGCCGCCGGTGAAGCCCGCGACGCTCTTCACGTTCGGGTTGCCCTGCACGATCCGCATCATCTCGGAGAACTTCAGCTTCATCGCCTGGAACGACGTCGACTGGTCGGCCTGGATGCCGCCGATCATCAGCCCGGTGTCCTGCTGCGGGAAGAAGCCCTTCGGCACGACGACGTACAGGTACACGTTCAGCCCGATCGTCGCGAACAGCGTCAGCAGGATCAACAGCGGCCGGCGCAGCGCCCACGACAGCGAGCGCTCGTAGCCGCGCTGCATGCGCGCGAAGCCGCGTTCGAGGAAGCGCCCGAAGCGGCCCTCGCTTTGCGGGTCGTGTTTTTCGGGCAGCAGGCGCGCGCACATCATCGGCGTGAGCGTGAGCGACACGGCGAGCGACACGGCGATCGCGAGCGACAGCGTCAGCGCGAACTCGCGGAACAGGCGCCCGACGATGCCGCCCATCAGCAGGATCGGCAGGAACACCGCGACGAGCGAGATGCTCATCGACAGCACCGTGAAGCCGACTTCGCGCGCGCCGTCGAATGCCGCCTGCATCCGCGACTTGCCGTTCTCGATGTGCCGCGAGATGTTCTCGAGCACGACGATCGCATCGTCGACGACGAAGCCGGTCGCGACGATCAGCGCCATCAGCGACAGGTTGTCGATCGAGAAGCCGAGCAGGTACATCGCGCCGAACGTGCCGACGATCGAGATCGGCACCGCGACGCTCGGGATCAGCGTCGCGCGCCAGTTGCGCAGGAACAGGAACACGACCATCACGACGAGGCTGATCGCGATCAGCAGCGTGTGCTCGGTGTCCTTCAGCGACGCGCGGATGGTGGTCGAGCGGTCGAGCACCGGCGTGACGGTGATGTCGGCCGGCAGCGACGCGGTGAGCTGCGGCAGCGCCGCGCGCACGCGGTCGAGCGTCTCGATGATGTTCGCGCCGGGCGAGCGGTAGAGGATCACGAGCACCGCGCGCTTGCCGTTCGACAAACCGAGGTTGCGCAGGTCCTCGACCGAATCGACGACGTCGGACAGATCGGACAGCCGCACGGCCGAGCCGTTGCGGTACGCGACGACGAGGTCGCGGTATTGCGACGCCTGGGACGCCTGGTCGTTCGTATAGAGCTGAAAACGCTGCGGGCCGAACTCGATCGCGCCTTTCGGCGCGTTGGCGTTCGCGGAAGCCAGCGCCGCGCGCACGTCCTCGAGGCCGATCCCGTAATGGAACAGCGACTGCGGCTCGAGCTCGACGCGCACGGCCGGGTTCGCGGAGCCGCTCACGGAGACCTGGCCGATCCCGTCGATCTGCGACAGCGACTGCTGCAGCACCGTCGACGCGGCGTCGTACACCTTCGCCGGCGATGCCGTTTCCGACGTCAGCGCGACGACCATGATCGGCGAATCGGCCGGGTTGACCTTGCGGTAGGTCGGGTTGCTCTTCAGCGCGGCGGGCAGGTCGGCGCGCGCCGCGTTGATCGCGGCCTGCACGTCGCGCGCGGCGCCGTCGATGTCGCGGTTCAGGCCGAACTGCAGGATGATCCGCGCATTGCCGACCGTGCTCGTCGACGTCATTTCGGAGACGTCCGCGATCGAGCCGAGGTGCCGCTCCAGCGGGCTCGTCACGCTGGTCGCGACCGTTTCCGGGCTCGCGCCCGGCAGCGACGCCTGCACCGAGATCGTCGGGAAGTCGACCTGCGGCAGCGGCGACACCGGCAACCTGATGAACGCGAACAGGCCCGCGAGCGCGACGCCGAGCGCGAGCAGCGTCGTCGCGACGGGGCGGGTGATGAAGGGGCGCGACAGGTTCATCGGTTACGCATCCGTGCGCGTGCCGGCACCGGGGCCGTGGCGTTCGAACCAGCCGCGCACGCGGCGCGCGAGCGAGTCGAAGCCGAGGTAGATCACCGGCGTCGTGAACAGCGTCAGCACCTGCGACACGATCAGGCCGCCGGCGATCGCGATCCCGAGCGGCTGGCGCAACTCGGAGCCCGCGCCGGAGCCGACGATCAGCGGCACCGCGCCGAGCAGCGCGGCGAGCGTCGTCATCAGGATCGGCCGAAAGCGCAGCAGGCACGCCTGGTAGATCGCCTCGCGCGGCGGCTTGCCTTCGACGCGTTCGGCCTCGAGCGCGAAGTCGATCATCATGATCGCGTTCTTCTTGACGATGCCGATCAGCAGCACGATGCCGATGATCCCGATGATGTCGAGGTCGTGCCCGGTGATCATCAGCGCGAGCAGCGCGCCGACGCCGGCCGACGGCAGCGTCGACAGGATCGTGATCGGGTGGATGTAGCTCTCGTACAGCACGCCGAGCACGATGTACATCGTGACGACCGCCGCGAGGATCAGGAACAGCTGGTTCGACAGCGACGCCTGGAACGCGAGCGCCGCGCCCTGGAAGCGCGTCTGGAACGAGCCGGGCAGGCCGATGTCCTTCTCGGCGGCCTCGATCGCCTTGACGGCTTCGCCGAGCGACGCGCCCGGCGCGAGGTTGAACGAGATCGTCGTCGACGGGAACTGCGACAGGTGCGCGACCAGCAGCGGCGACGGCCGCTCGTGGAACGACGCGATCGACGCCAGCGGCACCTGGCCGCCGCCCGCAGACGGCAGGTAGATGTCGTTCAGCGATTGCGCGTAGTGCTGCTCCTTCGGCTCCGATTCGAGAATCACGCGGTACTGGTTCGACTGCGTGAAGATCGTCGACACGATGCGCTGGCCGAACGCATCGTACAGCGCGTTGTCGACGGTCGCCGGCGTGATGCCGAAGCGCGCGGCGCTCGCGCGGTCGATCTCGATATACACCGACTGGCCGTTGCTCTGCAGGTCGGTCGCGACGTCGGCGAGCGACGGCTCCTGCTGCAGCCGCGCGACGAGTTTCGGCACCCAGGTCGCGAATTCGCCGGCGTTCGGGCTCGTCAGCATGAACTGGTACTGCGTCGGGCTGACCGTCGAATCGATCGTCAGGTCCTGCACCGGCTGCATGAACAGCGAAATGCCGGTGATGTTCGCGACGCGCTGCTGCAGGTCGCGGATGATCTGCGCGGCGGTTTCGGTGCGTGCGTCGCGTGCCTTCAGGTTGATCAGCATCCGGCCGCTGTTCAGCGTGATGTTGCTGCCGTCGACGCCGATGAACGACGTGAGGCTGTCGATGTTCGGGTCCTTCAGGATTTCGGCCGCGAGCGCCTGCTGGCGTTCGGCCATCGCGCCGTACGAGATCGACTGCGGCGCCTGCGTGATCGCCTGGATCACGCCGGTGTCCTGCGCGG
>Ga0209370_1002703_pt1 | contig 12323 bp, 14 predicted proteins | sample AgamicAtPrz_FD_187164 | JGI IMG/M metagenome (GOLD analysis project Ga0209370, IMG submission 187164) | Agave microbial communities from Guanajuato, Mexico - At.P.rz (SPAdes) (version 2) | ecosystem: Host-associated > Plants > Phyllosphere > Phylloplane/Leaf | place: Guanajuato, Mexico... | reverse complement strand
TGCACCTTCCTCGTAGGGAAAGACCACGACCGCATCTGCGTTTGCAACATATAGTTTGTTGTCGGCGAGTGTCATGCCAAAGGGAGAGTTGAGGCCGGTGATAAAGGGCTTTCTCAGTTCCGCCACCCCGTCACCGTCGGCATCGCGTAAGAGCGATATGCGATTGGCGCTCTTGGTTTCCGCGCCGGCCTTGCTCTGGAAGATGCCCATGAAGAAAGCCCTCAGCGAGAAACCGGCCTCCGGCTTCGGCGGCGCATTGCTTTCCGCAACCAGCACATCGCCATTCGGCAGGACGCGCAGCGTGCGCGGATGGTCGAGGCCCCCAGCAAATTCCTTGACCGACAATCCTTGAGCGGCTGTCGGCATTGTTCCCTCTGCCCAGGGCGTGGCTTCGGCGACGTTGACCGAAGGCACCCATTCGGTCCGCGGCTCGGCGAGAACAGGATCGGGACCGTACGTCTTTTCGATCGGGACTGTCGCCTCGTGCCGCGAGGTCAAGATAGCCCCGCTCCCACCAATGACGGCGAGCACAACAAGAACAACAACGGCGACCAGGAGCTTTTTCATGACGGGATCCCTTCGTGGTCGGACCAAACAATCTCAAGTGGAAGATGTTTCAATTCTCTTCGGCCGCACGAGAAAAGTAGGTCGCGACATCGTCTATATCTGCCTCGGAAAGGTTCTTGGCGGCACTCGTCATCAGGTGGCTGAACCGGGTCCCTCCCCGCTTGCTTTCCTGAAACAGGTGCAGTTGCATCGCGATATAGGGCGCGGGCTGGCCCATCAGATCAGGAAAGATCGGGTTGCGATCGTCTCCGGCGTGGCAGCTCCAGCAAGCGGGTATCTTGTCGCTGGGGCGGCCGGTTCGAGCAAGCAACGCACCGCGACGCGCTCGGGCGCCTTCAGCTCCCGTGGACCGGTCTCGGGGCAGCATTGCGAAGTGGCGAGCGAGCGCAGGCATATGTTCCGGATCCACGGTCTTTACTGCAAGCTGCATGACGCCGCTCGCACGGCTGCCTTCGAAATAGGCGCGCAGGCTCTCAACGAGGTAGGCCTCACTTTGTCCGGCAAGGATCGGCGTCAGGGCACTGCGGCCCATCCCGTCTGCGCCGTGGCAACGGCTGCACTCCGCCAGCGCTCCTTCGAAGCTGCCCGCCCGTCCTTGTTCCAACGGAACGTCGCCATAGGCAAGCAAACGATAGGCTGCCGGCTTCATAGCGGGAAGGTCGCGCAAGAAAGCAACCATGGCCCAGACTTCGTCGTCCCGCGCCTGGTTTGGCCAAGCAGGCATGCCGGTGAACCGAACACCATGCTTTACGATGCGGAAGAGTTCCGCATCCTTCCACGTGCCGACCACCCTTGAAAGATCCGGCGGTTGCGGCAGCATTGCCCGCGCAACGGGGGAACGCGGTTCGCCAGGCGCCCCGTGACAAATGGCGCAACCGCGCGCGAAATGGGCTGCAGCCGGCTGAATGCCTTCGCGCGGCAGTCGTTCGGGACTTTCGACAGCAAGGGCATAGGTGCGTACGGCAGAGCGCATGGCAAAGTGCAAGAACCACTCGGTGATCTTCCAATGGCCCGTGGATGCGCCAACATTGAAGAATCCAATCCATGCGGCAACGAGGACGACAAACGGCAGGGCCATGAACGCGATTGCCACCTGTTTCCACCGAAGATGCATCAAGCTGCCCTCCGATCAGTGTCGCAAAACAGTCCGGCGAGGAGGCTGACCCCGCCGGCAAGGTAGGTTGCTGCGCCAAGAAGCAGCATGACGACTGCGCCGAGCTGCTGGTCCTGTCCCGCGGTGAGCGTTACCCCGAAACAGGTCACCTCCCCGCTTGCGTAAAGCGGCCGCGGGCTGAGCGCAAGAAGCGCCCCCAGCAGCGTCATATGGATCGTTGTGAGCAACAGGCCGAAAGCACCGGAGACCCGCGACGCCTTGTCGCCGCCGGAAGCTGCAAGGCACGAAAACCAGAGAAAGAGCCCCGCGGCGAGGAAACTGGCCTGCTCGCTCACCGTGCCGACGAGCGTGTATTGCGCGAAGCGACGTGCCGCAGGCGCATGCCATCCCCATACGACAACCAGTTCGACAAGCGAGGCAACGAGCGGCATCGCGACGAAGTCTAACCGTTTCGTCCGCGGCAAACGTTGGGCAAGCCCAATCGCCAAAAGCGGCGCTGCAATCGCCACGACCCCCATGTGAGCCAGCATATGGGCCGTTATCGATCCGCGCCAAATGGTCAACAATGGCCCGAGCCAGATGAGGGCCAGAACTGCGCTTGCGAGGGAAAGGACGAAAGCGCTCATCGCAGGCACTCCGTAATAAAGATCGCAGGGAGGGCCGTCAGCAGCACGGCGACGAAACTGAGGCCCGAGAGCAGTAGCGTTGCAAAACCCTGGAAAAGGAGCCGATCCTGACGCGTCGGGTCATCGTGCGGCGGGTTCTTTGCGCCAAAGCCCCATTGCCGCCAGGCAAGACCGGCTGAGAGCGCAATCGCCGCCAGGGCTGCCATGGTCGCAAACGCGATAGCGATGCGCAGGGACCCGAATTGCATGCCGAAGAGGCCGGGCTTTGCACAAAAGATGGCGGCGCTCAGATAACAAAAGAGGAAGTGGAAGGCCCATACCGCTGGCGCAGTGAACAAGGTCCAGAGCGTTTCGACCTCCTTTGGTAGCAAGCGCATCACAGCACCTCCGGAAAGAGGCCAACGACGAGAAATGTGACGGTGGTGGTGATAGCCAGGAAGTGCCAATAGAGGGCGACATTGCGTATATCCATGTCGTGGCTTTTGGTGAGCCGCCCCGCAAAGCTGCGGGCAAGGCAATAGCCAAGCATCACCGAGCCGACCGCCGCGTGCGCGAGGCTCCAGCCGACAAGAACCCAGATGATCGCCGCATAGACATGGGCGGTCGGATCCATGCCATGTGACCACGGGCCGTTAAATCCCGCAACCGATGCGGCGGCTGTCAGGGCAAATGCTGCAACAAGCGCCGAACGGGCACGCAGAACCTGTCCCCGATTATTGAAATGTCGTGCCGCAAGCGTCATGAGCCAGGCGCCGACAAAGAGTGTGGCTGCGATGAGCGGCCACGCCATTCCAGGACCGGGAGCGCCCGCGGTGAAGTCGTCGTGAATTGTCCAATAGAAGAAGTAGCCAAAGATCAGGCTCGCAAACGCGGTGCTGTCACCGATCATGGTGATGAACATCGCCCACCAGCCGACCGAGGCGGGCCCGGATGAATAGAGCGGAAGGCAAACCCCGTTCCCGACATCCTTGTGCGCCTTCTCCGGGATCTCGCCTGTGCCGGTCCAAAGCCAGTAAAGGATTGCTGAGAAGCAAACCAAGGCCGCGATTGCCGTTGCGATCCACCATTTGAAGGTGAGCGCCACGAAGACGGCACCAAGCGACAGGGCTGAGACGATGGTGACAGTCGAGGTCCCGCCGACCCTCAAGACCTGTTCCGGCTGTGCGTCGAGCACCGACGTGATCAGCCCTTCGCGGCGTCCTTCCGCCGCATCGGGGAGATACCATCGTCCTTCACCGATCTCGCGAGCGAGATCAGGCTGCTCCCACAATGGATAGCGGCTGGCGACATGCGGGATCGAGCGTACGCCCCAATTTTCTTCCGGTTCGCTGATCCACTCGAGCGTGCCCGCGTTCCATGGGTTCTGCTCCCCGCGCGGCTGGCGATGCTTCGGGCGGATGACGTCGAAGACGACGAGGGCGATGCCGCTTGCAAACACGAATGCGCCGCCGGTCGAGACGAGGTTAAGCCAATTCCAGCCTAAATCACCGGGATAGGTGAACACGCGACGCGGCATGCCGAGCAGGCCAGTGAAATGCATGGGAAAAAAGGCGATGTTGAAGCCTGCAAACATCAGCCAGAAGGCTGCGCGCCCGAGCCGATTGGACAGATGCTTGCCGTCAATCAGCGGATAGTAATAGTAGATGCCGGCGACCACCGGGAACAGCATGCCGCCGATCAGCACGTAGTGCAGATGAGCGACCACGAAATAGGTATCGTGCGCCTGCCAGTCGAAAGGCGCGATCGCAACCATCATGCCCGTCAGGCCCCCAACCACGAAAATGGCGATACCGCCGGCGCCAAACAGCATCGGTGTTGCCAGGATCACGCGTCCAGCGAGCATCGTTGCTATGAAGACGAAAATCTGGACCGCGGTCGGGATGGCGACCGCCTCGGAAGCAGCCGAGAAGAAGGCGAGCGAGATTTGCGGCAAACCGGTCGCAAACATGTGGTGGACCCACAGGCCGAAGGAAAGGAACCCGGTGCCAACCGCAGCAAGCACGATCCAGGAATAGCCGACGATCGGGCGGCGCGAGAATGTCGGCACGATCATCGCCATCAGCGCGATCGCCGGCAGGAAGATGATGTAAACCTCGGGATGTCCGAATATCCAGAAAAGGTGTTGCCACAAAAGAGGATCGCCGCCGCGCACCGGATCGAAGAACGGCCAATCGAACATGCGCTGCAGCTCGAACAAAATGTCGCCGGCAATGAGTGGCGGAAAGGCAAACAGGATCATTCCAGCAACGATCAGCAGGTACCACGCAAACAAGGGCATCAGGTTGATGCGCATGCCGGGCGCTCGACATTTCATGATGCCGACGATGAGCTCGACGGCGGCTGCAATCGAGGCGACCTCGATGAAGGAAAGCCCAAGCAGCCATATGTCGGCACCAATGCCGGAGAGCTCTTCGTCGGTCGCAAGCGGTGGATACATGAACCACCCTGACGAGGGCGCGGCGCCGAAAAAGATCGAACCGCACACAAAAATGCCGCCAAGAAAAAAGCTCCAGAAGCCGAAGGCTCCAAGTCGTGGAAAGGGCAACTCGCGAGCACCCAGCATCGACGGCAACAGAAAGATCGCCGCCGCCTCGAAAACCGGAACGGCAAACAGGAACATCATCACCGTTCCGTGCAAGGTAAAGGCCTGGTTGTAGAAATCGGCGGTAACGAGATCGTTGTCCGGCACCACGAGCTGCGCCCGCATGATCAGTCCCAAGACGCCCGCAAACAGCATGAAGGCGAAGGCGGTTGTCGCATACCACAGGCCGATCTGGGTGTTGTTGACGCTCGTCCAGTAGCGCCAGCCCACCGGATTTTCCCAGACCTTGCGAAGTTGCTCCGTCTGGGCCTTCAGCTCCTTATCCGACAGTTTTTCGCCGGGCTCCGTCATCGCAATCCCTTTAGCCAGGCGGCAATGGCGCGAATGTCCTGGGCCGGCAGCATGGCGAACCCCGGCATTTCCACGCCCGGTTTGAATGCATCGGGTGCAGCAATGAAACGTGCGATGTTGGCCTCGGTGTTGGCGGCGATGTCGGCCGCCAGCCTTTGCCGCGCGCCAAAGTGCGAGAGATCCGGCCCGAGCAAACCGGATGCTTGAGTTCCTTTGACGTGATGGCACGCGCCGCAGCCATGGCGCAGGAAAAGTGCCTCCCCCTCGCCGCCAACGCCAGGCGAAGGTTTCGCTTCGGCTGCGAGCCAAGTCTCGAAGGCCGAGGGCTCCATGACCACGACGGTCAGCGCCATCAGCGTATGCGAGGTACCGCAGTATTCAGCGCAGACACCGCGAAAGACACCGGTTTTTTGCGCCAGAAGCGACAGGCGGTTGGTGCGGCCGGGGATCATGTCCATCTTGCCGCCCAACGCAGGTATCCAGAAAGAATGTATGACGTCGTCGCTTTTCAAGGCGAGTTCGACCCGGCGGCCGGCGGGCAATCGGATCTCGTTTGCCGACACTGCAGGCGTGTTCGCGTGATGGTAGGTCACTGACCACCAATATTGCCTGCCAGTGACCTCAATGCGCAGGGCCGCCTCGCCTGCGGCCGCGAATGGGCGCAGTGACGGCATCAGCCACATCGCATAGGAAAGAACAGCCACTATGACGGCCGACGGTACGATCGCGCCACCCCATAGGATCAGACGGCTTGCGACAGGTTCTGTCACGACATGCCTTTGACTGCGCATGGCAAAGCACACGACTGCGATGACCGCGAGCCAGATCAAGGCTGCGCCGAAGGACATGACAAGAAACAGCGTCATCGTCGCCTCTGCCTCGGCGCCGGCAGGGCTCAATGCAGACTGCGCGCCCTGACATCCAGGCAGAGCGACCGCGATCAAGAGCAACCGGTACAGCAATCTTCGTCTTTGAGATCGGAAGCGAGGCGTGGCGCGGTCCTTTCTAGCGATGGGTTGATCGCTTAACCCGAGCCTGCCTGCAAAGTTCCAGATAGCGTCGCTGGCGGCCAGCGCGCGTGCCGACGTTTAGGGTTTGCTGATGATCTATGATCCTTTCAGGCTGATGGCCTGACGCAAAAGCAGTCTCGTCTGATTTTGATGTAGAAAGTCTCCGGATCGAAAGGGGAAACGATAGAGAGCCTTCTGTCTGAGCTTTCGACTTCTACAGACGCAAATGTATTAAGCCGCTATCGCGTTGAGATGCAATTGGCCGTCCGGTCACTCGCGCTGCCGCAAAACCGGAGATACGTGCGGCGGAGCCGTCCGCACCTCACCGTCAACGCGCGATGCCGTCTCGGCGGGTAGGCGAGGCTGACGCAACTGCCTTAGGGTTCCCTCGTCACGAGGAAGTTAGGACTCGACCCTCGTTCTTGCTCAGCCCGCCGGCGCGTGTGTCGCCAACGGATTGGGCCGCCGCGTCAAGAAAGAGAACATCGACCTGATCGAGAAGGCCGTCACCACGCTCTTTGCCGCCCTAAAGTTCACCCTTCGCCACCTTAGGCGGCACTCGCCCAGTGTGATGGATCGGGTTCTCGTCGCCGGCTCCTTCGGTCGGTTTCTCACGTTTCGCGGTTCGGCCGCCGCGCGCCGGCGGCGCGTCGGCATCTTCCGAGCCCGCCTCTCCCGACTGGTCCGGCAATGGGATCGGTTCGGCGCCCATTTCTGGCGGACTTGGCTTCCAAGTAGGCGCGGGCATTGGCGCGCCCATTTCCGTTTTGTCTCCCTTGGCGACTTTCATCATCGGCTCCTTTCCAACTGGGAAATGAACCGGCTCTTATCGGTTATGTTCCACATGCGGTGGAGTGCTGATGCCCAGCGTTCACGAGTGGATTGCAAACATTGCGTTGGCTATGACGCTCCCAGCGGTCGGGACCATGGCGCTCTGAAGCGCCGCAAGCGCTGGTTTAGCCGAGCCTTAGCGAGTGCCCAACCGTCGGCTGGAACAAGCTGTCCGCCTAGAAGTTTAAACCATCTTGGCACCCCATCGGCGTACAATGAGGATCTTAAGAGGTAGTGATGCAGCGATCAGGACAACCCGTAGCGCTGGTTACCGGAGCTGGCTCAGGTATCGGCAAAGCCGTCGCCGAACGATTGGCGGCCCACCAGATCAGCATCGCAGCGCTGGGACGAACACCCAACGAGATCGCTGAAACAGTGGCTGCGATCCGGTCGCGCGGCGGCACGGCTTTGCCGCTTGAAGCTGACGTTGCAGATGAACGACAGATGCGCGCGGCAATCGATCAGTTGATCGCCGCCTACGGCCGCCTTGACATCGTGGTTGCCAACGCCGGTATCAATGGCGTGTGGGCGCCGATCGACGACCTGAAACCCCGAGAATGGGATGAGACGATTGCTGTCAATCTTCGGGGAACGTATCTGACGCTGCATTTTTGCGTGCCGCACCTTAAGGCGGCAGGGGCGGGCGCCATCGTTATCGTGTCGTCAATTAACGGCACGCGCACATTCACCACGCCTGGTGCAACCGCTTACACCGCGACTAAGGCGGCCCAGCTCGCAATGGCCCAGCAACTCGCCTTGGAACTCGGCAAGCATCACATCCGTATCAATGTCGTGTGCCCTGGCGCAATTCGGACATCGATTGCGCAAAACACCAGTCTGCGCGGCGAGAAAGAGACGGCGGTCCCTGTCGAATGGCCTGAGGGCGACATCCCTTTGACGGGCGGCGATCCAGGAGAACCCGACCAAGTCGCAGCCGTTGTTCAATTTCTAGTCTCGACCGAGGCCCAACACGTCACTGGCAGTCCTATCTGGGTGGACGGTGGACAGAGCCTTCTGCGTTGAGGTTCTCCTGCTCGTCGGCGCCAACCACCGCAGGTGACGGAGGCTGGACTGGCAGATTCAAACCATGCACTACACCTGCTATTTTGTGATCAGCAGGAGCCGCCACGGAAAGCCGGTCGGACAGACCCCGCGGCTTGACCTTTCGAAAACAGCTACCCAAGGTCCGGCCAGCCTGCGGTCAAGTGCCCATATTACCGATGCCGATGGCCGGATCGCGCTCGACCCTACGCGGCGGATACCCTGATCTTCTGATTCCAGGACGACGACGGCTGCGCTATTACGTTGCCTTGATTTGGGAGGCAGGCTCGAAGGCCGTCCAGGATCTGATGTGCCAGCCTGCCTCTTTGGCAGCATCGAGGAAAGCCTGACGTGCTGCGTCCGGCATCGTTGATACCAGCAAGCCGGCTTGGCAAGTGGCGACGGCCACGGCCTTGGCCGACCCTTCATGCAGGGGCCAATGGTTCTTCAAACACAAATAGGCGTCCCGTGTGCTTTGCACCCGAAGCATACGCCCTCCCCCATCCAGTATCACGGGCTCGTTCCAAAGCCGATCAACCTCCAAACCCGTCATGTCGCAGGTCTCCTATGATTTTCGCCGGAATCAGACCGCTTGGGGCCGACGACAGGCGAGCGCGTTGAAGAAGTGACTATTTCGAACGGTCGCCGGCGCGGACTTCCGCACGGCTGACAATGGTCATAAGCTCCTCGCTGAGAGCATGTTGAGAGGCAAACGCCATGCCTGGCTCGACACCTGGATCTTCCTCGTGCCCTTGAACAACAAGGTCGTCACGCAGGTGCTCCAGCAGCTTGTGCCAGTAGTCTTTATCTCCAGCCGCGATCGTCAAAACCGCAGTCAGGATCTTGCGGTGGGCCATCAGTTGCAGTTCAAACGTTTCCATCGGCCACCTCGCCTTCCGTCCCATAGGCTTCGAACTCTCGCGGTACATTCACGATACGGACCCAAAACAAGCGTGGGCCGCGTTGGTTCCCGCACGGCCACTGGCTTAAATTCTACGGAACTTAATTGTCGGCCATGCATTGACTAGCAGTGAAATCCGGCAACTCCGAAGGGCAGACACAATGCCTTCTTTTCCAGTTCTCGACGATCAGACGCGACCGCTTGAAACGCAGGTTGTCGATCTGATCCCAGCCTTGCGCGCATTTGCGCGAACCTTTGTCAGTTCAAGTTTTGAGGCCGACGATCTATTGCAAGAAACGCTGTTTCGCGCGTTGCGCGGTATCGATGGTTTTCAACCTGGGACAAATCTCAAATCCTGGCTTTTCACCATCATGCACAACGCGTTTCGCACGCAGTACAAGCTTCGCAAGCGCGAGGCGCCCGGTGCTGTCAACTGCGCCGACCTCCCCATTCCCATTCCGGCCCCGCAGGATTGGTGCGTGTTGAACGGGGAGTTGCGGACCGCCCTTGAGGGACTGGCGCCCGACCACAGAGAAGTCCTTATCCTCGTAGCCGGTTACGGCCTCAGCTACAAGGAGGCAGCGGATATGTGCGATTGTGCGATAGGGACGATCAAGAGCAGGCTGAGCCGAGCGCGCGACGAACTCGCCTATCGCATGAATGGTGTTCCGCTCGACTGAGCCACGCCTTACGCCAAAGCGAAGCCCAAAACATTTAAGGCCGCAAAGTGAAATAGATGATTGCGACCGCTGCCATCAAAAGGAGAGCAAGCCCATTCCTTGCGACGCGACCCGCAGGCGCTTCACCACGAAGCGTCGTGGCAGACTCTCCCAGGCCGTCGAGCCGAAGGTCATGTGCAACATCGAGTAGAGCCAATCTTCGCCTGTACTCCGTCCCATCCTTGCCTTGCTTTTCCATTTGGGCAAGGTTGTCCAGAAGGTCGGCGCGTTTCACGACAACCGCAAGTGGGTTGGAAGCAGCGCGGATCGTTAACGCATCCTTGGTTTCCCCGGGCCGATGCGTCAGGCTGTCGACAGCGGCTACGACTTCTTGGGAAAACCCGGAATCGAGCAGTCGCTCCGAAGTCCAGCCGGCCCCCTTTTCCACAACATCATGAAGAAACGCAACACTCTTGGCCTTGTCGCCATCAACAGCTTCGGCCACCCGTTGGCAGTGGCGGATATAAGGTTCACCAGTCTTGTCCAACTGGCCGGCGTGCGCGTGTAAGGCGACCTCCCTCGCCCAGACACGCTCTTTGGATGTGGACAGCGAGACAGGAGTGTGCCCCGAGGGGCACTTTTCGCTTATGTCGGCCATCGCTATTGCCCCTGGTTATGTTGCCCACCGGGGCTGGTCACGCCACGCAAGCCTATTCCGGCGAGGGAAGGGTCCTGCCGCGCGGCGTCAGCGAGCGAAACGATGCCGACAAGTCGCTTGTTGCGGTCAACGACCGGCATGCGCCGGATCTGCTCGTCGCTCATGTTGCGAGCAACATCGGACACCTCCTCATCGTCGAAGCAGTACTTGACGTCGACCGTCATGATTTCCGCCACGCGCGTACGATCGTCACGCCCGTCAGCCACGCAGCGCACCACGATATCTCGATCAGTTATCATTCCGACCAGTCGATCGTTGTCACCCACGGGAAGAAAGCCGATATCATTGTCGGCCATTTCCCGTGCGACAGTGGCCACAGCATCGTCGGGGCTCGCAACGCGCACGTCCTTGGTCATAATGTCAGCTATTCGCATGGGCCTACTCCGTTCGTTTACGGTTCATTGACACGCGGGCCTTACCGCCCCGCGCCATCGCAGGTCCGACGACGGTGCCCGAATTAACTGCTTGCGATTCCTCGTCTGGTCCACCGCTCGCCTCTCCCATCTCCCGGCTTGCCTGGTCCCAGTGCCGTCGGTCGTCACCCTCTGGCCGTCCCTCGTTCTCCCAAATAGCGTAAGCGCGCCGGCGAATGAGTTCGTCCCTGTCGTCCATGTCATTGACCCTCCTTGGCTTTGGCGCCTGGCCAACCGGTCAACCGCGTATTTGTTCCATGCAGGCCTTCGGACCGGGACCGGAACATTTGCGCCGGAACGTTTCGCCGTGCACCCCGTTGGGCGGTTGAGAAAGAGAGCGGGAGGTTCTGATGTCTCGTGAGCGTGAACGATTCCTGATCGTAAGGTTGCGATTGCATCCGGACGGTAGTGGTTCCGAGGTCAAACTGCGCCAAAGGCCGGTGTCGCCACGCGGCGCGAACTACGAAAATTCGCTCCTTGAAACGGCCATCGCCAATATGCTTCCGGTTCGACGCCCTGGTTTTTCAGGCCACCACGCCGAGAGCAATTCGCGGCAAGCGGAGGGCCCGTGGCGAGGAAGCGGGCTTCGGAACTTCGTTCGAAGGGACATCCGAATCCAGGAGGATGTAAGCGACCGTCTCACCGATGCTTCCGAGATCGACGCCTCGGGGATCGAAGTCTCTGTCAACCACGGCGAGGTGCTGCTGCAAGGCTTGGTCGAGACGAAATGGGCAAGACGCCGCGCTGAGGATCTCGCCGACAGCGTGTCCGGGGTAACGTTGGTTCAGAACGATCTGCGCATTCAGGCACCCGGCAGGTCCTATACGAGCGGTGTCGGGGGGCCGAACGGGCGCGACGTGTAGCGCTGCCTTACCCGCCTTAGCCATGCATGATGCGCTATGAATGCGGATCCTTACCGGAACCGATAAAGGACGGCCTTCTTGGAGGGTATGCATGGTTCGTCCTGTCCAACATTTCACGTCTCCTTTACGCTTGTGAAACAGTTGGCACGACAGGACGTTCCGCACCATGGTACGGAGCCAAAGGCCCATTGAACTGACGATCGCTACTACAAGCGGCGGGGGCTGGAAAGCCGCGACGGGCCGAAGGCGTTCGCCACTACGGTGACAGTGACGTTCGGCGCCTGTTGTTCATCAGGCAGGCCCGATTGGCCGGCTTCGCGCTTGAGGAAATCAAGGAACTTTTCGACATGGATTCGGGCGAAGGTAGAGAGCGAGCCCGACATCTAGCGAATAACCGCATCAAAGCCTTTGGACGCCAGGATCGGTGAGCTTCATCGAGCGCGTGAAGCCCTGGAGCGTTTGGTTCAAAAATGCTCGACCGGCAAATCCGGTCCCTGTCCAATCCTCGCGTCCTGAGACTTGTAATGCCGAGGTATGACGCTGAGCAAAATCGTCCCAAGGCGCCCGTGTATCCGGCTTATCTAGGACATCGAGAGCTCTGCGGACATGCTGCAAACACGACAACACTTTGTCGACGTATCACCTCACCCTCGCCGGCAGGATCATAGTCAGGAAGCTCCTCCCCGG